>Ga0134125_10000974_pt1 | contig 36468 bp, 37 predicted proteins | sample KB31751_FD_96464 | JGI IMG/M metagenome (GOLD analysis project Ga0134125, IMG submission 96464) | Terrestrial soil microbial communities with excess Nitrogen fertilizer from Kellogg Biological Station, Michigan, USA - KB3-175-1 | ecosystem: Environmental > Terrestrial > Soil > Unclassified ...
GGAGTCATGAAGTGAAAACCCCATCGGTCGGCGCTCTGGCACTTGGATCGATCCCCTTCGTGGCGATGTGCTTCACCGTGCCACTCTGGGACCGTGCCCAGCCGCTCGTGCTCGGACTGCCCTTCAATCTCTTCTGGCTGATTCTCTGGATCCTGCTGACGCCCTGCTGCTTGTGGGAGCGTACCGTCTCGAGAACACGGCTGACCGCGCCGCGAACCACGACCCATGACTCCTGCCGCGACCGCTCTCACGGTGATCATCGCCATCGTGGCGGTCGGCACCGCGGTCGGCTTCCTCGCAGGATCGCGCCAACGGATGGATCTCGAGCAATGGACCGTCGGCGGACGCAGCTTCGGCACCGCGCTCGTGTTCCTGCTGATGGCCGGCGAGGTGTATACGACCTTCTCGTTTCTCGGGGTGAGCGGCTGGGCCTACAGCCGCGGCGGTCCCGTGCTCTTCGAGCTGGCCTATCTGTCGCTCGCGTACACCGCCTCGTTCTTCATCCTGCCGCAGCTTTGGGAAATCGGCCGCAAGCATCGCATGCAGACGCAGCCGGACTTCTTCAACAGTCTCTATCGCAACCGGTACCTCGCGGGATTCGTCTGCGTGGTGGGCATCCTGGCATTCATTCCCTACATCCAGCTGCAGCTCGAGGGCGTCGGCATCATCGTTTCGATCGCGAGCTTCGGCCACGTCGGTCGTGTGCCGGCGATGACGGTTGCCACGGCTCTCGTCATCGCCTTTGTGTTTGCAAACGGCATACGCGCCGTAGCCTGGGTCAGCGTAGTCAAGGATGGGCTGATGGCAGTGGCGGCCGTCGCGATCGGCGTCGGCATTCCGCTCACATACTTCGGCGGCGTTCATGCGATGTTCTCGGCGTTGATCCGGCTGCACCCCCACCATCTGACGATGCCTGGCGCCACGACGACCTTGGGACATTCCTGGTACGTCTCCACCGTGCTCCTGCTCACTTTTGGCTTCTATATGTGGCCCACCACGTTCAGCGCGACCTTCACGGCAAAGAGCGCCGACACTCTGCGGCGTAATGCCGTTGTGATGCCGCTCTACTCCCTGACGCTCGCGCTGTTGTTCTTCGCAGGCTTCGCAGCGGTACTCATCGTGCCTCACTTGCCGAATGGCGACCTCGCGCTTCTGACTGTGGTTCGCCGGACATTCCCGCCGTGGTTCCTCGGCGTAATCGGTGGAGCCGGCGCCCTGACCGCGATGGTGCCGGCGGCCATCCTGATCCTCACCGCGGCGACGCTCTTTGCCAAGAATCTCTACCGCCCGCTGTTTGCCCCGGAGATGAGCGAAGCAGGGGTTGCCAGGCTGGCGCGGGCAATGGTCATCCTTCTCGGTGCGACCAGCCTGGCCCTCGCGATCTACGGGTCGAGTACCCTCGTATCGTTGCTCCTTACGGGGTATGCGATGGTGACCCAGTGCTTTCCCGGCGTCGTCCTCGGCCTTTATTGGAGGCGAGTGACGGGATGTGGAGTCTTCGCCGGCATGATCATAGGCGTGCTCGTCGCGGTACTGCTGATGTCCGCGCATCTTGATCCCTTATTCGGGTTGAACGCCGGATTCGTCGCGCTCTGCCTCAACTTCGCGGTCACGGTCGCAGCAAGCCTCGCCACCCAGGCGAGGACCTCCGCAGTCGCACCCGAGCTCACGTGACCGGGCCCGGACACCGTACGTTCGCGGACTCGTCTGCGGACACTTCGGGACGGGGGCGCATCAAATAAAATCGCCGTAAAAACAGTAACTTACTGGTGCCGACCGGTTGGCATGCCATTCGCATTAGTCCTGGTGCGGAAAGAAGACATCAAGAGGCAAGCATGTTCGACCATACCAACGATCTCGCGAACCCTGCGTCTAACAGGACGGGAATCGCGACAGTCACGTACCTACGCCCCAGGGGCACGGATACCAGAGGAGAAGTCATCATGAACGGCATCCAGAAAGCAATCACCGCTGCGCTCGCCCTCACCATCACCGTCTGCGGAGCGGCTTTCGTTACGGCACCCATGACGCTGGCCGATATGCAGACGGCGGCGTTCCACCAGAACACGTCCATTGCGTACGTGCAGCACAGCAGCTCGACTCCGACGTCAGCCGCGCGTAACGGTTGAGGATCGTTGCCGTGATAACTGAGCTCGAAGCCGCCTCGATCGGACGAGTGCCAATGGCGGATCCTTCTCAATCCGGACGGAAGCGTCTACCGCGCCGGCTTCACGGGCCCTTGACCGGTAAAGCCTCGCCGCCGCTATCCGCTTCGAGGCGGCGGGAGCGTGCGTACTGAAGATGCCACTTTGGCACATCGACGCCGATGATCAGGAGCCAGAGACAGAGAATCAGCTCCGAGAGGCCGGCCGGCACCAGCAACAGCGGGATTCCGGATGCGGGCAGGACATGCAGGTCCAGGAACACCAGTATGCTGTTGCCGGAATAGCACAGGCCGGCGAGCGTCATCAGCACGCCGAGAAATCGGGGCAGAAACGTCGAGCGGTAGATCAGCCAGCCATACAGCAGGCAGACGCAGCCGAAGAATAGAAAACTGATGTTGAGATCGGAATCATGCAGGTCGATGGCCAGCGAGGCCCATGCCTGCAGCTGGTGAGTCGTCACGCCGCTGAGCGAATCCTGCCCCGATAGCATTGCAAGGGCCGCGAGATGGCCCAGGGCCGAAACACTCTCAATGACGAGAGATAACAGATTGAACATCACCGCGAGCAACACGACGTTCCGCTGCACCGGACGCAGCAGCAGATATTCAAACAGCAGCTGTGGGGTACCGGCCACCACCACTATGAGACCGGCAACGACCCCGGTGCGCCATAAAAGCTCGTGAGCAAGAATGTTCCTGGCAGTCACAGCCACATCGGCCGATACCACTTTGCCCGGCACGTAGCCGTAGGCGAAGAAGCCCACGACGATCACGATGAGGTAAAGCACGCCGATGGTGCGGGCGTAGACCTGCGGTGACGGCTGGGTATCCGGTCTGGTCATCTTTTTGAGCGAACATCAAGGCATTGAGCCCCCGAGAGTCTCGTCCAGCTTGGCGCCGATGAAGCCTTGCAGTCAAGCGAACGGCCCGCTCCGGAGCACTTGACCCGCCTCGGTTCCATGTTCTCATCCTCCGGGCACGCGGCACTCACGTGGCGCAGGGGCCGCCGACACTCATGACGCGGCGCTGCGCACGAACGCGCGCTCGTCGGGATACCACCCGATCTCCTCATAGCGGCGAACCTGCGGTGCCTGCGGCAGCCGCGCGGCGACCTCCGCTACCGGCACCTCGCGCCAGCCCAGGCGTTCGAAGTAGCCGCCCGTATCTTTGCTGAAGAGGTATACGTGCTGCAGATCGAGGCGGGTTGCCTCGCCCAAGGCGAGCCCGACGAGTCGCTCCGCTATACCCTTCCCGCGCTCACTCTCCACTACGCAGACGCTCCGCAGAAGCGCGCATCGATCTCCGACCTCCAAACCGCAAATCCCAACAAGACCATTTTCCGCCCGGCATACCCAATACAGAGTGCCGGGACTCAGGATCCCGAAGGATGAAAGACCACCTGCCGCGAGCACTGCTGCCATTGCATCGCGGTCGCCATCTCTCGCCCGTTCCACTCGCAGTTCCACACTCGTGCTCCTCATATCGGCCGCCGTACGACGACCTTCGTCGCACGCGCCGTAAATGCCGCCGGCGCATCCTCCCAGTCCGCAATGACCGTCGTCACCGCAAGCGGATCAAACCTGCCGCTCGCGACGAAATCCACGACGGCCGGCAGGAAGGCGCGAGCGTGCGATACGCCCACCTTCAGCGTCGTCGAATTTGCGTACATCTGCAAGAGAGGCAGGCCGCTGTTGCGGGCGAAATAGTACCCAACGGCAGTGCACGTACCCCCCGGACAGAGCGACCGCAGCACATAACGCAGTCCTGCCACCGTGGAGCTCGCCTCTACCCCGATCCGGTGATCGCCATGAATCCGGGGCGCATGGCGGTCGAACCAGCGCGCTCCGCGACTCGCCTCGATGACCTCCGCGCCCAGACGCTCGGCGATCGCCAGGCGCTCCGGCTGATGGTCGACATAAGTGACTCGGCTCGATCCCAGGGCCATGGCGAGACCGACGCAATACAGCGCGTTGCTGCGAGCGCCCCCGCCGGTCACGAGGACGGGCGCACCCGGATGATCTGCAAGCTGCGGCGCGACTGAGCGCCAGGCGTCGGTCAGATTGTCGCTAGCGCTCGCAAGGCGCAATGGATCGACCCCCTGCGGTACCGGCACGAGCATCCCGTCGGCGAAGGGCACCCGAAGCACGTCGCAAACCGTGCCTCCCCACGGCCCCATCACAGGCCCGAAGCCGTAAGCGGATATGACGGTATTGCCTCCATTGAGACACCGGGACGTGATGCCATCGTCGCAGCGCTCGCAGCGGCCGCAAGACACAGCTCACGGGACGATGACCATGTCGCCCGGCCTCACGGAGCGGACTTCATCGCCGCATTCGATGACTGACCCGATGCATTCGTGACCGATCGCAAACGGCCCCTTGAATGGATACGCCCCCAGCAAGTCGAGGGTCAGCGGGTCGAAGTGGTGAAGCGCCACCCGGGCGCGGAACCCGTCGTGACGTGATTGAAAATCGGGAGGTTGTCCCCGTCGCAGCGCCCGGCGATCACCGGCCGTACCAGGGCTTCCCGCGGTCCGCCCAGGCGCGGCTCGGGCACCGATCGCCATTCGACACGTCGCGGCCCCAGAAAAGTCAGCTCACGCATTCAATTCTCCCCGACATCACTCCGATCCCCTATAGCCAGTATCAACCAGACTCAGTTACAAAGGCGACTAAATTCAGCGAAGACGGCACAAATGCCCCGCAGACACTGCTCTCGAGGCGCGCTCACACTGACAGCGGCCATGCCATCTGGCCCGGCCCGGAGCAGCGGGTGGACATTTGTACATACGTCGAGTAGGCTATCGTGACTGAAACGATCACTGGCTTCGATTGGGACGAGGGCAACCTCCCGAAGTGCCAAAGCCACGGCGTGACGATCGATGAGATCGAAGCGGCGTTCCAGGGTCCGGTGTATGTCTTCCCGGCCCGCGCGCACTCGGCTGCCGAAGCCCGATATGTCGCCATCGGGCGCTCCGCGTCGGGCCGGCACTTGCTGATAGCGTTTACGTATCGCGAGATCGACAAGCGGCAACTCATCCGGCCCATCAGCGCGCGTTTCATGCACGCAAAGGAGATTAGTCACTATGAAGCGCAGATCCAAGACCCTGAAAAAGCTCCCTCGACTGCAGAGTGACGCCCACGCTGAGCGGTTCGTAGCGGAAAGCGATCTCTCCAGATACGACCTCTCCGCTCTCGAGCCCACCCGGTTCGAATTCGCTCCGAAGGCAGCGCGCATCAATATGCGCCTGCCCAGCAAGCTGCTGAAAGCAGTCAAACTCGCCGCGGCCGAGCGCGGCGTTCCCTATCAGCGGTTCATCCGACAGACGCTCGAGCGAGCCGTTGCGGAAGTCAGGCCCTGATCACTGATTCAGCTTTCGGCCTCGAAGGCTTCGTGATACGAGACGATGCCTCTCGGCTGCGACGAATCGAACGACCTCGTCTGGAAATACTCCGCCGGGACGCCCGGGAACCCCAGATCCGGATTGACTCTGAATCCGAAGCGGCTGTAATAGTCCGGATCACCGAGAACCACGCAGCCCGAGGCGCCGCGTCTGCGGATGATGCGGAGAGCCTCGCGGACGAGCTGCGAGCCGATGCCACTGCGTTGATACTGCGGCAGAACGGAAATCGGCCCGAGGCCGAACCAGCCGCGCGCACCGTCTGAAATCGCGACCGGCGATATGGCGACGTGGCCCACGACCGCCCCATTCAATTCTGCAACCAGCGAGACGGAAAGCTGTCCCGCTTTGCGCAGCCCATTGACGATATGTTGCTCGGTGTGGCTGGTATGCTCCGCACCCGAGAACGCAGTAACCGTCACCGCCTCGATCGCCTGCCGGTCGGCCGAAGTCTCAGCTCTTATCTTCACGGCGTCAGTCCTCTCACCCTGAACAGAACCCGATCGAGCTGTCGCCCGCTCCCATCCTCGAGCGTCAGATAATATGCCCCGGGCACCGGTCGCCACAGCCGGGCGGGCACTGCGGGACCCAGCGGAAGGCCGTTCAGCTTGAGCCTCATTCCCGGGCTCCCTCCACGCACCGCAATCAATACTTTCTGATGTCCCGGGGGAATGTCGGGATCGAGCGCCAGAATCATGCCGTTGGCGGGACTTTGAATGCCCGGCCGCACCGCCGCAGGAACGGCCGCCACCGGCGCGCCCACCGCTCTCGTGCCACTCAGATACCATTCGCGACGTGGCGGCTCGACGGGCGGCGCGAAGCTGATCAGCTCCGCCGTGACACCGGATGGCGGCGCCGGTTCCACCGATACGAGTCCACCGTGCAGCGCGGCCATGATGTCATGCCAGATCGGAGCGGCGCCAGAGACGCCGCTGACGTCGCGCATGGAATCTCCGTCGTAGTTCCCGACCCACACTGCCACTGTGAAATGACGCGAGAACCCGATGCACCAGTTGTCCCGCATGTCCTCGCTCGTACCGGTCTTCACGGCCGTCCAGAAATTGGTATCCAGGTGACTGTCGAGGCCGAACGTGACGCTGCGCGCAGCCGGATCACCGAGGATATCGCTCACCACGAAGGTGGCGTCGGAAGCGAGGAGCCTGTGAGAAACGGCGGGCGAACCGTCGGACGTGAACGTCAGGGGTGACCATTCTCCGCCGCGTGCGAGTGCCCGATATGCCTGCGCCTGTTGCCACAATGTGACTTCCGCCGAACCGAGCGCCAGGGAATAGCCGTAGTAATTGCTTTCCCGCTTGATTCCGCTGTAGCCGAGGGCATTCAGCCGGTCGCGGAACACCTCTACACCCGTGAGGACCAACGTACGCACCGCAGGTACATTGAGCGAGCTGGCGAGCGCCGTGCGCACACTCACCAGCCCCTTGAAGTCGTGGTCATAGTCCTGCGGGATGTACACCCCGCTCGCGGTATCGAGGCTGAGCGGCGAGTCGGCGAGCAATGATGCGGCGGTGAGGTATCGGCGCTCCAGCGCCAGCTCGTAGAGAAAAGGTTTCAGGGTGGAGCCGGCCTGGCGGGGCGCCCGCACCCCGTCGACCTCGGCGCCGCGGGAATCCGGGGCGGCCGAGCTCACGTAGGCCAGCACCTCTCCCGTCGCGTTGTCGACTACCAGAGCGGCGCCATCGCGGACGTTGTGATCCGACAGCGCACTGATGTGGCTCCGTACGATGTCGCGGGTCATGCGCTGAATCCGGGCGTCGAGGCTGATACGCAACCGCTCGCCGGGATGCTTCAACAGCTCGCGCGCGAGTTGCGGGGCGAGAGAATCGCTCGCCATGACGGAATTGGATGCGAGGATCTCGTGCGCAGCCACGCGAACCGTCGCGCAATCGATGGCGGGATGCAGATCCCGCCCGCGCGCGCATGCCCGGCCAATCACCCTTTGCGGAGCGGCTCCGGGATTGGGCAGCAGTGCGGCCAATACCAGGCTTTCCGGAACCGATAATCCTGCCGGCGTCTTGCCGGCAAGCTGCGCCGTCGCGGCACCAATCCCCTGAAGCTCACCTTTGTATCCGAGGAAGTTCAGATACGTCTCCAGGATCTGCGGCTTCGTCCATGCTCGCTCGAGCGCCCGCGCCATGCGCACCTGCTGGAGCTTCGCAAGCCATTGCCCCCAGCCGCGATCCGCTCTGCGGCCCCTCAACAGGGTGGCCAACTGCATCGTGATCGTGCTCGCTCCACGCCTATGATTACGGACGAGGTCGTCGCGCGCCGCTCCGGCGACGCTCCGCCATTCGACCCCATGGTGGTGCCAGAAGTCGCGATCCTCGCCCTCGATGATGGCAGTCACGAGCGCCGGCGATACGTCGGCAAGCGGCACCCATGCCAGCCGCCGCACGTCGTAGCGGATGCGCCTCGAGGCGATCACCTCACCGTGGCGATCCAACAGCCAGGCGTCCGAGGGCACGTAGGCAGCCCGTACCGCTGCATAACTGGGTACTCGCGCCGGCCATAGCAGCGCAAAGGCGAGCACTGCGATAACTGCCACACCGACCGCACTCGCCGCCCCGCGAGCCCAGCGAACCCGAGGCCGGCGGGCAGGGGCGCTGCGCCCGGCCGAGGGAGCGTCGGCGTTCATCTGACGGCACCCCCCGTCGGCGGGACCGCGGGCTGCACGGTAAGCGTGGCGTTCGGCAGCTCCCCGAACATTTCCGGCGCATACATCGCTTCGACTCGCGTCGGCGGCAATTGAAAGGTGCCGGGATTATCGAGGCGGACCGTGTACTCGACGCTCCAACGGCCTTTGGGAACGAGCTCGTAATAGGCGCGATAGCCGTCAAAGCGCCGCTCATCGTAAGCGAGCCAGGCCCATCCGCCGTGCCGCTCTCCGCGCGTCAGAAGCTGCGACTGACCGCCCAGCCCGCTGCCCAGGATGGTCGCTCCGGCCGGGATGGGATCGTCCACTACAACCCAGGTCATATCGGACTGTGCCTGGAGGTCGAGGTGCACGCGCGCGACGTCGCCGCGCGTCCAGACGCCGGGTCGACTCTGCTCGACGGGTGTGATCGTGCGAGCGATCTGGAATCCGGTGGACAGCGGCTCATGCAACGGGATCGCCGCCATCGCCCGCACCATGGCCCAGGGCGCACCGCCACCCTGGTGCCGGATATCGAGAAGGCCCCTGCCCTCCTGCCAAGGCAGGTCGGCCATCGCCGATTTGTCAGGGTACGACCAACTCACGACATGCTGATCGCTGCCATAGCGCACGAGAGTCGCGCCTGCGACGGGAGTCGACTCGAACTGCGCCGAGAATTTCTTCATCGCGAGGATGCCCCAGGCGTTGGCGACGGTCGTGTTCCAATGCCCGTGCAGCTGCCGCCCGAGGGCGCCGCGAACGAGGCGTGGCATGTCGTCCCGCCAGTCCGGCCGGTCGAGCGCGGCGAGTACCATCCTGTTCGCGTTGGAATCCGCCGAGATCATGAGCCACCAGAGCGCATCGCTACGCTCGGTCGAAAAGCCCATGGTGGTCCCCTGAAAGTTGAGCCGTGCCCGCAGGATTCCGAACGCCTCGCTCAGCTTTTCGTCAGCCTGCGGAATACCCGGCGTGCGCTCGAGGATGTCGATCCAGTCGAGCAGCGCCGAAGTCGGCATGAGATTGGGCTCCAGCGATATGCTGTCGAGCATGTCGGACGTCTCCGCTCCGTAGCGCGCGAGAGCATCGATGGCCTGCAGCTTGCGGATCGAGAGGTCCGCCGTGGGCAGCGCCGAATAGCGAACGATGCGGCCTGCAACGAAGTCTGTGAGTGCACGCAGCATGCGGCTGCGAGCCTCGGCAGCGATCGGCCAGTCCGCCTCCTGCGCGATCGAGAGCACGTACGCGGTCAAGCCGTCGTCTCCCTCCAGGTATTCGCCCGGGAAATACTTCAGCAGCCCATCCTCGTCCATATAGGCGGGCAAGATCGCCATGGCGAGATTCCACTGCTCGCGGGATTGGAGGGCGATGGCTTTCGAGACACGCTGCTCGAGACAGGCATAGGGATAGTAGCTCATGTACTCGCGCACCCCGTCGAGGCTGCCCTCGAGCCGCGGTTGCAGCGTGACCTCGAGTCCGCCACGTCCGGGTATCGCATCGTGCGGCCGCTCCACCGGCATCGTCAGGGGCGCAGTGAGCTGTGCGATGGTGGCCTGGTAGGTCCGCACCCGATAAACCGGAATCGCGGTCTCGCTGATCTCGAGGCGATCATGTGCCGAGCCCCTGGTCTCGCCAACGGTGACATTCCACTCGATGCGGCTGGCACCCACGGGTGCTATCGCGAGCCACGTCAGATCGCGGGCCTGACCCGCGGCAAGCCGAACCGACTGCGGCTGGCGGTCTCCGACAATGGCGGTACTGACCGCATCCACGGTTGCATCAATCGGGTGATCGGTCGTGTTGCGAACCGTGAATGTCGCAGCGTAGTGGTCCCCCTCGCGGACCAGAGGAGGCAGCCCCGAGGTGAGAATCAGATCCTGAGTAGTATGGATCGTAGCGCTGCCGGTGCCGTAGAGGTCCGCACCCTGCTCCGCCACCGCGACGATGCGAAAGGCCGATAACGAATCATTCAGCGGCACCGTGACGGTCGCATTGCCCTGTGCATCGAGCGCGATGCGAGGCTGCCAGAAAAGCAAGCTGTCGAAGAGCTCGCGGGCGCGCCCTGGAGAGCTGGCGCGGCCCCCGCCGCCACCGACCGGCACCGCTTTCCGTCCATAATGACGCTTGCCGACCACCTGCATCTGCGCCGTCGAGGTCCACACCTCGAGGCCCCGTTGGCCCATCATCGCCTGCAGCAGATTCCAGCTCTCATTCGGCGAAAGATCGAGCAACGCCTCATCGACGCCGGCCACCGCCACTTCAGCGCCCGGCGGCAACCGCCCACCATCGGCACGAGTCACGTGGATGTGCACGGTGACTCTGTCACGAACCTTGTAGATGCGGTGCGCCGGCTGCACCTGCACATCGAGCCGGTGCGGCCGCCAGCCGACTTTGATCTGCGCCATACCGAGCCGATATGCGGGCTTGGTCAGGTCAACGAGCGCTGTGACCTCATCTTTCTGCGATTTCGCGGTCCCCGGCTCGGCGTGGCGAACCCGGCCGCGCACCGCCAACACGGACACAAACACATCGGGTGCGTCCGCGGACCGGATCGGCACCTCTACGATGGGCTCTTCGCCGCGCAACCGGGTCACGAAGCTTCGCATCACCCCTTCCCGCTCCACCGTCACGAGCGCCGTCGCCTCGCGAAAGGGCATGCGAACCTGAAAGCGGGCGATATCGCCGGCCTGATACTCCCTTTTCTCCGGCAGCAGATCCATCCGGTCCCCGCTGGTGCCTCCGAACCACCAGCCATCGGCGTCGAAGACCCACATGGAGGCGGTCGCACCCGCAGGATTGCCGGCAGCATCGAGCGTCTCGGCGCGAACGATGATCTCGCCCGATGCGCCGGGAGCAACATCGCAGAGGAGCAACCCCTGCGCATTGGTACTGCCGTGACAGCCGGGCGCGAGCCGCTTCGTGTCACGAATCGTCTCGTAGGCGTAGAAGCCGCCGATCAGGCGCTTCCGATAGGAGTATGCACTCGATTGATAGAGCGAAACGACGACCGGCTGGCCGGGCCGCGGCTTGCCGTCGAGCCCGAGCGCCACGACCCGGAAACGCAACTGCCGCGGGCTGCCGATCCAACTCTCCGGGCGGATGCCGAGGCTGACCGAGGCCGGAAGCAGCCGCACGTATCCCGTGGTGGTCATGAGCTCACCATCGGCGTCGGCATATTCGAGCTCTGCGGTGAGACGCGACGGCTCGTGGACCGCCGGCAGATGCGAAAGCACGAGACGCCCGGAGCCGGAGCCGTCCAGGGTCAGCGGAATGGTCCGCGTCCTGGCCGTCTGCGCATCGCTCTCGTCCGGGTCGAAATCGAAATCGGCGGGACCCTGCCCGAGAGTCGTGATTCCTTCCTCGACCGCCTTACCGCCGAACGTGTAGTCGGAATAGCCCGGGAACTCCACGGGTTGGGGCTCGATGAGGGTGCGGACTTTGACCGGCAGGCCGGAGGCGCCGCCGCCGGAAAGATAGGCAACATGGAAATTGAGCGGGATGTCATGTGGCGCAACGAGCGGCCGCGCCGGACCCACGACACTGCCACGCATCGAGGGCAGCCGGAACTGCTCGACTTTGAACGCCGCGCTCTGGCGATCGTCGATGAGGACCGCGTAGTCGCCGAGCTTCGCCTCCGCAGGGATCTTCCACTGTGACGTCGCCACTCCGCTCTCGTCGAACGAGATGTTCCACGTGAATTGCTGACCGCTCCCCTGGTGCCGGATCGTGATCCGATGCGTCCCCGCCGCGCCCGGCTGAATGGCGAGGCCGCTCGATATGTGCCGCCGGAGGAAATGCTTCATCGAGACTGTCTCGCCGGCGCGAAACAGCGGGCGATCGATCACCGTGTCGTAGATGTTTGCGGTGTATTCCCTACCTACCTGCAGGCCGAATTCGTACGGTCCGATCCCCTGGCTCCAGGTGGACTCCGTGAAGCTGAAATCCTCGCCAGCCCTGGCGAGTACGATGAGGGGGTGATCCCACAGGCAGCTTCCGAAACCGGAGGGCTCACGGTCAACCAGAGGCTCCGCCACGCTCGCGGTGCCATCGGCTGCCGTACGACCTTGCCAGCGCGTTGCGCCGTCGCAGAAATCGCTGATGGCCACGTCCGCGCCGGCCACCGGCAGGCCGGTGCTGAGGCGCGTGACCCAGACCAGCGAGGTCTCGCGCCCCCACAGAAAGTGCACGGCGAGATCGGTGACCAGCGCGGACGTGGATACATAACGGGTCCTGCCGGCGCCGAGCGTCGCGGCGCCGAGCTCGCGGCTCGCGAGCTCCACGACGTAGAAGCCCGGCTGCCTGAGCCGAATGCCGATCACCTCCTCGGGCCGCTGCCCGCCCGGCTTGGTGATCGTGAACCCCGTGGTCGAATCGCCGGGACTGAACAGCGAAGTACTGCCGGTGGTATCGCGCCACACCTTACTGGGGCGATGGGCGCCGTCCTCGGCCTCGGCAAACTCCTGGTCGGCGAGCTTGGGTCTAAGTCCCCGCGGATTGTCCACCTCGTCGGCCGATACCCACTCCCCCGTAGGCTGATTCGCCTCCTCGACGCGCGTCAGCCAGCCCGCAATGGTGCTTGCATCGCCATCGACGCGAAGGACTCTGCCCGGCAGACGCTCCTGTTGACCATTGAGTACCGGCTCCACATCGCGCAAGGTCACCGGCAGCACTCCTCCCTCGCGCGCCTCGAGAATGCCGAAAGTGCCGGAGAATTTGGCGAGCGGCGGGGCTGCATCCATGCGCAGATCGAGCGGGAAGCGCGCGGTGTTCTCCAGCTTTCGTCCGGAATCATCTACGAAGCCCGGGGGCAGAGTGACCCTGATGGTCGTCGATTCCGGGAATGGTGACGGGAAGGTCACCTCCTCCAATGTGGGAATCCTCCCGTTGCCCGATGCAGTGCCAGGCGAGTTGCCCGGCGTAGGCGTCCCTGCGTTGTCCGGCGCAATGGGCACCAGAAGCTTCCCGTCCGCTGTCCTGATGCGGATGCCCAGTGCCAGTGCGCGCGGAACCGGGGCCGTAAATGTGACCGAGACAGGTTGTATCGGGACGCAACCTGCGCGAGGGTTGGTACGAGTGCACTCCACCTGCGCGATGAATGCAGGCCGCACCTGAAAAGCAAGTTGCTGGTCCTCCCGGGTCGCGATGCCGGTCAGCGATGTGATGCCGGCGCCCCAATGCAGAAGCACCCGCGTCCCCGGCGCCAATCTCAGGCGGCATTGCAGAACAGTGATCAGTGCTTCCCTTCGCTCCATCGAACGATTCCGCGCGCGGATATTCGACACCAAGCCGTCCTTCCACAGGAGCCACAGATAGTCGTATCCCAGCAGACGCCGCTCCGCCAGGATCCGCTGCCGCTCCCCGCCGGTGAGCACACGCACCGGGACTATCTCTCCAAGACCGTCGATGGCGCAGTAGGCATGCGCCTCGATCGAAGCCCGTGTCGCCCTCGCGTCGAGCCGCAGAAGGAATACCTGCTCCTCATCTATCTCCACCCAGCCATCGCGGGGCAGTGACTCCACGATCGCCGGGCCACCCGTCTGGAAGCGAAAGCTCCGGCGGCTCGCGACCGGCGCACCATCCTCGGATTTGAGGCCGGGCTTCAACGTGAAACGGCAGCGAATCCCCGCATCGAGGTCAGCGTCGAAATCGAAAACCCAATCGCGGGTGTCGGCCCACCGACCCTTGCCGCGCGCCGGACAATACACCGTGAACGGATCGGCCAGCCGAGGATCGCCGAGGGCGACCATCGGGGCGCTGAAGCGGACCGTGACCTGCCGCACTTGCCGCACGTAGCCCCGGGGCGAGAAGGCCTCGACGCGTACCGGCGCCGGACTTGCGGTGCCCGCTGCATGCGCGGTGCCGGAATCACCAGCAGCATCCACGACAGCCGCCGGGCGCGTATCACCGGCGGACGCCCAGACCGCAACCGAGAGAAGCAGAGCAGCCAGTGAGCCGCGCGCAATGAGGAGGCGTAGAAGACCGAGCGAGTACCGCATGTTTTCTCCAAACCAACTCATCCCAGCGGTACTACTTCACGAGATGATTGTGGCGCGCGCGAAGCACGAAAATGACGAATTCTGGCGTTCCCGCTTGACTCGGACGGAGACGCGCGCCACACTTAATATATTACTTAACTATTGGACCGCGTGATGTCGCTCGAGCTGTTCCTGCACCCCCTCGCCTCGTACTGCCACAAGGTGCTGATCGCCTTCTACGAGAACGACATTCCGTTCCAGGTGAAGCGGGTCGATGATCCCGCCGTGACGCCCGAGTTCTTCGAGGTCCTGTCGCCGCTCAAGCGTTTTCCCGTCCTGCGGGATACGCAGCGCGGCCGGGTGATCCCCGAGTCGACGATCATCATCGAGTACGTGCAGACGTACGTGCCTGGCCGCCTGAAGTTGATCCCCGACGATCCGGACCTGGCCTGGCAAGTGCGCCTTCGCGATCGCTTCTGCGACAACTACCTGCAGACGCCCATGCAGAAGTTCGCGGCCGACCGCAGGCGACCCGAACAGGACAGAGATCGCTACGGAGTTGAGGAAGCAAAGGCGATCTACGTGACCGCCCTCGGATTGCTGGACAAGGAGATGGCCGGCCGGACCTGGGCCATGGGCGAAACTTTCACCATGGCCGACTGTGCCGCGGCGCCGGCACCTTTCTATGGCGACCGGTTTTATGGACCGTTCCGTGACACCCACTCGAACGCGATCGCGTACCTCGACCGCTTAAGGGCACGTCCTTCCTACGCGCGTGTGCTGCGAGAGGCAGAGCCCTTCATGCATCTGCTGCCCAAGTAGCGAGCCAGCCCTTTACGGCGGACGGGCATCGCATTGGACGTCGAGCTTAGCCTCCGCGTGAACGGCGCTCATGGGAATCCGCATCCCCACGGGCGGGACCCGACGTTGCCGCGGAAACGCGCGCGGCGCGTCTTTCCCGGAACAACAGACTGTCGATCGCGATCTGATAATCCATCGTCTCTCCCGTCCAGCGCGTAATCGCCGTCCGCTGGTCGATCGAGAGGCCTCGCCGCTCGTTGTCGGCCACCAGTTCCTGCCAATTTGAGAGTGGCAACGAATGCTCTGGCGCGACGCTCTCGAAGCTCTCGCCACTCGGTTTCCGAAAGCGCACTGCGCCGTCGTCCAGCACGTCAATGGCGACACGGCCCTCGTGCACCTGCCGGTGATGGAACCGGCAGAGGCTGACGAGATTGGAAGGCTTGGTTTCCCCACCGTGAGCCCAATGGCGAATGTGGTGAGCGTCCACGTAGCGCGTGTTGGGACAACCTGGGAAGCGGCATCCACGATCGCGTGCGTTCAGGGCCCGGCGTAGTGCGGGTGAGATCGCGCGCGACTTCCTTCCGACACTCAGAGGTTCGCCCTCCTCATTCTCGAGCACCGTCACCAGGCTTGCATCGCAGGCCAGCCTTCGGGCCGTTTCCGCGGAAATCGAAGGGCCGTCTTCCAGCTCACACCTGCCCGCAATACTGTTTTTCAGGGTCTGAACGTCCACATGCACGATGATCTGCTGCCGCTCGGGCGCGGAGAGCTCCTGCTCTCCATGCTTCAGGTAGCTCTCGGCAATGCGGGCTAGGGCATCTGCCCGCCGATGCGCCAGAGGTGACGGCTGCCCGGGAACGTCATTCTCATCCGCGGTCACTGCCGGCGGCGACGATTTCACCGCGGCTTCCATCGCTTTGATGAAAACGGTCCCCGCCTCCGCTGGCAATGTAGCCTTGATCACCAGCGAGCCATCGGGGTCGTAGAGCCACATCACTCCCCGCCGCTCCTGCTGTTGTCCTTCCCGCGAGAGCTCCTCGGCCTCCTTGGCCCGGCGAAAGACCCGCACCAGCTTCTCGACATGATGTGCCGTGCCATGGATGGCGATCTGAAGGAACGTCTCCTCGGTCGCCGCGCTCGCCACGCGCGTGATGGCCCGCACCTTCGAGTAGCTCAGTCGTCCTTCGCGCATTGCCGCGGAAATTCTCGGTAGGCTCTCGAGGGCGTGCGCCACCCGCACCCGCTCGCGCGCCGCTCCAAGGTCGATGCCGCACTTCCAATTGAGCCAATGCGCGCAGGAGCGGGTCGCTCCATCACCGCCCCAGCCCTCGCGACGGTCGAACTCCGCAACCAGGGTCAGCCAGTAATAGGTCGCCGCATTCAGGTGGCCGGTGAGCTTGGTGATCCGCGCTTCGAGATCGCGCAAGGATTGCCGCGGGGTCACTCGGCTCGCATGGGACTCCGGGAGCGGGAAAACGACGGTGCAAGGGGTGTCTTCCATGATGGTGTCTCGATATCTGTAAATATATACAGTATTCTACTGAAAAGCATTGTGTCAAAGCAACCTCCAAGCGAACCGAACCGAGCTGTGCATCGGTTGGTCCAATGGATCTTCGAGATGGCGGAGATGAGTCGAACCATGAGAACGATCGGGTTGATCGGCGGGATGAGCTGGGAATCGACGGCCATCTACTACAAAGCCATCAATGAGGAGACTCAGCGGCTCCTGGGAGGTCACCACAACGCCCGATCCATCGTCCTCAGCCTGGATTTCGCCGAGATCGAAGCTCACCAGGCTGCGGGGCAATGGAACGAGGCTGCCGCCCTGCTCCGCGATGCCGCGAAGACTCTCGTCAGGGCCGGTGCCAGCATCCTGCTCTTGTGCACCAACACCATGCACAAGGTTGCGTCAGCGGTGGCTGAGGCAACGGATGCGACTTTCATCCACATCGCCGATCCGACTGCCACCGAGATCCGCAAGCACGGCATTCGCACCGTGGGACTGCTCGGCACTCGCTACACGATGGAGGAGGACTTTTACCGTCAGCGGATCGAGCGCAGCGGTCTGACGGTGCTCATCCCTGAGCGGCAGGAGCGGGACGACGTTCATGCGATCATCTACGATGAGCTCTGCCATGGCCTCATCAAGGACGACTCCAGGACTCGCTATCAGGCGATAGTGAGCTCGCTCGCCACGCGTGGAGCGGAAGGTGTGATCCTGGGATGTACTGAAATCGGCATGCTCCTCGACAGCCGCTATGTGAATCTGCCGCTGTTCGACACTGCGCGCCTGCACGCAATGGCGGCCGTTGCTGAGTCCGTTCGCAGCTGACGTCCAAGGAGCACGCGCGCATCACGGCGGATGAAGTTTCTTGTACACCGGCAGACTCTTGAACAGCCCGCCGGGATCAGGCCCATCCGGCGGCAGACATCCGCCGCGACTGACCCTGGCATGTTTGAGGAAGTCAGGCTCGCCCGGTACGGGCGGGTCCGATTCCACGTAACAGCGGTCGCTCGTCCATTCGATGTGCTCGCCCATCGAGGTGCGGTCGGATTCACCGGCGTAGTGTGCAGGAGTATGGGGAGAAGGTACGCCCAAGGTGATGGCGCTCGTACCGCCCGGCGGGAAACCAAAGGAAACATGCTTGCGGGGAGCGAGAGTCGCGGCCGCAGCCTGCTTCGCTGCGGCATTCCAGTCGATGTCGCGACCGCCCGGCCTCATCACGAGAGAGCTGGGAGGAGCAAGGGTGATGGGCTCGGCAATCGGCGCGAGCAGCGCCGAGCCCGCATTGAGCCGGGGGCGCACGACCGGTGAGCGCGGGCGCATGGCGCGTGTGACGAGGAAGGCTGAAATCGGCTCACCACCGGCAGCGGACAAACGTACCATCGTGGATCTGCCGACGAGCACGGCCACAACCACAGCGTGCGTAGCCGCAACTGCGACGAAGACAAGATACCTGGTCTTGGCCGGCACTCGACCGCTTCCCCGCCGTTGCCTCGCGGCAGCCTGAGCTCCTCTGACTGCCGGCAGCGTGGTTCGGTTCCCCGGCGGCAAAGCTGGCGCCGTTGAAGCGGAGCGAATGTTGGCCGTTGCCGGCTCGCAGGCTCAGTTGTCGATCCGGATCCGCGGTGCCGCGCCGGGCCTTCCGGTGACAGTCACCCTTGCGCTCCTCTTCCCGCGAAGCTCGAACCGATGGTTTCGACCCGCGCCGCAGGCGCCGATGCCGCAGCGGTATGATCAGCAGTGTCTGGAGCGCCTCGCGCTCAGGAGAAGTCTCTCGTCTCTGCGGTGACGATGTTGTTCTTGCCGGTCTTCTTGGCGCGTTTCAACGCGGCCTGGCATCCCTTGAGCAGCGCCGCGAGCGGCATGTCGCGCTCCGGAACCAGGCTGGCCACGCCGGCACTGATCGTGAGGTAGCGTCCCGAGCCGTTGCGCGGATGATGAATCAACAGGTCGCGCACGCGCTGGGCGACGATCTGTGCGTACTGTGGCGCTTTCTGCGCCGCGTCGCCTTGAGTGAGCACTGCCAGGGTGCCCCCCTCCCAACGGCCGACGAGGTCGCCGCCGCGGCGATAGGAAGCGCCGATGACGCGCGCGACGCGGCGGATACACGCATCGCCCGCGCTCTTGTCGAATGTGTCGTTGTAGGTGGTGAGGTCGTCGATGTCGAAGAGGGTCAGCCCGATCTCGTGCGAGTCGCGCTGCGCCAGCACCCAGTCGCGCTGCAGCAGCTCCTCGAAGTAGGCGCGAGAATGCAGTCCGGTCAACCGGTCCTCGCGCAGCCATGAGGGGAGTCCCGGCGATGTCGTGTCGCCGTCTTTCAACCGCTCGCTCGCATCGCGGTAATAACCGACGAGATGAGTCAGCTGGCCGGCGGGATTGCGCACCGGCTGGATCACCACCTCGTTCCAGAAGAGCGATCCGTCGGGACGGTAGTTGCGCATCAGAACGCGCGCGGTCTCGCCCCGCTCCACCGCCGCACGCATGCGCTGGCGGCCGTCCTGCTCACGATCGTTTCCCTGGAGAATGCGCAGGTTCTTGCCCAACAGGGCATCGACCGCATAGCCGCTCATGGCGGCGAATGCGGCATTGGCGTAGATCACGGGATGGTCGGAAGCCACGGCGTCGCAGACCACGACGCCCTCGGGCGCGCTGTCCACGACCATCCGCCAGGCTTCGGCCGACCAGTTGTTCATTCGTTCCAGCCCATCATCGTCCCGAATCCAGTTTCAGCGCCGGAGCCGCAGCGCAACGCCGCAGCCACTCCTGAGCTGTCGGCCATTCCGGGCGATTCTTGAGGTCCTCGGGGCTCCATCCGCCGCGCCCGTGAAGCCTGACGAGACGCAGGCCCGAGGCCGGCTCGGGCTCCACCCGCAGGCGGTCCAGCAGTTCCACCACCGCCGGGCGCTGGTTGCATACCGGGAGCATGTCGCAGCCTGCCGACAGTGCCCGCGTGGCCCGGGTGACTACGTCTCCGAAAGCCGCCGCGGCCCCACCCATTGACAGATCGTCGGTGAACACTACCCCCTGGAAACGCATCTCTCCGCGTAATACGTCGCGAATCCAGCGCGCCGAGAGGCTGGAGGGGGCCTCATCCACAGCCGGAAACAGGATGTGGGCCACCATCACGGCCGGCAGCCCGTTGGCTATGAGCCGCCGGTAGGGCGCCAGGTCGCCCATCATGTCAGCGAGCTCCCGGCGGTCCACGGGCAGCGTCAGGTGGGAATCGGCCACCACGGCGCCGTGGCCCGGGAAGTGCTTCGCTGTGGCAGCCATCCCGGCGTCCCGCATACCGTGCGCGTAGGCGGTCGCCAGCCTGCCTACAACGTCGGGATTGCTGTGGAAGGCACGGTCGGTGATGAAACTCACGCCGTAGTCGATATCGATACAGGGCGCGAATGACAGATCGACCCCGTGGGAGCGCAGCTCGGCGGCCATGAGCCAACCCATGCTCCGGGCCAACTCCAACCCCGCACGTGCATTGGCGTCGTACTCATGGCCGATCCGTCGCGGCGTCGGCAGAGCGGAAAAGCCGGCGCGGAAGCGCTGCACCCGCCCTCCTTCGTGGTCGACGGCCACGATGAGCCGCGGGTTACGGGCGGCATGAATGTCGGCCACCAGAGCCGAGAGCTGCTCCGGGTCGGCGTAGTTGCGTGTGAAGAGGATCACACCGCCGACGAGCGGGTGCCGGAGCATCTCCCGCTCCTCGGCTGTCATGGAAGTCCCTTCCAGATCGATCATCAGGGGCCCGAGGGTCATGGCCGTCTCAGGAGCGCAATCGACTCGACGTGCGCGGTATGGGGGAACATGTCGACGACTCCGGCTGATTCGAGAATGAATCCGTGCTCGTGCACCAGGATGCCCAGGTCTCTGGCAAGGCTTCCCGGATGGCAGGAAACGTACAACACCCGCTCCGGGGCATGGCGGGGAGCCGGCCCGGCCTGACGGGCGATCGCAGCGAGCATGTCTGGTGTCGCGCCGACCCGAGGCGGGTCGATGAGAACATGGCTGTAGGGGCCGCGGACCCATGCGGCCCGCAGCTCCGTCGGCTTGGAGAGGTCGCCCACGTGAAATTCCACGTTGGAAAGTCGGTTGCGGCGTGCGTTGTGACGGGCCCGCTCCACCAGGCCCGCCTCGCCTTCCACGCCCACTACCTGTCCGGCAGACCTGGCCAGCGCCAGCGTGAAGTTGCCGAGGCCGCAATACAGATCCAGCACGCGCGACTGCGGTGTCGGCTGCAAGAGCTCCACGGCCCGGGCGACGAGCGCCCGATTGATCGCGCCATTCACCTGGACGAAGTCCGTCGGAGCGAACTCGAGCTCGAGCCCGAAGTCCGTGAGCGCGTAAGAGAGCGGCCGGACGCGCGGCACCGAGCGCCGTGCCGACTCGCCCGGCGCCACTGATTGGCCCGGTGCGGCTGATTGGCCCGGTGCGGCTGATTGACCTGGCGCCGCTGATCCGCCGAGCGCCGCCGCCGATTCGTCGACTGTCAACTCCGCGACCGAATCCAGCCCGCCGCTCTGCAAATGGATCCGCACCGCGTGGCTTGCGGCGAAAGCGCGCAATTTACCGAGGTCCTGCTCGCTCGGCGTTCGCAGTACCCGAAGCACCAGAGCCGTGGCATCGTCCCCAACCGCCACCTCGATCTGCGGCACGTGCTGGCGGATATCCAGCGCGCCCAGAAGCTCCGCGAGCGGCTGGACGAGGTCCCCCACGGGCGCAGCGAGCACGTGGCACTGCGTGACATCGGCCACGTACGGCGCCAGGCGCTCGCGAAAACCAACGACCACCTTCCCTTTCTTTAGCACATACTTCGCGCCCAGGCGCGCGCGCCTGCGGTAACCCCATACGGGCCCGCGCAACGGCGGAAGCCAGGTGCGGCACTCTACACGGGCAACGCGCTCGAGGTTGTCCCGCAGCTCCCTCTCCTTCAGGGCCAGCTGCGCCTCAGGCGCAAGATGCTGCAGGGCACATCCGCCGCAAACACCAAAATGCGCGCAGCGCGGCTGCACCCGCTCCGGCGCCGGCTGCAGCACTTCCAACAGCCTGCCTTCGTCGTGCTGCCGGCGTTTGCGCGTCCGCTCGAAGCTTACCGTCTCGCCGGGCAGCGCCCCGGCCACGAAGACCGTCTTGCCGGCGCGGACGATCCCTTGGCCGTCGTGCGTCAGTCCGACAACCTCCGCCATTTCCCGCTCGCCGCGCCCCGCAATGGCCCGGTTGGCCGCTCCACCACTCACGAGTTACCTTCCCACACGCGCAGGAATGCCGCGAAATGCGGCTCCTTCCCGGCGCGCAGCAGCGCCTTCACCCGGTCCACTTCCTCCGCATGCCGTGCCCGGCTCAATTTTCCCCGAAACAGCTCGAATTGCAGGTAGACGAGGTAGGTATTGAGGACGTCCGTCTCGCAGTACCGACGAATCCCCGCCAGATTGCCTCCGAGATAGGCATCCCAAACCTGCGCGCCCGAGAATCCCAGCTTGCCCGGCAGCCCCAGCAGGCACGCCATGTTCGCCAGCGACACCCTGGCCCGCGCCTGAAAGGCCGACAACACGTCCATCAGGTCGAGGTGTCTCCAGTGATAGCGGCTGAGGTAATTGTTGTATCGAAACGCCTGATCCCCGTCGCCCGTCTCCCAGTAGCGCGGCGCCTGTACGCCCGCCAGGAGAGCACGATAATTCAGCACCGGCAGATCGAACCCGCTCCCGTTCCACGATATGAGGTCCGGCGAGAAGCGCTCGATTCCATCGAAGAAGCGCTCGATGAGCTCCGCCTCGGGCGACCCCAGGTCGCCGAGGCTCCAGACCCTGAGCCCGTCACCGCTGCGCAGCACGCAGGAGATCGCCACCACACGATGCTGCTCCAGCGGCAGGAATTCCCCGCCGGAGTCCTGTCGCCGCAGGGCGAACATCGCCTTGGCGACCTCCGCGTCCGGCAACCCCTCGAGCCCGTACAGCCGCCGCCCAAGCGCGACATCGGGCACCGTCTCGATATCAAACACCAGACAGTTCATGGGGACCTGACATCGAGGCGCAGATTCCCCGGCGAGCTGCGACCAAAGCTCACGACGCCCCCTTCTCAGCTTTCATCAGCACGGCAACGGCGACAACGAGGCCCGCTTCGTCGGTCAGGGTCACGTGCCCCTCTCCAACTCCCAACCCCCGCCGCACCCGGTCTCCGCGCTCGGAGAACACCACCTCAGGCTTCCCCCAGGCGTTCTGCACCACCCCCACATCCCTGATCCAGACCCCATGCGAGAACCCAGTCCCCATCGCCTTGACGATCGCCTCCTTCGCGGCAAACCGCATGGCGATGAACCGTACCCGCCGCTGTGTCCTGGCAAGCTGCGCCTGCTCCTCCGGCATCAAAAGACGCTCGACGAAACGCTCCCCGAACCGCTCCAGCGTCTCCCCGATCCGCTTCACCTCGAGGACATCGACTCCAATGCCGAAGATCATGCCCGCGCCGCCGTCATCAACACCTTCATGTCCCGCACTGCCGCCGCGAGCCCGTCGAACACCGCCCGCGAGACGATCGCGTGCCCGATGTTGAGCTCCACGATCTCGCGGATCGCCGCGACCGGCTGCACATTGTGGTAATTCAGCCCGTGTCCCGCGTGCACTTCGAGCCCGAGCCCCGCACCCAGCCGAGCGCATTTGACCAACCGCTCGAGCTCCGTCGCCTTTGCCGAGCCCGTGGCCTCTGCATACGCCCCCGTATGCAACTCGATCGCCGGAGCCCCGATCCGCGCCGCCGCCTCTACCTGCCGCGTCTCCGGATCGATGAAAAGCGACACCCTGACGCCTTGGCCCACGAGCTTCGCCGTCGCCTCCTTCATCCGTGCCTCCTGCGCCACCACATCCAGCCCCCCTTCAGTGGTGATCTCCTGCCGCTTCTCCGGCACGAAGCAACAATCTTCCGGCCGTACTTCCCCCGCGATGCGCACCATCTCGTCCGTAACCGCCATCTCCAGATTCATCTTGGTCTTCAACAAGCCCTTGAGCGTCCTGACATCGAAGTCCTGGATATGCCTGCGATCTTCTCGCAAGTGCAGCGTAATGCTGTCCGCCCCCGCCATCTCCGCCATCAAGGCAGCGTGCACAGGGTCCGGCTCCTTCCCCCGCCGCGCCTGCCGCAGGGTAGCCACGTGATCGATGTTGAGTCCGAGTGCAATGTACGAATGAGTCACGAGCGCTCCGAGTGAGACCGGCGGTTCGCATGCAAGAGGCGCTTTGCGGGGGCCTGTGGAGCCATGGACGGCGGAACGGAGCCTCCAGGGACCAGGTGAGCCGGCGGTAGCCGGCGCAACCCGGATTCACGGCGTCCCCCGCAAAGCGCCTCTTGCAGGCGGGCCGCCGAGCACGATCCAGTCAAACCGCCATTCTGCGGTACCGAGCCTAAGTACGCGACCCCCCACGAGAAGCCACCGCCCGAGCCACCTTACGGGTCGTCAGCTCTTTGCCTTCGAGCCTCTCAGCCAGCGCCGCCTTGAGCACCCGCCGCGCATCCTCGAGCAGCCGCCCCTTTCCCCCGGTACCCTGCGACTTCCCGACCCTTTGCGCCTCCCCGACCCCCTGAGCCTCGCCAAGCGCCCGTGTCGCCGCGACTCCCTCCCCGAGCCCCTGCCCCAGCTCCTCCCGCGCCAGTGCAAGCATCGAGCTCCCCGCGACCACATCGGCGTCGCCTTCCCTTGCCGGTATCAACCCGAGCGAAGCCTGAAACCGGTAAAACCCCTGAGCCTCGATGGCCTGCCCCGTCCGCGCCTCCGAGGTCAGATCCAGCCCATACCCCATTGCCTCCAGCAGCCCCTTCTCGAATACCCGCAAAACCGCCTCGACCGCACCCGCCGCGCGCAATCCGCCCAGCGCCCGCCGGTAATGCTCGAAGATCTCCGGCACCGGGTCGTGCCGCACCGTCAGCTTCAGCAACAGCTCATTCAGGTAGAACCCCGCCATCAGGCTCGCGGCCGGCAAAGGCGGCGCACTCTCCGCGCTCTCCACCCCCGTGAGCTGCCCCGCATCCCGTCCCGCCTGAAATGAAAACAGCAGCAGATCGAACGGCTGCAGCACTCCCCCGAACCGCGGCTTCGGGCCCCGGACTCCCCTCGCAAACAGCGTCAGTCGCCCCTCATCGCGCACCAGCACCTCGAGGATCCGGCTGGTATCCCGGTAAGGCCGGTGGTGCAGGATGTACCCCGGCGCCAGCAGAACGCGGCGGGGATGCGCGGTCATCCCTCTTTACTCCAAGCCCAACTCGCGTAACGCGCGAGCATTGTCCGCCCAGTTCTCCCGCACCTTCACCCAGAGATTGATGTGCAGCCGCCGCCCGAGCAGCCCGTTCAATGCCAGCCGCGCCGAAGTCCCCACCCGCTTCAGCCGCTCTCCCTTCGCCCCGATGACGATCGGCTTCTGTCCCTCGCGATCCACCCAGATGGCCGCATCCACGTTGAGCTGCCCGTCTTCCTCGGCCAGCTTCTCGACCTCCACCGCGATCCCGTACGGCACCTCCTGATTGAGCTCCAGAGTCAGCTTCTCGCGAATCATCTCCGCGATACGAAACTGGATGCCCCGGTCCGTGAGCTCCCCGTCGGGAAAGAGCGGCGCCGAAACCGGCAGGTGCGCCGCGATCGCAGTGCGCAGGTCGTCGAGATTCCTCTCCTTGAGGGCCGAGACCGGCACCAGCGCCAGGAATCCATGCCGGCGGTCGAGCTCCGCGAGATAGGGCAACAGGCGCTCGCGCGGCTTCGCCCGATCCACCTTGTTGACCGCGACCAACACCGGACGGCCCGCGCGCGCGATCCGCTGCAGCACGAGCTCGTCGTCCGCATTCCAGACCAGCGCCTCCACGACGAACACCACGAGGTCGGCATTCTCCAGGGCCGCCGCCGCCGTCCGGTTCATCGCCTTGTTGAGTGCGCGCCTCGCCTGCCCATGGAGTCCCGGCGTATCGACGAACGCGATCTGTGCGTTCGGCAGCTGTACGAGTCCGAGAATCCGGTGGCGCGTCGTCTGCGGCCGCGGCGTGACGATGCTCAGCTTCTGCCCGACGAGCACGTTGAGCAGGGTCGATTTACCGACGTTCGGGCGGCCCACGAGCGCCGCGAAGCCGCAGCGGAAATCGGCGGAAGGCTCAGTCACTGTGAGGGTCTGCGCTGTCCATGGCCACAAGTATGCGCTCGGCGGCCTCCTGCTCGGCACGCCGGCGGCTGGAACCCTGGCCCCGCGCCGCAAGCCGGAGCACGGGTACCTCACAGGTCACGTGGAAGATCTGCGCGTGGGGCTCGCCCTCGACCCGCTCCACCTTGTACCTGGGGAGCGTGAGGCCGCGGGACTGCAGGTACTCCTGCAGACGCGTCTTTGCATCCTTGAGCTCGTGCGGGGCAGGAAGCGCTGCAATCCGCGGCTCGAACAGCCGCTCTATCACCGCGTCGGCCACGGCGAGACCACCATCGAGATAGAGCGCTCCGCAGACCGCCTCGAACGCATCCGCCAGAATGGATTGACGGCGAAAGCCGCCGGTCTTGAGCTCACCCGAGCCGAGCTGCAACGCCTCGCCCAGCTTGAGGGAGGCCGCCACCTCGGCCAGGGGGTCGCTGCTGACGACCCGCGCCCGCAGCCGGCTCAGATCCCCTTCGCTGGCCGCCGGGAATGCCGCGTAAAGGTGATGGGCGACGACGAGGTTCAGCACCGCATCGCCGAGAAACTCCAGCCGCTCGTTGTTGGGCCCCGGGGCGCTGCGATGGGTGAGCGCCGAGCGAAACAGCGCGGGATCGCGCGGCTCGTAGCCGAGCTCGGCGCGCACCCAGGCGAGCGGCCAGTCGGGCCTATCCACCGCCACCCAGAGTAACGGTCTTGTCGAAGGCGACCTGAAGAGTGATGTGGGCGAACAGAGGTGCCTGGTCGTAGTACGCGGCCTCGACGGCCCAGCCCTGGCCGTTCCGGGAAATCGAGATGTCCTTGACCGCCGGATAGTCGACTCCCTCGACGTCGAAGCGCTTCTGCAGGGAGTCCCGAATGCTCTGGGGCGTCGCGCCGCCGGTGGCATATTCGTTCGTGAGCTCATTCAGCGAGCGCGCGACTTCCATGTAATTCATGTAGATCGGCAGCAGCCGGATGCAGGCATAGATGATGACCGCGAACGGTATGAGCAGTATCAGCCACCCGATCGCCGTCACGCCACGTTGACGCGCACGCATTGATGAACCCCCGCTAATCGATTTTCTTGCCGATCCGTCTCCAGATCGGCCCGCCCGAGCGCTGCGGATCCCAATTGAACCAGATATAGGTCGCCTTGCCGACCAGGTTCGCATCGGGCACGAAGCCCCAGACACGCCCGTCGTCACTGTTGTCGCGATTGTCGCCGACCATCAGATACTCCCCGGGCGGAACCACCTTGGTCACCACGGCAGGCTCGTTGAGCGGCTCCGCCCCCGGGGGCGAGGTACCGCCGCAGACATACCCGCGCGCGTCGCTTCGCCGGCAGCCCGGCAAGGGATAAGGGGTGACCTCGAGCGGCACGGGACAGAGCAGCGCGTGATGAGTGTGGGCGCCCAACTGCTCGACGGCAAGCTGCATGTTGATGTAGCAGCCATCGGTATATCTGTCGGTGACTTTGAACGGTATCACCTTGCCATTGATGATGAGCCGGTCGTCGCGCACGGTGACATGATCGCCCGGAAGGCCGACCAGGCGCTTGATGTAGTTCTCAGAAGGATCCAGTGGGTAGCGAAAAACCACTACATCCCCCCGCTTGGGTCCCCCTATGTCCAGGATCTTGGTGTTGGTGACCGGAAGCCTCAAGCCGTAGGAGAACTTGTCGACCAGGATGAAATCGCCGTCGAGGAGCGTCGGCATCATGGAGTCGGAAGGGATGCGGAACGGCTCGAACACGAACGAGCGCAGCAGCAGCACCGCCAGGGCTACCGGAAAGAAGCTGCGCGCGTAGTCGACCGTGCCCGGCTCCGGGATTGCCGCCGGGTCCTTGCCCGCCGCCTTGGCCGCGCCCCGCCGCCTGCGGCGCAGCACCCAGGCGTCCGCCGCCCAGATGACCCCGGTCACGGCCGATATCGCAACCAATACCGCGCTGAAATCGAGCTGCTCGGCGACGAGGAGCCGTACCACCGCCGCGCCGATCAGGATCGGCAGCACGTGATAGCAGAGCGACATCGCCCCGGAGTCGGCCACCGGTTTCGGCGATGCGGCGATCTGCCGCCGCGGCCGCAGGAACCAGTCGTCGACGATGCACAGGAGCCCGACCGGCAGTGCGAGCCAGGAGAGGGCCAGGATGACCTGCATCAGGAGAGGAGGCATCGCCCGCGCCTACTTGCCGATCTTCAGGACGGCAAGGAACGCTTCCTGTGGAATCTCGACCCGGCCCAACTGTTTCATACGCTTCTTGCCTTCTTTCTGCTTCTCTAGGAGCTTGCGTTTGCGGCTGACGTCGCCGCCGTAGCATTTGGCCAGCACGTTCTTGCGCAGCGCCTTCACGGAGGCGCGCGCGATGACGGCGCTGCCGATGGCCGCCTGCACGGCGACCTCGAACATCTGCCGGGGGATGAGCTCCTGCATCTTGTCGACGAGCTCCCGCCCCCGCTGATAGGCGTTCTCGCGGTGCACGATGATCGAGAGCGCGTCGACCTTCTCGCCGTTGATGAGAATATCGAGCTTGGCGAGCGGCGCCGCCTGGAAGTGCGAGAACTCGTAATCGAACGATGCGTATCCGCGGCTCACGGACTTCAGCCGGTCGAAGAAATCGAGCACCACCTCGGCGAGCGGCAGCTCGTATTGCAGCGACACCTGGCTGCCCAGGTACTGCATCTTCCTCTGCGTGCCGCGCTTGTCGTTGCAGAGCTTCAACACCGCGCCGACGTGATCGGGCGGCACGAGGATGTTCGCAACGATGATGGGCTCGCGGATTTCGTCGATCTCGTTGGATGGCGGCAGCTTCGCCGGATTGTCGACGTATTGCACCGCACCGTCGGTGCGCGCCACCTCGTACACCACGGTCGGCGCGCTCGTCACCAGGTCGAGCTCGTATTCCCGCTCCAGACGCTCCTGGACGATGTCCATGTGGAGCAGCCCCAGGAAGCCGCAGCGGAAACCGAACCCGAGTGCGCCGGAGACCTCCGGCTCGTAATGGAGTGCCGAGTCGTTGAGCTTCAACTTCGCGAGCGCGTCGCGAAAGCTCTCGTAGTCCTCCGAGTTGATCGGGAACAGGCCGGCGAACACCCGCGGCTTGATCTGCCGGAATCCCGGGAGCGGCGCCGCCGCCGGCCTGCTCTCGAGCGTGATGGTGTCGCCAACCGGAGCGCCGTCGATCTCCTTGATGCCGGCGACGATGAAGCCGACGTCGCCCGGCGACAGAACCTTCTCCACCACCGCCTTCGGTGTGAAGCGGCCCAGCCGGTCGACGGTATGGCTGCGACCGGTCGACACGATGCGGATCTTCTCTCCGGTCCTGACGCTCCCGTTGACGACCCGCACCAGAGAGACGACGCCGACATAGTTGTCGAACCAGGAGTCGATGATCAGCGCCTGCAGCGGCGCTTCGGCATCGCCCTTCGGCGCCGGGATGCGGCGGATCAGCGCCTCGAGCAGGTCCGGAACACCCTCGCCTGTCTTGGCGCTCACCCGCACGGCATCGCCGGCCTCGATACCGATGATCTCCTCGATCTCGCGCACGACCCTTATGGGGTCGGCCGAGGGCAGGTCGATTTTGTTGATGACCGGCAGGACTTCCAGCCCCTGCTCGATCGCGGTGTAGCAGTTGGCAACGCTCTGCGCTTCCACCCCCTGCGAGGCGTCGACCACGAGCAGTGCCCCATCACAGGCCGCAAGCGAGCGCGAGACCTCGTACGAGAAGTCCACGTGGCCGGGCGTATCGATCATGTTCAGCTGATAGCGCTCGCCATCGTGCGCCTGGTAGAAGAGCGTGACGCTCTGGGCCTTGATGGTGATGCCCCGCTCGCGCTCGAGGTCCATCGAATCGAGCACCTGCGCCTGCATCTCGCGGTCCTCGAGGCCACCGCAGAGCTGAATGAAGCGGTCGGCGAGGGTCGACTTGCCGTGATCGACGTGCGCGATAATGGAAAAATTACGTATGAGCCGCATGAATCGGGTCTGTCGCGTTGCTGCCGCGCCAGGTGTCCAGCGGCCGTCGCAATTATAGCAGTCAGGCCCGTCGCAGCAGGCGCTTAAGCTCGCCGGCATCGAGCCGGTGACGGCAAACCACCGTGCCGTCCAGGAGAAGCACCGGCACGTCCAGCGCAAACCGCCGCTTGAGGAGGGGGTCGGCATCTACATCCACCACCTCGACGGGCGGCAGCTGCATGAGGCGTCCGAGTGCCTCCAGCTCCGCAAGCATTACCTCGCAGAGGTGGCAATCGCGCCGGTGGACTACGGTGAGAACGGCCCTGAGTATGGCGATACTTTCAGCGGGGCGGCGGCGTGTGCGCGAAGGGACCGCCCGGAATCGGCGCGAGCGAGGGTGGCGGCGGCGCGGAATCCGATTCCTTCTCCGCCTTGACCGAGTCCGCGATGAAACGCACCGTCTCCGGTGGCACCTCCCCGACGGCAGTCACCTTGTGGCCATCCACCACCGTGGAGAAAGCGTAGGAGGAGCCCACGCGGGCCGACTCCACGACCGGGGCCTGACCGGAGGACGTTGTCACGACGTGCGTTTCTACGAAGACAGAGACGGAAGCCAGCCCATCGCTGAAGACGAGGTGATCGACGGGGCCAGTCGAGCCCGGCATGGTCTGCGCCGCCCGCACGGTCATGTGGAAGCCCGGCGGCAAGTGATCGACATTCCAGACCGTGCCGTCATGACCGACCGTCTCCTTGGGCGACGCGGAATCGTTCCGCAGCCACTGGAAGCCGGTGGTCGAGATGCCGGGCCGGAAGGCCGAGTCAGGGATGTGCGAGCTGATCTTGAGATTGGCGAACACGATCTGCTCAATGACGTTTCCCCGAGCATCACAGAGCTGCGTCTTCAGCGGCATCGCCGTCGAATCGTCGATCCAGAGGCGATAGCCATAGCGGTACTGATCCCGCGGCATCACCGTAATGAGATGGGTTTTGCGCCGATTGAAGCGCATACGGGCGACTTCCTTGATGTCGTAGAAGCTCGCGGTCTGCTCGTCGATCGCGGGGAAGCCGCTGAGGAGCGAGACTTTGGCGGGCGTGCGCTCCACCAGCACGACATGCTTGTCGGGAAGATAACAGGCGAGACTGGCGCCGGCGCGGATGAACTCGCGGCCGGAGCCGTCGAGCGACTCGAGCCGCTCGGAGACCGTGCCGTCCTTCACGCGGTGGATGATGCGCAGCATCTCCACCCTGCCGCCCTCCAGGTGGGCGAACGTGCCGTCGTAGTTGAGTGTGGTGAGAGCGTGGTTCATTCGCTCCAGCCACTTCGCCGGCTCATCGGCACTCGCCACGGTCGCGAGGGCCAGCGCGAGGGCCAGCCAGCCGATACGCTCGCTACTTCGGATTCTGGATCGCATTGCCTTGCACGCCTGAAGCTGGCTGATCCGACCTTGCGGGCGTGCTGGAGGTTCCCGGCTCACTCACCATCAGCGCCGACAGGAGATTCCCGCGGCTGACGGGCCAGGAGTAGGCGCTGTGCGCCACCACGTAGTCGGCCAGCTCGGTGGCGGGAACGACCATCATCGGCCGCTGTTGCACCGGCGGTACCACGAAGCTGTCGGGGGCCGTCGCAGCCGCGTTCTGCAGAGCCGATTGCGCCGCACGCACCGTGGGTGCCGGAGTCGCGGTGCTGGCCGCGACCAAGGCAGGCGCATGAGCGCCGTCAGGCAAAGCCTGCGAACGCAGCCAAAAAATGGAAACCGCCGCAACGCCGGCCGCGAGCCCGGCGCCGGCGACCGGCTGCCACCAGCGGAATTGGGGTGTGCGCCCTGCCGGGCGGGCTGCATCCACCTCCGACAACGCAGGCTCGCCGGAGAGGGCAGCGCTCACGCGCCCGGCCACCGTGCCGTTGAGGGTGACGCCCCGCTCCGCGCGGATCACCGCGCCGATGACGGCATACCGGCCCCAGCGGGCCTGGACGTCGGGATCGCGCGAGAGCCGTCGCGCCAGCAGCTCGCACTCGGCGGCCGGCAGCTCGTTGTCGAACATTGCGGAAAGCTGGCTGTCGAGCTCCTCGTTCATCCCAACTCCTCCGCGCGGCCGAGGCCGCCTTCGAAGACCTCGCGCAGGCGCCGGTCGATGGCCTCGCGCGCCCGGAAGATACGCGAGCGGACGGTGCCCACGGGGCATGCCATGGCCTCGGCGATCTCCTCGTAGGAGAGGCCCTCCAGCTCGCGCAGCACTATTGCCGTGCGCAGGTCCTCGGGCAGCGCATCGATCGCGGCGTTGACGGTGGAGCGGATCTCGTCCGTCAGCACCAGCCCCTCGGGGGTTTCGGAATCCCTCATTCGGCCTTGCATGTCGTAGGACTCATCGTTGTCGGTGCTATTGCGGTCGATGTTGTATTCGATAGGGCTTCTGTCGCGGGACACCACCGCGTTCTTGGCGGTGTTGATCGCGATACGGTACAGCCAGGTGTAAAAGGCGCTGTCGCCGCGGAATTGCGGCAACGCGCGGTAGGCCTTGATGAAGGCCTCCTGGGCAATGTCCTCGGCCTCGGCCGGGTTGCGGACATAACGCATGACCAGCTTGACGAGTTTGTGCTGGTACTTGAGCACCAGAGCATCGAATGCCCCCTTGTCGCCACGCTGCACGCGGCGAACCAGGCTGAGATCGCTTGCATCGGCGCTCATTCGCGCCCTTTCCTCCGGGGGGTAAAGGCCGCGGCGCCGCGACCTGAGTAGACCCTGAAACAATTTGAAAGTTCAGGGGTCCGTGCCATGTCCTCAGAACCGGCACCTTCAGGAAAATTGGACTCGGTCAAAGCCTCTCAAGGGACATTCATCATGCACGAAGTCGTGATGCGCGTCACGAGTGCTGCCATCTCGGGCTCCGCCGGCACTTCGCCGCCGAGAAAGTAACCGGCAAGCTCCGGGTCGGGCCGGTCGAGAAGCCTTGCGAGCAGCCGGCGCTCGGCCGGAGCGGCCTGCGGCAGCACGGCGGCGGCATAGCGGCCGAGCAGGACATCGAGCTCCTTCATTCCCCGGCGGCAGCGCCAGAGGAGCGCTCCGGCCTCGCGGTCCATCATGGTTGCTCGGCCCCGGCGATTCATTGGCGCTCGACCAGCATCCGCTTGATCTCGGCGATGGCCTTGGCGGGGTTCAAGTCCTTGGGACAGACGTCCGTGCAGTTCATGATGGTGTGGCAGCGATAGAGCCTGAAGGGATCCTCCAGCGCGTCCAGCCGCTCGCCGGTGGCCTCATCGCGGCTGTCGATGATCCAGCGATACGCGGCGAGCAGCGCCGCCGGGCCGAGGAACCGCTCGCTGTTCCACCAGTAGCTGGGGCATGCCGTCGAGCAGCACGCACAGAGAATGCACGCCGCTGGGCGGTCGATCTTCTCCTGCTCCGTCTTGGTCTGCAGCCGCTCGCCATCGGGCGGCGGGGGCGTGTGGGTCATCAGCCACGGCTTCACCGACGCGTACTGGGCGTAGAAGTTGGTGAGATCAGGCACCAGGTCCTTCACCACCGGCATGTGCGGCAGCGGATAGATGCGGATATCGCCGCCGCCCAGATCCTCCATCGCGGTGGTGCAGGCGAGGCGGTTGATCCCGTCGATGTTCATCGCACAGGAGCCGCAGATGCCCTCCCGGCAGGAGCGGCGGAAAGTGAGCGAGGAGTCGATGCTGCCTTTGATCTGAATCAAGGCATCGAGAACCATCGGGCCGCAGCCCGCGACGTCCAGCTCGAACGTATCCACCCTCGGGTTCTCGCCCGAGGCGGGATCGAAGCGGTAGATCCGAAATGCGCGCACCCTGCGCGCGCCGGCCGCGGCCCGGTGGATCTTGCCCTTGCGGATGCGGGAGTTAGCTGGGAGTCGGAAATCGGCCATCGGTAAACCTTGGCAGTCAGTACGTGCGCGTCTTCGGCGGAATGGTCTGCGCCTCGTCGGTCAGGGTGTTGAGATGCACCGGCCTGTAATCGAAGCGCACGCGCCCGGGCCCTTCGACCCAGACCACCGTGTGCTTGAGCCAGCGCTGGTCATCGCGATCGGGAAAATCCTCGCGCGCATGCGCGCCGCGGCTCTCCGTGCGGTTTGCCGCCGAATGAATGGCCGCCGTCGCCTGCAGCAGCAGGTTCTCGAGCTCCAGCGTCTCGATCAGGTCCGTATTCCAGACGAGCGATCGGTCCGTGATACGCACGTCGGCGAAGGACTCGAAGACCTGGGCGAGCGTCCGGGCGCCCTCGTTCAACGTCTCGCCGGTGCGGAACACGGCCGCGTCCTTCTGCATGGTCTTCTGCATCTCCAGGCGGATGGCCGCGGTGGGACGCGAGCCCTGAGCGTTGCGCAACCGATCGAGACGCGAGATCGCGAGATCGGCGGCATCCTTCGGCAGCGCCGCGTGGCGCATGCCGGGTCGTATCAGCTCCGCACAGCGCCGGGCCGCCTGGCGGCCGAACACGACCAGGTCGAGCAACGAGTTTGATCCGAGGCGATTGGCACCATGTACGGATACGCACGCGGCCTCGCCGACTGCCATGAGACCCGGAACGACGCTGTCGGGATCGCCGGACTTCGGCTGCACCACCTCGCCGTGATAATTGCAGGGGACGCCACCCATGTTGTAGTGAACGGTGGGCTGTACCGGAATGGGCTGTTTGGTCACGTCGACGCCGGCGAAGATGCGGGAAGTCTCCGCGATGCCGGGCAGCCGTTCGTGGATCACCTCGGGCCCCAGATGCTCGAGGTGCAGGTGGATGTGGTCATGCTCGGCGCCGACGCCGCGGCCCTCGCGAATCTCGATGGTCATGGCGCGGCTCACCACGTCGCGCGAGGCCAGGTCCTTGGCATTCGGGGCATAGCGCTCCATGAAGCGCTCACCTTTGGAATTGGTGAGATAGCCACCCTCGCCGCGCGCGCCCTCGGTGATGAGACAGCCCGCCCCGTAGATCCCAGTGGGATGGAACTGGATGAATTCCATGTCCTGCAGACCCAGGCCCGCCCGCAGCACCATGGCGTTGCCGTCACCGGTACAGGAATGCGCCGACGTGCAGGAGAAGTACGCGCGCCCGTAGCCGCCGGTGGCGAGAATGGTCATGTGCGCACGGAAGCGATGCAGCTTGCCTTCCATCATGTCGAGCGCGATCACGCCGCGGCAGGCGCCGTGCTCCATGATGAGATCGATCGCGAAATATTCGACGAAGAAAGTGGCCGAGCGCCGGATCGACTGCTGATAGAGCGTGTGCAGCATCGCGTGCCCGGTACGGTCCGCAGCGGCGCAGGTGCGTTGCGCGATGCCCTTGCCGAACTGCGTCGTCATGCCGCCGAAGGGCCGCTGATAGATGCGCCCCTCCTCGGTGCGGGAGAAAGGCACCCCGTAATGCTCCAGCTCGATCACCGCCGCGGGCGCTTCCTTGCACATGAGCTCGATCGCATCCTGATCGCCCAGCCAGTCGGAGCCTTTGACGGTGTCGTACATGTGCCAGCGCCAGTCGTCCTCGCCCATGTTGCCGAGGGCCGCGCTGATGCCGCCCTGAGCGGCCACGGTGTGGCTGCGCGTCGGGAAGAGCTTGGTGATGCATGCGGTCGAGAGTCCCGCCTCCGCCAGACCCAGCGTGGCCCGCAGTCCCGAGCCGCCCGCTCCGATTACGATGACATCGTAGGTATGGTCGATGAGCTCGTATGCGTTGCCAGGCCCCGTTCCAGACGATTTAGTCATGCGGCGCCTCCCAACGCCACCTTGAGGATCGCGAGCACCCCGGCCGCCGCGACCACCACATGGAAGAAGGTCACCAGCGCGAGCGTCAGAGTCTTCGCGCCGCTGCCGTGGACGTAATCCTCCACCACCACCCGCACGCCGAGTTGCGAATGCCAGGCGGCGGTGAGCACCAGAAGGATGAGGAAAACTGCCGTCCAGAGCTGTCCCATCCACGCGGTGACCGTCGCATGATCGAGCACAGGCAGAGACAGCAGGGAAACGACGAACCAGACGGTAAGCGGCACCAGCGCCACGGAGGTCAGGCGCTGCACCCACCAGTGATGCACCCCCTCTTTGGCCGACCCGCGGCCGAGAACCCTGGCAAGCGGACTGCGCAGGCTCACGGCGTGCGCCCTCCCGTGTGCAGCGCCCAGAAGGCGAGCCCCACGAAGAGCAGGAGGCTGGCGATCACCACCAGGGCGGCGCTGCGCTTGGACTGCGCACGTTCCAGGCCATGTCCCGTATCCCAGATGAGATGGCGGATGCCGGCAAAAAGATGATAGGAGAAAGTCGCGAGCAGAATGACGTATACCGCCTTCAGCACGCCGAGCGAGAGGGTGTCGCGCGCGCCGCGATAAGCGGCGGAGCCGCTGGCGATGGCGACCAACCAATAGACGAGCAGGATGAGGCCGGCCGAGAGCACGAGCCCGGTGGCACGGTTCAGGATGGATGTCAGCAGGGTATAGCGCGTCATCCTGTACACCGACAGGTGAGGCGAGAGAGGTCGTTCGGTCATAGGCGGCTTTGCGGGCTAGAAGTCGATGCAGCGTCCATTGCGCTCCCAATCGCCGAAGCGCGTGGGCTCAGGGCCCGAGGGTCCGCCGATCTCTCGGCGGTGCTCGGCGAGCGTGGTATCCGCAGTTGCGGCGGGGATCGCGCAAGAATCGGAGTCGCGAGGCGGAACGGAACGCGGCGTCGAGGAGTTCTTCTCTGGGCTCGTCTGCATAATTTACAAGTGTGCCAGAATTCAGCTCCGAGGACCACGAGGCCGCCCGGTTATCACCGTGTTGGGGTACAATGCTCAAGCTGGCTCTTGGGCCGTCAGGCCACCTGCGAAACGTCAACCGCGTGCTCCGTGGAGTCCTGTCTGCCGGCGGAAGATCCCGCCGATTCAGCGAGGAAGACGTTAAATGAATGGAATCC
>Ga0134125_10000975_pt1 | contig 36455 bp, 35 predicted proteins | sample KB31751_FD_96464 | JGI IMG/M metagenome (GOLD analysis project Ga0134125, IMG submission 96464) | Terrestrial soil microbial communities with excess Nitrogen fertilizer from Kellogg Biological Station, Michigan, USA - KB3-175-1 | ecosystem: Environmental > Terrestrial > Soil > Unclassified ...
CTTCGTGGTCGTCGTCGTCGTGTTGCCGGTGTCGCTGTTCATCTGCTCCGGCGTCTTGTTGATGTCGCCGCCGACACTGTTGTCGTTGCTCTTGGTCGAGCCGCTGTTGTCGAGGCTGCCGGCGGGCGGTGTGCGCGCGTTGTCCGGTGTGACGCCCGTCGAGCCCGACTCCGGCTGCGGCACGTTCTTGTCGAGGTTGCTCTTGTCCTCGATGGGCGCGTTCTGCTTGTCCGCGTTGTCATAGGTGCCGTTGCTGGTCGGCGGCTGATCCGCCGTCTGTGCCAGCGCCACGCCTGGCAGCGCGAGCGGCAGCGCGAAAAGCGCCGCTTTGATCAGTGTACCGAGCTTGCGATTCATCAGTTCCTCCTGCCGTAGTCACGGCTTCGTGGATGCGACCCTCGGGAGGTGCAGGCTGCATTCCACTTCGACGGCAGGCGCGGGCGCGGGCGCTCGCTCGTCCGGCGCGCGGCTCAGGCCGCGGTGGTACGCAAGGTCAGGACGGCGAGCTCGGGCGGCGCGCCCAGGCGCACCGGCGGGCCGGTGGTGCCGGCGCCGCGATTGACGTAGAGCCACGAGCGGCCGCGACGGTAGAGCCCCGCGGTGAACTGGGTGATGAAGCGCGCCAGCGATAGGCGGCGCACGCCGGGAACGGCGAGCTGCCCACCGTGCGTGTGGCCGGACAGCGTCAGCTCGACGTCGCGCGCGATCGCTTCGGGGAACAGGTTGGGATCGTGCGCGAGCAGGATCGCGGGCGCGCCCGCGGGGCGCGAGGCGAGCGCGCGCCCGACGTCGTGGCGCGAGGTCCAGGTGTCGTCGACGCCGGCGACGTAGAGCTGCGCGCCGTCGCGCTCGACGACCACGCCTTCGTTGCGCAAGACGGTGAGCCCGGCGCCGGTGAGCTTGGCGATGAGGTCTTCGCCGTCGGTGAAGTAGTCGTGGTTGCCCATGCAGGCGAACACGCCGTCGCGCGCGCGCAGGCCGCCCAGCGCGTCGGCCACGGCCTCGACGTGCGACGAGCCGTGCGTGATGAGATCGCCGGTGACGGTCATGAGGTCGAGATCCTCGGCGTTGAGACGCTCGACCCAGCGACGGACGCGCTCGGCCGGCGTGTTCGGGCCGCAGTGCACGTCGGAGATCTGGCCGATGCGATAGCCGTCGAGCGCGGGCGGCAGGCCGGCGATGCGCACCTCGCGCGCGCGCAGCTGCGGACGGTGCGTGATCGCGCGCAGGCCGCTCACCAGCGACACGATCGCGGCGGCGACGTAGGCGCTGCCCGGCGGCGCCCCGAGCAGCTCCGCGAGCCACGCGAAGGGAAAGAGCACGGTGAACACGATGCAGCTCGCCCACCAGGCGAGCGCGAGGTACATGGACAGGCGGCCGGCGTCCGTCGACCACGGGGAACGGAGCTGGCGCAAATAGGGAAACGAGAGCGCCGCGGCGATGCCGAGCGGCCACAGCCCGTGCGTGCGCAGGCAAAGCCACACCACCGCGGGCAGTTGGAACAGCGTCACGATGGCGACGAGGGCGACGCGAAAGCGCGCCAGGCGCCGGGGGCTACGTTTCATCACTACCGTCCAGTCTGTCACAAGGTATGCTCGCCGCATGCGTTCCGCACTACTGATTGCGCTCGTCGCCCTGCCCGTGGTCGCGAGCGCGGCCGAGCCCAAAGAGGTCCTGCCGTTCATCGAGGACGACTACGCGCGCGCCGTCGAGCAGGCGAAGAAGCAGAAGCTGCCCATCTTCGTCGACGCCTGGGCGCCGTGGTGTCACACCTGCCGCTTCATGAAGGCGTACGTCTTCTCCGATCCGTCGCTGAAGAAGCAGGCGCGCCGCTTCGTGTGGCTCAGCATCGACACCGAGAAGGAGAAGAACGCGCCGTTTCTCGCCAAGTATCCGATCGAGGTCTGGCCGACGCTGATGGTGATCGACCCCGCGCACGAGCAGTCGGTCCTGCGCTGGCCGGGCAGCGTGAACGCGGCGCAATTGGTCAAGCTGCTGGACGATGGCGAGCGCGCCGCGCGCGGCGACGGCGCCGGCGAGCTGGCGCGCGCCGATCGGCTCAACGGCGAGGGCAAGAAGGTGGAAGCGGCGGCGGCCTATCGCGCGGCGCTGCCGCGGCTGCCCAAGGACAAGCAGCCGCGCGCGATCGAGTCGCTGCTCGGGGCGCTGCAGATGGCGCACGACGACGACGGCTGCGCCAAGGCGGCGCTGGAGCTGGCGCCGTCGATGCCGCGCGGGCCGTCGTTCGCCAACGCGGTGAGCATCGGCCTGTCGTGCGCGGGCGATCTCAAGGGCGAGGCGCAGAAGCAGGCGCTGGCGACGCTCGATCCGCTCGCCGAAGAGGCGCTGAAGCTGCCCGGGCTGCTCGCCGACGATCGCTCGGGCATCTACGAGACGCTGGTCGATCTGCGCGACGAAGCCGGCGACGCTGCCGGCAAGAAGGCGCTGGCGGCGCGCTGGCTGGCGTTCCTCGAGGGCGAAGCGGCCAGGGCGAGCTCGGTGGAGCAGCGCGCGGCGTTCGATCCGCACCGCCTGAACGCGGCGCTCGCGCTCGGTGAGCCGCTGCGCGCGGAGAAGGCGCTGCAGCAGTCGGAGCGTGATCTGCCCGGCGACTACAACCCGCCGGCGCGCCTCGCCATCGTCTATCGCGCGGCCAAGCGCTGGGACGACGCGCTCGCCGCCGTCGATCGCGCGCTCGGCAAGGTCTACGGGCCGCGCGCCATGCGCCTCTACGATCTGAAGGCCGACGTGCAGCTGCAAAAGGGCGATCGCGCGGGCGCGAAGAAGACGCTGGTCGGGGCGCTGGCGGCGGCCAAGGCGCTCCCCGTCGAGCAGCGGCGCGCGCAGAATGTGGCGGCGATCGAGAAGAAGCTCGCGATGGTGCAGTGATGCCGCCGCGCGGCGGCAAGCCGTCGACGGGCGCCGTGTTTGCGCGCGTGCACGCGTGGGTCGACAAGATCCCGCGCGGCAAGGTGGCGACCTACGGTCAGCTGTCGGAGCTGATCGACGGGCGGCTCAGCCCCGTCGGCGTCGGCTGGGCGCTGCGCGCCGGCGGGCCGAAGCTGCCCTGGCATCGTGTGGTCAACTCGTCGGGCGGGCTCAGCACCGAGCGCGAGAACCCGGGGCGGCAGCGCGCGATGCTGCGCGCCGAGGGCGTGCGCTTTCGCGACGACGGGACGATCGACCTGACGCGGCATCAGTGGAAGCCGCGCAAACCAGCGCGGCGGCGGACGCTGCGCGGCTTGTAGGCGCGGCGGATCAAGGCCGCGGGATGTGATCGAGGCGCGGCGCGTCGGCGCAGGACGCCGGCACCTCGCCCGACGCGCGCGGCAGGCACTCGGGCGACGTGGTGCGTGGCGTGGCCGCCGGTGTCGACTCGGGGGCGATCACGTCGGCGGGCATCGGCTGGCACGCGTCGCAGGCGAGGTCGCGGTCGAGGGCGCGCTCGCCGACGCCCTCGCAGCGCGTGCGCAGGTCGGGCGTGCAGCGCTCGGCGCGCGCGCTCATCTCGGGCGGCGACAGTTGCAGCGATTCTTGCGCGGCGGCGGGGAGCGCCCACAGGCCGAGCGCGCAGGCGATGGTGACGAAGCGGCGCATGGCAGTCCTCCGTCGTGAAACATGCGACCCGCGCGGGCGCGGTCAAGCGCCCGCCGGATCGCCCAGCCGCTTCGTCACCCTTCGTTCGACCGCTCGCCCGGCTACGCGGCGCGCAGCTCCGGCGCCGGCGCCACGCGCGGCGGCGGCAGCGTCGGCCGCTCCGGCACGATCGCCATCGGCTCGAGCGCCGTCGCGAGCGTTTCGTCGATGCGCTTGACGAGCGTGACGTCGAGCTCCGCGCGCACGTCCGCCGGCAGCTCCACCAGGTCCTTGGCGTTGCGCTCGGGCAGGATGATGCGCCGGATGCCGGCGCGATGCGCGGCCAGGAGCTTGTCGGCGATCCCGCCCACCGGCAGCACCGCGCCGCGCAGCGTGATCTCGCCGGTCATGGCCATGTCCGCGCGCACCGCGCGTCCGGTGAACAGCGACACCAACGCCGAGACCAGCGCGTTGCCCGCCGACGGCCCGTCCTTCGGGATCGCGCCCGCCGGGAAGTGCACGTGCACGTCCGATTCGGCGAACGCCGCGTCCTCGATGCCGAGCCGCGCCGCATTGGCGCGCACCCATGACAGCGCCGCCATCGCCGACTCGCGCATGACGTCGCCGAGCTGACCGGTGAGCACCAGCTTGCCGTGGCCGCGCATCTTGGTCGCCTCGACGAACAGGATCTCCCCGCCCGTCGGCGTCCACGCCAGCCCCGTCGCCACACCCGGCTCCAGCGCCGCCGCCGCGGTCTCGTCCTCGCGCTTGCGCGGCCCGAGGTACGCGGCCACGTCGGCCACGTCGATGGTCGCCGCCGCGCCGCCGGTCGTGTTCGCCGCCGCCTCGCCGCTCGCCACCTTGACCGCGATCGCGCGGGCGATCGCCGCCAGCTCGCGCTCGAGGTTGCGCACGCCCGCCTCGCGCGTGTAGCCCTGCACCACCTCCTCGACGGCCGCGCGCGTGATGCTCAGGCCGCCATCGACGCCGTGCTCGGCGAGCTGCTTGGGCCACAGATGCGAGAGCGCGATGTCGATCTTCTCCGCCGTCGGATAGCCGGCGATGGGGATGATCTCCATGCGGTCGCGCAGCGGCGCCGACAGCGGGCCGAGATCGTTCGCCGTGGCGATGAACACCACCTGCGACAGATCGAACGGCACCTCGAGATAATGATCGGTGAACGTGGCGTTCTGCTCGGGATCGAGGACCTCGAGCAGCGCCGCCGCCGGGTCGCCGCGGAAATCGGCCGCCAGCTTGTCGATCTCGTCGAGCATGAAGACCGGATTGCGCGCGCCGGCGCGCTTGAGCCCCTGCACGATGCGTCCCGGCAGCGCGCCCACGTAGGTGCGCCGGTGCCCGCGGATCTCCGCTTCGTCGCGCACGCCGCCGAGCGAGATGCGCACGAACTCGCGCCCGAGCGCGCGGGCGATCGAGCGCCCGAGCGACGTCTTGCCCACGCCGGGCGGCCCGACGAACAACAGGATCGGCGCCTTCTTCGACGGCGCCAGCTGCCGCACCGACAAGTACTCGAGGATGCGCTTCTTCACCTTGCCGAGGCCGCGGTGGTCGGCCTCGAGCACCGCGCGCGCCGCCGCGACGTCGAGCTTGTCCTCGCTCGCCCGGGTCCACGGCAGCTCGAGCAGCCACTCGAGATACGTCCGCGACACGTTGGCCTCCGCCGAGCCTTCGCCCAGCGTGCCCAGCCGCCGCGCCTCGCGCAGGGCCGCCGCCTCGGTCTCGGCGGGCAGCTTCGCCGCGCGCACCCGCGCCAGCCACTCGTTGTCTTCGTCGTCGACGGTCTCGTCGCCGAGCTCCTTTTTGATCTTCTTGAGCTGCGCGCGCAGGATCTCGCGCCGCGTCTCGGCGCGCTCGGCCTTGGCCTGCTGATGGGCCGCGCGCCGCGACTCGAGCTCGTGCAACACCGCCTCGAGGCGCGCGCGCACGTCGAGCTCGAGCAGCAGCGCCCGCCGCGGCTCGAAGCCGAGCGGCAACCCGTCGGCGACGCGGTCGGCCAGCGCCGAGGCGGTCGCGACCGGCTCCTCTTCTTCGTCTTCGTGCAGCTCGCCCCACAGCTCCTCGACGCGATCGACGAGCTCGCCGCCCGCGCGATCGGTCGCCTCGCGCTCCTCCGCCGTCGACACCTCGGCCCGCGCGTACGGCGTCGTCTCCACGATCTGATCGATGTGGACGCGCTCGATCCCCTGCAGGGTCACGAGGTAGCGCTCGTCGGGCAGGCGCACGATCTTGCGCAGCGCGGCGGCGACGGCCAGTTGGTCGTCGTCGCGCATGCGCAGGGCCACGCGCGCGTCCTTGTGGCGCTTGAGGTCTTCGAAGAGGCGATCGATGGCGGCGCCCTTGAGGTCGAGCGTCGTCTCGGTGCCGGGGAAGACCACGCGGTCACCCACCGGAAGCAAGGCCATCGTCTGTCTGGTCATGAGTCGCAACATAAGACCGGGTTGCGAGACCCGCAATGGATGGTGAGGTCGATTACGCGGCGTCGAGCGTCTTGTCGCCGCGCTTCCAGTTGCACGGCGTGAGCGCGCCGGTCTGCAGCGCGTCGAGCGTGCGCAGGACCTCCTCGACGTTGCGGCCCACCGACAGGTCGTGGACGCTGGCGAAGCGGATGACGCCGAGCGGATCGACGATGAAGGTCGCGCGCAGGGCGACGCCGTCCTCGGGATGCAGGATGCCGAGCGCCTGCGACAGCTCGCGCTTGGTGTCACCGAGCATGGGGAAGGGCAGCGCCTTCAGATCGGGATGGTGCTGGCGCCACGCCAGGTGCACGAAGTGGGTGTCGGTCGAGAAGCCGAGCAGCTGCGCGCCGCGCTCTGCGAAGTCGGCGTTGCGGCGGCCGAACTCGGCGATCTCCGTCGGACAGACGAAGGTGAAGTCCATCGGCCAGGCGAACAGCACCAGCCACTGGCCGGGGTAGCTGTGCGCCGAAACGTTCGTGAACTCCTTGCCGACGTCGAGGCTGGTGACGGCCTGGAGGGAAAACGGGGGCAGCTTGTCGCCAACGGTGAGCATCTCTTGTCTCCTTCGAACTCTGTAATAATTCTCGTTTTAGACAGTGTCTATATCGAGGCCAAAAAAATCAGCGACGCCGGCGCTTCTGCGGCGGCCGGGCCGGGCGCTTGGTGCCGCGCAGCACCACCATGTACTCGCTGATGTCGTAGCCGGTCAGCCGGCCGACCTTGTCGACGCTCAGCGCCTCCCAGGGCACGTCGTGGATGTCACCCGTCGCGTCGTCGACGAAGTGGTGGTGGGGCGCCATGTTGCAGTCGAACACGGTGCGCCCGGCAGAGAGCACGTGCTCGCGCAGGAGGCGCCTCTGCACGAACAGGTTGAGCGTGTTGTACACGGTCGCGCGCGAGATCATCGGTAGGTTGCGCTGCGCCTCCTGCAGCACCTGCTCGGCCGAGGGATGGTCGCAGGTGGAGAGCACGTACCCGGCCACCGCGAGCCGTTGCGCCGACGGCTGAATGCCGTGCTCGCGCAGGACGGCGGCAATGTCTCGACTCATGACAGAGTTAGACTAAGTCTAAAGTTGGGCGGCGTCAAGGCACTGGACGGCCGTGCCGGCGGCATGCAGGGTGTAACCATGCTCGCGGACTGGATTCCACGCCTCGTGGCCACCTGGCGACGGCTGCGTGGCCCGGCGGCCGACCGGTCGGCGGCGCCCGGCGCGCCGCTGACGGCGGCGGAGCGGCAGGACATCGTCGCGGGTGCGCAGCGCCTCTCGCGCGGGCTCACCCGCGAGCGCGAGCTGGCCGGCGCGGGCTACTTCGACGATCCGCAGCTCCTCGGCGCGTACCTGCTTTTGTGGTGGCCGGCCACCTACGCGCAGGCTGCCTCGGTGCTGCGCGAGCTCGGCCCGGCGGCGCGCGGCCGCGTGCTCGACGTCGGCAGTGGCCCCGGCCCGATGGCGCTCGCGGCCCTCGATGCCGGCGCGCGCGAGGTGCTGGCGATCGATCGCAGCAACGCCGCGATCGACGTGGCGCGCGCGCTGGCGCCGGGCCTGAAGACCGCGCGCTGGGAGTCGCCGCGGCCGCTGCCCGACGGACCGTTCGACCTCGTCTTCGCCGGCCACGTGCTCAACGAGCTCGGCGGCGATCTCGACGCGCGCGTGCGCCTCGTGGAGAGCATGCGCGCGCGCCTGGCGCCGGCGGGCGCCGTGGTGCTCATCGAGCCGGCGCTGCGCGAGACCTCGCGCGCGCTCCTCGAGCTGCGCGATCGGCTCGTCGCCGGCGGCGCGGCCGTGCTCGCGCCCTGTCTCTATCGCGGCGACTGCCCGGCGCTGGTGCGGCAGGGCGATTGGTGCCACGCCGAGCGCACCTGGACGGTGCCCGCCGTCGTCGACGAGTTGGCGCACGCCGCCAAGCTGCACCGCGAGACGCTCAAGATGAGCTACCTCGTGCTCGCCGCGCCGGGCGCCGCGTGGCCGTCGCTGCCGGCGGGGCGCCTGTTCCGCATCGTGTCCGAGCCGCTGCCGCAAAAAGGGCAGCACCGCTTCGTCGGCTGCGGTCCCGAAGGCCGCGTGCCGCTCATCCTGCCGCACAAGCACGTCGGCCCGCACAACCGCGCCTTCGTCGATCTCTCCCGCGGCGACGTCATTCGCACCGACCGTCTGGCCGCCCGCGGAGACGGCTTGCGCCTGGACGCCGATTCGCCGGTCGAACGGCTTTCCGGGGCGGACGAGCCACTGCCCAATAACAAGTAGATACATGCAGTTATCTACCGAAAGATTGCACTAAACCGACCAGTCAACTATTAAGCACTGCCATGGGACGCGTGAGCACCGCCAGAGAGCGCCTGGTCCAGGCGACGATCGATCTCATCTGGACCGGGAGCTACGGCGCCGTCTCGGTCGACGCCATCTGCGAGCACGCCAAGGTGAAGAAGGGCAGCTTCTACCACTTCTTCAAGTCCAAGGACGACCTGGTCATCGCCGCGCTCGAGGCGCACTGGGAAGGGCGCAAGCCGACGCTCGATGAGCTGTTCGCGCCGTCCCATCCGCCGCTCGAGCGGTTGCGCAGGTACTTCGAGAACGTCTTTCGGCGCCAGTCCGACATGGCGCTCAAGTTCGGCCGCCCGCCCGGCTGCCTCTACGGCAAGGTCGGCGTCGAAGTCGGCGGCGACTCCGAGATCGGCAAGACGGTGCAGCGGATCATGGCGGCCTACGTCGCCTACTACGAGAGTGCGCTCGCCGACGCCGCCGCCGACGGCATCCCCATCGTCGACGTCCCGGGCAAGGCGCGCGCGCTGTTCGCATACATGGAAGGCGTGCTCACGCAGGCCCGCATTCAGGACGACCACGAGATCATGAAGAACCTCGGCAAGAGCGCATTTCAGTTCCTCGGCATCGATTACGTGAAGGCGGCCTGACGATGTGGATCGTAGAGCTGGCGCTGCGCCGCCCGTACACCGTCGCCGTCATGTCGATCCTGATCCTCGTGATGGGCGTCCTGTCGCTCACGCGCTCGGTGGTCGACATCTTTCCGACCATCGACATCCCCGTCGTCGCCGTGGTGTGGAGCTACGACGGGCTGCCGGCCGAGGACATGGAGCGGCGCATCGTGATCATCGCCGAGCGCGCCTACTCGTCGACGGTCAACGGCATCGAGAAGATCGAGTCGAACTCGATTCCGGGCATCGGCCTCATGCGCATCTACTTCCAGCCGGGCACCGACATCGGCGCGGCGATCGCGCAGATCTCGTCGGTGTCGTCGACGCTCTTGCGCATCGCGCCGCCGGGGACGCCGCCGCCGGTCGTCATGCAGTTCAACGCGTCCAACGTTCCCGTAGCGCAGATGACGCTGTCGTCGGACAAGCTGCCCGAGCAGCAGATCTTCGACTACGGCCTCAACTTCATCCGCGTCCGCCTGTTCACGATCCCGGGGCTGGCGACGCCGGCGCCGTTCGGCGGCAAGCGGCGCGAGATCAACGTCGACATCGATCCGGTGGCGCTCGCCGCCAAGGGGCTGTCGCCGTCGGACGTGGTGGCGGCGCTGACCTCGTCCAACGTCATCATCCCGTCGGGCACGGCGCGCATCGGCGACCGCGAGTACAGCGTGGTCATGAACAGCTCGCCGTCGGCGGTCGACCAGTTCAACAAGATCCCGGTCAAGGTCGTGGGCGGGCAGCCGGTCCTGCTCGGCGACGTGGCGCACGTGGCCGACGCGTTCGCCGATCAAGAGAACATCGTGCACGTCGACGGAAAGCGCGCGACGTATCTGGCGATCTTGAAGCACGCCGATGCCTCGACGCTGGCGGTGGTCGAGGCGACGCGCGCGGCGCTGCCGATCATCAAGCAGACCGCGCCCGACGGGCTCGAGCTCAAGATCGACTTCGATCAGTCGCTGTTCGTGCGCGGCGCCATCAAGAGCGTGCTTCGCGAAGGGATCATCTCGTCGATCCTCGTGTCGCTGATGATCGGCATCTTCCTCGGCAGCTGGCGGTCGATGGTCATCGTGTGCACCTCGATCCCGCTCGCCATCTTCACGGCGATCATCGGGCTCCATTTATGGGGGCACACGATCAACATCATGACGCTCGGCGGGCTCTCGCTCGCCATCGGCATGCTCGTCGACGACGCCACCGTCGAAGTCGAGAACATCCATCGCAACCGCGGGATGGGAAAGCCGCTCACCCGCGCCATCCTCGACGGCGCCAGCCAGATCGCGACGCCGGCGATCGTGGCGACGCTGTCGATCTGCATCGTGTTCTTCCCGGTCGTGCTGCTCTTCGGGCCGGCGAAGTACCTGTTCGTGCCGCTGGCGCTCGCCGTCGTGCTCGCCATGCTCGCGTCGTACGTCTTGTCGCGAACGCTGGTGCCGACGCTGGCGCGCATGCTGATGGCGTCGGAGCACCACGGCGAGCCGGGGGCCGACGCCAGCTGGTGGACGCGCTTCGCCTACAAGTTCAACACGGCGCGCGACCGCGGGTTCGAGCGCTTCCAGAGCCTGTACGCGTCGATCCTCGAACATCTGCTGCACCACCGGCTCTTCACCGTGGTGGTGGCGCTCATCGTCGGCTGCATCTCGTTCGGGCTCGCCTTCGTCGTCGGCACCGACTTCTTCCCGTCGGTGGACGCGGGCATCATGAAGCTGCACTTCCGCGCGCCGGCGGGCCTGCGCATCGAGTCGACCGAGAAGAAGGTGCTCGCCGTCGAGGATCGCATCCGCTCGATCGTGCCGAACGAGGAGATCGAGACCATCAACGACATGATCGGTGTGCCCATCAACTACAACCTGGCCTTCGTGCAGACCGACAACCAGGGGCCGATGGACGCCGACATCCTCATCGCGCTCAAGGAGAGGCACCACCCGACGCCCGAGTACATGAAGAAGATCCGCGCCGCGCTGTCGCACGATTTCCCCGACTGCAGCTTCTACTTCCAGCCGGCCGATATCGTCACGCAGGTGCTCAACTTCGGGTTGGCGTCGCCGATCGATGTGCAGGTCGAGTACCCCAACCTGCAGAAGTCGGGGGAGATCGCGCGCGTCTTGCGCGACAAGATGCGCACCATCCCCGGCACCGCCGACGTGCACATCTCGCAGGTGCTCGACTATCCGACGCTCAAGGTCGACGTCGATCGCGAGCGCGCGGCGCAGCTCGGGCTGTCGCAGCGCGACGTGGCGTCGTCGATGCTGGTGTCGCTGTCGTCGTCGTCGCTGACGTCGCCGTCGTACTTCTTGAATCCGCAGAACAGCGTGAACTACACGGTCGTGGTCAAGGCGCCGCTACAAAAAGTGAAGTCGGTGTCCAACCTCATGTCGGTGCCGCTGACGCCGCCGTCGGCCGCGGCGCTCTTGCAGCCGGGCGGGACGCCGTCGCCGTCGACGCTGCCGGAGGCGCCGGCGCAGACGCTCGGGAACATCTCGGCGCTCTCGTCGGAGGTGCGCTACAACCAGCTGTCGCACTATACGGTGCAGCGCGTGCTCGACATCGGCGCCAGCGTCGAAGGGCGCGACCTCGGCTCGGTGTCGAAGGACATCGACAAGAAGATCGCCGAGCTCGGCCAGCTGCCCAAGGGCATGAAGATCACCGTGCGCGGGCAGAACGAGGTCATGAACCAGTCGTTCCGCAGCCTCGGGCTCGGGCTCATCCTCGCGGTGCTGCTCGTGTACTGCCTGATGGTCGTGCTCTATCAGTCGTGGATCGATCCGCTCATCATCATCATGGCGGTGCCCGGGGCGCTCGTCGGCATCTTGTGGATGCTGACGGTCACGCACACGACCATCAACGTCGAGTCGCTGATGGGCGCGATCATGGCGGTGGGCATCGCGGTGTCGAACTCGATCCTGCTCGTCAACTTCGCCAACGACTATCGCGCGGAGAAGCTGGACGCCACGCCGCTCGAGGCGGCGCTGGAGGCGGGCAGGACGCGCCTGCGTCCGGTGCTCATGACGGCGCTGGCGATGATCATCGGCATGATCCCGATGGCGCTCGCGCTCGGCGAGGCGGGCGAGCAGAACGCGCCGCTCGGCCGCGCCGTCATCGGTGGCCTCGTGATGGCGACGTTCGTGACGTTGTTCGTGGTCCCGGTCGTGTACACGCTGCTGCGGCGAAAGCCGCCGACGCGGCATCTGTTGGAAGAGCGGTTCCAGCGCGAGAAGCAGGGCCTCGAGCCCGACGCCGCGCTCGAGAGGCATGTATGAGCACGGAAGCAGAGAAGCGGACCAAGTGGGTCTACATCGTCGGCGTCGTCGGCGTGATCGGCGCGCTCGTCGGTGTGGTGGTGATCGCGACGTCGCGGCAGGCGGCGGCCGATCGCGAAGGCAAAGAGCGCACCGAGGAGGTGGCCAAGGGGCCGCGCATCCGCGTGGCGCGCGCGCAGCTGTCGCCGCCGATGCGCAAGATCGAGCTGCAGGGCGAGGCGCGGCCGTTCGCGTCGGCGACGCTGTACGCGAAGGTCTCCGGCTACATCAAGGCGATGCGCGTCGACAAGGGCGACGTGGTGAAGCCCAATCAGATCGTCGCGGTGATCGAGGCGCCCGAGATCGATCGGCAATACGAGGCGGCCGTCGCCGACGCCAGCTACAAGAAGGCCAACGCGCGGCGCGCGGCCGAGCTGGCCAAGCCCGGCGTGGTCTCGGCGGCGGAGGCGGAGACGCAGGTCGGCGTGGCGCAGGTGGCCCAGGCGCAGGTGGCGACGCTGGCGCAGCAGAAGGCGTACGAGGTGCTGCGCGCGCCGTTCGCCGGCACGGTGACGGCGCGCTTCGCCGATCCGGGCGCGCTGGTGCAGGCGGCGACGGGGGCGCAGACGGGCGCGCTGCCGCTCGTCACCATCGCGACGCCGGAGCGGCTGCGCGTGTACATCTACGTGCCGCAGCGTGAGGCCGGGTTCGTGAAGGTCGGCGACAAGGTCGAGGTCACGATGCCCGATCGCGCCGACGTGCGCATCGAAGGGACCGTGGCGCGGCGCTCGGACGAGCTCGATCCGAAGACGCGCATGATGCTCGTCGAGGTCGATCTCGACAACCGGGACGGCAGGATCGTGGCCGGCAGCTTCGTGACGGTGACGCTGAGCTTCGCGACGCCGCCGGAGATCATCGTGCCGGTGGAGGCGCTGGTGCTGCAGGGACACAACGCGTCGGTCTACGTGCTCGACGGCGACACGGTGCACGCGCGGCCGGTGACGGTGAGCGACAACGACGGCTCGACGGTGCGGCTCGCGCGCGGGCTGCGGGTCGGCGAGTTGGTGGCGCTCAACGTCGGGGACAACGTGGCGGATGGCGCGCACGTGCAGCCGGTGCTGCCGCCGCCGCCGCCGGGTGGTCGGGATGCCGCAGGCAAGTAGGCTGGTCGCGGCGCTCGTCGGCGGCGCGTTGGTGGCGGGAGCGACGGTGGCGGGCGCGCAGGCGCCGACGCCCAATGCGCAGCCGCTGCCGAAGGTGCAGACGCAGCCGCTGCCGAAGGTGCAGACGCAGCCGCTGCCGAAGGTGCAGACGCAGCCGTCGTCGATGACGCCGGCGCAGGCGATGCAGGCCAACAGCCTGCCGGCGGAGCTGGCGCCGGCGGAGGTGCTGGCGTTCGACGCGGCGGTGTCGCGGGCGCTGCGCGCCAATCCGTCGGCGGCGGTGGCGCTCGACGAGATCGCGCGGGCGCGCGCGGTGGTCGAGGAGGTGCGCTCGGCGTCGATGCCGACCCTGTCGTTCAACGCCAGCTACACGCGGCTCGAGGGCGATCGCACGCTCGCCGGCTCGAACCCGCCGGTGGTGGTGTTGCCGGGCGATCAGGTGGGCGCGAACTTGTTCCTCGCGGCGCCGCTGGTCGCGCCGCGCAGCTGGGTGCAGATCGAGCACGCCAAGGACAACGTGGCGGTGGCGCGGCTGAGCGCGGCCGACGTGCAGCGGCAGCTGGCGCTGGCGACGGCGCGCACCTATCTACAGCTCATGGCGCAGCACCGATCGATCGAGGTGTCGCGGCGGGCGCGGGACAACGCGCGCGCGCACTACCAGTTCGCGCATCAGCGCTTCGCCGGCGGATACGGCACGCGCGTCGACGAGGTGCGCGCGGCGCAGGAGGTCGCGGCCGACGAGGCGCTGTTGCAGGCGTCGGTGTCGAACCTGGCGCGGCTGCGCGAGGCGCTCGGCGTGCTCGTCGGTGCCGATCATCCGGTCGACGTGACCGAGGACGTGTCGCTGCCGGGCGCGCCGCCGCTCGATCAGTCGCTCAAGGACGCGCTCGAGCTGCGCACCGACGTGCTCCTCTTGCAGGGGCGGCTGCACGCGGCCGAGCACGTGCGCAAGGACGATTGGGCCGACTACATGCCGTCGCTGACGCTGACGCTGCAGCCGTTCCTGCAGTATCCCGCGACGTCGACGCTGCCGGAGAAGGGGTTCCAGGGGCAGCTGCTCCTGTCGTGGCCGATCTACGACGGCGGGCTGCGCTACGGCTTGGCGAAGGAGCGCGCGGCGCTGGTGCGCGAGGCGAAGTCGAACCTCGAAGGCAGCGTACGCCAGGCGCGGTCGGACGTGCGCGCCTCCGACGAGGAGGTGCGGCGCTCGGGGGCGGCGCTGGCGTCGGCGCGCGACGCGGCCCAGCTGGCGGCCGAAGGGCTGTCGCTGACCAACCTGGCCTATCGCGCCGGCGCGTCGACCAACATCGAGGTCATCGACGCCGAGCGCGTGGCACGCGACGCCGACACCGCGGTGGCGCAGGCGGAAGATGCATGGCGGCAGGCGACGCTCGACATGCTGTTGGCGAGCGGACGATTCCCGGCGCGATGAGCGCCACGGCGATGTACGGACCTTGGAGGCGACGATGCAGATGCGTGAGCTCGGCCGCGCGCGACTGAAGGTGTCGGCGCTCGGCCTCGGATGCATGGGGATGAGCGAGTTCTATGGCGGGCGCGACGACGCCGAGTCGATCGCGACCATTCATCATTACCTCGATCGCGGCGGCAACTTCCTCGACACCGCCGATATCTACGGGCCGTTCGAGAACGAGAAGCTCGTCGGGCGGGCCATCGCCGGCAAGCGCGATCGCATCGTACTGGCGACGAAGTTCGGCATCGTGCGCGATGCGAAGGATCCGACGGTGCGCGGCTTTTCGGGAAAGCCCGAGTACGTGCAGAAGTCGTGCGAGGCGAGCCTGCAACGGCTCGGCGTCGACGTGATCGATCTGTATTACCTGCATCGCGTCGATCCCGAGACGCCGATCGAGGACACCGTCGGCGCCATGGCGTCGCTGGTGAAGCAGGGCAAGGTGCGCCACCTCGGGCTGTCGGAGGCGGGGCCCGAGACGATCCGGCGCGCGGCGAAGATCCATCCGATCACGGCGCTGCAGAGCGAATGGTCGTTGTGGACGCGCGATCCGGAGGACGACGGCGCGCTCGCCGCGTGCCGCGAGCTCGGCATCGGGTTCGTCGCCTACAGCCCGCTCGGGCGCGGCTTTCTCACGGGGCGCTTCCAGCGCTTCGAGGATCTGCCGGCCGACGACTATCGGCGCCACTCGCCGCGCTTCATGGGCGACAACTTCGCCAAAAACCTGGAGCTGGTGCGCGAGATCGAGCGGTTGGCCAAGGCGCGCGGCGCGACGCCGTCGCAGCTGGCGCTGGCCTGGGTGCTGTCGCGCGGCGACGACGTGGTGCCGATTCCGGGTACCAAGAAGCGCACCTATCTCGACGAGAACCTGGCGGCGGCCGAGCTCCGGCTGACGAAGGAGGAGCTCGAGCGCATCGAGGCGATCGCGCCGCGCGGGGTGGCGGCGGGGGCGCGCTATCCCGCTTCCATGAAGTACGCGCGCTGATACACTGGGGGCATGCGCGTGATGGCGTGCGTGCTCGGGATCATCGCGACGCTCGGCGTCGGCGGCGGTTGTCAGAAGGCGAGCGACGCGACGCAGGCCAAGCGCATGCCGCAGCCGCCGCCTCCGCCGGCCCCCGCGCAGGCGCAGGCGCTGCGCGTGCCCGACGGGCTGCACATCGACGTCGTCGTCGCCGGCAAGGCGGCGGCGGCGATCGATGCGGTGCGCCTGCGCGCGACGCCGCCCGACTTCGCCGACGCGGAGCGGCACGCGTGGAAGCTGACGACGCTCCTCGGGCCGCTGGCGCCGGGCAGTGAGATCGTGGTCAGCGGTGCGCCGGTGGCGGGCCTGGTGTTGAAGCAGCCGCTGGCGTCGACGGACCCGCAGCCGGTGCTGATGCTCAACCGCCGCGGCGACCTCGTCGCGACGATGGTGGTGCCGAACGCGCCGTTTCCGCCGTATCACGGCGCCGGCGGCCGGCTCGGCCGCCCGGGCGACACCACGCCCCACATCCCCGGCGTCACGCGAATTGTGGTTGGGCACGAGGCGGAGTAGTCGCTGGGGGCGCGAGGCGCAGCGCGCGCGGCGCTCTTCCAGAATTTGCGCACAACCTGTGCCGTGCAGAGCGTCGTGGACAGGGAGGCACACTCCACCTGTGCCGTGCGGCGACGATTCCGAGTAGGCGGGAGATCAGGAGTCTTCGTTTCGCGCGTCGTTGCCGGCGCACACCATCCCGGCTGCCGCGCTGAAGCGCGGCAGCGGTTGCCGCGATCTTCGGTGGAGCGCGCGCTCCGCGAACACGGCACACGTTGCGCCCGCATTCCACGACTCGCACGAACGTTCGCGCTGGACGCCGACGCGCGCTCCACTGAAGATGCGGCCCCCTCGGCCGCGCTTTAGCGCGGACGACGGTGAGGTGGGCGTGGCCAGCGACCGGGCGAGTCGAAGACTCTTGATCTCCCGCCTACTCGAAATCATCGCCGCACGGCACAGGTGGAGTTTGCCTCCCTGTCCACGGTTCGCCGCACGGCACAGGCTGTGCGCAAATTCTGGAGCAGCGCCGCGGAGGGCTGCGCCTCGCGCCGCGCGCCTCGCGGCCGCGCGCCCTCAGCCGCCAGCGACGGCAGCGACCAGATCGTCGATCGACCACAGCGTCGCCGACACCGACGCGAACTGGATGGTGTCGCCGACGTCGACGGGCACCGCGCGCCCATGCGGGAGCTTGTTGCCGTTGAGCCACGTGCCGTTCTTGCTGCCCGAGTCGCTCAGCGACGGCAGCCCGCCGCCCATCGAGAACACGGCGTGCAGCTTCGAGATCTTGCCGCTGGGCAGCACCACGTCGGCGCCTTCGCGGCCGATGCTGACTTCGCTGCCGCGCCGCGGCTGTAGCGGGAAGATGTCGACCTCGTCGAGGTCATCCTTGCCCGCCAGGATGTCGGCGGCGTCGCGGCTCGCCGTGTTGACGAACGCGGCGAAGCTGTCGAGCGCGTCGGGGGCGGTCAGCACCAGGAACCACTTGCCGTGGCGCTCGACGAACCCCTTGCGCCCCAGCGCCTCGAGCTCACTCCTCACCTCGTCGACGTCCACCCGCCAACTCTATCATTAATGGGCGCTAGCGCTGACGCGCGTCGCGTGCGGCCTGCGCGAACCGGCGCAAGTGGTGCAAAAGCAGTGGCGGATCGTGCCACGGCACGTCGGTGAAGCGCCCCGGCCACGGCAGCCACGCCGCCAGCGACAGCGAGTGTTCGGACGCCGCCCGCCACACGTCCTCGGGAAACATGGGAATGACCCGCGCCGCGCGCGGCCGCGGCGGCTGCACGCGCGGCACGCCGCCGAGGAGCTCCTTCACCGCGCGCGAGAAGTCGACGCCGCTGAGGCGACCCATGTGGATCGTCGGCACCGGCCGCGCGTTGAGCTCGATGATCTGCAGCCGCCCGTCGTCGTCGAGCACCCAGTCGAGGGCGCAGAAGCCGTGATAGCCGGAGCGCGCGCCGACGGCGCGGATGATCGGCTCGACGTCGTCGTGGCTCATGAACTGGCGCGCGCTCGACGGGCCGAACGGCCCCGGCCAGGTGCGCACCTTGAACGCCGACATCCAGCAGATGGGCACGCCGCGATCGAAGAGCACCACCGTGTTGCCAATCGGCCCGTCGACGTAGCGCTGCGCCACCAGCGGCAGCCCGCCGGCGAGCGCGCCGAACGACGCCTCCAGCTCGCGCGCCTCGCGCACCAGGCGCACGCCGAGGCCGGCGAAGCCGCCCGAGGTCTTGAGCATCATCGGCAGCCCGATCGACAGCGCCGCGTCGCGCGCTTCGTCGAGCGTGCGCACGGTGCGCGACTTCGGCATTGGCAGGCCGGCGTCGGCCGCGAGCGCGCAGAACGCCGCCTTCGACGCGAGCGCGCGGGCCCACGGGTGCGTGCGCGCGATCGGCAGCAGGCCGTCGACCCACGGCTCGGCGCGCCGCGCGGCGAGCGCCTCGAGCAGCGGATCGTCGACGACGAGCACCCAATCGTAGGCGACGTCGGCCAGGTGATCGCGCAGCGACTCGACGTAGGCGTCGAGCTCGGCGGGCGCGTCGATGACGTCGTCGACGAAGCGCGTCTGCGCCAGCGGCCAGGCGCGCGGGCAGAAGGCGACCACCCGCGCACCGGCGCGAGACAGCACCCGCGGCAGCCGCGCCGGCGCGAGCCACTCGCTGGCGCAGGCGACCAGGATCGACTTCATGCCGCGCCTTCGACGCGCGCGCCGTCGCCGAGCCGCGCCTCCTCGGCGAGCGCATAGGCCTCGAGCGCGTCGCACGCGGCGTCGAGCCCCGACTCGACGGTCGCCGCCAGCGCGCGGCAGCGGCCGCGCACCGTCTCGGAGCCGAGGAGATGCTCGAGCCGCGCCGCCATGCGCGCGCCGTTCGCCCGCGACGGCGAGAGCACCGCCGCCACGCCGAGGCGCACGAGGCGCGCGGCATTGTCCGGCTGATCGTGCGCGAACGGGATCACCAGCTGCGGCACGCCCGCGGCGAGAGCTGCTGCCGCCGAGCCGATCCCACCGTGATGCACCAACGCGGAGGCGCACGGCAGGAGTCGGCTCAGCGGCAGAAACGAGAAGTGCTCGACATTGGGCGGCAGCGACGGCGGCAGCTGATCGCGATGCGCGGTCAGAAGGATCGCGCGCCGCCCGAGGCGCGTCGCCGCCTCGACGGCAGCATCGAAGAACGGGCGCGCCCCGCGGTTGCCGGTGCCGGCCGTGAAGACGATCGGCGCGTCGCCGGCGCTGCGCTCACACACGCCCGGCGGCAGCTCGTCGCCCGGCGCTGCGTCATACAGCGGAAAGCCCGCGTGCCAGAACCGGCGCGGCCCGTCGAGCTCGTCGGCGAACCACCACGGGAACATGGCCACGAACAGGTGCTCGTCGCTCCACCCGCGGCTGAGCACGCGCGTCACCGGCGGCAGCCCCTTGGCGGCACGAAACGCATTGAGCGGCGGCCCGAGCACGCGGTCCGCGATCAGCCGATCCGCGGCCCAGCGCATCGAGCGCTTCACCCACGAGTCGCCGAGCCGCAAGATGGCCGGCGACAAGAGCAGCGTCGCCACGCGCACACCGAGGCGCTCTTCCGCCACGCGCGCGCCGAACGCCAGCGGATGCGCGATCACGAGCGCGCCGCGATCGGCCGCCGCCAGCTCGTAGACCGGCCGGATCAGCGTCGACGCCCAGTCCATCACGAAGCGGAAGCCCTGCGCGCGATCCATGAAGCGCGGGCTCGCGCACAGGGCGTCGTGCTCGTCCTCGTCGCCGAGCGCGCTGAAGTCGAGCCCGGCGTCCGCGATCTTCGCCGCGAAGTGCGGATTGGCCGCGATGGTCACCGCGTGCCCGCGCGCGCGCAGCGTCCGCCCGAGGCCGAGGAAGGGCAGCACGTCACCAGTCGATCCGAGCGGGACGAGGAGCGTGCGCACGACGGTGGCTCGTTAGTAGTGGCGCTCGAGGATGTACCAGCCGAAGGCTCGCAGCATGACCTTGACGATCGTATCGGGCAACAGCGGCTCGGCCGCCTGCCACGCGTCTTCGACGAGGGCCTTGGCCTCGTCGGCGCACGCCTGCACCGCGCCGATCGTCTCCAGCTTCTCGACGACGCCCGAGACCACGACCGGATCGGTCGGATGCGACGCCAGCGTCGCCGCCAGTTGCGTGCGCCCGGCCGCGTCGAGCCGCGCCATCGCCTTGGCCACCGGCAGCGTGATCGAGCCGTTGGTGATGTCCTCGGCGCGCGCCTTCAGATCGTTCTTGAAGCCGCGCAGGTTGAGGACGTCGTCGATGATCTGGAAGGCGAGCCCGATGGCCTCGAAGAAGCGGCCGATGGCCTCGATCTGCGCCTCGGTGCCGCCGCCGACGACCGCGCCCATGCGCGACAGCGCCGCCGCCGGCGCCGCCGCCTTCAGGCGATGCTTGGCGCACACCGCGCGCTCGAGCTCGCTCGAGTCGCCGGTCTCGATGGCGCGCGCCATCTGCGCGTCGAGCCCGTCGAGATCGATGGCCTGTCCCGCGTGCCCGGCGCGCATGGCCTCGAAGTAGAGGTCGTAGAGGCGCAGCTTGTCGTTCGCCGAGACGTCGCTCGACTGCAAGAGCTTCTGCGTGATGAAGTAGCCCGCGGTGCCCGAGTTGATGGCGAGCGGCTCGCCGTAGATGAGGTGCGCCGCCGGCCCGCCGCGCCGGACCGTCGACTTGTCTTCCACGTCGTCGACGAGCAGCGACCCGACGTGCATCAGCTCGGGCATCGCCATCCACTGCACGAACTTGCGCGAGTCGCCGCCGACGACGTCGCAGCAGGCGAGCGCGGCGTAGGAGCGCCACGACTTGCCGCCGCGATCGGCAATCTCGCGCAGCGGCTTGAAGAGCGAGCGCGCGATCTGCTGGCGATCGACGCCGTCCATGTACTGCTCGCGATCATCGGACGCGATCAGCTGGCGCACCTCGTCGTGCGACGGCTCGAGCGGCATCAGCGCTGCCACCGAGCGGCGCACCTCCTCGCCGACGGCGGCGAAGAATTCGTCGAGGTCGTGCACCGGCTCGAACCCCGAGCGCTCGACGTAGCCGATGCCTGCCACCTGCCGTCCGCCGACGGTGCCGCGCGCCTGCACGCGCCCCTCCCAGAAGGCGGGCTTGGAGATGCAGGTGATGAACTCCTGATCGGCGAAGGCGGCGCCGAGGGTCAGGTCGATGTTCGCCTCCGGCACCGACAGCGTCCACGTCAGCGGATAGTCGTAGAACGTGCGCGTCGAGCGCCACGGCTGCGACGGCGCGAAGGTCATGTTCTTGTAGTCGTGGCGATAGCCGGCGTGGTCGATGTGGATGACCCACTGCCCGAGCACGTGGTTGTCCTCGACGCGCACGAGCGCGTACGCCGACAGCTCCTCGCCGTTGTCGAGCTGCAGCGCGGCCCAGTTCCACGCTACGTCGACGTGCTTCTCGGTGGCCGCCTTCTCGAGGTCCTTCTTCTTCTCTTCCTCGGGCCGGTTGTCGGCGCGCATGCCGCCGAACTCGTGATCGTACCAGCCCTGGCCGCCGGCGACGGCGCGCTCGATCCCGCGCAGCGTGACCGTGCCGTCGACGCGGCAGCGCGGGATGAAGTAGTAGAACATGTCTTCGCCGCTCGGCCCGCGCACCACGCCGTCGTCGCCGTGGCGCGTGACCGGCTTCTCGGGATGGAAGGTGAGCGTGCAGCCGACGCCGGCCTTGCGATCGGCGAGCTCGAGCGTGTAGCTGCCGTCGTCGTTCTTGAAGTAGCGCGCGCCGCCGAAGTCGAGGTCGAGCTTGCGATCGCCGACGGTGACCGGCCCTTCGAAGATCTTGTCCGGCCCGGGGACGCGGCCGCGCTCGAGGATCTCGGTGATGGCGCGGTTGAGCCGCTGATCGCGCGAGCCGCGCCCGCGCTTGATGCGCTCGAGGCCCATCTTCGGCGCCTTGGGATCGACGTACGAGCGCGCGAAGTAGCTCTTCTCGCCGGCGTCGCTCAGCGCCCAGGTGCACGAGTGCGCGTACTCGGGCGCGCCGGTCTTCTCGTCTTTGCCTTCGATGATGCGGAAGAAGGCGGCGAACAGCGACAGCTCGTGGCCGTCGATCGTCTCTACGTGCGTATTGACGTACCACCACTCCGTGGCCGACGAGCGATGCGGGAGATCGTGAACTGCGAGATCGATGGGTCCAGGGGCCGGCCAATCGGCGAAATTCGTGCGCTCCACTCGGTCACCTCGCATACGAACAGTAGGTGCCGCGCCGCGTTTGTGGGGGACAATCGGCGTGTTAAAAATTTGTTTCATCAAACTTTGTGGAGGCGCGTCGCACGCGCCGCAGTCGCCGCCGGCCGGGGCCGTGCTATCGTTCGGCCGATTTGCGCGGCTCGATCGTGCGATTTCTGGCTCGTCCGACGGCAACTTGGGCCGCGATCGCCCTGGCGGTGGCGCTGGCGGCCCCGTCGATCACGACCGGGCTGAGTGCGGACGATTGGTTGCAGCACATCGTTGCTCGCCAGCTGAGCCCGTTCCCCGGGCTGCCGACGAGCCGCTTCGATCTGTTCTCGTTCGTCGGACATGATCCGCGCGACGCGCTCCTACAGATGAACGCGGGCGTGCTGCCGTGGTGGACCGATCCGGCGGTCAAGCTCGCGTTCTGGCGGCCGCTGACCTCGCTCACGCACGTCCTCGATTGGACGGCGTGGCCCGGCTCGGCGGCGCTCATGCACGTGCAGAACCTCTTCTGGTTCGCGCTCGCGCTGGTGGCGGTGGCCGCGTTCTACCGGCGCTTCTTCGCCGGCTTCGGCGGCGCCGCATGGGCCGGCGGGCTGGCAGCGATCCTGTACGCGATCGACGACGCGCACGGCCCCGCGGTCGGTTGGATCGCGAACCGCAACGCGATGATCGCGGTGGCGCTGGCGCTGCCGGTGATGCTGCTTCACGATCGCTGGCGTCGCGACGGCTGGCGCGCGGGCGCGTGGCTGGCGCCCTTGTGGCTGGCCGTGGCGCTCGGGGCAGGGGAGTCGTCGCTCGCGGTGGCGGCGTATCTCGGGGCCTACGCCTTGTGCCTCGACGAGCGCGGCACGCTCGGCCAGCGGCTCATGACGCTGACGCCGTATCTGGCGGTCGTGATCGTGTGGCGCGTCGTCTATCACGCGCTCGGCTTCGGCACCGCGTGGTCGGGCGTGTATCTCGATCCGGGCGCCGAGCCGCTGCAGTTCCTGCGCGCGCTGCCGTCGCGCGCGGTGTTCCTGCTCGCCGGGCAGCTGTTCACGCCGTGGAGCGACTTCGCGGCGATGTGGCCGTTCGTCTCGCCGCACGCGGCGCGCAACGCGCTGGTGTTCGCGTCGATCGTGGTCGCGGGCTTCGTGCTCCTGTTCGCGCCGCTCTGTCGGCGCGATCGGCTGGCGCGCTTCTTCGCCGTCGGCACGCTGGCGGCGGTGGTGCCGGTCTGCTCGACCTTCCCGGCCGATCGGCTGCTGTGGTTCGTCGGCGTCGGCGCCATGGGGCTGGTGGCGCGCTGGCTCGAGCTGCGCCCGCGCGCGTGGTGGTCGGCCGTGGTGGCCGCGCTCTTGATCGTGGTGCACGTGATCTTCGCGGCGCTGCTCCTGCCCATCCGCTCGCGCTCGATGACCACGGTGGCGGCGCCGTTCCGCCGCGCCGACGCGACGCTGCCGCCGTCGGAGACGCTGAAGGGCGGCACGCTCGTGCTGGTCAATCCGCCGTCCGACATCTTCTGCGCGTACATCGTGATCCTGCGCGCCTCGGAAGGACGGCCGCTGCCGCCGACGCGCTGGCTGTCGACGGGCACGAGCGACGTCACGGTCACGCGGCTCGACGATCGCACGCTGCGCGTGCGGCCCGAGGGCGGCTTCATCCCCTTCGTATCCGAGCGCATGCTGCGCCGGCTCGACCATCCGTTCACGCGCGGGCAGACGATCCATCTGACCGGCATGGACGTCCTCGTCGACGAGGTCGAGCCCGACGGGCGGCCGGCGGTGATCCGCGCGCGCTTCGATCGCTCGCTCGACGATCCGTCGCTGCACTGGGGCGCCTGGCGCGGCACCGGCTTCGTGCCGTGGGCGCCGCCCGCGGTGGGCGCGAGCGTGGTGCTGCCGGGGACGTCGTTTCTCGACGCCGTCTTCGGCAAGTCGCACTAGCCGCTGCTACGGCCGCAGCTCCGGGGCATCTCGCGGCGTACGTCCTCGCGGCCTCGCTCGACGGTCGCGTCGTACGTTCCGCGCGACAATCTGAAGCAATCAGCGCCGGAGGAGCTTGACGAAGACGAGCTCGGGATCGCCGGCGTCGAGGTTCTCGATGCGGCCGCTCAGGATCCAGCCGACCTTTGCGAGCAGCGCGCGCATCGGCGCGTTCGATTCGTTCGTCGAGGTGAATAGCCGATCGCCGGCGATCGCGTCTTCGATCGCGGCGAGGAGCGCCGTGCCGACGCCGCTGCGGCGCGCGTCCTCGGCGACGACGAGGAGCTCGACGAACGGGCGGCCGAAGAAGTGATCGACGAGCACGGCGAAGCCGACGAGCTTGGCGTCGCGATGCGCGACCCACAGCTGCTCGATCGGCGCCGAGGCCGTGCGCGTGTCGAGCGAGCGCAGCGCTTCGCGGTCGCCGCTGTTCGCGCGCCGGGCGACGATGGCGCCTCTCATGTTACGGCTTGCGCTGGCGGATGAGGCCCTCTTGCGCCGTCGACGCCACCAGCCGCCCGTCGCGCGTGAAGACGCGCCCGCGCACCAGCCCGCGCGCGCCGTGCGCCGCCGGCGAGTCCATGACGTGCAGCAGCCACTCGTCGACGCGGAACGGCTGATGGAACCACATCACGTGGTCGACGCTGGCGATCTGCATTCCCGGCGTCCACCAGGTCACGGCGTGCGGCAGGAGCGCCGTGCCGATGAACCCATGATCGCTCGCGTACGCGAGCAGATAGGGATGCAGCGTCGGATCATCGGGCAGCCGGTCGACCGTCTTCAGCCACACCGCGCGCTGCGGCGGCTGCTTCTGCGGCACGAATGGATCCGCCGGCGGATTCACGGGCCGCATCTCGAACGGCCGCTCCGCCGTCGCGCGCTGACGGAAATATTCGGGCAGCTCGCGCTTCGACGCCGCGATCAGCTGCTGCTCGGTCTGCAGCTCCTCGGGCGGCGGCACCTCGGGCATCGCGTCCTGGTGCTCGTAGCCCGGCTCGTGCTTCTGGAACGACGCCGACATGTTGAAGATGGCCTTGCCGTTCTGGATCGCGACCACGCGCCGCGTGGTGAACGAGCTGCCGTCGCGGATGCGATCGACGTCGTACACGATCGGCCGATGCACGTCGCCGGGCCGCAAGAAGTAGGCGTGCAGCGAATGGATCGCGCGCTCCTGCGGCACCGTCTGCACGGCGGCCGACAGCGCCTGCCCGAGCACCTGGCCGCCGAACACCGTGCCCCAGCCGAGATCCTGGCTCTGGCCGCGAAACAGGTTCTCTTCGATCTTCTCGAGCGCGAGGAGCTTGACCAGCTCGTCGAGGACTTTCGCCATCCGGCGATTGTAACGCGATGGCGCTACATCGCCAGAGCTACGCAGCGAGCGCGGTGACGAGATCCTCGGAGCCGCGCACGCCGTCGACGACCGAGTCGGCCACCGCCTGCGCCGCCAGCTTCATGCGCCACGGCAGGCCGTTGGAGTAGAGCACGCGCCGCGTGTGCGGCGAGCGGTGCCGCACCTCGAGCAGGAGCTCGGCGCCGTTCTCCCTCTCCGAGAGGTTGAAGTCCGAGAAGACGACGTCGAAGACCATCTCGTCGAGGTAGTGACGCGCATCCTCGACGCTGACCGCGACGATGACGTGATGCCCCGCCCCCTCGAGCGCCCGGCGATGCAGATAGGCCGTCGCCTCGTCGTCCTCCACCATCAAGATCATCATCGGTGTCACCCGTCGATCGTCGCTTGTCGGACATCTTGGCGCAAGCGCATCGTTTGCACGACGCGCCGTCGGGGCGTGTGCGCGCGCTGTACGCAAGAGTGGCGCCGGGGGCCGATCGTGGCCGATCGCGGCTAGGCCGACGGCTGCCGCGGATGCATGCCGGCGGCACGATAGATGGCGTCGATGACGCGCATGTTGGCCACCGCGTCCGACGGCGGCGTCAGCGTGGGCGCGCCGCGCAGCACCGCGTCGCAGAACGCCTGCAGCTGGAACTCGTAGGTGGGCCGCTTCGACACGCGCTCGACGCGCCGCTTGCCGTTCGCCACGACCACGAGCTTGTGCCACAGCTGCGGCATGACCGGGTTGGTGATACGCAGCTCGCCGTGCTCGCCTTCGACGCGCGCGAAGATGCGCAGCAGCGTCGACGACCACATCGAGCAGTGGATGACGCCGGTGTGCCCGCTCGGATAGCGCACCTCGGCGCGCATCGCGCGGTCGACGTCGGGTGTGCGCAGCTTGGCCGTCGCCGACACGACCTCGGGCTCCTCGCCGCCGAAGAAGCGCGCCATGTGCACCGCGTAGCAGCCCGCGTCCATGAGCGCGCCGCCGGCGAGCGCGTGGTCGTAGCGGATGTCGGAGAAGCGCGGCAGCGGAAAGCAGAGCCAGGTCTCGACGCGGCGGATGCGCCCGATCTCGTGCGCGTCGAGGATCTCGCGCGCGCGCAGCGCCAGCGGGTGATAGCGATAGTGGAACGCCTCCATCACCACGCGGCCGCTCGCGGCGGCGGCGGCGGCGACCTCGGCGGCCTCGTCGGCGTTGGCGGTGAACGGCTTTTCGCACAACACGTGCTTGGCGGCGGCGAGCGCGGCGCGCGTCCAGCGGCCGTGCAGCCCGTTGGGCAGCGGGTTGTAGACGGCGTCGACGTTGGCGTCGCCGAGGAGCGCCTCGTAGCTGCCGTGCGCCGTCTCGATGCCGTGCTTTTGCGCGAAGCGCGCAGCCTTGTCGCGATCGCGCGCCGCGACGGCGACCACGCGCGCCTCGGCGACGTGGCGCGCGGGGCGGATGAGCGCGGCGGGGGCGATGCGGGCGGCGCCGAGGATGCCGAGGCGCAGCGGCGAAGCGGACGAGGTCATGGCGCCGCATCATAATGCCGCGCTAGGCTTCGTCCATGGTGCGTCGTGCGCTCGTCGTGGCCGTGCTCGTGCTCGTCGCAGGATGTCCGCACAAGCGCGATTCGGCGCCGAGCCCAAAGGTCGAGCCGCCGGCGGCGCCGCTGACCTGCCGCGCGCTGCAGAGCTGCACCGATCGCTGCGCCGATGCCGCTTGCGCCGAGGCGTGCACGCGCCGGCTGACCGCGGTGGCGCGCCCGGTCTACGACGAGCTGCAAGCGTGCGTGACACCGGCGTGCGCGAACGCCGATGCGGGCACGGCGCCGTGCCGCGAGCCGGCGTCGTTCGGCTGCAAGATGTGCGTGCTCGGCCACTGCGCGGCGCAGGCTTCGCGCTGCATGGCCAACTGAGCCCGCGGCAGATCGATCAGCCGAGGAAGCGGACGATCGCCTCGCCGACGGCGCCCGGCTGCCGCAGCGTCAGATCGTGGCTGGCGTCGGGCACGAGCAGCGTCTCGAGGCTGCGAAGGTGCGTGCGCGCCACCTCGATCGCGCGGCGCGCCGCGTACATCTTCTCCTGCTCGCCGTACACGAGCAGCGTCGGCGCCGTGATGGCGCGCATCGTCTCCGGCGGCAAGCGTTGCGGCAACGGCAGCGTGCGCCCGCGGAAGTTGCAGATGCCCGCGTGCATCACGTCGACGAGCGCGTTCACCCACGCCTGGTAGCGCGCATCGTCCGGCGCCGGCACCGCCGCCCAGCGCAGATAGGCGTCGACGTAGCGCCGCTTGCGAAACACGAGCATCGGCAGCCCGCGAAACACGAACGCCAGCGAGAACGCGCCGAACGAGGCGCCTGGCGCCAGCAGCACCAGGCGCCGCACGCGCGCCGGCCGCCGCGCCGCGAACGACGCCGCCAGCCAGCCGCCGTACGACATGCCGCCGATGTCGATTGTTTGCAGTCCGAGCGCGTCGAGCAGCTGCTCGAGCCAGCGGAGCAGCTCGTCGAGCGTGCGCGGCACCTCGGCGGTGCGCGAGTAGCCGTAATCGCCGAGCGTGTCGGGCGCGTAGACCCGCCGCTTGGCGCCGAGATCGGCCGCGTTCGGCGCCCACATCGTCGACGTCACGTGAAACCCGTGCAGCATCACCAGCGGCGGCGCATCGGGTTTGCCCCAGACCTGGACGCGCGTGGTCTCGCCGCTCGGCAGGCGCACGTCGCGCGACTCGGGCGGCGTGGTCCACAAGGCGACCATCGCTTGGTACGCGCGTTGAAACGCCGCCTCGGTCGCGTCGGACACGGCTCATCCTTAACGCCTCCACAGGGCGCGTCAAGGTTGCCGCGCGCGGTGAAATTCGCTACGGTGCCGCCGATGCGGTGGTTCTACGTGGCCGCGCTCGTCGCGGCCGGTTGCTCGAACTCGGGAACGAGCGTGAACGGTGATGCGGGCGCGCTCGCCGAGATCGGCGCCCACTACGTCGAGCAGCGTGGCTGCCCGATGTGTCACCAGGCCAAGGGCATGAGCACGCTCTCGGGCAACGCCCTCGCCGTCGAGGGCACGTTCGCCTATCCGGGCAACCTCACGCCCGATCGCACGACCGGGATCGGCGGCTGGGCCGACGCGCAGATCATCCGCGCCATCCGCTACGGCTTCGACGACGAGAACCAAGAGCTCTGCCCGACGATGCCGCGCTTCGACGGCATGGGCGACACCGAGGCGCAGGCGATCGTCGCCTACTTGCGCAGCCTGCCGTCGGTGACGAGCAAGATTCCCGAGTCGTACTGCCCGCCGGTGAAGCCGCCGCCGGGTCCCGACATGGCGATGCCGGACATGTAGCGTAGAGGGCGCGCGCGGTGCCTAAAGAATGGGCAACCACCGCGCAACGCCGCTGCAACGCCGCCGTTGCACGAGATGCGCGGCGCGTGACCTGCGAGACCACAGCTTATCCACAGCTCTCTGTGATTCGCGCTGGAGCGGGCGAGGCTAGGGGCAGTGGCTCTCGACCGCGGACAAGACGGTCTCGATCTTCACGGGCTTGGCGATGAACTCGCCGCCCATCGACGCGACCTTGCGGCGGGCGTTGCCATCGGCGGAGATGACCACGACCGGGATCGCGGCGAGCGACGGGTCGTTCTGCATCTCGTCGTAGAACTCGGGCCCGCTCATCACCGGCATCATCAGATCGAGCAAGATCACGCAGGGGTGCGCCGCGCTCGCGCGCAGGCGTGTGAGCGCGTCCTGGCCGTTGACTGCGGTCATGACGGTATAGCCCTCGTCGTGCAGGATCTCGGCGAGAGTTTCGCGAATCGAAGGGTCGTCGTCGACGACGAGCAGCAGCTTGGCCGCTGTTTGCGAGCACATAGCCCATTGACGATACTACCTGCAAACGATCGGCGCCAGTCGCGGCTCAGCAGCCGCTCGGGTGCCAACCTGATTCGATCGTCCCGTAGCTCGACTCGTAGAGATCGACGCCGAGCTTGGACGTCTCGGGCGCGCACAAAGGCCCGTACGTCACGTAGCTGCACGACGGGTTGGAGTTGTGCACGCAGTCGTAGTCGTGGTCCATCTCGAGCGCGAGCGGGTCGACGAGCGTGGTCAGATCCATGCGGCCGAGAGGGGCGTTGGCGACGGCCGACGCCGGGTCGCTGAAATATTGCACCTGACCGCGCGGCGCGCCGTCGTTGGTCTCGTCGCTGAGATCGAACGGCGCGTGGGGGCCGCCGAGGTCGTGCGAGTCGCGCCAGGCGCCGTGGCCGGGCACGTCGCCGATGGTGTGGGCGACGAGCGCGTCGTGCAGCGTCGGGTCCATCGACATGATCATGCGGTTGTACTCGCCGCCGCCGCAGCTGCCGGCGTCGCTGGCGGTGGCGTTCTGCCCGCCGGCGATGCGGTAGACGCGCGCGACGTGGCCGAGCATCGGGCTGCCGTCGCCGTCGAGGGTCGAGCCCTGCAGGCGCGCGGTCAGCGTGAGAAAGACGCGCTGGCTCGACGGATCGAGGCGCGTCCACAGATCGCACACGCCGGCGAGCGCGGCGCCGTCGAGGCCGTTCGATTGCGCGCCCGGGTGCGCTTGCAGATAGGCGAGGTAGCTGGCGAGCAGGCGATCGCGATTGCCGTCGAGCGTGTCGGCCGGCAGCGCGGCGTCGCCGGCCGTCGCGAGATCGCCGGCGCCTGCGAGATCGTCGCCGCCGGCGAGGCCGCCGTCGCTGCCATTGCCGCCGGCGCCGCCGTCGCGACCGGGGCCGTTGGATGCGGCGCTGCTGCACGCCATCAGCGTCGCGCCGGCGAGCAGCAGAAGAAGAGGCGATCGCATGGCGGCAGGGTAACGCCTGCGAGATGCGCCCGGCACATGTCGCGGCGCGTCGTCGCAACGTAGGCTAACCCGGTAAGTTTCTCGCACCCCACGCGCGAGGTGCTTATGATCCGAGCATGCGCTGGCGCCCTCTATTAATCATGGTCGCGCTCATCATCGGCGTGCTCGCCGCCGGCGTCGGTGCCACACCCCCGCCGCCGGTCGCGCAGCCACAAGCGGCGTGCGCGGTGCCGGGGATGGTGCCCTGTACGCCCGGCGACGCGACTTGCGACACCTTCGGCGCCGTGTGCGACGGGGCGTCGTTCAGCTGCGTCTGCCCGTCGACGGACATGGGTCCCAACACCGACGGGTTCATGATGACCGACGGCTTCGCCGTCAACCCCGACTTCGCCACCGGCGGCGGCGGTCAGACCGGCGGCTCGATGAGCGGCAGCCCGCCGGCGACGGGCGGCGGCATGGACGCACCGGCGCGCAGCGGCTGCTCATTCGTTCCCGGCTCGGCGCGTTGACCGTACCGACATACCATGGTACCAAGTTACCATGGTCAAACGGCAGGGCGAAGAGATCGTCGTCGAGCGCGTGCAGACCGGCGTGCGCCTGGAGAAGCGCCTGCTCAAGGTGCTCAAGGCGCTCGCCGACTATTACGACCTCACGCTCGGCGATCTGCTCGAAGGCATCGTGCTCCACGCCTTCGACGGAAAATCGCCGTTCGAGAAGAAGTCGCTGCAGCGCATCGCCGACCTGAAGCGCATCTACGAGCTCGAGCTCGACGCCAGCGCCAGCCACCGCATGAAAGAGAAGCCGTGAGCGCGCGCCAGCGAGCGAACGTGAGCGTCCGGCCCGTAGGGCCAGCGGATCGAATTGGCTCATGGTGCACCTGCAAGGTGCACCCGTGAGCGCGCGCGCCGGCGGCGACGAGGAGGTGGGCCGGCTCGCCGCGGCATTCGAGGCGTGCACGCTGCCGCCGGCGGACTTCCACCATCGCCAGCACCTGCAGGTGGCGTGGTGGATGCTGCGGCAGGGGCCGCCGCTGCCGGCGATGCTGCGCTTCGTCTCGTCGCTGCGGCGCTACGCCATGCACATCGGCAAGCCCGAGGTCTATCACGAGACGATCACGCTGGCGTACCTCCTCCTCGTCAACGAGCGGCTCGAGCGCGGCGGACGCACGCGCAGCTGGCGGCGCTTCTCCGCCGATCATCCGGAGCTGTTCGAGCGCGCGCTCTTCGATCGGTACTGGGCGCGGGCCACGCTCGATTCGCCCTTGGCGCGCCGTTGCTTCCTGTTTCCCGACGCCTGACGTGGTTTCGCGCTATCATTCGGGCAGTCGGTCATGGTTCGTACGGCAGCACTGTGCGTGGCGTTGGCGGCGAGCTTGTCGATCGGCGGCTGCGACGATGACACGTCGAGCAACGGCGATGCCGGCGCCGGCGGGGACCTGTCGGCGCCGCCCGTGCCGCAGCCGCTGGCGCGCTTCGCGGTGATCGGCGACTTCGGCGTCGACACCTCCGACGAGATGGACGTGGCCAAGCTGGTCAAGGGTTGGGGCCCCGACTACATCGTCACCGTCGGCGACAACAACTATCCCAACGGCGAAGCCGACACCATCGACGCCAACATCGGGCAGTACTTCGCGCCCTTCATCGGCGGCTACACCGGCAAGTACGGGCCGGGCGCCGAGCAGAACCGCTTCTGGCCCGCCCTCGGCAACCACGATTGGTACGCGACCACCGGCGACCAGCCGTACCTCGACTACTTTCCGTCGCTGCCGGGCAACAAGCGTTATTACGACGTCGTCGTCGGCAACGTGCACTTCTTCGCGATCGACAGCGACGAGCACGAGCCCGACGGCATCGACGCGACCTCGACGCAGGCGGCATGGCTGGAGCAGGCGCTGACGGCGTCGACCTCGTGCTTCAACATCGTCTACTTCCACCATCCGCCCTACAGCTCGGGGCAGGACATCTTCGTGCAGCCGCGCATGCGCTGGCCGTTCCTCGCGTGGGGCGCGGACGTCGTGCTCACCGGGCATCAGCACCACTACGAGCGGCTCCTCGTCGGCGGGCTGACCTACGTCGTCGACGGCCTCGGCGGCGCGCTCAATCGCTTCCCGTTCAATCCGGCGCCCGAGGTGGGCTCGCTGGTGCGCTACAACGGCGACTTCGGCGCGCTCTTCGCCGAGGTCTACGACGGCGGCCGGATCACGTTCACCTTCCGCAACACGCACGGCGTGGTGATCGACCGCTTCGACGTCGCGCGCGACTGCTCGGCGCCGCACAACATGTTCGACGCCGGCCTCTAGCCGGCAGGATAGGATGGGGGGATGGGGGACATCGAAGCGCGACTGCGCGAGCTCGGGCTGACGCTGCCCGAGCCGCCGAAGCCGATGGCGACGTATGCGACGGCGGTGCGGCTCGGCGAGCTCGTGTACGTGTCGGGCACGGGGCCGCTCAAGCCCGACGGCAGCTATCTGACGGGGCGGCTCGGCGCCGATCTCGACGTGGCGGCGGGGCAGGCGGCGGCGCGGCTGTGCGCGCTGGCCATGCTGGCGACGGTGCGCGCGCATGTCGGCTCGCTCGATGGCGTGGCGCGCATCGTCAAGGTGCTCGGCTTCGTGCACGCGACGCCGGAGTTCTTCGATCATCCGAAGGTGATGAACGGCTTCTCCGATCTGATGGTGCAGATCTTCGGCGAGCGTGGGCTCGGCGCGCGCAGCGCCGTGGGCGCGCCGTCGCTGCCGTCGGGGATCGCGGTGGAGGTCGAGGGGATCTTCCAGCTCGCATGATGCCCTCGCGTGCGCCCGACAACTTCGAGATCGTGACCGAGCTCGGCGAGGGCGCGTTCGCCCGCGTCTATCGCGCGCGCGACCGGCAGACGGGCAAGGAGGCGGCGCTCAAGATCCTGAAGGAGGCGTTCGCCGGCGACGCGCAGGTGATCGAGCGCTTGCGCCGCGAGATGCTGGCGGTGGCGTCGATCGACAGCGCGCACGTGGTCAAGCTGCACGACGTCGGCGCCAGCGGCGGCGATCTGTTCATCGCCATGGAGTACGTCGAGGGGCCGACCTTGCGCGAGCGGCTGCACGGGCGGCCGTGGCCGGCGGAGGCGGCGCGCGTGGTCGTGGGCCAGATCGCCGAGGCGCTGGCGGCGGCGCACCGGCAGGGGATCGTGCATCGCGATCTGAAGCCGGAGAACGTGATGCTGGTGCGCGCGGGCAGCGGCCGGCGCGTCAAGGTGCTCGACTTCGGGCTCGCCAAGCTCGTCGGGCTCGAGGGGCGGCGCGAGCTCGAGCCGCTGACGCAGACCGGGATGTGCTTCGGAACGCCGCAGTACATGGCGCCGGAGCAGGTGCAGGGCAAGCCGGCGGCGCCGGCGGCGGATCTGTGGGCGCTGGCGGTGATGGCGTACGAGCTCACGTCGGGGCGCCTGCCGTGGGACGGCGGCGAGCCGCGCGACGTCTTGCGCGCGCTGACGACGGCGCCGGCACCCGCGCTCGGCCGGCTGCACCCGACGGTGGATGGGCAGCGCGCGGCGCTCGATCAGTTCTTCGCGGGCGCGCTCGCCAAGGCGCCCGAGGCGCGGCCCGCCGACGCGGCCACCTTCTTCGCGGCGTTCGAGACGGCGCTGTTCGGGCGCGCGCGCACCGACGGCGCGCCGTTTTCCGGCGTGCTCGGCGCGGAGCTGGCCGAGGCCGAGCTCGACGCGCTGCGCACGACCGAGGGGCCGATGCCGGCGATCCTCGATTCCATGTCGGTCGACTTCGAGACGCTGGGCTCGACGACGACGCCGGGCAAGCGGCGGCTGCACTCGATGTGGAGCTTGAGCCTGTCGACGCTGCCGCCGCTCAGCCCCGGCAGCGGTGACGAGGCGCCGCTGCTCGACGCGCCGCCGGTGGTGCGCAAGTCGACGCGGACGCAGGCGCCGCCGGCCGAAGCCGCGCCGGCGCTGGAGACGGACGTGAAGCCGCCCGAGCTGCCGGCGCCGGCACGGCGTGGCGCGCCCATCGGTTGGATCTTGTTCGCGGCGCTGGTCTTGATCCTCGTCGCCGGGCTGGGCGGCTACTTCATCGGGCGCGGTCCGCGCTAGCCAGCGTGTCGCCGCCGGCGACGAGCTCGCCGATGGCGTGGCCGGCGCGGGCGGAGTCGTCGGCGCGCAGGTGCAGGAGCGCGCGCAGCGTCGGCGCGATGTCGGCGAGGCGGTGCGGCGCGTGCGTGCGCAGAAAGCCGAGGCGCGGGATGTGGGCGCCGGCAGCGACGAGCCAGACGGCGCTCGACTCGGGGGCGTCGCCGTGGTCGCGGAAGTTGGCGGCGCGGCCGTGGTCGGCGGTGACGAAGACCATGGCGTCGTCGAGACCGACGCGCTCGACGAGGCGCCCGAGCGTGGCGTCGGCGGCGGCGAGCGCGCGCCGGTAGCCGGCGCGATCGTCGCGATGCGCGTATTCGTCGGCATCGCCGAGCGCGAGCCAGAGCGCGTGCGGATGGGCGGCGGCGACGAGGTCGAGCGCGAGCGCGGCGGTGAACGCGTCGGGGCGATAGTCGCCGTGGCCGGGCCAGGCGGAAGCGTGCGTGCCGGCGGCGAGCGCGGCGCGCGTGGCGGCGTCGACGGCGAGCGCGGCGCGCGCGGGTCCGCCGTGGCGGCCGGCGGAGAGCGCGATCGAGGACGGCGCCGGCGAGGCGGCGCGCGCGATCACCTCCCACGAAGCGATGACGGCGATGTCGCCGGCGTCGGGCGCGTCGCCGGCGCGCAGCTCGTCGAGCAGCGTCGGCTCGTCGATGAGCGGGCAGTCGTTGTCGACGCAGCGATCGCCGCGCCGGCCGGTGAGGATCTCGCGATAGCCGGGCAGCGACACGAAGCGCGGCCCGGAAGCGACCATCGGCGCGCCGGCGCCGCCGAGCGCCACGCCGGCGTCGGCGAGGCGCGCCAGCGTCGGCATGAGCGAGGCATCGAACACGTCCGCCGCGCGCGCGCCGTCGATCGTGACCAGCACGATCGCCGGCGCGCGACGCGAGGCCGGCGGCGCCGGACGCGGCGCACAGAGGCGCGCGTCACTCGCGGTGGCACCGCAGCCGACAGCGACGAGGCACCCAAGCACGCGCCACATGATTCGAGCGTAAGCGCTGCAGGTGACGGCGCTGCGACGCGCGCGTGAATCCGCGGCCAACTGTAGGCGAGGATCGCGCCTCGCTGGGGATCGCGCTACAGGTCGACGTGCATGCCGACTTCCATGACGCGCTCGGGCGGCAGACCGAAGTAGCTGGTCGCGCTCGACGCGACCTTATATAGGAACCCGAATAAGGACTCGGAGAAGCGGCCCATCTCGCCCTTGTCGGTGGCCATGAAGGTCTCGCGGCCGATGAAGAAGGTGACGTCGGGCGCGTCGAGCCCGAGCGCGCTCGACGGCGGCGCGTCGTGCAGCCGATTGGGCAGGTTGGGCCGCTCCATGAACCCCGCGCGCAAGGTCACGCGGTAGAACCCCGGCTCCTCCTCGGCGACGAGCACGCAGTCGCTGATGGGCACGCGCGGCGTATGCAGGAACTCGACGTGCAGCACCACGATCCGCTGCGGCAGCGCGTGCACGTGGTGGCGATAGTGGACGAGCGCGGGCGGCACGCCGGTCGTCTGCGCGGTCAGGAACACGCCGGTGCCGGGCACGCGCGCCACGCGGTCGCGCACCGCCTCGGCGAAGAAGCGCGCGGTGTCGGGCGCCGCCTCGGTGGTGTGGCGCCGGAGCAGCGTCCGTCCGCGCCGCCACACCACCATGATCACGAAGACGGCGAGCGCGACGACGATGGGCACGTAGCCGCCGTCGACGAACTTGAGCAGGTTCGACGCGAAGAAGGTGAGATCGATGAACAGGAAGAGCACGAGCAGCGGCAGCGCCTTCCACAGCGGCCACTTCCAATCCTCGCGCAGCACCACGAAGTAGCAGCCGCTGGTGATCGCCATGGTGCCGGTGACGGCGATGCCGTAGGCCGCCGCGAGCGCGCTCGAGCTCTTGAACGCGAGCACGAGCCCGATGCACAGGATGGCGAGCAGCCAGTTGATCGCGCCGATGTAGATCTGCCCCTCGGTGGCGCTCGAGGTGTGGCGCACCTCGAGCCGCGGCAGAAAGCCGAGCTGGATGGCCTGGCGCGTGAGCGAGAACGCGCCCGAGATGAGCGCCTGCGAGGCGATCACCGTGGCGGTCGCCGAGAGCGCGACGAGCACGTAGGTGAGCGCGCCGGCCGGCACCATCGCGAAGAACGGGTTGCCGCGCGCGCTCGGATCGTGGAGGAGCAGCGCGCCCTGGCCGAAGTAGTTGAGC
>Ga0134125_10000976_pt1 | contig 36446 bp, 30 predicted proteins | sample KB31751_FD_96464 | JGI IMG/M metagenome (GOLD analysis project Ga0134125, IMG submission 96464) | Terrestrial soil microbial communities with excess Nitrogen fertilizer from Kellogg Biological Station, Michigan, USA - KB3-175-1 | ecosystem: Environmental > Terrestrial > Soil > Unclassified ...
CGCGCGTTCCACTGGCTGCATCTGCACCAGCCGCAACTGCGCCGCTGGCTCGTGGAGATTCTTGCCATTCCTGCGCCTCCCTTCGGAGAAGCCGCGCGCGCCGCCTGGTTCCTCGATCGCTTCGCCGGACTCGGCCTCGCTGATCCGCACATCGATGCCGTCGGCAACGCACTCGCCCTGCTGCCGGCAGCCGAGACTGTTCAGGATCATCCCCCTCGAACCTCGAACCCCGGCCGTCGAACCTTCCCTGTCGTTCTTCTCTCCGCTCATCTCGACACCGTCTTTCCCGCCGGCACTTCCACACGGATCACCGAAGATGGCGACCGCATCCTCGCGCCCGGCGCATGCGATAACGCAGCAGGCCTCACCGGCCTGCTCGCCCTGGCAGCCGCGCTGCGTCACGCAAACCTTGCGCCGCGCGCTCCGATCCTCTTCGCCGCCAATGTTGGCGAAGAGGGCGAGGGCGACCTCCGCGGCATGCGGCATCTCTTCACGAAAAGCCCCTTCGCCTCGCGCATCCGCGCCGCCATCGCCCTCGAAGGCGCCGGCTCATCCGCCGTCGTCACGCGTGCGCTCGCCAGCCGGCGATTCCGCGTCGCCGTTACTGGCCCCGGTGGCCATGCGTGGGCGGACGCCGGGGCGCCCAACCCTATCCTCGCGCTCTCCCGCGCGTTGCTCGCGCTCGAAGGCATTCCACAGAGCGCCGCCGGACCGGACACCCGCTCTCATCCGCGGACCACGCTCAACATCGGCCAGATCGCCGGCGGCTCTGCCATTAACTCCATCCCGGCCTCCGCCTCCGCGTGGATCGATCTGCGTTCCACCGATCCAGACTGCCTCCACACCGCGGAAGCCGCGATGCGGGACTCGCTGGCACATTGGGTTCTCCATCCACCTGTCCGCACTTCCACACAGCCATTTGCGACAGCGCAGCAAAATCCTCCCTCCCATCCCACGCTTGCCATCGATGTCATCGGAGATCGTCCGGGCGGCTCACTTCCAGAAGATTCGCCGCTTCTCTCAACGCTGTACGCCGTCGATCGCCACCTGCATATACGCACCGATGCCGGACTCGGGTCCACCGACGCCAATATCCCGCTGTCGCTGGGAGTTCCCGCCATCGCGATCGGCGCCGGGGGAACGGGCGGAGGTATTCATACCGTTCAGGAGTGGTATGACCCGAGCGGCCGCGAGGCTGCCCTCCGCCGCATCCTTCTTACCCTCCTTGACACCGCCGCTCTCGCTCTATAGCCGCTCGAAATTCGTACCCCGGACTTGAACCTCCGAAGTTGCGTCTAACCTGGCAAACGGCGCGCCACATGCGCAACGAATATACTTAGAGCGACATCTCGGCGCCGCGCCTGTGTGCGCGAGCCCGAGCCCTCGAGGACCGACCCGCAATGACCAATCCCAATTCTTCTCCGCGCGAAATCTTCGCACGCCTCCGCACCCGCCGCCTTGCCGCGAGCTTCGCGCTGCTCGCCACGCTTTCGGCGGGCATCCTCATCGGCTCCGTGCTTACCCGCACCGCCTCGGCCAAAGGGCAGGTTGACTCCTCCGATGCGCGCCCGCTCAGCGTGCCGGCGCCGGTCTCCAATCCCAATGAATTTTCCAAGATTGCCAAGGCCATCAGCCCGGCGGTGGTAAACATCAATACCATCACCATCCCCAAGCAGTCCGCCACCCGCCGCCGCAGCCGCGCTCCGTTCCAGGCGAACCCCAATTCGCCGAACGGCAACGGTGATGACCAGGGCGACATGCAGGACTTCCTCAACCGCTTCTTCGGCGGGGGCGGCAATGGCAATGGCGACGACGGCGGTCCGGACATGGGCGGCGGCGAGCGCGAGGCACTTGGTTCCGGCTTCATCGTCGATCCGCGCGGCTACATCATCACCAACAACCATGTGGTCGACAAAGCGGACAAGATCTACGTGAAGCTCTCGACCGACCCGGATAACCCCCTCGACCACGGACGTCCTGCCAAGGTGATCGGCGTCGATCCCGAGACCGACATCGCCGTCATCAAGATCGACAGCAAAGATCCGCTGCCGACCGTCAAACTGGGCAACTCCGACGGAGCGCAGGTGGGCGACTGGGTGCTGGCCATCGGCAGCCCGTTCTCGCTCTCTGAGACGGTCACCGCCGGCATTGTCTCCGCGAAGAACCGCGCCATCGACGACCCCGGCCCCAATGGCAGGGCCAACCAGTTCCAGAAGTTCATCCAAACCGATGCCGCTATCAATCCCGGCAACTCGGGTGGTCCGTTGGTCGACATGGCCGGCCAGGTCATTGGCATGAACACAGCCATCTACACCAGCTCCATGGGCTCCATGGGCGTCGGCTTCGCCATGCCTTCCAACATCATCGTGAATGTCTACAACGACCTCATCAGCCCTGAGCACGCTGTGGTGCGCGGCTCCATCGGCATCAGCTTCCAGAGCAATCTCGACGCGGCAACGAGGCGTGAGTACGGCATCTCCAAGGATGGTGTTCTGGTCAACGCCGTTCAGCCTCCCAACGGGCCCGCCGCCAAGGCCGGCATCAAGCCGTGGGATGTCATCGAGTCTCTGGATGGCAAGCCGGTGAAGGACGGCGATGCGCTTGTTGCCGATATCTCAGGCCGCAAGGTCGGATCCACGGTCCAGATCGGCATTATGCGCGATCACAAGAGCCTCACTCTGCCTGTAGCCATCGCAGACCGCGCCAAGCGCTTCGCCGACGATGGCACGCAGTCGAGCGATAACAATGGCCCCGATCAAACCGACAGCGGGCAGGGCAAGCTCGGCATCACCGTACAGGCCGTGCCGGGAAATCTCGCGAGCAAGCTGGGCATCAAAGGCGGCGTCATCGTCTCCAGCGTCCGTCCTGGCTCTTTCGCGGACGAACTGAATCTCGGCCAGGGGGCTGTCATCAGCGCCATCAATCGCCATCCCATCACCGACGAGGCCTCCTATCGCTCCATCGTCTCCGGCCTCAAATCGGGCGACGATGTAGTCTTCGAGGTCCGCTTCCCCAATTCTCCTGACAGAGGCGCCAGCGTCATCGGCGGAACCCTGCCGTAACTCCTGGCATCAATACGAAACCGGGTGGCCCATCCTTCGCTCAACGAAGGGTGGGTTGCTTGTTTGTACGGCAGTTTGCGCACGCCCTGCACTTGTCTTGTATTCTTCGGGATACGGAGAAAATCATGCGTCCGCAACTTGCGCCAGTCTTTTCGAGCCTCCTTCTTCTCCTCTCGCCCGCGATTCGCGCCCAGCGCGCGCCCCTCCAGCAGCAGCTCACCTTCACTCCCTATCATTCGAGCGGCATCTACAAGATCGGCGAAACCGTGGGCTGGACCGTCACGCCCGGGCCCGTCACGCCCACCTATGCGTACAAGTACACCGTCCGCCGCGACAACGCTGTCGTCGTCAAAGAAGGCAAGCTCGATCTCTCCTCGGGCAAGGCCACCATTGAAGTCACCGGCGACCAGCCCGAGATGATCTACGTTGCGGTGGAACCGTATGCGATGCTTCCATCCACCGGAGCCACAGAAGCCGCGACATCCGCTCCTCCTTCGACGGTTGCGCCCGGGACCAGTCCGGCTCCTGCCAACGCCCCCGCTCCTTCCGTAACCGCGGCCGCTGCCGGAGCCCCGGCATTTCAACGCTCGCCCTACACCGGCGGCAACACCGGCCGCAACACCGGCCTCTATGCCGTGGGCGCTGCCGTCGATCCGCTCCACATCCCCATGGACACGCCGCGCCCGCCGGACTTCGACAGTTTCTGGAGCGGCAAGCTCGCCGATCAGGCAAAGATTCCCATCAACCCGGTGTTCACGCCTGTGCAGACCGATGTCGCCGGCGTCGAGATGAACATCTTTACTCTCGACGCTCTCGGCTCTCACGCGCATGGCTACATCGCCAAACCTGCGAAGGACGGCAAGTTCCCCGCGCTGATCCAGCTTCAGTACGCCGGCGTCTACGCGCTTCCAGCCCAGGCCGACGCGCAGCGCGCCGCCGCTGGATGGCTGGTCCTCAATGTCGATTCGCATGACAAGCAGCCCAACGATCCCTCCGGCGGCATTCCGCGCAACTATCAGGCCATCGGCAACACCGACCGCGAGCAGTCCTACTTCCTGGACATGTATCTCCGCGACTCCCGCGTTCTCGACTACCTGCTTACGCGCCCGGACTGGGATGGCAAGACCATCGTGCTCTACGGCGGCAGCATGGGCGGCCAGCAGAGCCTCTCGCTCGCCGGTCTGCGCCCCGAAAAGATCACCGATGTGCTTGTCTGCGTGCCCGCCGGCGCGGACACCAACGGCGACCTCCATGGCCGCAAAGCCGGCTATCCCAACTGGCCCTCCAATAACCCTGACGCCATGAAGACCGCCCTCTACTTCGATCCGGTCAACTTCGCGTCGCACATCAAGGCAGACGTATTCGCCGGCATGGGCTTCATCGACACCACGGCGCCGCCCGCCGGCATCTGGACCGCGCTCAACCAGATCTCCGGGCCAAAGGAAGTTCTGCCCATGGTCCAGTCCGACCACGACAACATGACGCCGCAGTTCAGCCGCGCCTGCCCCGCCCGCGTCGACGAAATCCTGAACCAGATCGTGAGCGGACAAGCATACACCCCGGTTCCGCTCCAGTATTGAGGAATTGCCCCACAGCATGTCGAGGATAAATGACTCGAAAACTCCGTCATTCTGAGCGAAGCTCACAATCACAGTATTTGTTTTCTGTTATTTGCCCGGATCCCCCGAAAGCCGCATCCGCAAACTGTTGCAGTCCCGTAAAATCAGGGTGTAGGCTGTTCGGGCGCTTGGGTGGGCACCCCGTCCGGCGACCTCGTCTAAGGTTTTGAGGTTTTCTTCGATGCGAAAAGCACGCGCGCTTCTTGCGCTTTCCCTGGTTGCCGGAGTTGCCGTTCCCGCTGTTGCTGCGGGTGCCGGCGCGGGAGCACGCAAGCACCGGGCGCGCACGTCTTCCAAAGCATCCGCCAAGCACACCGTGAAGACAAAATTCCAGCCGCACCAGCGCGCCATCGACGACGCCCGTGCGACGGAAATTCAGCAGGCGCTCATCAAGGCCGGCTATCTCTCCGGAACGCCTTCCGGCCACTGGGACGATGCGTCGATCGCTGCGATGACCAAGCTCCAGGCGGCCAACGGCTGGCAGACCAAGTTGGTGCCGGACTCCCGCGCGCTAATCAAGCTGGGCCTCGGACCGTCCGCGCCTCAGCCCCCAGAGGCTGCTCCCGCCACGGACACCGCGTCGCTCGGCGCCTCGCGCACCATGGCCTCCGCCCAATAGTCATTCGTCGCGTCGCCGCCCAAGGGTATAGCATCTCTGGCAGTAGTTGCAGCGAGGTACTCATGATGTCCCCCCGCCGCGCATTGCAGTTGCTTTGCCTCCCGCTCACCGCTGTTCTTATGCCCGCGGCCTTGGCCAAAGACACCACGCCTCTGATGCCGGCATATTTGATTGAGGCCCGGACCGCCGTTGTCATCATCGATCCGGATGCGGGACGATCCGTCTCCGATCCCAATGCGAATCAAACCGCCCAGAAGGACGTGGAAACCGCGCTGTTGAAGTGGGGCCGGCTGCAGGCGGTACTTAATCCGGCAGACGCAGACATCGTGATCGTCGTGCGCAAGGGGACAGGGAAACCCTCCGCCGTCACCGTCAAAGATCCCCGCCAGAACGAACGGCCCGGTTCAATTACCAGCGCGGACGGTGCCATCTCGATCGGCGTTCAGCATGGGCGGCCGTCCCGGTCAACCGATATCCCTGACCAGGACCGTTCCATGTCTACGGATACTAACGGCAGCCTGCATCCACAGGTGGAGGCGGGTGATCGCGACGATTCATTTGTGGTGTACGAAGGGCACAGGAACGATCCCGTCGGCAGCAATGCTCCTGGCTGGCGCTATATCCACAAGAACGGGCTGCACTCGCACGACGTGCCGGCTGTCGACGAGTTCCGCAAAGCCATCGACGCCGCCGTGAAGCAGGCTGGCCAGCAGAAGCCGTAATTCGGGCGACCCGCGCCATGTTCCGTTAGGGAAATCATTTCTCTTGACAATCGAATTCATGCACGCCCATAATCCACTCCATTTCAAACACATTGTTTTCTGCCCTGCAATGGTCAATCGCTGTTGTTCTTTTGGGGAGGCAAATATGAACCGCACAACGAATGAATTGCGAAACGGTCTCGCGATGGCGATCGGCAAAGCACTGTGCCTCCTCACTGTGATTGCGCTCCTTGCGGCGCCAGTTCCATCGAACGCACAGGCCAGCGGCACGGGCTCCATCGCCGGCACGGTCACCGATCCCTCCGGCGCGGTTGTAGCGGGCGCATCGATCACGGCGGTAAACACGCTCACGGGCGTAAAGACAACCACAACCACCACGGCGTCCGGGCACTTCGTGATCTCGCTGCTGCAGCCCGGCACATATAGCGTCATCGTCGCGGCCCCCTCCTTCGCGACGCTCACGCAACAGAATGTGGTAGTGGATGCACTCGCGGTCGTTGGGGTGAGCCCAAAGCTGTCACTTGGTGCGGCGAGCCAGACTGTGGTTGTTACCGAGGCCCCGCCGACGCTCGACACGGAAGACGTAAAGCTTGGGTCGTCAGTCGACAATGAGACTTACGACGCCCTTCCGCTGGCCATGAACCAGTCTGCCAGAGATCCGACGGCCTTTATCGGGCTTGCCGTGGGCGTGAACAACTTCAGCGTGCAGCCTGCGGGTCCTACCACCGCGTCTTTCAACGGTGGCCAAACCTACCAGAACGAAACCTATGTTGAAGGCCTGCCCGTCACCAGCGCCGGCACGGAGAGCGATACCCGCAACCTTGCGTTCGGCGTCTCGGTCGAGGCAGTCGACCAGTTTCAGGTCGCCGTGACCGGCTCCGACGCCTCTTTCGAGGGGCAGGGCGTCTCGAACTTCATTGTCAAGGCGGGCACCGACAAGTTCCACGGCGGCGTCTATGAATATTTCCGCAACACCATCTTCGACGCTGCCGGCTTCTTTGCCAACGTCGTTCCGATCGAGCACCAGAATGAGTTCGGCGCCAGTCTCAGCGGGCCGGTGATCAAGGACAAGCTCTTCTTCTTCATCAACTACGATGGATACCGTTTCGATTCGGCCTTCCCTCCCACCCCCACAACCATTCCCACCCTCGCTGAACGCATGGGCGACTTCAGCGCCTTTCCGAATCCGATTTACGACCCTACGACCTGCCTCACGACAAACTCATCGGGCGCCTGCACCAGCCGCAAGCAGATTTCCTGCAATGGCGTGCTGAACGTCATCTGCCCCGGCAGCCCAGCGCTCTCCAAAGTAGCCCAGTCCTTCCAGTCTTACCTTCCCACTAAGAACTATGACGGCACGCCCCTCGGCACAGGCATCTCGGCCAACTATCTGGCGTCGCTGCCCAACCTGGTGACCAACGACAACGGCACGGCAAAACTGGACTACGACATCTCTTCGAGGAACCGGCTCTACGGGTTGTTCAGCAGGGGCAAATACGCCAATCCCGTCACCGGCAGCCTGAGTGGACCCGCGCTTCCCGTGCCCTACACCGATGGCAGAGGCGTCATCGAGTACTCGACTACAGCTCAGGTACACGACGATTACGTCCTTACTCCAAGGCTTGTCAATAATTTCGGGTATGGCCTCAGCCGTCTGTTTATCCCGCTCACCAGCAATACTGCCAGCGGCAACTACCCCTCCAAGGCTGGACTCACCGGCCTGCCCCCCGGAATCGCCAGCACCGGCTTTCCCGACATCAGCTTCAGCGGAAACAACAGCCCGGACAGTTGGGACGGGACCAACTCACACGCTTTCAACGAATGGCAAACGACGTTCACAGCGCAGGACAACGTCCTCTGGACCAAGGGAAGGAACCAGTTCACCTTCGGCTACCAGTGGCAGGCCCTCCAGGACAACGAGAACACTCCCCTCACCGGGACGCAGGCCGGATTCTCCTTCAGCGCGAGCCAGACTGCCAACTTCACGTCCAGCGGGGCGATCGACAACTCCACCGGTCTGGGCTACGCGAGCTTTCTGCTGGGTGCGGTCAGCAGCAGCACAGTGGTTCAGAACGCTGTCATCGAGACCGGCGGACGCTACAAGACCAACGCTCTCTACGTCCAGGACGATGTCCAGGTTTCACCCAGCCTTACCCTGAACATGGGTCTGCGCTGGGACCTGTGGAGTCCCTTCAACGAAGTGCTCGACCGTATGTCCTTCTTCAATCCGGACATTGCCAACCCTGTCGCCGGCGGCATTAAGGGTGGCCTGCAGTTTGCCGGCGATGGGCCGGACAGTTGCCACTGCCATACTCCAGTCAAGATGCACTATCACAACTTCGGGCCGCGCTTTGGCCTCGCCTACAAGATCGATAACAAAACAGTGGTCCGCGCCTCGTACGCCATGGTCTATGCGCACGCCGGAGGGGTTGGGGGACGGACTGCCGGCCGCCAGGGCCTCAGCCAGATCGGATTCAATAGCAACGGCAGCCTCAGCAGCACCGTTACCGGACAGCCTGCCTATTACTGGGACAGCGGCGTCCCCGGAAACCCGATCAATCCGCCGTTCTTCAACCCCAGCTTCGGCATTGGCTTCATCTCGGCATCTGCGCCGGGCGCCGCGGCCATCGGCGCCGGTCCGGGGACTGCGCAGACCCTGGTCTATGGAGATCCAGATAAGGGGGGCCAGGCGCCTCAGTATCAGAATTTTTTCCTCAACATTCAGCGTGCCTTCGGCGCGAACACTACGTTGAGCGTCGCATATAGCGGCAGTGTCGGCCGTTATCTGCCCGGCGCGGCGGTCAATGGGCCGTTCACCAATCAGATCCCGCTACAGTATCTTCCCCTCGGCTCTCTGCTCACGCAGACGTTGTCGTCTTCCACCATCACCGCGGCGAAGGCCCTCGGCTTTACCGTGGCCGCCCCGTTCCCGAACTTTACCGGCACCGTCGGTCAATCGCTCAAGCCATTCCCGCAGTACAACGGCCTCAGCGATCCCTGGCTGGACGTAGGAAAGTCGTCCTACAACGCGCTGCAGACGACGCTCAACCGGCGCATCACGAATGGCCTGACCTTCATGATCAACTACACCTTCAGCAAGGAGATGGACGACCTTGCCGGTGCGCGCCTCCCTGGTGCGAACTATCTGGAGTACTCCGTGGGCGGGCTGGATCATAAGCACGTCCTCCACGCCACGGCCGTCTATAAACTGCCCTTTGGCGAAGGACGCAGATTCAACGGCGGCAATCCCGTGGTCCGCGCAATCGTCGACGATTGGCAGCTCTCCGGCATCTTCACTGTGCAATCCGGCTCGCCGCTGTCCGTCGGAGCGAACTGCACCACGGGCGGAATTCTCGGCTCCTGCTATCCCAACCTCAAACCCGGCTTCAGCGGCAGCATCTACCTCCTCGGAAAACCGGGCACGCGGGCCGAGGCCGCGCTTCACCATCTCCAAGGCCTGAATGTGGCCTTCACGAATCCTGACCCCTACACCTACGGCAACGCGGCGCGCAGTGCCCCATACGGCCTCTTCGCCCCCGCAGTCGCGGACATCGACCTCAGCGTGCGAAGAGAAATCCCGATCGTCGAGTCTGTGAAACTGGCGATCCAGGCCGATGCTTTCAACGTTCCGAACAGCGTCTACTTCAACGCTGTGGGTACCAGCCTGAATTCAGCTAGCTATGGGACCTACACCAGCCAGAACAATCAGGCCCGCAAGTTGCAGTTCAGCGCAAGGCTTACGTTTTAAGAATTTGCTTAGGTTCGCCGCGAAGCGAGCAGAGCGGAAGTCTAGGCGATTCTCCACCGGCCCGTTGGTGTAGCCGTCGGCGCGGTGCCGGCCCTTGCGGCCGTAGTCGCTGCCTTCTTCGCAACCGCATTTTTTGCAGTATTCTCCGTGCGCAGACCAGCGAGCGCCGTCCGCAACCGGACCACCGCCGAGGAATGGACCTGCGACACCCGCGACTCGACAACGCCGAGCGTCACGCCGATCTCCTTCATCGTCAGCTCCTCGTAGTAGTAGAGCGTGAGGACCATGCGCTCCTTCTCTGGCAGCTCTTCGATCGCGTCCGCCAGCCGCTGCTTCATCTCACCCTGCAGACAGCGGAACAGCGGGTCTTCATCCGGTGAGCCGGGAACATACGCCAGCTCCTCGTCGCCGGAGTCTTCCGTGCGCTCCATGTGGAGGCTGCCGATCTCCAGGCCCTTCAGCTCGCCGAGAAGCTGCTGATAGTCGCCGAGGGAAAGATTCATCTCGCCGGCAATCTCCTGTTCGCTCGGCACGCGGCCCAGCCGCTGCGTGACCGCGCGGATCGCCTCTTCCACCGCGCGCCCTTTGCGCCGCAGCTCGCGCGGGCTCCAGTCCAGCGTTCGCAGCGAGTCCAGAATGGCTCCGCGGATGCGGAACTGCGCATAGCTCTTGAACTGGACTTTCTTGGTGTGGTCGAACTTGGAGAACGCGTCGATCAGGCCCACGACGCCGGCCGAGACCAGGTCGTCCAGCTCGACGTGCTGCGGCAGCCGCTCATGGATGCGCCGCGCGATGTAACGAACCGTAGGCAGGTGCTCCAGCAGCAGCGCATCGCGCTCCGCGGCCGTCGGGCCGGAGGGCGTTACGCTCTCCAGCAGGTCGGCATCGCTTGCGCGCCCCAGAAATGCTGCGTCGATCGTTTCGGAAGCACCACGCCGTCCCGCTGTTTTGCTCTGCGCCATCGCCTGAATCCCCATGAATGCGTCTCTCCAAATCGAGATCGGGACCGCTCCGCGCCGGGATTGCCGCCCGCTCGCTCTGTGAGCTTGGTTGTCCGTTCGCATTGGGAAGAAGCATTCGCGGGGCCAAGCCCTCGCCGGCTTCCATTAGCTGGCTCTCAAGAGTTGGTCTGGCGCATCGCCGCGCGCACCACGCCGCGCATCGCATCCACCGCTTCGATCAGCCGGGAGCACTCAGCAAGGCCAAGCTCCACCGCGTCACGATACGCGTCCGCCGTGCCCAGCACGCCTGCCATCTCCAGACGGCATTGCAGCGTCGTCATCGGCTGGCAGAGGTCATGCAGCGCCTTGTTGAGCTGCTGCAGCGCTTCGAGTTCCATTCCTTCGGAGGTCATGATGGTTCCTGTCGCTTTGTCGCGTAATGCCTGTGTAGCCATGCGCGGCGTCACAACCTTAGAAATCTCTCATCGGCGCCCGCACGAGTTTTCTTTACTCTCTCCGCCTACGCGCCGGCCCACAATCGCTTTCAGCGCATACTCCGCCGTCAGCGTCCCAAAACAGCACCGATGCCGGGCGTTTGGCCGGTGGTCCAACCGCATTGTCATCCGCAACCGGGGCGAATACCATGGGGTGCGGTCTCGAAGTCGCGCACGACCTGCCGCAGTGGAGTTTTCTACCCCATGTCCAGCAACGCCGCTGTCTCCAACCCTGGTCTGACCATGTCAGCCCCGGAAAAGTCGAACATTCGCTGGTTCGTGTGCTTCCTGCTCTTTCTGGCGACGACGATCAACTACATGGACCGCTCGGTCTTCTCGCTGATCGAGCCGCTGATCCACCTGCCGTTCATGGGCTGGATTCCCGGCGTGGATGCTGCGCACCAGGTGGCGTTCGACAACAACTACGGCAACATCTGGATCGCCTTCCAGATTGCTTACGGGGTCGGCTTCCTGTTTGCCGGACGCATCATCGACAAGCTTGGGACGAAGGCGGGCTACGCGGTCGCCATTCTCATCTGGGGATGCGCCTCTCTCAGCCACTCGCTCGTTGGTTCGGTGGCCGGTTTCTGCGTGGCCCGGGTCTTCCTTGGTCTCGGCGAGAGCGGCAACTTTCCAGCGGCGATCAAGGCGACCGCAGAATGGTTTCCCACCGAAGAGCGCGCTTTGGCCACAGGGCTGTTCAACTCCGGCTCGAACGCCTCAGCCTATATCGCTCCGGCCCTGATTGCCTTTGTGACGGCAAAATGGAGTTGGCGCGCGGGATTCATCTGTACGGGCTCCATGGGACTCATCTGGTGCGTGATCTGGCTGCTCTTCCCGTACAACCGCCTGCGACGCAGGCCGATGCTCGCCCAAGAGAGCCCTGCGGCGGAGCCCGTCGCGCAGGCGCCGACGGACAAAGCGCTGCCATATTCCGTTCTGCTAAGCAACCGCGGCTTCTGGGGCTTTTGTATCGCTAAAGGCCTCACAGATCCGGTCTGGTGGTTTTATCTCTTTTATCTGCCGAAGTTCCTCAACGATAACTACGGGTTGGGTATCGCTCAGATGACCGGCCCGCTTGCTGCCGTTTATACAGCCGCGAGTGTCGGGTCCATTGGCGGAGGGTGGCTCTCCGGCTTTCTGATGAAGCGGGGTTACACCGTCAACTTTGGCCGCAAGACGGCAATGCTGCTGACGGCGCTTTGCGTTGTACCAATCATTGCAGTGCCGCATATGCACACCATGTTCCCAGGCAATGCATGGCCGGCGATTGGCTTGTTCTGCCTCGCTACCGCGGCGCACCAGGGCTGGTCCGCCAACATCTTCACTACGCCGGGAGATATGTTCCCCTCGACCAGCATTTCGACCGTGGTTGGGATCGGCGGCGCGTTTGGGGCTGCGGGAGGCGCGATCTTCACCTGGCTGGTAAAGCGCAACCTGTCGCTGCATCCGTTGTTCATCTTTGCGCTCGCCGGATCGGCCTATGTCGTTGGACTGCTCATCTTTCAACTGCTGGTGCCGAAACTCGGGGCTGCCCGACCGCGGGACCAAGCGGCCTGACCAATTTTGCGTGATACGCTTCCGTCTGCTGTTGTTGTTGAACCTCTCTGGATGGACTGATTGCTGCGATGAGAACTGCGAACAATGGAAACCCGCGCCGCACTGCGAAGAATAAGACCGCCGAAGAGCCGAACGGCCACAGCCAGCTGACGCTGCAGGTGGTCGAGCATGTGCGGGAACTGATCTCTTCGGGCGCGCTGCGGCCTGGAGATCGCCTTCCGCCGGAACGGGAACTGGCGCGCGAGTTGAAGATCAGCCGCTCCTCGCTGCGCGCAGGCATCGGGTTCCTCTCGGCGATGGGCGTGCTGAAGAGCCGCCACGGTGCAGGAACGTTCGTATCGTCAGGGCCGCCGGCGCTCGATTCCAGCTCGCTCACGGTCCTCGGCGCGCTGCATGGCTTTTTGCCCTGGCAGATGTTTGAGGCGCGGCAGGTGATCGAGTCCTCGGTTGCGTCGCTGGCCGCTGAGCGCGCGACCGACGAGCATGTTGCGGAACTGGCCGAAGAAGTTGCCGAGATGTACGCGTCCCTCGAAGACCCGCATGAGTACCTGATCCACGACGTGCGCTTCCATCGCACCATCGCGCGCGCGGCGGGCAATCCGATCCTTGCGGCGCTGATGGAGACCATCACCTCGAACCTGTATGACACGCGCCGGCTGACGGTGGCGAACTCGCAGGACCTGAAGGAGTCCGCCGAGATGCATCGCGAGATCTATCGCGCGATCCGGTCGCACAACTCGCACCAGGCCAAGGTATCGATGGAGCAGCACCTGAACGCCGCGCGCACGGCGCAGGCGGCCGAGGCCGGAACGCCGCAGACCGCGACCGACACGCCGGCCGATCCGGCAAAGACACGATAGCCAGTTTGCATCTGGGTGCCCCATTCACGCTCCGCTTGGGTGGGATCGCAGCCTGATAAACTGGGCTTTCTCCCATGCCGGACCAGCAGAAAAAGTTCTACCTCACCACTCCGATCTACTACGTCAACGCGCGCCCGCACATCGGTCATGCGTATACGACGATTGCGGCCGACGTGCTGGCCCGGCGGCATCGTCTTCTGGGCGAAGATGTCTTCTTCCTGACTGGCACCGATGAGCACGGCCAGAAGATCGAGCGCTCGGCCGCGGCGGCCGGCATTCCGCCGCAGCAGTTTGCCGATGAGGTTGCCGCTTCGTTCGAGGCGCTGTGGAAACGGATGGGCATCACGAACGACAAGTTCATCCGGACAACAAGCGCAGAGCACAAGCGCGGTGTGCAGAAGCTGTTTCGCAAACTCAAGGCAAACGGCTTCATATACCCGCGCCCCTATACGGGTCAGTACTGCATTTCAGATGAGACGTTCGTCGATGTGCCGCCCGGCGCGCCTTGTCCGGAATGCGGCAGACCGACCGAAACGGTAACTGAAGAAAATTATTATTTTCGGTTGAGCCGCTTCCAACGTCCTCTGATCGAGCTAATCGAGTCAGGCGAACTCGTTATCGAACCCGAAGCCCGTCGCAGCGAAGTGCTTAGCTTTCTGCGCGGCAATGTACCAGCAGCTCAAAGGAAAAACGATCAGTTGATGGGCAAGCGGCTGTCTGATGAGATGCAAATAGCTGCATCGCGCAAAGCTGAACTGAATCAAGAGTTCCTACAAGCCGTTCACAAAGTGCAGACTACGAGTATGGCGCACTCATTCGGACCAATGCCACCGATTGAGCGGTTCTTTATTCATACGCTTGCTTTGACATACGCTGATTTGTGCACGCGGTCAGATGGCAAGGATACGAATCGTCAAGTTGTACTCTTCAAGGAAGACTCAAGCTTCGTCGAAGGCACACCAAATGGCGGCCCACAAGTGATCAAAGAATCGAGTAGGGGGAATCCCTATGTCGAATGGGCCCTAAACGACCTTTCCATTTCACGTTCAAGTTTTAAGTGGGGCGTGCCAGTACCCGACGATCCGAACCACGTCATCTACGTATGGCTGGACGCGCTGACGAACTACATGAGCGCGGTCGGATACGGCTCGGATGCGCCGGAAGACGTTGCGAGCTTTGAGAAGTACTGGCCCGCCGATCTGCATCTCGTCGGCAAGGAGATCATCCGCTTCCACTGTGTCTACTGGCCGGCGTTTTTGCTGGCTGCGGGCCTGCCGCTGCCGAAGAAGATTCAGGCGCATGGCTGGTTGCTGTTTGAGGAGTCGAAGATGTCGAAGTCGCGCGGCAACATCGTGCGCACGGAGACGATTCTGGACGCCTTCGGCGAGCACTACCGCAAGGAACTCACGCGCCTCGGGCAGCCCGAGCCGGACAAGGGCGACTGCGACCTCTTCGCCGCCGACGTGCTGCGCTACTTCCTGCTGCGCGAGATTCCCTTCGGCCAGGATGGCAGCTTCTCCTTCGATGCGCTGATAATCCGCTATAACGCCGACTTGGCTAACGGCTACGGCAACCTAGTCAGCCGCACGCTGAAGATGGTCGAGCAGATTTGTTTAGGAGGAGTGCCTTCTCATAGGGACTGGGGCATGACGACGATCATCCTGTCCGACCAAGGCGCAGCGGGAGGGGTCAGGGCGGGTCTACCCGATCCGAATCAATTTGTGAAGGTCCCCGATGCAGATTTGGCAGGTCATGCCGCTGCCGCACTTTTTTTCTATGAGCCCGCGTTCCGAAGTTTGAACTTCGCACTTCCGACAAACGAAGGACTCCGCAAATCGATGAAGGCAGGGGTGCTTGACTCCGCTGAGTTTCTAATATCGGAGGCCGATGGTCTCCTGACGCGAAAGGCGCCTTGGAAATTGGCGAAGAGCGAGGAACCGACTGACAAAGAGATAGTCTCGAATTGCTTATACGAAGTTGCCGAATCGATCCGCATCATTACCGCGATGCTCTATCCCATCATGCCGCACACGACGGCGAAGGTGTGGGCGCAGCTTGGGTTGGGTGATATTGAACAAGCCGCATGCAATGGCGAACTGAAAGATCTAAAGTGGGGCGGGTTGAAGCCGGGCAGAAAGCTCGGCGCGCTAGCGCCCATCTTTCCTCGGGCGCCGAAGGAGCTTGCACAAGTTATGGCAGACATGGAAGCACAGAACAATCCGGCAACTCCCAAATCCGGGGATTCTGGAGCTTCGCTCCAGAATGACGCGAGCACGGGTGGCAAGCTGCAAACTGGTGGGGCGACTCAATACGGGGATTCTTCGGCTACGCCTCAGAATGACAAGGGCGTTAGAGGCGATACGGCCGGAACATCAACTCAGGGCGCAGCACCCGCAACTGAGAACTCAGAACTGAGAACAGAGAACTCTCCGACCATCTCCATCGACGACTTCGCCAAGGTTGATCTCCGCGTTGCCCGCGTCCTCGTCGCCGAGCGCATTCCCAAGGCCGACAAGTTGCTGCGGCTGGAAGTCGATCTCGGCTATGAGAAGCGGCAGATACTCGCCGGCATCGCGCAGTTCTATGAGCCGGAGAAGCTGGTCGGCCGCAAGGTGGTGATCGTCGCCAATCTGGCGCCACGCAAGATGCGCGGTCTTGAGTCGCAGGGGATGGTGGTTGCCGCTTCGGTGGGGCCGGACGGCGCGCCGGTGCTGGCGGGCTTCCTCGAAGATGTCGAGATCGGCGCTCGCCTCAAGTAGCTGTAGATGCTGAGTTTCGAGTCCGGGAAAGTCCATGGGCCGAATGCTGCACATCGCTCATCCAATGCTGGTACCATAATAAGGACTAGAATGGTCGTAGATATTTCGGGCCATCTGGGTCTTATATTGCGGCGGCCCTAGCTGGCCGCATTTGGCACTGGCAAGGCGGGCAAGGTGAGCAACACAGACATCGCGGTCACGGCGCTCAATGAGGCGAAGGTCGGTTCGGCCGGCGTGGTCGAGCAGATCGATCTGCCGGAAGAGGTGTCGAACTACCTTGCGCACCTGGGTTTCCTGCCCGGAACTTCGGTGGAGGTTCTGCGGCGCGCGCCCGCGGGCGACCCCACGGTTTATCGCATCGATGGAGTCGAGGTGGGGCTGCGCAATGAGACGGCGCGGCACATTTACCTGCGTGTCACATCCGTATCGAAAGCGGCTGCCTCACACGCTAAAGTCGCTTCGCACAAGAACGGAGCGCACCGATGAGCTGCCACACCGCGGTCGCCGATCCCGAACTGGAGAAGCTGGCGCACGAGCCGCCCGCAGCTAACGGTGTGCCGAACGGCACGCGGCCGCGCATCCGGACCGTCGCGCTGATCGGGCCGCCAAACTCGGGAAAGTCGACACTGTTCAACCGGCTGACGGGCATGCGGCAGAAGGTGGCGAACTATCCCGGTGTGACGGTGGACTATCACTCGGGGAAGATGAAGTCGATCGGGCGCTCGGACCTGACGCTGATCGACCTGCCGGGTATTTATTCCCTGGCCACCTACTCCGAAGACGCGCGTGTTGCGGTTGAGGTGCTGACGGGGCGCATGCCTGGCGTGCCGCGTCCGGACTGCGTGCTGCTGGTGCTGGACGCGACGCATATCAACCGGCAGCTGATGCTGGCGGCGCCGGTATTCACCATCGGCCTGCCCACGCTGGTGCTGCTGAACATGTCCGACGAACTGGACAAGCGCGGCGGCCAGATCGACACCCTGGCGCTGGCGAAAGAACTGGGGCATCCGGTGGCGCTGATCAGCGCGGCGCGCAACAAGGGGCTCGACGTAATCCCGGAGTTCCTGGCGCGCGAGAGCGCGATGCCGGATGCCGGATCGCGTCCGGTGCAACTGCCGATCTTGCAGTCGCCCGCAATTACACGCGGCTGGGCGACGCAGGTGACCTCGCGCACCAACTACGTCACGCCAGCGACGGCGCGCTGGACGCAGCGGCTGGATGCGGTGCTGCTGCATCGGATCGCGGGACCGCTGATCTTTCTGGCCGTCGTCTTCCTGGTCTTTCAGGTGGTGTTCACGCTGGGGCAACCGCTGAGCGACGGCCTGGGCAACCTGCTTACGGCACTGGGCGCACATGCGGCGCTGCTGCTGCCGGACGGATGGCTGCGGCTGCTGCTGCGCGACGGCATCTGGAACGGCGTGCAGTCGGTGCTGGTGTTTCTGCCGCAAATTCTGCTGCTGTTTCTGTTTATCGGGATTCTGGAGGATTCGGGATATCTTGCCCGCGCGGCGTTGATCGCGGACCGCCTCATGCGGGCGATCGGGCTGAATGGGAAGGCATTTATCCCGCTGCTTTCGGCCTATGCGTGTGCGGTGCCGGCGATCATGGCGACGCGCACGATCGAAAACAAGCGGGAGCGCATCGCGACGATTCTGGTTGCGCCGTTTATGACGTGCTCGGCGCGGCTGCCGATCTATACGTTGATTATTGCGGCGTTCATTCCGAACAAGCTGTTTGCCGGCGGCGTGATGGGGCTGCGCGCGCTAGTGATGCTTGGACTGTATGTCATCGGATTTCTGGCTGCGCTGGTGACGGCGAAGGTGCTGCACACGTCGGTGCTGAAGGCTTCGCCTGCTCCGTTCATCCTGGAGCTGCCGCAATATCGCTGGCCGACGGTGCGGTCGCTGGTGCTGCGGCTGTATGACCGTGGCATGCTGTTCACGAAGAAGGTTGGGACGATCATCCTCAGCGTGTCGTTCGCGGTGTGGGTGCTGAGCGTGCTGCCGGTGCATCACGGCCAACTGAGCGAGCTGACCTCAAGCATCATCGGCCATGTGGGCCACTGGATTGAGCCGGCGATCCGGCCGCTCGGCTTCAACTGGAAGATCGGCATCGGGCTGCTGGGATCGATTATGGCGCGCGAGGTAATCGTCGGCACGCTGGGGACGCTGTATGGCGCCGATCCTGCGACGCATTCGCTCGCGCTGCAGACCGCGCTGCGGCATGACATCACCCTCGCTGGCGCACTGGCCCTGGTGGTCTTCTACGCCTTTGCGATGCAGTGCATGTCTACGCTGGCGGTGGTGAAGCGCGAGACGAACAGCTGGAAATATCCGCTGCTGCAGTTCGTGTACATGACGGGCTTCGCCTATGTGGCGGCGCTGGCGACCTTCCAGATCGTCTCGCGGCTGTTCTAACTTCATCGCGCGGCCTCAAAGAATTCTGCTGACGGCGTCTTGGAAGTCCTGTACTCTTGCCGCCATGCGGGCCGCGCGCTGTATCGCCAGACTCTCTCTTCTCACGTTATTGCCGGGATTACTGGCGTGCAGCACGATCATTGAGCCGTTCATCGCTACTACAGGAACGCCGCCTTCGACGCCGTCCGGATCACCGCCTTCAACACCACCCTCGGGATCGCCGCCTTCCACACCACCCTCCGGATCGCCGCCTTCCACACCACCCTCCGGATCGCCGCCTTCCACTCCGCCTACCAGCACGCCGCCTTCAACCCCAGCGGCCGTCCCATTGACTGGAGACTGGAACCTGACGGGAAACCGCGCCGCCAAAGACCTTCCAGTGATTACCGCGACCCTGCTCGTTGACGGCAATCAGGTGACCGCAGTGGGCGACATGCAGTATTCATGCGGCAATGGACCGTCCGGCGCCGGCGGCAGTTTTGCTCTTTCGGGGCAGATCGACGCAAGCGGATCGTTTCATCTTGCGCCTCCACCGAATCTTCCAGGGGCGGGAGTTCAGTTAAGTATTGACGGGACGGTTCCTTCCGGCGGCCAACCGGACTGGAGCGGGACCTACACCTTGAGCGATGCGCCGGGGTACACAAGCTGTCTGGTCAGCAAGACTGGATCGTTTACCGCGACCGCATTTGCGCCGTTGAACAACACAGTGTACGCAGGTTCCGTAAGCTCGCAGTTCGGCACTCTGGATATCAGTGTGGTTCTGACCGAGGGCGCAGCGGTGACGCAGCCGAATGATGCCCACCTGCCGGTCTCTGGCTCCATCACTGTATCCGGCAGCTCGTGTTTCTCCCATGGGACAACAAACGCAATCGCACCGGGTGAGATGGAGGGGGACATTTCCTCTCTGCGTTTCGAAATGGACGATGGTTCGCATATCAACTTTACCGGTATATTCGGCAGTCCGGATGAATCCACCCTGCAGCCGGTCCTTGTGGGCGTATTAGGAGGCCAGTGCAGCGGTCAGGCCTATCTGGGAGCGATGGTGCGGCAGTAGCCTGGCGCTATCACCTGACTGATTCAGCGGTCGCGTCGGCCGGCGTCGCGTTGGCGTCGAGCCATTGCACAATGAGGGAGACGCGCCGATTGGAGGGGTCCAGCGGATTCGCCGGATCGCGCAGGCTCTGATCCGCGTAGCCGCGGACCTGTGAGATTTGGCCGGGGCCGATACCAGCGGTTTGCAGCAGCCGGCGAGCGGCGTTGGCGCGGTCGGCGGAGAGCTCCCAGTTGGTGTAGCCATTGTCCCCAGAGAAGGGCTGCGCGTCAGTATGGCCCTCGATGAGGATGTGGTTGGGAAGAGTGCGGAGCTGGCCGGCGAGGAGGTCAAGGAGCTGAACGCCGTTCGAAGAGAGGCGCGGTGAGCCGGACTCGAAGAAGGTGCCCCCGGAGCCTTCGATAAGGTCGATGCGCAGGCCTTCGCCGGTGACGGTCATCTCGACCTGTTTGGAGAGCCTGGTGAGGTCGGCCTGCTTGAGGATGGCCTTCTGAATCTCCTGCTTTAGCGTGTCTACATTCTTGCGGTCGATGGAGACGATTTCGGAGGCGGAGGATGCGGCCGACCCGGTCTGCGCGCCGCTGCCTTTGGGGTCGTTGAAGTAGCCGGCGATGGCCTTCTGGACCTTTGACGAGGTGTTCATCAGCCAGAGCACGATGAAGAGCGACATCATGGCCGTGACGAAGTCCGCGTAGGCGACCTTCCAGGCGCCGCCGTGGTGGCCGTGGTGGGCGCGTTTCTTCTTAATGACGATGATGGGGCGCTTTGTGTCTTTGGAGATTTCCGGCATGAGGCGAGTTCTCAGTTGTCAGTTCTCAGTTGTCAGGTGAGGTGACCTCAGGGCTAAAGATTTTTCCTATGCCTCGGCGGAGGCGGGCGTGGTGGCTACAGGTGCGAAGTCCGCAGCTGTGGGTGCGGCAGCCGCACCTTTGCAGGCCTGCTCCATGGCGTCGAAGGACGGGCGGAGGTGTTCGGGGATGGCGCGGCGGCCCATCTCGACTGCGAGGATTGGGGCGAGACCTTTGAGGAAAGCGAGCAGCACGACGCGAAGGATATGCAGGTAGCCGTTGTGTGCGTCGGCCTGCTTGGTCATGTTGGATGCGATGGGGCCGATGAGACCGTAGCACATGAGAATGCCAAGGAAGGTGCCGACGAGGGCGGCTGCGACTTTTTTGCCGATCTCCTCCGGCGGCCCGCCGAGCGCACCCATGGTAATGACGACGCCGAGGACAGCCGCTACGATGCCGAGACCGGGAAGCGAGTCCGCGACAGTGGTGAGTGCGGCAACGGGCTGCATAGCTTCGTGGTGGGCGATCTCCATGTCGAGGTCCATCATCTGATCCATGTCGAAGGGTTCGACGCCGCCCGTAATTGCAGTGCGGAGGGTATCGCAAACGAAATGGAGCGCGTGGTGGTCGGCGAGGAAGGTGGGGTACCTGGCGACGATCTCGCTTTCCGCGGGCTTCTCGACATCATCTTCGATGCCGACCAGGCCCTTCTTGCGCGCTTTGCTGAGGAGTTCGAAGAGCAGCTTGAGGGTATCGAGGTAGCGTGCCTGATTGAATGGAGACGGCTTGAGCGTGCCGAGGACGCCGGAGGCCATGGCTTTGATGATCTCCATCGGGTTGGCGATGAAGATCGTGCCGAGCGCGGCGCCGCCAATGGTGACGAGCTCGGACGGCTGCACCAGAACGGCGAGATGTCCGTGCTCCATGAGAAAGCCGCCGATGACAGCGCCGAATACGACGAGGATACCGATGATTGCAAACATGGTGGATGTTCTGGTGGCGCTGGGAGGTGCGGCTTTCGTGAGATAGTTATCGACCTGAGAGTTGCCAGTTGTTAGTTGTCAGTTCTCAGTTGGATCGAGCAGAGGGACGATGGTGGATTTGATGTCCTCGACAGTGAAGGGTTTGCGGATATAGCCGCGGGCACCGAGCGCGATGGCCTGGCGGACCTGTGCTTCGCTGTTCTCCGTCGTGATCATCACGATGGGGACGTTGAGGGCGAGCTGCTCGTTGCGGATGCGGGCCAGAAGTTCAAGGCCGGAGATATTCGGCATATTTATGTCACAAAGGATGAGGGCCGGAGTGCAGTCTGGCAGGAGCGCCAGCGCATCGGCGCCATCGACGGCTTCGAGCACGGATGAAAGGGCTACGCCGGCTTGCGCGAGCAGGCGCAGAATAATTTTGCGCATCATGGCGGAGTCGTCGATGACGAGGATTGGGTTCATGGATAGATCTCCTGCAGAGCCGGTTCAGATTCCGGTCTGGGCGCTCGCGTAATGCGCGTGAGAAGCGCGGGGATGCCGGAGAGCGGGGCCACCGTATCGGCGGCGCCGATGCGGACGGCCTCGCGGGGCATGCCATAGACGACCGAAGAGGCCTCGTCCTGCGCGATGGTGGCGGCGCCGGTCTGCTTCAGCGCGAGCATGCCGCGGGCGCCATCGGCCCCCATGCCGGTCAAAAGGACAGCGACACTGGAGGGTCCGGCGGTGGATTCTGCGATCGAAAGGAACATCACATCGACCGAAGGACGGAGATAGCAGACCTCGGGTCCACGATCGAGATCAACGAACTGCCCTTGCGGCCCGTCACGAAGGACAAGGTGGTGGTCGCCGGGCGCAAGCAGAGCGAGTCCAGGACGAAGGAAGTCACCCGGCACCGCTTCGCGAACCTCGACCGCGCAGATGCGATTCAGACGGTCGGCGAAGGCCGAGGTGAAGCCCGGCGGGATGTGTTGCGTAATGAGAATTGGCGGCATGTCGGACGGAAGGCGGGTGAGGATTTCCTGGATGGCGACGGTGCCGCCCGTGGAAGCGCCGATGGCGATCAGGGAGCGGCCGGAGTCTGAAGCGATCGATGAGGCGCGCAAAGTCGCGGCCGTGCGGTGAGCTGAGTATTCGTCGAGTGGGGCGGTCGCCTGGTTGGCACTCGGAATGACGGCATCGATTCGCCTGCTCGCCGTGATTCGCGTATTTGCGAGGGGGGAACTTTTCTGTTGTGCGGCGGGATCGGGGGGCAAATCGATTGCAGGGCGTGGACGCGCGGCTGCGGCGCCGCGGATTTTTTGCGCAAGCGTAAGACGGAGATCGCGCAATGCTTGATGTGTGGCGGGCTTGGCGATGACGTCCACGGCCCCGCAACGGAGGGCCTCGAATGTCGCAGCGCAGGAAGCCTGACCCTGCGAACTGACGACGAGGGTCGGAATGGGGTTCAGGAACATCAACTGGCGCAGAAAGGTGAGACCATCCATGCGCGGCATCTCGATGTCGAGAGTGATGACATCGGGACGAAGAGCGAGCAGCTTGTCGCGCGCGACGTAGGCGTCGGGGGCGGTGGCGATGACCTCGATATCGGGTTCTGTCGCGATGGCCTCAGTAAGGACCTTGCGAACGATTGCTGAGTCGTCGACGACCAGGACGCGGATCTTACGGGCGCTCATGCAGAAACCTCTTCGGGAGCAACGGAAAATGGCGTGAGAGCTGTGCGATGTTTTGGCGGGGCAGTCGCAAAGTAAGACCGGCCACTCTGGCCAGGCTTGCGATAGATGGAGGGTGTGACGGTTTCGAGCGAATGCTCCATGCCGCTGAGAGATTCGGAGTGGCCGATGAAGAGAAACCCGCCGGGCTCAAGTTGCTCGACGAAGCGCCGGATGAGGGATTGGGTCGTCGACCGGACGAAGTAGAGCATGACGTTGCGGCAAAAGATGGCGGAGTAGCGACAGGGAGGGAATGGCTCCATCAGGTTGAAGTAGGCAAAATCGACGAGAGCGCGCACGTGGTGGGCGACGCGCAACATGCCGGATTCGCCGGCTTGAGCGAAGTAGCGACTGCGGAGGACGGATGGAATGGACGCGACGCGGTCCGGGTGGTAGACGGCGGCTGAGGCGCGCTGCAGCATGCGAGTGGAAATATCCGTGGCGTGAATACGCACTCTGGATGCAGCGTGAGGCGCGGCTTCGAGCAGTGATATGGCGATGGAGAAGGGTTCCTCGCCGGAAGAGCATCCGGCAGACCAGATGTCGATGCGCGGTCGCGCGTTCAGTCTGGGCAGTACGGTGTCACACAGGAAATCGAAGTGTGCAGGCTCGCGAAAGAACGAGGTGTGGTTGGTGGTGAGACGGTCGGCGAGAGCCGCGACAGCGGCTCCGGTGCGGTCGGCCAGCAGGTACTCGCAGTACTGCCGGAATCCGGTAAGGCCGAGCTCATGGACGAGGCGACCGAGCCGCACGGCGACCAGATCCTGTTTGTCGGGTCGAAGATCGAGGCCGAAGGACCGATGTGCAAGGTCAGCGATAAGAGCGAAGTCGCGCCCGTCCAGGGCAGTGAGCGCATGCTCATGTATGGACGCCGGGCTTGAGTGGAGACACAGGGGCACGGATGAGTTATCGGCAGGGATGGCGCCGGGCATCAGAGCGTGGGCAGGCATCGAGAGGTACTGGGCCAGCCCGGGCCGGGGACTGCGTGCTAGGGTGGTTTCAAGGATGGGAGTGCTTTCCGTGACGAGACTTGCGGTGCGCAATGCGCTTGGCAGCTTGCGCGGGCGCGTGTCGGCGATGTACCTGGGGCTGCTGTTCTTCAACCTGGCGGCCTGGATGTGGGCCCTGATGGCCTTCCGCGGCCACATGGCGCTGATGGGAACTGCGTTGCTGGCGTACAGCCTGGGGCTGCGGCATGCGGTGGATGCAGACCACATCGCGGCAATCGACAATGTGACACGCAAGCTGATGCAGCAGGGCAAGCGTCCGGTAGGCGTGGGCCTGATGTTTTCGCTTGGCCACTCGACGGTGGTAGTAGCAGGGTCGATGGCAATGGCGGGTGCGGCGCTCGGTTTCGCGCACCGTATGGACTGGGTGCGTGGTGCGGGTGCGGTTGTGGGCACTGCGGTATCGAGCGGATTTCTCCTGGCAATTGCCGTGGTAAATCTGGTGGTGCTGCGTGGGGTGTGGCGGACATTCGTGCGGGTGCGCAGCGGGGGGGCCTATGCGGAGGAGGATTTGGACCTGCTGCTCAGCGGCCGCGGGCTGCTGGCGCGAATCTTTCGTCCGATGTTTCGCCTGATCGAGCGAAGCTGGCAGATGTATCCGCTGGGTTTGCTCTTTGGGTTGGGGTTCGATACCGCAACAGAGATCGGAGTGCTGGGAATCGCGGCTGCGGAGGCGTCAAGAGGACTTTCGATGGGCGCCATCCTTGTGTTCCCAGTGCTGTTCGCCGCCGGGATGTCGCTGGTGGATACCACGGATAACATGCTGATGGTGGGGGCATACGGATGGGCGAGCGTGCGACCGGTGCGCAAGCTTTACTACAACCTGACGGTCACGGCGATGTCCGCAGCAGTAGCACTTGCGGTAGGGGGAGTGGAAGCGCTGGGGCTGGTCCCCGCGCAAGGATCATTCTGGACCGCGGTGCGCGCAGTGAATGCAAACCTCGGCCTGGTGGGCTATGGAATCATCGCGCTGTTTGCCGTGATGTGGGGAGCGGCTGCGGTCATCTGGAAATGGCGCCGGATGGAAGCGCTGGAGCCGGAGCAGATCGAATCCTGATAGGAACGGGCGCGCATACGAGTGCTGCGGATCGTGGGCCTAATCGTGTGGTTATGCGCCCAACTCGGCTCGGATGGCGGTGGCGATGGCGGTGGCGTGGCGGTGCATGTCGGGTTCGGATTCGGCTTCGATCATGACGCGGGCTAGGGATTCGGTGCCGGAGTAGCGGATGACGACGCGGCCGGATTCGGCGAGGTCGCGCTCGGCGGCAGCGATGGCTTCGGCGATGGCCGGGATCTGGTCGAGCGGGGGCTTGGAGCGGACGGGCACGTTGACGATGGTCTGCGGGAAGGTCTTGAGGTCGGCGGTGAGTTCGGCGAGCGAGAGCCCGGAGCGGTGGACGACGTCAAGCACGAGGAGCGCGGTGAGCAGACCGTCGCCGGTGGTGGAGCGGCCGGAGAAGATGATGTGGCCGGACTGCTCGCCCCCGAGGGAGGCGCCGGTGGCCTGCATCTGCTCGAGGACGTACTTGTCGCCGACGGGGGCGCGCAGCATTTTGATGGCGCTGCGGCGGAGCGCGGCCTCGAGACCCATGTTGGACATAGTGGTGGCGACGACGGTGGAAGCGGCGAGCAGGCCGCGGGCGGCGAGGTCGCGCGCGGCGAGCAGCAGGACGGCGTCGCCGTTGACAACGCGGCCGGTGTGATCGGCGAAGAGGGCGCGATCGGCGTCGCCATCAAACGTGATGCCCAAAGACGCGCCATGTTTTGTAACTTCCTTCGCTACAATCTCCGGGTGGAGCGCGCCGCAGTTGGCGTTGATGTTGCGGCCGTCGGGCGAGGCGTGCGTAAGGATGACCTCACCGCCGTTCGAGCCGGGCTGCTCGTAGAGTTCGGCGAAGAGCTGCGGAGCGATGGCGGAGGCGGCGCCGTTGGCGCAGTCGACGACGATCTTTTTGCCGTCCAGCGAGAGGCCGGGGACGGCGCTCAGGAGGAAGTTGACGTAGTCGGTGCGCGTGGAGTCATCGATCGCAAGGGTCGAGGTTCGAGGGTCGAGGTTCGGGGCGCCATGCCCGGTGCCCAAAGGCGAAGCATCCGGGGCACCCACATCTTTGCGGGCGTCGAGGTGGCGGAAGATTTCGGTTTCGATGGCGAGCTCGGTGGAGTCGGGAAGCTTGTAGCCGTCGGGCCCGAAGAGCTTGATGCCGTTGTCGTGCCAGGGATTGTGCGAGGCGGAGATGACGATGCCTGCGGAGAAGCCGCGCGCGCGTGTCAGGTACGCGATGGCCGGCGTGGTGATGACGCCGGCAGATTCTGCGGACGCGCCTCCAGCGGTGAGGCCCGCGGTGAGCGTAGTGGCGATTGGCTCGGAAGATTCACGGGTATCCATGCCAAGAAGAAGGCGGGGCGATTGGCCCAGATGATGCGCGAGAGCGAGCCCCACCGCGTAGATGGTGCGGTCGTCAAGTGGCGGCTGGCCCGCCACGCCGCGGATGCCGTCGGTGCCGAAGAGTCTTTTCATTCAGAATTAGGTTACTAGGTGCTGAGGGCTTGGGACGAGTTACCCCACGGGTGGCAAGCCAGACGGTAAACCTTCACGCGTGGCCATGTTTGTCTGCGATCCTTAGGTCTGGAATTGCAATGGAATGCTACTCCGGAATCTGGCCGCGATCGCGGATGGCCTGGGTGAAGCGTATGGCGCCGGCGGTGGAGAAGTGGTTGCTGTCCAGCAGCATGGGGACGCCGGGGCTGGCGTAGGCGGGGCAGCCCGCGCCGGATGGGCACATGTCGGCGAAATAAGAGATGTAATGGACCTTCCACTGTTCGCGGGCGAGGGCGGCCATCTGGGCGTCGAGCTGGGCGGCGTCGGGAGTGGCGTGCGCCTGGATGTCGGCGAGACTGTTTCCTGACGCGGACACATTGCCGAGCATGCGCGGCAGCGGCAGGTCATACGCGACGCTGGGGCCGATGAGGACGAGATCGATGTGATTGTCGCGCGCGTAGGTGACGAGGTGCCCGACGGCCTGAAGGTCATACGAATGCCATTGCGCGGAGACGATGAGCGTGTCGATGTGTTGGGCGGCAGCTTTGCGGGCGAGCAGATCGCGATAGAGGAATGTGGCCATGTTGCGGCACGTAGGAATGCTGTCGGTCACCTTGTCCGGGAGCAGGTTGCAGCCGGCCACGTTGGCCTGACCGATCTGGAAATCGCCGAAGACGGTGGAGAAGCCAGGCCAGAGATGTGCGGCGTGACTGTCGCCGAGGAGGAGGTAGTGCCGCTTGCCGGGGGTGAAGGGGAGGCAGCGCACCTGGTCGTACATGTCGACGGTAGTGTGCTCAAGCCCCAGGGCGCATGATCCCCAGCGCCACGGAGCGAAGGTGTCAAAGCCGAGCTGACTGGCAGCGAGGACTTCATCCGGGGTGTAGCGAGAGGGTGCGCCTTTCGTGGCGATCAGCAAGATTGCGGACGCCGCGACGACCACAGCGGCAGTGCCACTCGCCAGTACGAGGCGGCGCGTCGTGAAGAGGTCCTTGCGCTTGCGGAAGGGCATTTCCACGTATCGCCAGGAGAGAGTGGCGATGGCGACGGAGACGAGGAAGATGAATGCCTGGGCGGTGTGATTGATTGGGACGGCGCAGGAGCCGGGAGCGCAGGTCTGGAGGTGGCGCAGGTTGTAGAAGACCTGTACGGGCCAGTGCCAGAGGTACAGCGAGTAAGAGATCAGGCCGAAGAAGACGAGTGGCGGAAGGCTGAGGAGGCGACTGGGCAGCGAAGTCCCATTCTCGCCAGCCGCGATGACCAGGGCGGCTCCAAGGCAGGGTGGCAGCGCTGCGAGTCCGGGGAAGGTGGTGTTGGGGGTATAGAGAATTGCGGGCAGCACGATGGCGAGCAGGCCGATGATGGCTGCGAGTTCGCGCGAGATGCGGCGGCGCGGGGATGGGACATAGCGCTGCGAGAGAATGGCGCCAATCATCAATTCCCAGGCGCGCAGGCCGACGTTGAAGAAGGCGGCGTGGGGATTGCGAGGTGTAAGGAACCACGCGCAGGCGAAGCTGATGGTGGCGAGCGCGCAGATGAAGGTTCTGATCCACGCATGTTTGCGAAGACCAGTGAGGGCGAGCAGGCATAGCGGGAAGAGGAGATAGAACTGCTCCTCGACGCCGAGCGACCAGGTATGCAGCAGCGGCTTTAGCTCGTTCTCGCTGGCGAAATAGCCGCCCCAGCTCCACAGCAGCGTGTTGGAGCAGGCGAAGACGGCGGCGAGCAGCGAGTGGGCGTATTCGACCATCTCGGTGGGAAAAAGGAAGCGCCACGCGAGCGGAAGGGTGAGCGCCAGCATGACGATGAGCGCGGGAAAGATGCGGCGGATGCGGCGGACGTAGAAGCCGGCGAGGGAGAAGGAGCCTGCGCGGATTTGGGGGATGATGTTGGAGCTGATGAGGTATCCGGAGATGACGAAGAAGACGTCGACGCCGATGTACCCGCCGGCGAAATGGGCGACGTGAAGGTGCGAGGCGACGACGAAGAGGACTGCGATGGCGCGCAGGCCGTCGATGTCGGCGCGGTAGCGCGTGTGGCCGGCTGGTCGGACAGTTTGCGGTGCAGTTGGCGGATCAGCGAGCAGAACGGACAGCTCGGGCATGCGTGCGCTCCGGGAGTGCCGGAATCATTATGCGGTCTGGGGGCGCGATTGCGGAGCGGGAATTTGTGGGGAACAGGATAGACTCGACTGGACTCCACCATGCCGCTCGATCCGGAAGACAAGACGCAAGCTGCCGAAGCGGAAGCGATACGCACGCCTGCAGAGCAGAGTGAAGCCGCTTTGCCTGACGCGAATGCCGGGGCAGGAGTACCCGCGGAGATTCAGGTTGACGAAACACCGGCGAGTCCGGAGGACAGTCCTATGCTCGACATCCATGCGCCACATGAAGGAATACACAACTGGAAGCAATATTTGTTGCACATGAGCACAGTCGTGCTCGGGATTCTGATTGCAATTGGGCTGGAGCAGAGTGTGGAAGCGATGCATCGTGAGCATGAGCGGCAGGAATTGCGCGAGTCGCTGCAGCGGGATACGGAAGAGGCGATTCGAGCGGCGAAGAGCTCAGAAGAGTTCGACATACCGGCGATCGACTGGCTCGATACTCGCCGGATGCTGGTGGAAGATGCCTTGGCGAGGCATCAGGCGTTTTCCGCTCCGCTGCCGCGGAAGCCTCATGTCGATTCCATTCAGCCGGCCGATCCTGCATGGAATGCGGCGAAGTCCAGCGGAATGCTCTCCCTGCTTACTCAGGACGAGATAGAGGTCTACAGCCTGGCAGACAAGTTGATTGAAGCCTCGCAAAATGCTTTCGTCGAAGGACTGGACGCGGCAAAAAAGCGGGGCCAGTTCGAGTTTGAACACTCGCCTGGCGACACCGGTGAGATGAACCTCTCCACAGCGACGCCAGCCGAGCTGGAGCACTACCGTGAGGCACTTGCGGACGAGGCCACTGCCTGGACGCAATATCGCGTGCTCTGCGAGTACGTGCGTGGCGTGGAGACGGCAATCGGCGAGGGAGAACGGAATATCGATAAGGTCCAGCAGGCGAAGACTCGCTTCTATCGCAGGGTGGTGAAGTGAGCGTTGTTCGACGGCAGGACTGGGGGCTTACGGCTGCCGAGCTGCGCACGTTACGAGCACTGAATTCGCCGGCGAAGATACAGAAGTTCGTCGATGAGCTCGAGTATCAGTATGCGGACACGGCGGGCTCTCCGCGGCGGGTGCTCCGCGAGCGCAAGGGGCACTGCCTGGAGGGCGCGCTGCTGGCCGCGGCGGCGCTGCGGGTGAATGGGCATCCCCCGCTGCTGATGGATCTGGAGGCGGCGCGGGATGACGACCATGTGATCGCGCTGTATCGCGAGCGCGGGCTGTGGGGCGGAATTGCGAAGTCGAACTATGCCGGACTCCGCTTTCGCGCGCCGGTGTATCGCACGCTGCGCGAGCTGGCGATGAGCTATTTTGAGCACTACTTCAATCTGCGGCGCGAGCGGACGCTGCGAGCGTATGCCGGGCCAATAAACCTGGCACGGCTGGACGGCTGCAACTGGATGGCATCGGAAGAGGATGTGTGGTGTGTGGCGGAGGCCCTGGTGGCGGCGAAGCACCGGGAGCTGATTCCGCATAGCGTGGCGCGGCGGCTGCCGCGGCTGGATGCGCGGAGCTTTGGGGCGGGGAAGTATGGAAGGGTCGAGCACTGAATTGGATGGATTACACCACGGTGTGACCATGGTACAATGACCATGGTGGTGGAGCTGACTTATGAAGACGATTGCGGCGGGCAAGTTCAAGGCTCAATGTCTGGCTGTGATGGATGAAGTTCAGGCGAAGAGAGAGCCGATTGTCGTGACGAAAAACGGAAAGGCAGTGGTGAAGGTGGTGCCACTGGATACCAGCGATCAGGACCCGCTGAAGGACTTTTTCATTGGCGGAGAGATCGCAGGAGACATCATGTCTCCGCTCTACAGCGATGAGGAATTCAAAGAGTTTTTCGAGCGCTCGGCGGCGCAATTGAAGTGATCGTGCTCGACACGCACATCGTGATCTGGCTGACCATTGAGCCTCGGAGAATGCCTCGAGCGCTTGGCCGGCTGGTTGCGGAGGCATACACGAAGGGCGAGGGGGTGGCGATTGCCGACGTGACGTTGCTGGAACTGGCGACGTTGGCGGCATGGGGTCGAATCCGGCCTGCTATTCCCCTGGGCCTTTTTCTGCGGCAGGTAGAGAATAAGTTCCGAGTGCTTCCTATCACGGGCGCAGTTGCAGAGCAGGTCATGCGATTTTCAGAGAACTACCCCACAGATCCCGCTGATCGGCTGATTGGGGCAACTGCTGTCGTGTATGGCGCACAATTGATGACTCGGGATGGAGCAATTCGCCGCTCCGGTGAGGTGCAGTGCATCGGGTGACGAGTTCGCCAACCATTTTGGTTACGTGACTTCATGCGGGGCGGCTGTATGGGATGGACATTTAGGTTCCCACGTGAATGAATTGGTAGTGACGAGCGAGAGTGTCAGGGAGTCTTAGGGATATATGGCTACGCCTGTTGCCGTGCCGCTGAGCACGGCTGAGATGAGCATGAACGAAGTGGAGCGCGCGCAGGCGCTGGCGCGGCGCTATCACGCGGAGTTTGTGGACCTGAAGAACTTCAAGATCTCGCATGACCTCTTCAAGAGCGTGCCGGTGGACATGATGTTCCGGTACAACTTCGTTCCGCTGGAGCAACTGGAGGGGCGGCTGGCGATTGCGGTGGCTGACCCATCGAAGCTGATGGTGCTGGACGAGATTGCCGGGCTGCTGGGGCAGCGTCTGGTGACGCGCGTGGCGACGCTGAGCCAGATCACCGACCTGCTGAAGAAGACCGAGCAGAGCCAGCGCGTCCTGGACGAGGCGAGCGAGGGCCTGGCGTTCGATGTGCTCTCGAGCGAGGAGAACGCCGACGAGAATCTGTCCATCCAGAAGCTGACGGGCGATGAGGACATCTCGCCGATTATTCGCCTGGTGGATACGACGATCTTTACCGCGCTGGAGCGCCGCGCGAGCGATATTCATCTGGAAACCTTCGACGACAGTTTGCTGGTGAAGTACCGCATCGACGGCGTGCTGCAGCAGGCGATGGCGCCGATTGCGCGCGAGCATCATCAGACCATCCTGTCGCGTGTGAAGGTGATGAGCGAGCTGGACATCGCCGAGCGGCGCGTGCCGCAGGACGGGCGCTTCCGCGTGCGCTACAAGGGCAGGCTGATCGATTTCCGCGTGAGCATCATGCCGACAGTGCATGGCGAGAATGCCGTGCTGCGCGTGCTGGATAAAGAGTCGATGTCGGAGAAATTCAAGAAGCTGTCGCTCGACGTGGTGGGCTTCGCGGACAAGGACCTGGCGCGGTTCCGGCGGTACATCAAGGAGCCGTACGGCATGGTGCTGGTGACCGGGCCAACGGGTTCGGGTAAGACGACCACGCTGTACGCGGCGCTGAATGAGATCAAGAGCGAAGAGGACAAGATCATCACCATCGAGGACCCGGTGGAGTACCAGATCCGGGGGATCACGCAGATTCCGGTGAATGAGAAGAAGGGGCTGACGTTCGCGCGCGGGCTGCGGTCGATCCTGCGGCATGACCCGGACAAGATTCTGGTGGGCGAAATCCGCGATGCGGAGACGGCGCAGATCGCGATCAACTCGGCGCTGACGGGCCACCTGGTATTCACGACAGTGCACGCGAACAACGTGGTCGACGTGCTTGGCCGCTTCCTGAACATGGGCGTGGAGCCGTACAACTTTGTGAGCGCTCTGAACTGCATTCTGGCGCAACGGCTGGTTCGGACCGTGTGTGACTTCTGCGTTCGCGAGGTGCGCTACACGGATGAAGAACTGCTGGCCAGCGGCCTGGACTTGGAGGAATGGCGCGGATTCGCGTTCCGCGAGGGAGCGGGCTGCATGGAGTGCGCTGGCACGGGGTATCGTGGGCGGTCGGCGATCCACGAGCTACTGGAGCTGGATGACGAGATTCGCGAGATGCTGCTGGCAAAGAAGCCGGGCAGCGAGATTCGCAAGAAGGCGCGCGAGAAGGGCATGGGATTTCTGCGGGATTCGGCGCTGGAGCGCGTGCGCGCGGGAGTAACAACGCTGAAAGAGATCAATAAGGTGACGTTTATTGAGACTGGGCGGTAGGGAAGGTTCGAGGGGCGAGGTTCGCGGTTCGAGGCGGGTGCGAGGTGCAAGAGGTTATCCTGATGGCGAACTATACGGTGATCTTCGAGCAGGCAGAGGATGGAAGCTGGGGCGGCTATTTTCCTGACCTTCCTGTCATTCTGGTGAACGGAACTACTCTTTCAGAAGTGCAGGAGAACGCACGCACGGGCCTCGAGATGTGGATCGAGGACATGAAGGAGCAGGGACTGCCGATCCCGCCGCCGACGGTGAAGGTGCTGGCGATTGAGGTTGCGGCGTAAGGACGGGATGGGATTTCTTCCGAAAACGATGGGGACGCGGCCGCGGCTGGCGTGCGAGGTGCGGGCCGAGGGCGTGGTGGCGGCGCGCGCGGACGACTCCGCTGCGGTACTGAGCGCGGTGGAGCGGGTGTCGTTTGAGGGCAGGACGGCAATCGCGAACAACCCGGCAAGCGCGCTTGCGCGGACGGAGAAGGTTTCCGCGCTGAAGCGCGCGCTCGATGCGGTGAGCCAGCGCGGGCGCGAGGTGACGCTGGTGGTACCGGATACTGCGGCGCGCGTGCTGCTGATCGATTTCGATGAGTTGCCTGCAAAGCAGGCTGAGGCGCTGCCCGTTGTGCGCTTCCGTCTCAAGAAGCTGTTGCCGTTCGATGCGGACGACGCGGCCGTGAGCTACCAGATCATGGCGGAGACGCGAAGCATGACGCAGGTGCTGGCGGTGGCGATGCCGCGCGAGGCTCTTGCGGAGTACGAAGCAATGGTGCGCGAAGCAGGATACGAGCCCGGCGCGGTGTTGCCCAGCACGCTGGCGGCCCTGGCGGGGCTGGACGAGAATGAGCGGGCGTCCCTGGTGGTTAACGCCGGCCGCGAGGCGGTGACGACGGCGATTGTTCGCGGCGGCATATTGCTGCTGCATCGGACGGTGGATTTGAGCGGCGGATCGAACGGCGAGGCCGCGACAGCGGTCCTGCCGGAGGCGCCGCGAGCTGCGGATGGATCCACGGCGAGCGTCGGCGCTCCGCCTTTGGCGGATGAAGCATCGCGCGAAACATCCCGGGATACCACGATTGCGGCGATTGCGGCGCGGTTTGCGGCGATGGAGGGCCAGACGATGCCTGCGCCGCGCGCGCCGGAGACTCCTGCGATCAGCCGGGTTGGCTCGGCATTGGCGAGTGGTATGGTGCAGAGTGCTGCATCGTCCGAAGCGGTGAATGTGACGAGCGCGACGAGTGTGGCCTCAAGCGCGCAAAGGGTTGTCGCTCCTGCGGAAGAGATTGCGCAGGCAGTGAACGTCGCGGCGGCATATTTTGAGGACACGTTGGGCGCGGCACCGCAGGTGATTCTGTCTGCGGGAACGCTGGGAGCGGATGCGCTGATGCACCTGCTGGACGGCTCTTCGCCGCGCGCGGAAGAGATGGTGAGCAGCGCCATGCTTGGCCCCGGCGCGAATGTGAGCGTGCCTGCGGGATGGCTGGCCGGAGTGCGGGGGGCGCTGAGGAGCTAGATGCGCATCACGATCAATCTTGCGACGCGGCCGTTCGTGGAACTGAAGCCGGTCTACGCGCGGCTGCGAATGGTGATGGCACTGCTTGCAGTGGTCGCGATCGGGCTTGGCGCATGGCTCTATGTCGCGAGCAAGCGCGAACGCGCGACGCGGGACGAGATGGCTGCTTTGGTGGAGCAGACGGAGAGCTTCCAGCAGGAGCGTGCCCGGAACGAGGCGCGGATGCGTCAGCCGCAGAATCGCGCGGTGCTGGAGCGCGCGCAGTTCCTGAATGGCGTGTTTGCGCAGAAGGCGTTCAGCTGGACTTCAGTGATGATGGATCTGGAGCAGATGCTGCCGGCAGGCGTGCAGGTGACGAGCATCGAGCCGTCGGTGGCGGCGGACGGCGATGTGACGATCCATCTGCGGGTGAGCGGGCCGCGCGAACTGCAAGTGAACCTGATGCGGAATCTCGAGCACAGTAAACGCTTCCTGCAGCCGCATCTGGTGAATGAGACCGCGCAGGTGCAGGAGAATGGTCGTGTGGTTCCGGCATCGCAGGCGGGCGTGCCGGGCGGCGTACAGTTCGACATTTTGAGCGGATATAACCCGCTGCCGGTGGGAAAGCCTGAGAAGAAGGCACCGCCGCCGGCGAAGTCCGCGACCTCCGGCGGGCCGCTGACGTCAGCGCCGAAATTGGCGACAGCGAAGAAAGTTCCTTCATCTGCGACGCCCAATCCGACGGTCAAGAGAGCATCGCCTGCTGCAGGTTTGGCGCCTGTGAGACCGGCCCAGCCCATGCCGCCGAAGAATCAAATGGCACAGCCCGCGCGGCCGCCGGCAAGCGGAGGTGGGCGATGAGTACGACGGCTACTCTGTCGAGACAAGACGCCGCCACTGCGAACGAGAGCCGGCGCGGCGCGAGCCAGTTGCGCCTGCACTGGCTGGGCGTGGCGCTACTGCTCGGAGTGAATGTCTTCCTGCTGGCCCGGCTGGGCGTGCTCTGGCATGACGCGAGCACACACAATGCGGATGCGCTGGCGCGGCAAAGAATAGCGCGCACAGCCGCGAATGCGGCGGCCGAGCCGTTGCGCGGAGTGGATGCGAAGGTGGCGAAGTCGACGGACGACGCGGATCGCTTCTATAAGGACCGGCTGCCGATCGTGCAGTCGCAGATTGTGGCGGAACTGGGCGACCTGGCGAAGAAGAATAACGTGCGCCTGGCGCGGGTGACGTATTCGCCGGCGGTGGTGTTGGCGGGGACCGCAAACCAACTGACCGAGGAGAAGATTGATGCGAGCCTGAGCGGCGACTATCGTCCGCTGGTGCAGTTCATCAATGCATTGGAGCGCGACAAGACGTTCTTCGTGATCGATGGTGTGACTTTGACCGGGCAGCAGACCGGATTGGTGAATCTGCGGCTGGGGCTTACGACGTATCTGCGAGGCGGGGAACTGGCGGCCGGGGATGCAGCAGACAACGCTATGGGTAATGCAACCCCGCCCGGAGGCGCGCAATGAGCAGTCTGGCGAGCATGAGCGCAGACACGCGGAATAAAGCAATTGCGATTGCTGTATTCGTTCTGATTGCCGCGGGCGTTCTTTATTGGGAGCTGTTCTCGGGCGGGACGCCGAATCCCGCGGCAGTAGCCCCGGCTAATCCGGTCGCATCAAGCGCCACAGGAAATCCTGAGAATGCAACTGCGGTAACGTCTGCGAAGGTTGCGGTGCAGCCTGCGGCTGGCAATGCGGCGCGGAGGGTTGGTGGAAGCTCGGCGACGCTGGACCCGGCGCTCCGTATGGATGCGATGCTGGCCGCGGAGCAGGTGGAGTATTCGGGCATAGGGCGCAATATTTTTTCGCCCAACTCGGCGCCGCCCGTGGTAATTCCAAAGCCGGTTGCCAACGTACGGCCTGC
>Ga0134125_10000977_pt1 | contig 36440 bp, 27 predicted proteins | sample KB31751_FD_96464 | JGI IMG/M metagenome (GOLD analysis project Ga0134125, IMG submission 96464) | Terrestrial soil microbial communities with excess Nitrogen fertilizer from Kellogg Biological Station, Michigan, USA - KB3-175-1 | ecosystem: Environmental > Terrestrial > Soil > Unclassified ...
TGGAGAGCTATCTGCACCCGGAACGCCCTTTCAAGCTGCGTCCCTCCCATCTGCTGCATCTGCATCGAGCGGCTCTTGAGGGTATTTCGCAGTACGCCGGGAATTTTCGTCCGGCTGGAATCGAGATTGGACAGAGCAAGCACACGCCACCGCCGGCCTTTCAGGTGCCTGAACTGGTTGAGGAACTGTGTGACTATGTAAATGAGAAGTGGGTCGAAAAGAGTCCGGTCCATCTTGCGGCATATGTGATGTGGCGGTTGAACTGGATTCATCCGTTTACGGATGGGAACGGACGCACGTCGCGCGCAGTCTCGTATTTTGTGCTGTGTGTACGGCTCAAGGCGCTCCTGCCCGGTAAGCTGACAATTCCCGAACAGATCGAACAAAACCGGACGCCCTATTACAAGGCGCTGGAGGCTGCGGATGATGCGTGGTCAGAGAAGCGAATTGACCTGACGGCCATGAAGCACTTGCTGGCTTCGATGCTGGCGAAGCAGCTTCATGCGATTTATGAGGAGTCCGAGTCCGGCGATGAGTAGCGGTTCGCGCTTCGCGCGAATGCCCACCCATGCGATGAAACTGCATGAATGGGGCACCCAGAGTATGGGCGTTATTTTATGTATGGGATACCCGCCAGGGTATAGGCGGTTATGAATGTCATTACATGTGAGAGGAAGGGTGAATGTGGGTGCCCATTCATCGCGGCACTATCGCGATGGGTGGGGTTGCTTCCCTCTCGCGCCGGTTCCACGTCCACTCGGATTCGATCTCAACTCGGCCCTGCTCGCCCGTGAGGTGATGGCGAAAGCTGCTCCAGGGCCAGTCCTCGGGCTTTTCGACGAGACCTCTCTTGACGGGGTTGCGGTGCAGGTAGCGCAGCTTCTCCACATGTTTCTTCTGGGTAAGGACGTTGAAGTCGTAGTATCGGGTCTGCCAGAACTGGGGCCTTTTGCCTTTGAGTATTTTCGATGTCTCGCCCTTGAGGACGCTGAGTGTGGTGGCGAGCGATTGGACTTTTGGCTCGGTGAGCAACAGGTGGACGTGCTCGGGCATGAGGACATAGCCGAAGAGAAAGAACTGGTGACGCTGTCGAAGCTTCTCGAGTGTTTCCTCGAAGACGATGCGGGCGCGGTTGTCGTTCAGGTAGGGAAGACGGCGGTAACAACTGAAGGTGATGAAGTGGTCGTGGCCTTCGGCTTGATAACGCTTGAGACGGCTCGGCATGAGGTTAATCGTAACGTCTAACATCGTTCACCCCACCCATGCGCGATGAGACTGCGCATGAATGGGGCACCCAGAGTGGTGGTGTCATCTCATGTATGGGCCACTCGCCTGTGTTCCTATTCAACCGTAACGCTCTTGGCCAGATTCCTCGGCTGGTCCACGTCGCAGCCTCTGCGGACGGCTATGTGGTAGGCGAGGAGTTGGAGAGGCACGACTTCGAGGATGGGGAGCAGGAGTTCGTGCGAGGGGGGGATGTAGATGACGTGCTCGACGAGTTGGGCGATGTCCTCGTCGCCTACTATGGCGATGGCGATGACGCGGCCGGAGCGGGCGGTGACTTCCTGGATGTTGGAGAGGGTTTTTTCGTACTTGAGGACGGAGGCGGGGTCGTTGGGGTCCTTGGTGGCGATGCAGACGACGGGGAGGGACTCGTCGATGAGGGCGTTGGGGCCGTGCTTCATCTCGCCGGCGGGGTAGCCTTCGGCGTGGATGTAGGAGATCTCCTTGAGCTTGAGGGCGCCCTCGAGGGCGATGGGGTAGTGGATGCCGCGGCCGAGGAAGAGGAAGTCGCGGGCGTTGGCGAATATTTTGGCCAGCTCCTCGCACTGGGCGATGAGGGAGAGGCGCGGGCGGGCGCGGCGGTCGGGGCCTCCTTCGAAAGCGTTATAGGTCGCGCCTTCAGCGCTCTGGGATTCTTTGTTCGGCCCTGACCCAGGGCTACGCCCTGGGCTGGTATAGGACGCGCCTTCGGCGCTCTCTATTGTTGGTGCGGCGACGCCTTCGGAGGTGCCGAGATTTTGCTCCCCCACCCGTGACGATAAAGCTGTCACGGATGGGGCACCCGAGCTGTTGAGGTCGGATGGGGCGAGGAGCGAGAGCATGGCTTCGAGCTTCTGGGGGATGCGGGCGAGCTCGGAGACGAGGTGCAGGGATTCTGCGGGGGTGACGGTGTTGCGGACCTGGGCGAGGCGGAGTGCGAGGAGGAAGAGCGCGGTGAGCTGCGAGGTGAAGGCCTTGGTGGAGGCGACGCCGATCTCGGGGCCGGCGTTGGTGGTGATGGTGCCCTGGGCCTCGCGGGAGACGGCGGCGCCGACGACGTTGCAGATGGCGATGGTGGGCGAGCCGGCGGCGATGAGTTCGCGCTGGGCGGCGAGGGTGTCTGCGGTTTCGCCGGACTGGGTGATGAGGAGGCCGAGGGCGCGCGGGTCGGCGATGGGGTTGCGGTAGCGGTACTCGGAGGCGTAGTCGACCTCGGTGCGGAGGCGGGCGAGGCGCTCGATCATGAACTTGCCGGCGAGGCCTGCGTGCCACGAGGTTCCGCAGGCCGCGATGACGACTTGCGAGGCGGCGCGCAGGGTGGCGTCGGGGATTTGCATCTCGGAGAGGAAGACCTCGCCGGTGTCGGGCGAGATGCGGCCGAGGAGGGTGTCGCGGATGGCGCGCGGCTGCTCGTTGACCTCTTTGAGCATGAAGTGCTTGTAGCCGGCCTTTTCGGCCTGCATGGGGTCCCAGGCAATGCGCTGGGTTTTGAGCGGGAGCGGCGCGCCGTCGAAGCTGGTGAGCGTGATGCCGGAGGGGGTGAGGATGGCGAGTTCGCCGTCGGCGAGGAAGTGGATGTTGCGGGTGTGATGGAGGATTCCGGGGACGTCGGAGGCGAGGAAGTATTCGCCGTCACCGATGCCGAGCACGGCGGGCGGGCCAAGGCGGGCGGCGACGAGCTTGTTGGGCTCGTTGGCGGAGAGGACGCCGATGGCGAATGCTCCGGTGAGGCGTTTGACGGCGCGGCGGACGGCTTCTTCCAGCGGAATGCTGGAGGTGCGGGGGAGGGTTAGGACGGCTTCGTTGGGGTTTGAGTCGGGGGATTCGGAGTTCTTCTTTCCCACCCGTCCGCTTGCGCGTACGGATGGGGCACCCGAAGATTTTTCCTGCTCAGCGGCTTTGTTGAGTTCGTCTTCGATGACGTGGGCGATGATTTCGGTGTCGGTTTCGGAGACGAACTTGTGGCCGCGGGCGGTGAGTTCGTGCTTGAGGGCAAGGTAGTTTTCGACGATGCCGTTGTGAACGACGACGAGCGTGCCGGAGCCGTCGCGGTGGGGATGGGCGTTCTCTTCGGTGGGACGGCCGTGGGTGGCCCAGCGAGTGTGGCCGATGCCGAAGGAGCCGTCGACGGGCTGCTTCGAGAGGATGGATTCGAGGTTGCGCAGCTTGCCCGGGGCGCGGCGAAGTTCGAGGCCGCCCGGGCCGCCGGCGACGGCGATGCCGGCGGAGTCATAGCCACGGTATTCGAGGCGGCGCAGGCCCTCAATGATGATGGGCACGGGAGACTGAGGGCCAATGTATCCGACGATTCCGCACATATATAGATGAGTGTATGTAAGATGCGCGGATTTGTTGAGTTGTAACGGATGGGACTTTTGGGGGAGCGGGTCAGCCGGGGAGGATGGCGGCGCAATGCTGTTTGTGAGCGAGAGACTGAAGGCCGCGATCGAAGGTGACGAGGGTGGCGTGAAGTTCCTTCGCGGTGGCGAGCAGCAGGCAATCTCCGATGGCTTTTGAAGCCGGTTTGGTGGAGAAGGCCGCGGTGGATTGGCGGAAGGCCGAGTCGAGGTTGCGAGGTTCGGGATAGAACTCGACACTGGGGTGTTCGAGCCAGCGGTCGTAGATAGACCACGCTTTGCCGAGCGTCAGAGGCTGCATATTCATGACAGAGCTGCTGGTGAGAAGGCGCAGCAAACCGATCTGCGTGTGCCGCGAAAAAATAAGCTTACGATCGGCGGGCAACGTGCGAAACCAGTTCCAGGCATCGTTGGTGTGCATGTGGGCCGCATCGGAGAGAGCAAGCCACACATTGAGGTCAGGAAAAAATGAAGTCATACGGGTTCTCGTCGGTGGGGTACAGCGGTCCGCGCTTGCCGGCTGGAATCAGGGGACCCGTAACAGGGCGTCCTTTCTTCGCGCTGGGGTAGGTGTTCTCAATGGCGTGGACGATCAGCGAACGCACGGATGTGCCTGACCGTTCAGCGCGATCGCGCAGGCGCTGATGGAGCGGTTCGGGTAGGTCGATGGTGGTGCGGACGGCCATGCCATGATTATGGCATGCGTGACATAAATCAGCAGGAGCTGTTGGGGCGGGTGGCGGAGCCGGACTCCTGTGTGGGGAGGGTTTGCGGGTTGGGGATGGGATAGGGTGTCGCGTCGAGGATGCTGGTGATGCAGCCGGAGATGGTTTGCGCGGTAGCGGCGAGCGGGACGGGGAGTGCGGGGACGGAGGTGTCGGTCCTGGAGAAGTTGAAGGCGGTGGTCATGTCGCCGACGGTGGCGCGGCGCCAGGCGGAGAGGTTGGGGACTTCGGCGCCGAAGCGCGTTTCGAGGAAGCGCAGGACGGAGGTGTGGTCGAAGAGGTCGGAGGAGATAAAGCCGCCGCGGCTGAAGGGCGAGATGATCTGCATGGGCACGCGGAACCCAAGGCCGATGGGGCCGTTGATGGCGGGCGAGCCGATGACGGTGGGATCGGGGACGGCGGGCGCGGTGATGTATTCGCCGGGCGTGCCGGGAGGCGCAGTGACGGGCGGAACGTGATCAAAGAAGCCGCCGTTCTCGTCGTAGGTGGCGAACAGAACGGTCTTGGCCCACTGCGCAGAGTTTGTTGTGAGCGCGCCAACCATGGCGGAGAGGGTGAGTTCGCCGAAGAGCGATGGCGAGGGCGGATGGTCGGAGTCGATGTCGGACGCGATGACCCAGGAGACCTGCGGCAGGTTGCCGGTGGCGGCGTCGGAGAGGAAGTCGGTGGGGAACTGCGGGAGGAAGGCGTTTTTGTAGAGCGGCGAGGTTGGGTCCTGGAAGTTCTTGAAGTAGGAGAGGACGTTGTCGGAGAAGACGCCGTTGAGGATGTTCTGGTCGGGCGAGGTGTAGACCTTCCACGAGATGCCGCGGGCCTGCAACTGCTCGGGCATGGTGGTCATCGTGAGGCGACCGAAGAAGCTGCCGCGGTTGGCGATGAGCGTCTGCAGCAGCGGGCCGCCGTTCTTGCCGTCGGGGTCGATGGAGGCGGCCATGGTGTAGAGGCGGTTGGGGTCGGTGGGACCGATGACGGAGCAGAAGTAGTTGTCGCAGAGCGTGAAGGCGTCGGCGACGGCATAGTAGAGCGGAAGGTCGCCGCGGTTGTAGTAGCCCATGGTGAGGATGGCGTCGTTGGCGTTGATGGACTGGCGGGAGGTAACAAAGCCGTTCATGGCGCCCGAGTTCCAGCTCTGGTGCTGCGGGACCCAGTCGTGCGTGATGTCGTGTGTGCAGGCCGAGTTCATCTTTGTGGTGTCGAGATGAAAGGGCAGCAGGACGCCAGTGGGTGAGGCCGTGGTGTTGGCAGGATCGGGCTGGCGGTACGCGGCGCTGGAGTCGGCGAAGCCGCGGACGCCTTTGTAACTGCCGAAGTAGTGATCGAAGGAGCGGTTCTCCTGGATGAAGATGACGACGTGCTCGATGTCGGTGATCTTCGCGCAGGAAGTGGTGGTGCCAGTGCTGCCGGTGGCAGCGTTTCGGATCGCGCCGCAGCCGGGGAGGAATGTGGCGAGGCTGCCGGCACCCGCCAGGCCGCCCAGCTTTAGAATGTCACGCCGGGAGAGAGCTTTCGAAGGCATCGATACGCACCCTTTGGTTGGATGCAATCAATCGGACCGGGTGATTCGAGGCCTGAGAGCGCACAGGAATGCGCAAGGGAAGATCGAGCCCAGAAAATGGACGGGCCGCGGAGCGGATCCGCGGCCCGTGGCATTGCGATCGGATAAGGTTACTTCGCTGCTTTGACAGGGCGGGAGATGTGGAAGACGATGCCTGTGCCCAGCGTGATCTGGTAATTACTCTGGTTGGGCAGCGCGCCGAAGCCCACGGCGTAGCTATCGAGGAATCCGCCATCGGCCTCGACCACGCGCCAGTCGATGTGGCGCTTGATCTTCTTATCGATGCCGACGCCGAAGATATAGGCCATATTGTTCTGGTAGTGGGCCATGAACGGGATACGGGTATGGCCGATGCCAAATCCACCGAACGCATAAGGCGTTGTTCCACCGATTTCGTGCTTCGGGGAGAAGCGGAGGCTGAGATAGCCATCCTCGCGGTCCAACTGGGAGCCGTACTCGTTCAGGCGAAGTGTCTCACCGCGGCCATCGAGGGCAACATTGAGCGGAAGGCGAAACTTCTTGATGACCGGAACCTGATTCAGGACAGGCACGGTATGGATGGTGTAGTAGGCGCCGTATCCCGCGCCGTAGAGCCAGGGCTTGTCAATATTGCCATGGGTGCCGGGGCGGGCGTAAATGCCTTCCTGGGTGAACTGCTGAGACTCAAAAGTGAAGTAAATGCCTGACTGGGCATGGGCTGCGGGAGCGAGTCCGACGGCAAGGACGAGGGCGAGTGCAGGCACGAGAGACCGCAGTTTCATCGATCTTCCTTTATGGGAGTTATTGGCAGGGAGAAGCATATCGAAGTCAGCGGGCGATGTCAGCAAATTTATTTCTATGGGGAAAGCGTTTCTAACCGGAAGAGGCGAGGCACAGAGGGCCATGCCGTCGAGAGGCGGTTGCGTTGCCTGATTGAAGGTTAGAAACGAACCACGAAGCCGGTGGAGAAACTCAGGAGTTTTACGGGAGGGTAGCTTGCGCCATTGCCTTGTCCGACGGTGGAACCGGAGGCGACGGTGACTGAGCCGTATCCCACCTCGATGGCGCGGAAATCGAAGTGGCGCGCCAGGCCGTAGTCGACTCCGCCGTACACGGCATAGGCGGCCTTGTTGACGCGGACGGTAGCCCGTTCCGGCTTGGTGGAGGCATCGCCGACGGTGACTTCGGCGTAGGGGCGGAGGCGGTTGCCGACCGTACCTGCGATGCGCGCGCCCACCTGGAAGTCGCGGATGGAGGCGTTGGCGGCGTGCTGATCGGACCAGCGCACGGTGAAGCCGGCGGCGAGCGGTCCCGAGTGGATGAAGTCGTAGTAGCCGCCGCCCTGGAGACCCCAGAACATGCGCGACTTGGTGTTCAGGCCCAGGAAGGAGAAGGAGCTTGGGTCAACCTGGGAGTCGCTGATGTGGGTGAAGTAGGGATTGAGGTAGATGCCGAAGTTGCCCTGAGACTGGGCGTGAATTTGCATTGGGGCGGCGGCGGCCGTCAGCAGCAAGGCGACGGCACACGCGAGGTTGCGAAGCTTCATTCAGTGATCCTCAAGCAATTTGGACGCTGGCGCTCGGCCAATGTGGGTGCAGGATCAGTTTATCGGAAGAAGCGAGGGACTAGGGACTGGGTGCCGGGGACTAGTTCCGTCGCCTAATTAGATTGTCGGCGCTCACAATGCAGGCGGCCTGTTGATGACCCGGTCTGAAGGGTTCAAGAGGGCGAAGCTCGAAATTGCCGTAGGTCCAAAAGTGGAGGAGATCAATTTTGAGATTTCCAGGAACCGCAGTGTCCTGATCTTCATTGCAGCTTCCTTCACGCGCACAGTACAAGTCACGCCGATCCCCGAATATGCCGTAGATATGGTGGGTGCCTATATGCCAGATGCGCAGATTTGGATAGCCACCGTTATAGACGCCCAAGCGCCCATGAATCCGGATGTAGGTGGCAGGGTCGCCTCCTGCCGCGCAAGATTGATTGACCCCAGCCAGGAGCGTATTGACGCTGGCAGCAAGCAAAAAGACAGCGATCGAAGCTGTTTTCATCGCCTTGGATCATAAACTGAAAAACGCGAAAGGCAGATTCTTTCGCGTTCGCTGGGGCGCGAACGCTTCGGAATGACAACTCGAAACTTATCTGGCGCGGCCTCGTGCATTCGGGGCCGGCGGCGGGTAGGCGGACTTAAGCTTGGGCGCCTTGTAGATTGCCGGCTGTTTGGCCGGCGCGGATACGTCCATGGGGGGGCGGTGGGTGGCGACCAGTTCGGCGATGGCATATTTCAGCTTGTCGATGCCTTCGCCGGTGACGGCAGAGATGGCATGGAAGGGCATCTTGCGGCGTTTGGCGAACGCGGTCAGCTTCTTGAGCTTGTCCGGATTGGCGACATCGATTTTGGCGGCAATCAATATAGTCGGCTTCGCGGCGAGGGCAGGGTCAAAGGAGGCCAGTTCGGCGGTAATGGTTTTGAAGTCGGCGACAGGATCGGGGCGGTCTGTGCCTTCGGTCGCTGACGCGTCGGAGACATCGACCAGATGCACGATCACCGACGTGCGCTCGATGTGCTTCAGGAACTGGATGCCGAGGCCGTGGCCGAGGTGTGCGCCTTCGATGAGGCCGGGCAGGTCGGCGATGGTGAAGGATTGTGTGTGGGGGAACTCGCCGACCTGGACGACGCCAAGGTTTGGCTGCAGGGTGGTGAAGGCATAGTTGGCGATTTTGGGCCGGGCGGCGGAGAGGCGCGAGATGAGCGTGGATTTGCCCACGTTGGGGTAGCCGACGAGGCCGGCGTCGGCGAGAAGTCTCAGTTCGAGGCGATAGGCGCGCTCTTCGCCGGGACGGCCTAGCTCATGCTCGCGCGGCGCCTGGTGGGTGGGGGTGGCGAAGTGCTGGTTGCCGCGCCCGCCGCGTCCGCCGCGGGCGATGACGATGGTCTCGCCGGGATGGGCGAAGTCGTGAATCTGCTCGCCGGTCGCGTCGTCGTAAAGCAAGGTGCCGACAGGGACTTCGAGAGTGATGGGGTCGCCGGAAGCGCCGGAGCAGTTGGAGCCTTCACCGTGCGTTCCGCGCGGGGCCTTCCACTCGGGATTGAAGCGGAAGTGGACGAGGGTGTTGTGGCTGAGGGAGGACGACATCAGCACGTCGCCGCCGTGGCCGCCGTCGCCGCCGGAGGGTCCGCCGCGCGGGACGAACTTTTCGCGGCGAAAGGCCATGCAGCCATTGCCGCCGTCGCCCGCTTTTACACGGATTTTTGCCTCGTCGATGAACATTTTTCTCTTTCAAGTTTAGCCGAGCCGGGTTAGGCTGATGGCATACGAGGGATATGGATTGGGAGTTTGCGCGGGGCGGTATTCGCGCGCACTTCCTTTTTAATTCCCAGCGTGAGGCGCTGTGCGATTTGCGTCTTCGTAACCTCCCATTGATATGGGAGTGCCAGTATCGGGACATCGAGCCGAGTTAAGGAAGCCTGGGCAGATGATCCTTCCAAACGGAACAGAAGGCATGCAAGAGAAAATGCGCCCGATGAAGAAGGGCGCCGGCCTGAACTTTTTTTGAGGAGAGCACATGTTGACGACACGACGGAACTGGATTGGAGCGGTGGCGGCAGGGATCGCAGCGGCGTGGCTGGCCGTGCCGTGTGCAATGGCGCAATCGACGACGCAGGGAGCGATCGGCGGTACGGTGTTCGATCCCTCCGGCGCGGTGATCAGCCATGCGACCATCACGATCCACAATGACGGGACCAATGCCGAGAAGGTGCTGAGGTCGGACGAAAGCGGCAACTTCGTCGCCCCGCTGGTTGAGCCGGGCAACTATACCGTCAAGGTGGCGGCGCCGGGCTTTGAAGCATATGAGGCGGACAGGGTTGTGGTGCAGGTGGGACAGACGACCACCCTGCTGCCGCACCTGGTCACGGGGGCGGCGACCACTACGGTGCAGGTGACGTCCGAGGCGCCGGTGCTGAATTTTGTGTCGCCGGACTTTTCCGAGGTGATCAACCAGACGACGATCGCGAATGTGCCGATCAATAACCGCCGCTGGTCCGCGCTGGCGTTGTCCACACCGGGCGTCGTGCCGGACACCAGCGGGTTCGGACTGGTGAGTGTGCGCGGCATCAGCACGCTGCTGAATAACGTGCAGATCGACGGCGCGGATGACAACCAGGCGTTCTACTCCGAGGAGCGCGGACGCACCAGGGAGGCGTATTCCACGTCCGGTTCGGCGGTGCAGGAGTTCCAGATGAACACCGGCGTGTATTCCGCCGAATACGGACGCGCCGCAGGCGGGGTGATCAACTCCGTAACCAAGAGCGGCACGAACCAACTGCACGGTCAGGCGTACTTCTACGATCGCGAGAGCAACTGGAATGCGAAGAACCCGTACACGAAGCTGACGACGCTGGTGAACGGTTCGAACGTGAGTTCGGTGGTCAAGCCGGAGGACCTGCGCAAGATTTATGGCTTCACAATGGGCGGCGCGCTGATCAAGGATAAGCTGTTCTGGATGTACACGTATGACCAGCACTCGCGCATTTTCCCGGCGATTGGAACGCCATCGAACCCCCTGAACTTCTATGCGCTTCCGGATGCGACGCTTCCCAGCGGCGCAACCTGCAATACGACGGGCACCACCGCCGGCGAGGTAACAGGTGCGACGGTGAGTGCAACCGACCAGCAGGTATGCACGATGGCGGTGCGCCTGGGCATGAGCTATGGGGCCGGCGCGGCATACTACAACACAGGGCTGACGGGGCTAACGACAGATCTGGGTCTGATCCCGCGCTCGGGCTATCAGGAGATCAACACGCCGAAGCTGGACTGGCAGGTGAATCAGAAGGAGCATGTGAGCTTCCTGTTCCACCGCCTGCGCTGGGATTCGCCGGGCGGCGTGCAGACCGCGAACCCGGTCTTCTATGGGCTGGACACAACGGGAACCGACTTCGTGAAGCTGGACTATGGCGTGACCAAGCTGACGAGCCTGATCTCGTCTTCCATCAGCAACGAGATCCTGTATCAGTATGGGCGCGAGTTGAATGATGAAGGGCAGACTCCGTACACCAGCTATACGAAGAACAATCTGACGGCCCCCAACGGGGCGGTTCCGGAGGTGGTGTTTGCTTCCACGGCAGGTTCGCTGACGTTTGGATCACCGTATTACTCCTACAGGCCGGTGTATCCGGATGAACGCAAGTGGCAGGTGGAGGACACGCTCTATTGGGCGCACGGCAACCACACCATGAAGTTCGGCGCGGACCTGCTGCACAACTCCGACCTGCAGGTGAACACGTTTGAGAGCAACGGCGTGTTCAACTATGCGTACATCAGCAACTACCTCACGGATCTCTATCTGTCGCAGCACGGCGGCGGCGCCGTGTGCGACAGTGCCGCGAATCAGGCTTACTCCAGCAAGGCGGGTTCAGTCGCGGGCCAACCAACGGATACGTTCCGGTGCTATACGAGCTTTGTGCAGGGTTTTGGGCCGCCTGCGTTTGACGTGCAGACGCTGGATTATGGCATCTTCGCGCAGGACAACTGGAAGTTCTCACCGCGCCTGACGCTGGAGCTGGGCATTCGTTACGACCAGGAGATGCTGCCGGCGGAAAAGGCCGCTTATGTGAACTCGCTTCTGCCGCAGACGGCAAACCATCCGAGCGACAAGAACAACATTGGGCCGCGCGTTGGCTTTGCCTGGGATCCTTACGGGACGGGCAAAACGATCCTGCGCGGCGGCTTCGGCCTGTACTACGGCAGAATTCCAAATGCCGTGATTTTGAACGCGCAACTGAATACCGGAACGCCCGGGACTGCGCAGTACACGACAAGCTATAAGCCAGCCCAAAGCGGCTCTATTCCGGAAGGCCCGGCGTTCCCGAACGTGGTAAACCCCGCAACTGCGTCAGGGCCCAGTTCGCCCGCGGTGGAATACCTCGACCCGCATCTGCAAGACCCAATGGTGGAGGAGTACGACTTGATCCTGCAGCAGCAAGTGGGCAAGGGAACAGTGCTTTCCGTCAGCTATCTGGGAGCGCTGGGCAAGGAGTTGACCAACTTCCTGGACTTCAACCTGTCGCCGGCCGTGCCCACGACGATTACCGTCACCGACACGACGGGCAAGAGTCCGCTGGCGCCCGGCAGCTACACCGTGCCGGTGTTCACCAGTTATCAGAACAAGGCGTTTGGCGCAATTACCGATGTGATCAGCAATATCAACTCCAGCTATAACGCACTGGTAGGCGAGATCCAGAACCATACACTGCGCAGCGTGCAGTTCGATGCGAGCTATACCTGGTCGCACGCGCTGGACTATTCGCAGAACGCAACCACAACCACTGCGACGAGCGGCGAAAACTGGCTGGACCCGTATTCCAACGCGCGGGCCAACTACGCCAACAGCAACTACAACACTCCAAACCACCTGGTTGGTTACGTGGTGTACAACCTGCCCACGTTTGTCGGCCGCAGGAACTGGGCCAGCTACCTCGCCAATGACTGGAGCATTGACGACACCTTCAATGCCGGAAGCGGACTGCCATGGTCCATCGGCGTGAGCGGCAACGTCATCACGAGCGCGGTGCTAAGCGGGTGGAACGGCAGCGGTGTAACGACTTATATTCCGCTGATTGGCCGCAACACCATGAAGTATCCGAGGCACGTGGTTGACGACCTCCGGGTGCAAAAGGGCATCCACTTTACCGAGCGCTACCAGCTGGACCTGCTGTGCAACGTCTTCAATGTTGCCAACCACCAGAATATCGATGGCCTCACCACGACGGGCTATACGCTCAGCAGCGGGACGGTGTCGTTCAACAGCGTGGCGAGCCAACCACTGGTCCCAACTCTGGGCACCGTCACCAGTTCCAACAGTTCGGGCTTCCTGTTCACTCCGCGTCAGTTGGAACTGGCGGCAAAGTTCCACTTCTAATCGCAACATGGTTTCTTGGGCGGTGGCCGATGGCTGCCGCCTTTTTTCTTTCGGACGAGAGGCTCATGGGATGCGTGCTGAGAGGCCCCGTGAGATAGCTCTTCCCTAATGCGAGGAAAGCCGGTAGTCTGCGACTGCTTCCGCGCGGCGTGTTTTTCCGTTTCGTAGGGAGCTGCGTTCATTCCACTCGAGCTGTAAAGCGCAGGCAAATACGAAGTGATTTTTCTCTCCCGCAGGCTTCACCGGAGGGCGCACGAGACCGAATCCGCGCGCCGTACCACCGTGCCGCGCGTCTTTTCCTCCGCGCTGCCGTGGGTTGCGTTGGCTGTGCTCTTGGGCTGCGCGTTTTGTATTTCGATCCAGGCACAATCTCCAAGTGACGGCGCGATCGCCGGGCGTTTGCTGACTGCAACGGGCAGACCGATCTCTGGTGCGATGGTTGCAGCGCGCGACGAAGAGACCTCGATCGATGAGAACGCGCGGACGGGCAGAGACGGGGACTTTCTGCTGCCGCGATTGCCGGTCGGCGACTATTCGGTGACGGTCGAAGGCGCGGGCCATGGCGAAGCCCATTCTGTGCGCGTGCGGCTCGGCGATGTGACGCAGATCGAACTGCGGCTGGATGCGTCTGGAATCAGTTCGGACGCGTTGCTTACGCCATCCTTAGCTGAAGCAGCACACAATGTCCGCGGGGATGAACTGGCCGAGCTTCCGATGGACGGTGGTCAATGGCGTGCTGCGGCACTGGCGATCTCGGGTGCAAATGGTGTTGCGGGCGCAGATAGCGATTCCGGCGACGTGAGCTTTCGCGGAGTCGATACGGGGCAGAACAGCACGCGGCTGGACGGCGCAAGCGGAGACGAAGGGTTCAGCGGCGGACGTATCGGCACAGGGGTTGCTGAAGACGGCGACGCCGGCTCGGATGAAGTGCATGATTCTGCGGCGGGCGTCGGCGGCGGAACGCGATCCTTGGCGGGCGGCGGGCAGCGAGCGGGGTCGTCGTATGCGTTCTCCGGCGCGGCGGTGCGCGAGTTCCGTGTCGGGGCGCAGGCCAGTGCCGCGCAATACGGTTCAGCGCTCTACGGGCATGGCGTGGGCGGCGTCGTGAGTACGGTGTCGCGTTCCGGGGGAAGCACTCTGCACGGGATGGCGTTCTACATGGTGCGAGACAGCGCGTGGTCCGCGATGGACCCTTTCGCTTTCGCGCAGACCTACGCGAATGGTGTGACCAGCGGCGGCCTGGTGCGGCCACAGGACCTGCGGCAGCAGTTCGGCGGACGGATCGGCGGGCCGCTGTGGGAGAGCGACGAGACATCTGCACGCGCATCGAAAATCTTCTACTTCTATGCCTTTGACGGGGAGCGCCGGAATTTTCCCGCGATCTCCTCACCGGGGTATGCGGGTTTCTACTCGCTGACGGCAACCCAGACGGCGTTGCTGGCAAACCGCGGAGTAACGTCATCGCAGAGCAACGCAGCCCTGAACTACCTTGCGAGCCTGACGGGGAAGGTTGCTCGCCGCGAGGACCAGAGCGTGAACTTCGCACGCCTGGACTGGCAGCGCGGAAGCAGGGGCCGAGTCGCCATGGAATACAACCGCGTGCGCTGGAGCGGGCCGGGCGCGGCGCGGACGGGCGCGGTCGTGAACCATGGGGTGGCGAGCTTCGGATCGAGCTATGGCGATGTGGATGCGGGTGTGGCGCGATGGGTTCAGTTTGTGCGAGGCGGGCTGAGCAACGAAGTCCGCATGCAGGCGGGCCGGGAGCTGAAGTATGAGACTCCGGAGCAGGCTTTGGCCCAGGAGCCAAATGTCGGACCGGGAGGCATGCCGCCGGAGGTTTCGATCGGGCCGGACGGATTTCTCTTCGGCACGCCGGCGTCGCTTGGCGAGCACGCTTATCCGGACGAGCGGCGCACGGAAGCGGCGGATGTGCTGGCCTGGGTGAAGGGCCGCCATCTCGTGCAGATAGGCGGTGACGCCAGCTGGCTGAGCGACGAGACTGATTCGCTGACGAATGCAGAGGGCACCTTCAACTACGACAGTGGCGCAACCAATGGGCGGGCTGGAGGTCTGGTTGACTGGATCACGGACTATACGTTCGGTGTGAATGCGTATCCGAACGGCGCATGCCCGTCCATCTATGCGCCCGTGCATGATTTTTGTTTCCGCTCCTACTCGCAGAGCTTCGGCGAACAGAGCGTGAGCTGGTCCACCCGCGAGTGGGCGGCCTTTGCGCAGGATGACTGGCGCGTGGCGTCGCGGCTGACGCTGCATCTCGGCGCGCGCTACGAGCTACAGCAACTGCCGGCTCCGCAACATCCCAATGCAGCGCTCGATGCGATCTTCGGCGCGATGGGCGCGACGAGCATCTTTCCCAGGGACCGCAACAACTTCGGACCGCGCATCGGCCTGGAGTGGTCGCCGTTCGGATTTGGCCGCGGCGTGCTGCGCGCCGGCTTTGGGGTTTACTACGGAAAGGTTCCGGGCGCCACCGTCCGCGCGGCACTGCTCGACACGGCACTGCCGCAATCGACGGTGCGCATACGCATTACGCCAACCACGGAAACCTCCTGTCCGCAAATGCCAACCGTCGGTTTCGGCTATCCCTGCTCTTTTCTGGCTCAGCCGCCTGGAGTGGTAACTTCGACCACCTCGGCGATGGTTTTCGATCACCGGTTCCGGTTGCCCATGGTGGAGGAGGGCACGGTGGAACTGGAACACGAGGTGGGCGGCGGCGTGCTGGGCCGAGTCGGCTACGTGGTGAACCTGGACCGGCAGTTGCCGAACTCCGTGGACATCAATATCGCGCCCTCGCAGAGGATGGCGCAGTTCCAACTCCAGGGTGGGACGGGCGGCATCGGGGTGCGGGATGGCGAGGTCTTTTATGTGCCGGTGTATTCCACGCGGGTGACCACGGATTACGGTCCTGTTACGGACATCGTCTCCAACGCGAACGCGACGTACCACGGCCTCACAGTGGAGGCGCGGCGCGGGCTGGGTTCCGCACGGTCCGGTTATGCCGGGGCACGTGGGCTGGATTTTCGGGTGAGCTGGATGTGGTCCAAAGCGATCGACTTTGGCCAGAACGGCGGCGCGACGCCGCGGGCTAACGGGCAGTTCGATCCGTTTGCGGTGCGGTACGACAAAGGCCTTTCGGCGCTGAACTTCCCGCATCGCGTTTCGGCGATGGTCGTCTGGTCGCCGCGGGTGATGGCGGGGGTAGAACATGGCGGCGCGCTGCCGGTTGCGGAAGGCACGGCATGGCGGCTGGCCGACGGATGGTCGCTGGGGGCGATTTTCTACCAAGCAAGCGGCCGCGGGTATAGCTATGACATCTTCGGCGGACGGCGGCTGGCCGGAGGACGGGAAAGCATCAATGGGTCGGGCGGCAGCGTCGTGCTGCCCACAGTGGGGCGCAATACGCTGCGGCTGCCGGACCGGCTGAATCTGGATCTGCGCCTGAGCCGCAGCTTCCGCGTGTGGCGAGACGGAGTATGGCTGCGTGTGGCGGCGGAAGGTTTCAATGTGATGAATCACCTGAATTATTCCGGAATTGAGCAGCGTGCGTTTCTGGCGGGAGCCCCGGCGCAGATTGCAGGAACCGGTCCCGAAGTTACGCCGCTGATCTTCCAGAATGCCGCAACGATCACGAGCGAGGGCCTGAACACGCCGCCGTTCGGCGCTTACACCTCCGCCAGTACCAGCCAGGCGCAGGAGCGGCAGGTCCAGCTGGGATTTCGCGTGGAGTTTTAAGCAAGACACTGCACTATGGAGGCAGGTGTCCTGAACAGGAGCGGACGTTACCTAAATGTGGGATGCGAAGCGAGGAATTCATTTTCGATCTGCAGGTTGCGTGCGCTATGATGACTGGCATGAGGCTCTTCGACAGGCGCGGCATGCGAAAGATGTCGGGCGATGGAGTGGAGAGTTCAAGGGTGGTTGCGGTGGCGAGCGACATGAAGGACGCGGCAGGTGACCAGGCAGGTGGCGAGGAATCCAGCCTGTTGAAGACGGTGGGGTGGATCTCGGCGGCGCTGGGTGCTCTGGCGCTGGGTTTGATCGTGGGAAGCGAACTGAGGGCGCGATACAAGTTCAACCGGCGGACGCCGTATGACATGTACGCACACTCGGGGGATGAGCTGCCCGATGTGGACTTTGGAGTTGGGATTTGATCCGAAGAAAGAGAGCAGTACCCATTGGATCGTGGCTCCATAGAGGACGCGAATGGAATCCGAAGTTGTCGGCACTTTAACGCATCAAAGTCTCAGCTCAACTGAATTGAATTCCCGGCCGGATCCTTCGGGACAAAGCTCGCGCGTGAAGACAACTTCCGCGCCGCGGCCATTTGCAGCAATGAGTACCGTCTATGTTTACCTGGTGCTCGCGCTGATCACTGTGGTTCCGCTGGTATGGCTTACGCCGCCTTTCCAGGTTCCTGACGAGCCACAGCATCTTTTTCGCGCGTATGAATTGTCCGAGGGACATCTGCGCGGAACGGTCGAGAACGGCGCAGCTGGAGACTTTCTGCCGGCCTCGCTGCTGGAGTTAGAGCGCTACTTTCTTCACTCCGTGGAGATACACGTCAAGGTCAGGCCGGTAAGCGCGACGCCGTTGGCGTATACGGATGCCGCCTACAAGATACGGCTCGATCCGGCGCACCGAGAGTTTGCCGATTTTAGTGGCGCTGCTTTCTATTCGCCTTTGCCATACCTTCCGCAAACGATGGCAATCGCCGTAGGGAGGAGCTTCGGCTTTGGACCGCTTGCATTGCTTTACAGCGCCCGGCTGGCCAACGCTCTGGTTGCGATATTTCTGGTTGCGCTATCGTTGCGCCTGCTGCCGGTGGGCAGGCTTCCGCTGTTCGTAATCGCGTTGCTGCCGATGGTGTTGTTTGAATTTGCATCGGCGTCAGCCGATGCGGCCACAATCGGGACGGCATTCCTGTTCACCGCACTTGCGGTGCGCGCCCAGCTTGATGGGCGATGGACGTGGACAGAATTGATCGTTGCCGCGCTTGCTGCCATCACCTTCTGCTCCCTGAAGCCGGTCTATCTGCCCCTGTTACTGATTGGACTGCCAGCGGCCTTTCAGCGGCGTTCCGCCCGCTTATTCGCCATCAACGCCTGCCTGGCAGGGTTCGTGTTCGCTGTCACCGCGGCATGGCTTCGCTTCGCCTCTTCCTCTTTGGTGCTGCCCATTCCGGGAACGAGTATCCATCTTCAATTGCACGGTATGCTGCACAATCCGATTCATGCGCTGGTGGTGCTTGGCCATTCGGCGTACTGGAATTACGGCTACTACTTTCAAAGTCTCATTGGAAGGCTTGGCTGGCTGACAATCCAGTTGCCCACAATTCTTTATTGTGTTCCTGTCGTAGCCATTCTGGTGGCCATCCTGTTTCCGCCGGCGGGCGACCGGCCGAAGTTCGGACGTTTGGCCGTCGTGTGGTATGTCCTGCTGATGGGCGCATCTTTGGCCCTGGTCTTCGTCGCGCTTTATCTCACGTATACGAAGGTCGGCGAGTCTTCGGTGGTGGGTGTACAGGGGCGGTATTTCCTGCCGCTCGGCGCGTTGTTTGCCGCGTTGTGCGCTGCCGAATTACCAACTCTCAAGGCGGGAAAGCGGTTCCCGTCGTGGGTAGTTTTCGCTCTTTGCGGCGCTGAGGCTTTGGCTGCCGTTGGCGTTGTCGTGCATCGCTACAGTGTGTTGTCGGGGTGGAGATGGTAGACGAACTTCGTCCATCCGGCGAGGGCCCCAAGATCGCGGTTGTTATTCCGTCGTACCGGGTGCGGGCGCACGTTCTGGAGGTGCTGGCGGCAATCGGTCCGGAGGTGTCTCAGATCGTCGTGGTAGACGACGCCTGTCCGGAAGCATCGGGAGCGTTTGTCCTGAGCGGCTGTCATGACGATCGCGTGACGGTGCTGGTCCATGAGAAAAACCAGGGCGTGGGCGGCGCTATGGTCACAGGCTACCGTTATGCCGCCGAATGCGGAGCGGACATCATCGTCAAACTCGATGGCGACGGCCAGATGGATCCCGCGCTGGTGCCTCATTTTGTCGCGCCTCTGGTCAGCGGTGCGGCAGACTATGTGAAGGGAAACCGGTTCTACGATCTCGAGACCCTCGTAGCGATGCCAAGGGTACGTCTGATCGGTAACGCGGTGTTGTCATTCATGTCGAAGGCCTCCACCGGCTACTGGAAGATGTTCGACCCGACGAACGGATACACGGCCATCAACACCACTGTGCTTTCCCGGCTGCCTCTACACAGGCTGCATCGGCGGTACTTTTTCGAATCGGATATCTTATTCCGTCTTCGCACTGTGCAGGCTCTGGTCGTCGATCTTCCGATGAAGCCTGTGTACGGCAGCGAGCAAAGCGGGTTGCACATCGGCAAAATCATCTTTCCGTTCTTGAGAGGCAATTTACAGAATTGCGTCAAGCGGATCTTCTATGAATACTTTTTGCGCGGATTCTCCATCGCATCCCTTGAGCTGTTGACGGGCGCGTCGTTCATTCTGTTTGGGACTGTGTTCGGCGCCCAGCACTGGATGAGAAGCATAAGCACGGGTGTACCGGCGACGACCGGCACGGTCATGCTTGCTGCTCTGCCAATTATCCTCGGCGTTCAGTTCCTGCTGTCGTTTCTTGCGTTCGACTTCGCGACTGTCCCGAATCGCGCCGTTTCCTCGTTGTTGGCGCGCAAGACAATCCAAACCGAGAAGCTGCCTGCGATTCGATCTGTGACACGATGCGGTATGCATGCGACGCAACGAGAAGACTTGCGCATCTCTGTATAGAAAAACGTTGCCCGCCATCGCTTCCGGTTCTTGATGTTGTCCTGCAGCGCGCGTCAGCAGGCGAGCGGTCCCAGCTGTGCCGAGCAGGAACGAATGAGGTGAACGCCCCCTCTGCGTTACGATAACCAAGTGATGAGCAAGCTTGCTTTCCTTTTTCCGGGGCAGGGTTCGCAGTCCGTGGGCATGGGCCGCGACCTGTATGAGCGTTTTCCGGCAGCGCGCGCAGTGTTCGACGAGGCCGACGCGGCGCTCGGGTTCACACTTTCCGACCTGATCTTTTCCGGGCCAGAAGAGACGCTGAAGCTTACCGAGCACACACAGCCTGCGATCCTGACTGTCTCTGTAGCAGCCGAACGCGTGCTTGCGGAGCACGGGATCAGGGCCACCATGGCGGCGGGGCATTCGCTGGGAGAGTATTCGGCGCACGTAGCCGCCGGGACGCTGAGCTTCGCCGATGCGGTGCGCGCGGTGCGGCTGCGGGGCAGCTACATGCAACAGGCGGTGCCGGCGGGCGAGGGCGCAATGGCCGCGATCCTCGGGATGGATGCCGGGCTGATCGCAACCATCTGCGAACAGGTCTGCGACCAGATGACACCTCTGCCAAAAGCGCCCGGGGCAGAGGGCTTTGACCCGAGACATGCGTGCGTCGCGGCAGCAAACCTCAATTCACCGGGACAGACCGTGATCTCAGGGGCCACTGGCGCGGTGGAAAAAGCGGTAGAACTTTGCAAGCAGGCAGGGGCCAAGCGCGCGGTGATGCTGCCGGTCAGCGCGCCGTTCCACTGCGCACTGATGCAGCCCGCGCAGGACGCGCTGGCCCGCGATCTTGAAAAGCTGACGTTTCACGACCCGAAGTTTCCCATTGCGGCGAATGTGAGCGCCAGCTTTGCTACGACCGGCGATGCCGCGCGCAAGGCACTGATCGCGCAGGTGACCGGATCGGTTCGCTGGGTGGAGTGCATCGAGCTGCTGGTGCGCGAGGGTGCGACGCACTTCATTGAAGCCGGCCCCGGCCGAGTGCTCAGCGGCCTGATGAAGCAGATCCTCGGCAAGGATTCGACTGCGCCGGTGCTGAATGTCGAGGACACAGCGTCTCTGGAGAAGACGCTGGCCGCGCTTGCCGGAAGCTGAGTCGAAGGGATGCCCGCCGAGCGGTAGACTTTCCAAAGGGGGCGATGCGCATGCAGGTTGGCGACAAGGTTGAGGATTTCGAGCTTCAGAACCAGGATGGCGAGACCGTCCATCTGAGCGACTACAAGAGCGCGCCGGTGGTGTTGTTCTTCTATCCGCGCGCCGACACGCCGGGCTGCACCATTGAATCGTGCGGCTTTCGCGACGCGTTCACGCAGTTCAAGAAGGCAGGAATCACGGTGCTTGGCATCTCGCGCGACACGGTGAAGGCGCAGAAGAAGTTTCAAGAAAAATACGATCTGCCCTATGACCTGCTCGCGGATCCGGAGATGGTGCTGATCAAGCGCTATGGGCTGCTGCAGAACAAGACCATGTACGGCAAGCCGGTAACAGGTGTGGCGCGCACGACGTATGTGATCTCACCGGACACGGGCAAAGGGCAGCGACTGCTGCACGTGTTCGAGCAGGTGACGCCCAAAGGCCACGCCGAAGAGGTATTTGCGCTTCTGAAAGAGAATGGCTGGACCGGTGCGAAGAGCGGAGCGAAAAACTAAGTGCCTGGTGCGATTGCTGTGGAGGGAGTAGCCGGCGCGCTGGCGCTTGCGACCGGCGGAATGATCTACGCGTCGGTGGCGCCCACGTCGCAGATTTTCGGGCGGACGCTGATTGCAGGCGATGACTCGCGGGAGCTCGCGCTGACCTTCGATGACGGGCCGAACGATTGCGCGACGCCGCAACTGCTGGAGGTGCTGGGGCAGCACAATGTGCGGGCGACATTCTTTCTGATCGGCAACTTCGCGAAGCAACAGCGGGAACTGGTGCGCGCCGTCCACGCGGCCGGGCACCTCATCGGCAACCACACCATGACGCATCCCAAGCTTTCGCTCACGCCGGCGGCACGGGTGAGGGAAGAGTTGAAGGACTGTACTGCCGTGCTGGAAGAGATCACGGGCGAAGCAGTGAAGTTCTTTCGGCCGCCCTTCGGCGCACGACGCCCCATCGTGCTGCGCACCGCGCGTGAACTTGGCCTGACGCCCGTGACGTGGAATGTGACGGCATTCGACTGGAATGCGATCGGCGAAGATGCGATCCTGGCCAACCTGAATGCCGGCATCACGCGCAATCGCGAACGCAGGCGCGGATCGAACCTGCTGCTCCACGACGGTGGACATCTAGCGATGGGTGCGCCGCGTATGGACAGCGTGCATGCTGTTGAACGACTGCTGGAAGCGCACGCGGGTACCGCGACGCGTTTTGTGACGGTGGACGCGTGGGCATAGCGCCTGCGGCGCCTACTTCAGAGCGCCTTCGCAGGTAAGGAGCTTTTGCTTGCGTTCAATGCCCCAACGGTATCCGGTCATGCTGCCATCGCTGCCGATGACGCGGTGGCATGGCACCACGACCGCGATGGGATTGGACGCAATGGCGCGTCCCACCGCGCGCACCGCCTTGGGGCGCCCGAGCTTGCGGGCCACCTCCGCGTAGCTGCAGGTCTTTCCGCGCGGAATCTGCTGCAGGGCCTTCCAGACGCGATGCTGGAACGCGGTTGCGCGCAGATCGAGGGGAAAAGTCGCGGCGAGAGGATGTTCTGTGGTCTGGCTGGCGATATAGGCGACCGCGTCCCGCAGCCAACGGTCAGCGCCCCGCGCTGCACGCAGATTCGCGCGAGGGAAGCGCGCCCGCAGATCGGAGATCAGTTCGGCGTCGCCTGGACCAAACGCGATGGCACAGATGCCAACCCCGGTCGCGGCGACGAGCACGCGGCCGAACGGACTCGCGGCTGTGGTGTACCGGATCTCCGCGCCTGCGCCGCCGGCGCGAAGCGTGGTGGGAGTCATGCCGAGAACGCGATCGCTCGTTTCATAGACACGGCTGGAGGAACTGAAGCCGGCAGTATAGATGGCGTCGGTGATGCGCTTGCTTTTGGTCGCAGACGGGTGAAGCGATTGCCTGAAGCGGTCCATGCGCTGGGTCCTTTGAAATTCAGTGGGTGTGACGCCAAATACGCGGCGAAAGGCGCGCAGTAATGTGAGACGCCCGATGCGGAGTTCGCGCGCGAGATGGGCGAGGCGAACCGGCTCTACCGGATCCTGCGCAAGACGCCGGGCTGCTTCGGCGACGATGGCTGCGTGGGGATCACTGTTATGCGCGGGCTGGTCGGGGCGGCAGCGTTTGCAGGCACGGTATCCGGCGTGTTCTGCTGCGATCGCTGTGGGAAAGAATGCTACACCGGCGGGCGCAGGCCGGCGGCTGGGACAGGTCGGCCGACAGTAGATTTGAGTGGAGTGGACGGCATAAACGAAGCGGCCATTGGCACGGGGATCGCGCGCGAGCACCTGCTGCCATGCTCGGCGGCGGTTGGGGAGGGCAACAGCGGCAGGGGGCGCGCGGTGGGCTTCGAAATATGTGTGCGAAGGCATGACGGCGATAGGAACGATTGCGTCGGGCTGCATCCCAGTATCTTCCTCCCGGGGCTGGGAAGGAAGCACTCCGCCGAGTTCACTGAAGTGGCGTTGGAGCAGGGCGGCCGCTGGTGACATATATCATTGAGAACATGGCGGGAATCACCTACGAGTACACAGCGGCCAACTCGTCGCCGAGCCATGCCTATCTCTATCCTTCGGTTGCATCATTCCTGCGCGACGTGCCTCCCGGAGCGACAGTTCTGGACCTGGGATGCGGCAACGGCACGTTTGTGGCGCTGTTCGGAGATCGCGGGTGGCGGCTGATGGGCACGGATTTTTCCCCTAGCGGAATTGAATTCGCGCGTGCCAGTTTTCCGGGAATCGATTTTTTTCTCGGCGATGCGTCGGCGCCGATGGGCGACGTTCTGGAACGAGTGGGACAGGTGGATGCGATCCTGAGCACCGAAGTGATCGAGCACCTGTACGATCCGCGCGGGTTTCTGCGCAATGCGTACGCGTTGTTGAAGCCCGGAGGAACTCTGGTGTTGACGACGCCGTATCACGGTTATCTGAAGAACGTGCTGCTGGCTGTGACTGGAAAGCTGGACCAGCATTTCACTGTGCTATGGGACCACGGGCATATCAAATTCTGGTCGCGCAAGACGCTTACTGCGGCACTGAAAGAGGCGGGCTTTCAGGACATTCGCTTTGCGGGCAGCGGGCGGGTGCCGTGGGTGTGGAAGAGCATGGTGCTGCGTGCCAGCAAGCCCTGAGGGCTAAGTCTGGTCGATAACAAGGCCCTGGGCGGTGGATGGAGTTTGACGGAGCCAGGAGACCAGTTTGCGCGGCCAGGCGGGATCCATGCAGGGACGTTCGACGAAGACGAACAGCGGCAGACAGAGGGCCGCGACGGCAGTGAATTTGGCGAGTGCTTCGACAAGATAAAGAGCGAGGTAGTTTCCCGGTAAAAGTGCCGGATGGGCACGCAGCGCGCGGTCCACGACGGTGAGCACGGGGGCGTGCCAAAGGTAGATGGTGTAGCACATGCCGCCGACGATCGCGAGGGCTGGCTTACGCAGAAGGCGTGGTGTCCACTCACCGCGCATTGCGGCCAGACATAACAGCAGCGCGAGGACAGGAAGCCAAACGGCGGAGAGGCTGTCCCCGAGAAGAAAGAATGCGGGCCAGCCGGCGAAGCTGATGATGTCCCAGACAAAGCGGCGAGATTTGCGGCTGCCCGACGTCCCGTCGTAGATAAGAGAGAAGTCGGCGAGCAGAAGCCCGGCAAGGAAGTATTGCAGGTCGCCGGCCAGCGTGAATTGCGAGAGTTTCAGCTCGAACTGGAGCAGCGCAGCAAGAAGCATCGCGGCTGCCAACGCCGCCCGGCGAAGTGCGGTACGCCGCAACGCGAACACCGTCGCGAGCACCGGGGCGACGAGATAGAACTGCACCTCGACCTCAAGGCTCCAGGCGACAGAGTTGATGTTGCTGCCTGAATGAAAGATGGCGTAGTGCAGGTAGGCCATGCTGGCGAGGAGATGTGGAAGCAGGGCAACGCCGGAGGAATGATCGATGACGACCGCGCCGGCTGCGACCAGAATCAGATTCAGCATATAGGGCAGTTCCAGACGGGTAAGGCGACGCAGGTAGTATCGGCGCAGCGGCGGAGCCTGAGCTGCGGAGAGATGGCGCCGTGCGAAAGGCAATGCCAGGATGAACCCGCTGATCACGAAGAAGAGCTGAACTCCGCGATTGCCGAAACCGAACGCGCGTACCGCCAGTGCGAAAGGGGAGTGGATCGCAAGCGAATAACGGTGGTCAAACTGACCTTGAAGATGGAAGAGCAGGACGGCGAGGATGGCGATGAAGCGCAGGCCATCGATCTCGGGCAGCCAGGGGCCGGTGGTGGTCCTACGGCGAAGATGATCGATCCAGGGTACAGCTCTGCGTGCGGACATCGAATGTGACCTGCTCTGAGTGTTGCGTCACTGATCGGTAGCAGTATAGACGCAGCGGCGTTTTTTGCACGACGAGTTTTGCGGAGGAGTTTGATGTCGAACTGCCGGATGATTCGATCCGGGACAAAGAACTCAGGCGATTAAAGCGCCGGGTACGATGCCGGCAAGTTCTGCGGGGAGAACGAGAGCTTCTTCGGCCTGCGAGAGGGTGCATGGGCTCAGGCGGTAGTTGCCGCGGAGGTCTTCTACGCGAAAGAGAAGATGATCGGGATAGAGCAAGTTGCGCATATGGGAATTCTGTCCGGTGGCGGTCCGGCCTTCGGGCTGAATCTCGATGAGAAGAGGCGGGCGATCGCGCTGCAGCGTCTCTTGCAGACCTTCGAGGGCCTGCTCCTCAAACCCTTCAACGTCCATCTTGAGCAGGGAGATGGGCGGAAGGCGGTTGGCAGCGAGGAAGTGGTCGCCGCGTACCACTTGCACGGAGATGTTTTCCGCATCCACATTGTCCGGAAGGATCTCGCCGAGCGTGCCAGTGCCCTGATTTGCGCCGGTGGGCGGATGAAAGACAGCGGTCTCCTCGCGATTCCCGAGCGCAACAGGGAAAGCAGTCACGTTGCTTACCCCAGCGTGGCTGAGCTTGCGCTGCATTTCGCGGAAGACGACGGGAAAGGGCTCGAAGGAGAAGACGCGGTCGGCGTGGCGCGACATGAAGAGGGAATGGTGGCCGATGTTTGCGCCGACATCGAAGAAATTCACCACGCCGCGCCGTGCGCGGAGGGCGGCGGCAAGATCGGCGAGGAGGCGAAGCTCATGGAGTGCGTAACCGCCATAGAAGAAGACGGTCCAATCGATGAAGTTGGCGAGGTTGCCGGAGTAGTTGAGGCCGAAGAAATCAGTCTCAAAAGGGCAGGAGGGATGATAGTCCGGGTGGGCGAACAGCCGCAGAACGCGATCGCGCCCTCGAAGCCAATGCCGGCGGGCCAGGGTTCGGAGCGCGCGCTGCTTAAAGGTAAGCGTCATAAGGCATGTTAAGGCAAGCGGAAGATACGCCGGTTCTCCTGCGACGCATCGCGGTCAACCTTCGTGCGGCAGGTGAGCAGGACATCCGCCGGGATAATCCGCCTTTCGTACCCAGAGCCGGTGGCGGTCTTCGCTGCCAACGTTCGTGAAGGCTACGCTGCCGCACTTGATCCAGTCCGAGAGGTGAAATTGGGGCACCGTCGGTAGGCCGGCAATCTGCCCGTCATTGAGAAAAAGAAAATCCGGATGGGATGCGGCGCATGCCTGCTTGCGCTCGTCGATCGTCATTGCGGCCGCAGCGCGTCCGTTGACGAGGCCGTCGATATCGCAGATAGGCGCCTTTGAGAAATAGCCGATAAAGCCCACATCGGCTGCAACGCCCTCTCCTCGCAGGCGATCGAGGTGGCTGCTTTGCATATCGAGGAGAGTCTGTGAGCGGTCGCGGTCGATGCGCAGGGCGATGGGGAGTTCAAAGCCCCACGCGATCGCTACGATGCCAATGACTGCATATTTCCAGGGAGAGGCGAGGACAGGCCAGGACACGCGAGCGGCGAGCAGATTCCATGTAATTGAGAACAGCAGGGCCCAAATGAGGTACCGAATACCCTGAATCTGCTGTCCTCTTGCGACGGCGAGCAGAATGAGTGCCGGAAACGGAAGATTGGCGATCAGAGTCTGGCGACCGCCGGTACGCCAGGCGGGAATTGCCGAAAGAATCCAGAGCAGGAGGGCGCCGCATCCGAAAGACAAGGCTCCGGCGATTTCCCGAGCCGCCACATAGAACACAACGAGAGGCGGAACTCCCGTTTTAGCGACCGCTGTATCCGGCAGCAGGTGACCCATCAGAACCATCACCAGCGCATATCCCATAGCTGCGCCGAGGCAAAGCGACAGCGCACGGACGCGCTCTCCGAGCGCCAGCATGAGAAGGACGCCGATACCCACGAGAAGTCCCAGTTCGACGCGCAAAACACAGATGCCGGCTGCGATGAGGGCAAGCATCGCCGGGTGGGCTCGCTTATGGAGAAGGATAGGCAACGCCATGGAAAATACGCATACCAGGCTGGTTTCCATGCCGTCGGTAAGCCATCGCACAGCCATAGGACTGACGAGGACAACGGTCAGTGCAACCGCGAGGCGGTTGGCGCGCGCCAACCAGCAGGCGATCGCCAGCAGCCCGATATAAGCCAGGACGGATACGACTTTTGGCAGCAGAGGAGAAGTGGTGAGTGTTCGCAAGAGGGCAAGGAGAGCGACATAGAGAAGGCTGGAGGTTCCGTAGCTCGGATGCACTCCGTCATAGGAGATGAAATGCCTGTCGTGCAGCATGGAGGCGTATCTCAGGTGAATGAGCGCATCGTCCAGCATGGCGTAGCGCGCAAGCACAGTGAGGACGGCGGCCCACGAGAGAAGGATTGCGAGGAGGAGTTTCTTCAACGGCCGCCGCTCTCTTCCGGCACCGTAGCAAGACGTGGCTGGACGGGCATGCCGGCACCGCGACCAGTTTTGCCAGGGCCGATGACCATGTCGCCAAGAGCTGGAGCGACCCAGACAGTAAAGAGAGCGCAGAAGATCAGGGTCTCGCTTCCAAAGGTCATCAGGTGAATGTCTCCAGTGATCCCGCCTTCCGGGGCTATGTGTGCGACCAGGACAAGAGCGATCAGTCCCCATGGTGTAGAGTTCAGCTTTCCAAGCAGGGAATCCCAGACGACAAAGAACGCGAGCCAGACCAGCGGCTCGATGATGAGGACACCGGTCCAGCGGGCCATGTGGTAGGACTCCGAAGTAGGGCTGAAGGAGATGCCGGTGGTAGTGTCGTAGGGGTTTGCCACAGGATCAATCTCATGCACAAACAATATTCCGAAGTTGATTGCAGGCTTGTCCGGCCAGAAGATATGAGGGACCGTATTCAGCACTTGAACCTCCAGAGGCCAAAGGCCGAAGACCTTTCCCTGGTCGGTAATGTTGATGAGGGCATCGTCGACGGATATGAACTGCAGGCGGTCCCAGAATCCCTGTGGTGAATCGTAATACTCTCCCAGTGGCCCCGGAGGCAGTTCCGTTTGCAGTGAAAAGTAGGTTTGACGGGTCTGCTCCGGATGCTCCAACAAGGGCAATGCAATTGCCATTCGCGCGCTGATGCCTGGATCTGTGTCAGAGTCCAGGAAGCTGCGGCCGTACTGGGCGTAGGGCACCAGATAGTGGAAGATGACGAAGGTCCCAAACAGGCAGCCGGCCAGCTGTAGTTTGGAAAGGCGATAGCCCAGCGCCGCGACGGCGATGAGCCAGCACATGATCGGCGTGAGCATGCCCTGCTTGGAGAAGGTAGCGATCCCGAAGAAGACGAAGAAATAGAGGATCGCTCCCACGATGAATGGGTTTACGGAACGCTTCCCGCCGCTCTGGCGCACTTCATGGATAACGCCGATGATGATGCCGAGCGGGATGAGGTAGTTGATCTGGGCGAAGGCAGTCTGCAAAAACTCGCCGGAGGTTCCAAAGAGGGCGATGATGGATGAGGCGAGTGCGCCGAAAACCATGCAGCCGATGGACGCCCGATACATCTGAGAGTCCTTGAGGACATGTTCCAGCAGTCCGGTCTTTCGCGAGAGGCGGCGGCTCGCGAACACTGCGACATACAGGGTGCCGATACTGCCCAAATAGGCTTCGATATCGGTGCGCGGATCGAGGAGGTGGGAATCCGCCGGCTCGCCGAGAAATGCCTTATAGCAAAGGCCGACGATGACCACGAGCATGGAATAGAAGAAAACGTAGGCGCCGGAGATGCGCGTAAGTCCTCCGGCGGTGTTGAAGGCCAGCGTAGCGATCAAAATGAAGAGAAAGCAGCCGGCAGCAAAGTAGGGAGCAGTACCTTCGAGCCGCTGCACGATGTAAAGGGCCACGGCAAAGGCCGCAGCGCCTCGAACAGGAATCCGTTCTGGAAAGGGCAGCCGCACGCTATGAAGATTAAGGGTAACAGTCCGGGCGTTGCAGGATGCGGATCCTAGGTTGGAAAGCAGTCAGCAGGCCTGACATTAAGAGATCAGGGAAGGCCATGGGCCGGGCAACTCAAGTGCCGCACATTGCCCGCGGAGAGCAGTGAGAGCGCTGAGGTGTGGTCGATGGGAATGTCCCAGTGGTAGGAACGGGGGTCACTGAGGGATGCGAGGTCGTCGGCAGGGCGCAAACCGAGGCGGTCGTTCACCGCGTAGGCATCTGAATCCGGGTTGTAGACCAGAATGCGAGGTACGGCGGGAGCGTCGACCAGCACCATGGACGTGTACGGGTCCGGAAATCTGCATCCCTCGATCACAACGATGCCGGGGAGAGGAGGCGATGCAAGGTTCCGTTCAACCCAATCCTCTGTGTGGCGCTCGGCGTGCATGCCAAAAGTCCCCCAGATATAACCGCCGGAGGGAAATAAGCCGGTCTGTTCCAGGCGGACCTCGGCGAAGCCCGAAACGAGCAGAGCGCAAACGATAAAAGCGGCAAGATGCCGGTGGGCGCCGCCGGTTTCGAGAGCATGGGATAAGACGACTGCGATCAGGATGCTGATCCAGAACCCCGCCATGCAACCGTAGTAGGCAGCCGAGCGGGTTCCGAGCAGGGCGAAAAGCAATATTGCGCTAAACGCGGCCAGGACTAGAAAACCCAGGTCTCTGGGACCGGCCGCATATGCGGCGGTTCTGCGAAGGCGCCACAGAACTGCGGCCACGATCGCGATGCCCAGCAGGGGAGGAAGGAGATTTGCCTTGCCAAACCTGTCGGGGAACTCGACGATGGCGAAATACCAGGTGGCGTACGCGAATGGCTGAATCACCGTTCGGACAGAGAGGCCAATCGGATAGGGACTCAGCTGATGAAGGAGGCCTTTTGCATGGAAAAAGATCAGAGCGCTGGATATCGCGTAGACCGCAAGGCCGGATGCGGCCGCTTTGGCTCGCGCCAGGCGCGTCTGTGAAGGGTGCGCTTCACCGGGGCGGAGATAAAGCAAGAGTGCGACGATCAGTGGCATCGCGAATGCGCTCTGCTTGCTAAGGGCCGCGATGATGAAGCAGATCCATGCAACGACATGCAGAAGAGCCGCCAGAACGCCCCTGGCCCGGTTGGCCTTGAGTATGAACAACGCCGAGAGCCCGCAAAAAGCAATGGCGAGGCTATCCCCGAGAGCAGCTGCCCAAGCGACCACTATATAGAGCATGCCCCGCGAAATAAAAAGTGAGGAGGCGACCGCGGCGGTGAGGCGAGAGTAACCCAACTGCCGGACGACGGCGAATGCGACGAGGGCAGCGAAAAACGTGACAACAAACGGGCCAAAGGTGAAGGCGCGCGCGGCAACGCCAAACCAGTGATATATCCAGCTGAAATAGAGCACTGTTCCCAGTGGGCGGAAGTTTCCATCCACGGTATCCAGGGCGTACCAGCTGAGTCCAGGATGCGAAAAGACGATCTTTCGGATGGAAGCGGCGGCCAACAGCCACCAATCGTCCTGCACCAATCCGCCCGCTAGCCATACAGGAAGCCAGAAGACGCAGTAGAGAACCGCAATTGCGGAGACGAGAAAGACGGTGCTCCGACTTCGCAGGCGCATGCGGCTGGCGAACGGCGCCCGAAGCGCGAACGCGAGCGAGAAGACAGCGATTGCCACAAACGCGGCGGGCAGGTGGGAAAAGGCGTAGATAAGCCGGGGATTGTGGGTGTGGAGAGAGCCGCGCCGGACGGTAATCAGGATCGCGGCGAGAAAGGCAATTGCGGAAAAAAACGCGAAGGAGAACGCCTCCAGCCTATGCGATGGCTTTTGCATGGACTCCATAGGAGCGGCTGGAGCGCGGCCGCCCGGCGGCTACAGTGTAGCAGAGGGATTTGGCCTATCTGTTGCCGGCGCTGATGGCGAGGGGATGGTGCGGAGTGGGGCGAGGGATGTCCGAGTAGATTCTTCCAGCACCAGAAAGTGGGATTTTCTTTTGATTGGGGCTATTGCATCCCTTAGTGTAGGGAGCCGGAGCCGCGATGGAGATTGCGGTGGACGGCGTGTGCGAGGTCGATGGGGCGCGAGGGCGGAGTAGCGGCGTTTGGGGAACAGTTGCGGCGGGCGCGCGAGGCGCGGGGCCTGGCGCTGGAATCGATTTGCGAGACCACGAAGGTTCCTGCGCGTCATATTCGCGCGCTGGAGTCGGGTTCCTACGACGAGTTGCCGGGAGGGGTGTTCCGGCGGGGATTTGTGCGCAGCTATCTGGCGGTGGTTGGGCTGGAAGAGGGCGACTGGATGAAGCGGTTCGAGGAGAGCTGCCGGACCAGTGGCGTGCGCGATGCGGCAGGCCGCGAATGGGCGGCGTTTGCCGAGAATGTAAAGAACAACAGGCCTGCGAGCTATCGCAGAGCCGGTGTGCGCGGAGCGCTGGCGATATCTGTTCTGGCCGTGATTGCGCTGGCCGGATGGTGCGGCTGGCGGCTGAAGAGCCACCGGCCATTGCTTCCTGTTCGCCTGGTTTGGGCCCGGACAAATTCTTGGGTTGACAAGGCCGCGTCCAGGTAATTTACTGTTTCCTCGATTGAAATTGTTTGCAGCCGCGCGCTGAGAAGCCTTTTGTGGCTTGCGTGCGTTCGATTTGCGGCCGATGACCGTTCTCCGGCACGTGTGTGCCCGGGGCGGAGATCGATACAGGGGAAGGAAGTTCCTCAGGAGACGATGATGACGCTGTTGAGAGGCTGGGTAGTTGGTGCGGTAGGGATGGCGCTGCTGATGACGGGTTCGCTTCTTGCTTATGGCCAGGAAGTGTCGGGAAGCATCAGCGGCACGGTTGTCGATCCCAATGGAGCCAGCGTAAGCGGCGCTGTCGTGACGATCACGAACACCGACCGCGCCCATGTGGAACGCACAGCGAAGACGGACAAGGCGGGCTTTTACACTGCGCCGTCGCTGCCGCTGGGCACCTATTCCGTGTCTTTCGCGATGACCGGCTTCAAAACGGCAACGGTGACCGGCGTCGTATTGAATGCGAATGATCAGTTGAAGGTGGACCAGAAGCTTGCGGTGGGCGCGGCTACCGAGTCGTTGACCATCACAGCCGACCAGGCCAATGTAAACCTGGAAAACGGCCAGAGCATGTCCCTGGTGACCGGGACGCAGATGCATGACCTGGTGCTGAACAATCGCAACTACGAACAACTGCTGACGCTGCAACCTGGCGTGTCGTACGGCGGCGCGAACGATCAGTTGTATATCGGCGTGTCGCTGCCGCAGGGCACTTCCAATACCGTCGCGTTTTCCGTAAATGGCGACAGGCCTACTGCAAATAACTGGACCATTGACGGCGCGGACAATGTGGACCGCGGCGCAAACCTGACGCTGCTGGCCTATCCCAGCGTCGATGCGATCGCTCAGATGAGCACGCTGCGCGGCACGTACGAGGCGGAATATGGACGCGGATCGAGCGGACAGATCAACGTCATCACGCGATCGGGCGCGAATGCCTTCCACGGCGGCGCGTATGAGTTCTTCCGCAACAACGTGTTCAACGCCAATGACTACTTCAATAAGCTGACGTCGCCGTTTACGCCGCGACCGGTGCTGCGCTATAACGACTTCGGATTCACGGTGGGCGGCCCGGTGATTCTGCCGCACCTGTACAACGGCAGGGACAAGACGTTTTTCTTCTATTCCGAAGAGTTTCGGCGGGTTGTGAACTACGCGGTTGCCAATGCTCTGGTGCCGACGGCCGCCGAGCGGAATGGCGACTTCACCAACTCTTATCTGACGACAGCAGCCAACGGTTCGACGTACACCGGCAATACAGGCGCCGTCGGAGTCTGCGGGAGCTTCGACGTCGCTACCGGCGCATGCCTGGGGTATACAACGAGCCTTGCAGGGCAGATCTCGCCGGCGGCGGCAGCCTACATCAAAGATGTCTACGGCAAGGTGCCGCTGCCCAACAGCGCGGGCGATATCGCCGCACACCTCGATCCGCACACGATCAACAACAACATTCGCAATGTGTTCAACGACAACCAGGAGTTCGTGCGCATCGATCACGCACTGAACAAGAGAACGAATCTCTTCTACCGCTATCTGCATGACGACCTGCCCTCGATGGAAGGGGCGGGGCTGTTCATCGGCAACGGCATGCCTGGCGTATCCACTTCGACCACGCGCGCTCCGGGAACGCAGCACATGGGCCACGCGACCATCACCGTCAACCCAACCATGCTGTTCGATATGGGTTACGCGTATAGTTCCGGCGCTGTAATCAGCACGCCCATTGGATATGCCAGCGGCAGCGTCTCCAAGGACGTCATCGCGGCGATGACACTGCCGTATCCGGTGACCCTGGGCACCATCCCGTCGCTCAGCTTTGGAAACGTCACAGGCATCGCCAGCGCAGGCATTTATAACGATTACGACCGCAACCACAATGGCTTTGGCGCCATCACGAAGACAGTCGGCCTGCATACCTTCAAGTTCGGCCTGAGCTACAACCACTACCAGAAGCAGGAAAACTCCACCGGCAACGGCAGCCCCTATCCGCAGGGTCTTTTCGGTTTCACGAATGCCACGACTCCTTCCGGCGGTACCTTGACGGGACTCGGGGCATCAGCTCCCAGCGCGTTCGATTCGCAGTGGGCGAACTTCCTTCTCGGCAACGCCAATGCCGGCTTCTCGCAGGGATCGGCGGCGCTCGATCCCGCGATTACTGAGAACCTGATTGAACTTTATGGGCAGGATGACTGGCGGGCGACGCGGCGTCTGACGCTGAACCTCGGCGTTCGTTACAGCTACTTCGGCCAGCCGTTCGACGACAATCACGAGTTGACCAACTTCAACCCGAGCTACTTCAACCCGATCAATGCTGAGACCATCTCCAGCAATGGAAACCTCTGCACGACTGCGGGACAGACGACCTTCACCACGGCGTTTACCTCCAGCGGTGTTGTAACCACCTACACCTTGAACGACTGCCCCAATGTGAATGGGCTCAACGGGTTCCAGCCGAGCGCGGTGGCAGATCCGCTGAACGGCATCATGATTGCCAGCCCGGACTACATTACCGCCGCAACGTCCAGCACGCTGCCGTTCCCCGCCAAAAATTTCCCCTTCACTCAGCCCTCCGGCGCGCCGTCGATCGAGAGCCATGGTTCGCCATTCAACCAGGAGGTTGGCCAGGCAGAGAGGCATGACTGGGCTCCGCGCGTGGGCTTTGCGTACGACTTGTTTGGCAATGGCCGAACGGCGCTGCGCGGCGGCTATGGCATGTTCTACGACGACTCGGCGGTGCATAACTACGAGCTGGAGGTCTTTACCAATCCGCCGTTCCTCTGCCAGACCAACTACACTTCGGCGCAGCTTGGCAATCCCGTCAACAATGCCAGCACGTTAGCCGGTCCCTGCGCCACGGGCGCGCCTCCGGCGTTGTACGCAACCATGGTCCAGTACAAGACGCCTTACGTGCAGGATTTCTCGCTCGATCTTCAGCAACAGATCACGCGAACCGCGGTGCTGGACGTGGGCTACTTCGGGGAGCATGGAACGCATCTGCAGGGCATCGTGGACATCAACCAGGTGCGGCCGGGCGCGTTCCTGAACACCAGCATCAGCTACACGCAGGTCCCGGGATGCAGCGGATTCACCAGCGGAACCTGCGAAGGGCCGCTGAACCAGATCCGTCCGTACCCCGGCTACACGGCCATCAACGATGTGCTGAACATCTTCAATCAGAACTACAACAGTCTGCAGGTGAAGTTCACCAAGCACTTCAGCGGCAAGAGCCTGATCGACGTGAACTACAGCTGGAGCCGCGGCCTGACCAACGCGCAGTCGGATTACAGCTCGGCCCCGCAGAATACTTACAACCTGAACGCCGAATATGGCCCCAGCATTTACAACCGCGACGACATCCTGAACGTGGATGGCGTGTGGGAGCTGCCGTGGATGCGCGCACAGCATGGAATTGCAGGCAGAGTGCTCGGTGGGTGGGAGCTGTCCGGCATCTGGGCGCTGAACTCCGGCCTGCCGCTGACAGCGACGATGTCTGGCGGCGGAACGATCCAGTATGGAGGTCTCACCAGCACCTATAACGGGCAGACCAGTGGCGGCGTGGCAAATGATGCCGGCGGGCTGGATATCATCGGCCCGAGCGCGTCCAGCCTGCGACCGGACATGGTGTTCAACCCGAGCAGGCCTACGGGCGGGGCGCAGTTGCATACCCGGTTGCACTGGTTCAATCAGACGGCTTTCGTCGCGCCGCCGCCTTCGAGCTATCGCGTTGGAAACGAGAGACGCGGTGTCGTCAACGGTCCCGGCTTCGATCGTTTCGACTTTGGCCTCTTCCGCACTTTCAATATTTGGCGCGATGCGAAATTGACCATTCGCGGAGAGGGATATAACGTTTTCAACCACACAAACTTCTCGACCATCGGTACGAGCGCGACCAGCAGCGCTTTCGGCACGGCCACGGCGGATCGGGGTCCGCGCATCTTGCAGGTGGGCGGCAAGTTCGACTTCTAATCCGGAAGCCGGCCTGATCCAGCGGCGTCGTCCCAATGGGCGGCGCCGCTTTTTTCCTATGTAGCAAGCCAAGGCTGCATTGTCGGCGCGAGGCTGTTCATCCGCCCAATGCGGAATCTCGCGGCTCAACAGCCGATTTCCTCCATCGGCGTCCTTCGCAGCCGGCTCAGCGCGGCCCGGAAGGTAAAATAGAAGGGTTGGAAGCAATCCCAGCAGTCAACGCAGTGGAGGAACAGTTTTGGCGAACCGCGACCGTTTTTTGTTTACCAGTGAATCCGTGACCGAGGGTCACCCTGACAAGATCGCCGACCAGATCTCGGACGCGATCCTGGACGCATGTCTGGCGGAGGACCCTTTCAGCCGCGTGGCATGCGAGACGCTGACCTGCACGGGCCTGGTGGTCATCGCCGGCGAGATCACGACCAAGGCCTATGTGGACTTCCAGAGCCTGGTGCGCGGCACGGTCGCCGCGATCGGGTATGACAACGCCCTGTATGGCTTCGATTCGAATACCTGCGCGGTGATCTCGACCATCAACAAGCAGTCCGGCGACATTGCGATGGGCGTGGACACGGGCGGCGCGGGCGACCAGGGCATGATGTTCGGCTACGCGACCAACGAGACCCCGGAGCTGATGCCGGCGCCGATCTCACTGGCGCACCGGCTGACGCGGCGGCTTTCGGAGGTGCGCAAGACCGGCCTGATGAGCTATCTGCGGCCTGATGGAAAGAGCCAGGTTTCGGTGGAATATGACGCAAACCATAAGCCGGTGCGCGTGGATGCGGTTGTCATCTCCACGCAGCATGCCGAGCACGTCACCA
>Ga0134125_10000978_pt1 | contig 36414 bp, 54 predicted proteins | sample KB31751_FD_96464 | JGI IMG/M metagenome (GOLD analysis project Ga0134125, IMG submission 96464) | Terrestrial soil microbial communities with excess Nitrogen fertilizer from Kellogg Biological Station, Michigan, USA - KB3-175-1 | ecosystem: Environmental > Terrestrial > Soil > Unclassified ...
TCGGTGGCGACCTCTACGTGGATGGCACAGCGAAGCTCGAGGCACTGACATCAGTCGGTGGCGGCCTCTACGTGTATGGCACAGCGAAGCTCGATGCACCGGCACTGACATCAGTCGGTGGCGGCCTCTACGTGTATAACACAGCGAAGCTCGATGCACCGGCACTGACATCAGTCGGTGGCTACCTCCGCGTGTATAACACAGCGAAGCTCGATGCACCGGCACTGACATCAGTCGGTGGCTACCTCCGCGTGTATGGCACAGGGAAGCTCGATGCACCGGCACTGACATCAGTCGGTGGCTACCTCTCCGTGGATGGCGCAGCGAAGCTTGATGCACTGACATCAGTCGGTGGCGACCTCTCCGTGAATGGCACAGCGAAGCTCGATGCACCGGCACTGACATCAGTCGGTGGCTACCTCCGCGTGTATAACACAGCGAAACTTCCGAAAAACATCGTTGGAAATGATGCTAAAGCAAAACAAATGGCGATTTCGTTACGATTTAATCTTCGCGTGGCCTTGAGAATGAGCTTTTTATTGAATGGTTTTCTTTTTGCCGATGGGATTTTAGGCAAAGTTCTTGGTAAAAAAGAGATCGGCGCAAATGTTGTTTATGAATTAGCGATCAGAGGCGGCCTCAAGAAGACATTCTGCGTACAAAATGGCGAAACATTTTCTCACGGCGATACTATTGAAAAAGCTATAGCCGATCTTCGATATAAAATCTCCGATAGGGACACTTCAAAGTTTGAGCACTGGAAAAACAATCTAGATCAAAAGATCACAGTCGATGAAGCGATTGCGGCTTATCGAACAATCACTGGTGCGTGTGAAATGGGAACAAAGCAATTTGTTGAATCCATAGATGTGCCGGAAAAGCTCACGCCAAGAATCGTTCTAGAAATGACCAAAGATAAATTTGGTAATGGCGATTTGGCTGAGTTTTTGAAAGGTGAATGAAATGCATTTAAATGATGAAATCAACCACGGCCTATTAGCCTCAACAATTGTCATGATGTTTGTTGTGATTTGTTTTGTTGGGTTTGTGTTTTTTAGATGATGAGGAGTTTGAGATGAGTAAACAAACATTAACTGATGGAAGTGAAGTTCCGGCGGACTACTCTCATACTGAGATAGATCCAAAAACAGGCCAACAAAAGGGATATGTTGTTTTGAGTGAAGATGAGAGGTTGAAAGGCTTTGTGCGTCCTTATCGGGATACATATATTCACAAGAATTGTGGAGCAGAGACGAAAATGAGCCGATCAATTTCTGAAACTTATGCAAGAGATCCGAAGTTTTATAACGGAACATTTTGTTGCCATTGTCGGAGCCATTTTCCTTTAGATCAATTTTTATGGAAAGGAACTCAAGATGTCGTCGGAAGTTAAAAAAGAAGAGATGAAAATTGCACTTGTTTTGGATGATTACAAAGTCCCCAATAAAGACGATTGGTGGAAGAAAAGTTTAAAATCAGCTCCTCAAATTGAACGCGACTATGATTTTGTCAGAGAAGAATCTGGGCAAGGCATTACTAAAGATACGACTATTTTCTATTGTTTTTATAAATTGAAGGATTCAAAATGACCACACTAAAACACACCTTGCCGCCAGAGGTTGAAAAGATCAGAGATGAGAATGCTACCAATCTCTCACTCGAAAGTCATCCTGTTGTTTGGGTTGAAAATAAATTGACAGGGTTTAAAACAGATCCGAATTATCCCAGTCGAAAATTTAAAGAAGAGAATTATAAAGCTGGCTTCAATGAAGGCTATCACACCGCGATTGAGGAGATGGCTGGGAAAGTTATTGAGCTTAATTGTGATTGCACTGTCGCTGAAAGATTAAGTGGACATAAGTCTGAGTGCGCCGTTCAGCAGACCTCTCTCATTTATGAGGCAAAGATCGCTAAACTTGAAGCTGAACTTGAGCTGCAAACTGAGGGCGCAATCTATCATGGTAACGAGTGCTTTAAATCAGAAGCCAAGCTCACAAAAGCGACAGAAGCGCTGAAGAATGCTGAAAAATATCTAACTTCTTGCGGATATGACAAAGCAGAAAAAGGTGATCCGGATAGACAAATGCTTGAGGACTTCCGCAAAACTCTCGCTGAAATTGGAGAGTTGAAATGAGTCAAATAGCTAGATTTTTAATTTTTATGAAATGCTTTTTTGGCGGTCACGTTTTTGAGATGACGCCCATTTATGGGCAATTAGGGACAGATATTGACCACCGACTTTGTCATTGCAGGTTTTGTGGATTTGTCTGCTTTGCTCCTGACAGATACGGCACGACTTATCAGATCAAGGACTCCAAATGAAATTCACACGCGAAATTGTAAAGCCGAAGTATGATGTTGGTGCGCAGGTTAAGTTTAAGCATAATCTTAGTTACAGCTTTGGCATCATATCTGAAATTGATATAAATTTCAGGGAAAAACAAATAATTAAATATCAAATTCACTGCGCGAACGACTGGTCTTGGCACCAAGAATCCGACATCATCGGCACTTTCACAATGGATGGGCAAGATGAATGAATTTTTATTTGCAATTGCAGCTCAATGGGAGTGCGATTCAAAAGTCTCTGAAGTATGTAACGCAGTTTATGGCGCTCGCTGGCAACATCAGCAGACCTCTCTCATCTACGAAGCAAAGATTGTGAAGCTTGAGGCCGAGATAAATGAGCTTCGAGAGATGGGTTTTCAGCTTGAGGTTAAATTTCAAAAAGCGATTGAAGAACTCAGAAGAGAATTAGGTTGGATTAGGCATATAAAAGGCAAGATTATTGCCCGCGAATCGGTGATGATTGGATTTAAGCAGGCCGAAAAAGCGCTTGCGGAAACTCTCGCAGAAATCGAAGGTGAAAAATGAGTCGAAGTGGATATTCAGATGATTATGATTCGAACTATCTTTATCTCTACCGTGGCATCGTTAACCGCGCCATTGGCGGAAAAAGAGGTCAGGCTTTCTTACAAGAACTTGCATCGGCAATGGACGCAATGAGAGAGAAGCGTCTCATAGATCATGAACTGATTAACGAAACTGGTGAGATGTGTACTATTGGCGTGGTCTGTAAAGCTCGCGGTTTGGATGTCAGCTGCGTTGCTGTCGAAGACGCTGATAGCGTCGGTAGACTTGTCGATATTGCTCGCTCAATGGCAGCTGAGATCGAATATGAAAATGATGAATGTGGACCCAGTGACGAGACGCCTGAGCAGCGCTGGATTAGAATGAGAAAATGGGTTTCAGATAATCTTAAAAGTCAGGACTCTAAATGAAGTTCACGCGCGAAATTGAAGCGCTGGGGTTGGCAATTCAAATTTTAGCCGATGATTGTCGCCAAGATGAAGACTGCGATCATTGTTTATTACGAGGCCTTCTCGCAGAAATCGAAGGTGGAAAATGAATATTGAAGTTGGTAAAATTATTGCGTGTAAATCTCCAAATGGTTATTACCGAGTCACTAAAGTTTATGAACTGCGGGGAGTTGCTGTCGTGGATCTTGTGACAAGGAATAAAAATGTTTTATTTCCACTGAAGTTCTCAGCAATACCAGTTTACATATGTCGCAATTTAACTTTTATTGAGAAATGGATTATTAAATGACATCGACTGAAAACAAATCAGCGTCGAGAGAGTGGGTTTTTACCGATGGACTGATAAGTTGGTCAAATGGGCGTGTTCACGTCATCGAAAAATCAGCTTTCGACCAGCTTCAAAAAGAGAATGAAGAATTGAAAGAAGCGATCTCGCATCTCCCAAAAGTCCCCACGCAGCCTTATGAGAAAGAATTGGCTCAACAACTCTCAGAAGCAAAGCGTGAGATTGAAAAAGCACATCGTTGGAATGATGAGAATGCCGCTCACGCGCAAAGATTTTTAGCAGAGCGCAACACTCTCAAATCTCAATGCGCCAAACTTGTCGATGCGCTGAAGTTTTATGCTTTTCAATGCGACAATGAAGTTTCATTTAGTATGGATACTGAATTTTTAGAGCCCGAAAAAAGAGCTGTGATTAAGCCATTGAATAAAATTGGCGAAGCTCATGGCGATCCAAGTATGGTGCATCAAGATCGCATGTTTACTTATGGACCGAAATTCAGAATCGGCAAACTCGCACGCCAAACCTTGGCAGAGCTGACGGAGGAGAAATGACATCGACTGAAAACAAACCAGCGCCGAGAGAATGGTTCATTCAAAAACCAATTGCGCACAATTGTCCCGTAGGGCAGTCAGGACCTTTAAATCAAATAGGCGCAGTTTTTCAGGTCTTTAGGCCGACGGTGGCACTGCAAGGACATGAATGGGTTCACGTCGTCGAAATGTCTGCGCTTGTGGAGTGTCAAGAGAAGCTCAAAACTGCGAATGAGTTGATTGGGGAGCTGAAAAAGACGCTAGATTGGTATGCTTGCATCCATTGGCCTGATTGCTCATTGGCCTACAGAAGCGATTGTGACTGCGGACTTCCTGACATGGCATCTAGAGCATTCGACAATATCAAAGAATATGAGGAAGTAAAATGATTGATCCAGACTATTTAAACCACGTTCTTGCTGAAGATGTTCTTTCGACAAAGCGTGAATTTGTTGGACTTAAGTTATCAAAAGAGATTATTAAAAGAATCGAAAAAGAAGCACATAAGCGAGGAATCAAGAAAACTCAGATGATTCGCCTAGCACTTCATCAAATGTTTGGAGGTAAGTAATGGAAACAGATATAAAGGTTTTAAGCATTAATGGGATTGATTATGTGCCGAAATCATCGGTTCAAGCGACTCAACCAAATGGCCCGACAAAAATTGTTGTGCTTCAGCGTGGATGGGTTATGGTCGGTAAGCTTGAGAGAAATGGATCTGAGTGTAAGCTTCATCATGCCTCTGTCATTAGATCATGGGGAACAACTAAAGGTCTCGGTGAGATCGCCTCTGAGGGTCCCAAGTCATCAACAAAACTAGATCCTTGTGGAGGCGTTGTTGAATTTGATTATTTAACCGTCGTCTGTGCGATTGCTTGTGAGGAATCAAAATGGGCGAAGCATCTTTAAAAAGAACAATTAATTTTGAAGAGTCCAAGGCCAGTTTTGGCAATGGCTATGGCAATGGCGATGGCGATGGCTATGGCAATGGCAATGGCGATGGCAATGGCTATGGCTATGGTTATGGCAATGGCGATGGCGATGGCGATGGCGATGGTGATGGTTATGGCAATGGCAATGGCTATGGTTATGGCTATGGCAATGGCAATGGCGATGGCAATGGCTATGGCAATGGCTATGGCAATGGCTATGGCGATGGCAATGGCGATGGCTGGTAATTAAATAATTTTAACGAGGTAAGTAATGGAACACATATTTTGGATGATTATTGGCGCCGCATTTACAATAGTCATAGCACTTATTTTTATTATTGTTAAATGTGTGCTTACTGAATTGATCTCAAATCTTATTCATAAGAAAACTCTCTATTTGAGAGAGATGCATACAGAAGAAATTGATAAGCTGTATTGTAAAGTTTTAAGGCTTGAGAAAGCAATAGCCGCGGAACAAGGAAAGAAAGCCAAAAAATGAGCAATGAAGCAATGACTATGTTTACTCTAGGATTTGTAACTGCTTTATTTCTATCGACGGCTTTATACGCCCAACACGTTAGAGCCACAGGAGACTTCTGTCCTGGTGATTATAGCTTTGAATCCAAATAAGCATCGGTAGATCGTTCTGTATAAGCTTCTGCCTGAAGCTCTGCTAGATTCATTGCATAGTCTATTTCTGAATCAATAATGGCCTGCTCTGTCGCTTTGTAAAGAGTAGAATAAAGCGTCTCTCTTGCCTCAATTTCTTTGGTCTGGTCGATCCAGTCTTTGTATCCTTCAACATCGCACCAAACGCAGATTGCTGTGATTGTGATCTCACAGCTTGAATCAAACTCAGCTTCAACAAGGAAGTTCCAGTCAGCTTTGTTTCCGTTGGCATCGAAATAAAATGATCTTTTGTGTGGCATGTGATCTCCTATATCTTACCCATATTCAAGTCATGTGCCGCATGAGCTCCATTAGATAAGTTTTTAAAATGAAATTCGTCAGCAGGTGGCAATTCTTGCTGGCACTCGATCATAAGTTTGACATGTTCATACATAAGAGTCGGGATGTCCTCTAAGAATGTATCAAGCATTGCACCATGACCTAATTCACGCGCAGTCTTAATTGCCGATACTGAATGAATGATCTCGCTATGAAGCTTTTCAAATCTTATCAATATATCCATAAAACCTCCAGGTGAGGCCTTATAAATCATTTATGATCTTAAGTGAAAATCAAAACAATGAGAGTGAATTATTTGCAGTGAGAAGAGTACCAATCCTTAGCAGGACCAAGATCACTTGGATTGATACTGATATATCCATCACACTGAGATGAAGGCATGGAGCTCACAAAGATGAATTTACCGTCAATGGTATCAGGCACCTTCCATTTATTACAAAGCCCCGCTTTTAAGTCTTGAATATATACGAATTGAATCGGTTGATGAGTACAGGCCGTCAACGAGAGACTAAGAATTAAGCAGCTTATCTTCAGCATTTTTCTTATCCTCTGGCGTAGCATTGGGGTCTGCTATGACTTTTTTGTAATCGGAAGCTTGCTGCTCTTCAACAACCATTTTTTCGTGTTTAGCCCATAATGAACTCAGCCAAGATATAAAATCTTTAACGAGATCAAGAGAGATCTTCTCCAAAAGCGGCGCTAATAAAGCAACAAGCCATCCCCACATAATTATAGACCTGCGATAATAGCTTGAACTTTGGCGTCCAAGATTGCTTTCACTTGTGGCTCAAGAGCCAACAATCCAGCAGATACTAATGCACCATAAGGCGCAGGGATCTTAGCAACTTCTGCTTGAACAAGGGCAATTAATTCACCCTCTTGAAATACCAATTCATCGGCAACAATCTTTTTTTCTGCATCTGTCAAAGCCATATAACACTCCTTGTTTAGTTATCGTTTTGATTTCAAAGCTTTAAGCATTAATTCCATATCTTTTTCATAATCCTCAGGACTTGGAATCTCTTCAGGCTCTTTCAGAGACCCTGAATCATTGTCCTCAAAATCCATGTCATCACTAACCATGCCACCTTCGCTGTATTTTCTTGCATGAGCATAGGAAGCAGCGACCGCTTGTTTTGGATCATGTCCAGCAGCAATCATCTCATCAATGTTTTTTTGAATCACTTCTTTTGATTTTCCCTTATGCAAAGGCATCTTAAGCTCCTATTGTGTTTACGTTAGCTGATAATGTTCCTGTGCCACCTGATTTTGTGAAAACAACCCTTAACCATTTGTAACAAGAATCAAACTTTGCAATTCCAAAAGCGCCAGCGGTTCCAGTGATCGAAACAGTTGCGGAAGGAACATCAATCCAATTTGTTGGTCCAACTTGTTCATTCACAATATCGTTTGAGAATTGAACTTTGACAGTGCCAGCAATAGTAGAAGTTGCGACCGCTTGAACTGAAACATATAAAACATTTGTGGCAACAATCGCAGCACTATTTGTACTTGCAGTAACTGCATTTAAAACTTGTTCTAATGATGGTCTCATTTTTCACCTACTTGTTTAAACTCTTTTTAACTTCTTCAATCAAGGCATCGATCTTCTCTTGTCGCTTCCTTTTGTATTCCGCTTGCGCAATAAATCCTCGAATGATTCCAACGAAGATCAGTGTCATCATTCCAACAATCAGCACACTAATCATTTTGCTGCCCCAGCAATAGCATCAATTCTTGTATGCGCTCTCACTGCACAATCCTTTGCGTCTTTAATCCCAGCTCTTGTTTCAGCCACGAACATGCCGCCTTTGAAAATGAAAACAAAGAACGAGATGACACTCGCGACATTCGAGAGAACGAGAACTCCGATGCCGATATAAACTGATGTTGGAAGTGATTCCATCACTGGCACCCGCAGTTTAATGAGCAGGTCGCATTTGCATTTGCTCCTGAATTATATACATTAAAAGTGTAACCCACAGATGACGAACTCGCAGGGTTTGCAGTTGTGTTTGCGCCACCATTGCACATTGACGTGCACAATAAATTTTTTGTACAAACTCCCGATGGCACATTTACTGTGTAAGTTCCTGCGGGAGATCCAAGAGTTACAGTTACCGCAGAATATGTAGAATAATTTATTGTGCATGGAGATGAGCTACAAACAGATCCACCAAAAGTGCCGCCGCTAAAGCCAACAAAAAACTGTTTCATCATCGGAGCTTGTGGATCAGGCTGCACGACATTCCCTGTCAATACAGGCGAGGGGAATCCTTGAGTGAGTTGAATGACGGACCAATTTACATTATCGAATAATGTGATAGGACCGGCGGCGGAAGCACCTTGTAAAATAAAATTTATATTCGTTGAAATAGAGTTCACTACTTTTGTTGCACACAAAGTCATGTTGCTATAATCCGCCGATCCAGCGGTGAAGAAGTTCGCTCCAGTTTGAAGAACAGTAGAGGCTTCATCGATCATTCTCATCTTTTGATAGTTAGCTTGATTTCCGTAAAAAGTTGCGGTTGCACATACGAAATATATACCAGCACTTGTGGGCGTGCATTGCAGACCTGCGCCCGATGAGGTGTTTGTACACGTCATATTTGACGGGTTAATCGGCGCAATTGCCGGAGTTGTCACAGTGAAACCAGTATAACTAGAACTCGTCAGCGTCGCCGAAGCGTAGCTCGTTGCTCCACTCCAGCTTTGCAAACTCGTCTGTGCGCTAATCGCATTTTGTGCCGACCAGCCAGCAATGGGGACTCGAAATTGAAGTGAGACAATCGAGCCAGTGCCAGCAATAACACTGGCGTTAATTGGTACACCTGCGGCAGTTGTCGAGCTTTGATGTCCGGCATTGACCCCAGTTGAAGAGGGTTGGCAAAGGACTGATTCTTTAAAATATGTGGTACTAAATTGATTGGATACTGTTAAATCGCCACAAACTTGATTGGCTGCAATAGCTGATGAGGTTGTCAGCCCTGATGGAATACCGATAACGGCATTGACCGCAGTAGGTGTTCCACTCGTGAATGTACATTGCTCTAAGAGATCGGCACCATCTCTTCGCCAATTACAATTCACATTGCTGACAGTTCCAAAGCCGGTGATTGTTGGAGTGTATGCGGCCCAATCACTATTCGGATTTAGCGAAAAGACATTTGTGTTAGGCCCCACATAACAATCATCAACCTGCACGACAGCATTTGGAGTGTTGTCAGTAATTCGTAATTGAAGTGGTGAGAAACTGGGGAAAACAAAAGTCCCCCCATAATATCTTCCTGCGGCGGTGGATGAGGACCTGATTGGAATGGAGAATGTCTGTGATGTGGCGACAGGAGTACCTCCCGTGTCAGTAATAGACATTGTAAAGGTCGTCGCTACACTGCTCGTTGAATCAGTTCTGACACGGCAGTAGTACGCGCCGTTAAGACCGTTAAGTCCGCCGCCGGAAACAGTTAACGACGGTAAACTTGGACTAATCGCAGTGAGCCCTCCGCTCGCACCATCAGTCATAAGCATGGACTGTTTTTCTAAGAGCGGATCAGTTGTTGTATTAGCGACCGACGCCCCAGCACCACCACCGCTCGAGGTCCATCCTAGGGTTGCAGCTTCAAACTGAGGGTTTTTAAGTAGATTCTCATACCCAGTCTCAACCCTAGAATTGATGCCCGAGACTTGAGTCGTCTGTAAAAAAGGTGCCAAGAAATTAAATGTCGTTGGTTTAGAGGTCGTCGATAGAGCGCCGCTAAGTGTTGTTGGAGGAAGTCCTGCGAAGGCCGTTACTGAGAAAAGAAAAGCAAGCATAAATTTAATCATAAAATCTCCTAAGCTGAAAGAACCCAAACGACCTGCACGTTCTGTGTGCCAGAGTTTGCAATGACTGAAATGTTAACTGACGCCGGAATATATCCAGAGTCTTGTCCAGGTTGTAAAAGCATCCCGACTGTGCTTGATGCCGCTACCCCAATTGCAAACCTGATCCAGTCAGGAGTCGCAGCGGTCCCATCATTTTGCACGATAAAGCCAACAGCATTTGCAGGCTTCGTGATCGTCGCAACAGTTGAGGTCGCCTGAAGAACAGTAGAGCCATTGACGTTCACAGCAGGAGTGACGGGAATGGCTGACTGATTACTTGCAATCGCAACCGGAATGCTTGAAGCCATTAACGCTTGACCCAGTGCTGGAATCTTAGCAAGCAAGCTTGTCCAGTTCTGAAGTCCTCGCTTAATGAAAGCAATGACTGAGAACGCGCCTGTGTCCGTTGTCGCTGCTGTATCTGCTTTAGCTCCAAGGTTCGTATCTAAGTCGCCTGTTGAGGTAACGATAGAATTAAAGCTTGTCTGAGCAGTCGCTTGATTAGCCGCCGTCGCAACGCCTGTCGTGTTTGTCGCAATCGTCGAAAGCGAGGTATTACCTGTCGTTTGAAGCGCTGAAGTCGCAGCTCCACTAGGTAGTGGTAAGCTTGCAACAGTTGTCGGAATAGCCGACTGATCTGAAGCAATGGCTACTGGCACACTTGCGGCCATGAGAGCTTGCCCCTGCGATGGGACTTTCGTGTTCAAAGCAGCAAGTGTTGTCTGCGTCGCAAGACCTGTCGTGTTCGTTACGATAGTGTCAAGGTCAGACTTTGAAGCAGCAGCAGTAACTTCAGTTGCAAGACCTGTCGTGTTTGTCGCTATCGTATCAAGGTCTGATTTAACTAGAAGCTGTGTGGCTTCAAGAGAAATGCCTGTCGTGTTGGTTTTAATGGTGTCGAGATCTGCAATTTCAAGCACCTGATTTGCAGCAGTTGCATAGTCAGCAGGCAAACCACTAGCTCCATATTGAATAACAGGAAGTGGAGTTGAATTAGAAGGTGTGACTGTATCAATGTTAACAACAGTCGAAGCGCCATTGGTTTCATACTCAAGAGGGCCAGAGTTCACGGTGACAGGATTAATGGGCCAGTTGAATTCTCTTTGTAATCCCATTAGCTGCCGATCCTTTTTGAAGCAAACGTCACTGAGATATTTCCAGTCCCTGAAGCATTAGTGTATGAGAAATAAAGACCAACAAAAGGAAGTTGAGTCATATTCACTAATATGCCAGCGGCCTGAATGGTTGGATCTAGAGAAATTGAAGCTCCGAAATCAAGCTCATTCCAATTGCTCGCAGTCGGTGTGTTGTTCACGCCAAACAAATCATTCGTCGCAAAGACTTTAAATGTCCCCGCTAATGTACCTGTCCAGTTAATCACTAGACCTGCGTTGTCTTGGTATTTAACAGATGTTGGAGTTAATATGGAGCTTGGATCAGTTGTGCCATCAACGGCATCGAAAATAACTTTGCGACTTACTTCTTTAGACATCTTTGTCCCCTATGGCGTGTAGTTAAGAGCGGGATCTCCACTCATGGTCTCTACTTATATGTAAATTGTATCGTTAAGCCTCATCAGTCACGTCGCTTCGATATGTTTTAGTCTTGTAATTATTAGCAATATTTAACTGTTTAAGTCCTGCAGCTGTTGACCTTGGACGTTTCGCTGGAGCATTAGAGCCGCTGGCTTGTTGTGGTCCTGCAAAAGTTGTCTGGTTCGCCATGCGTACGGATTGCATCATGCTTTGATCAAGTGGTTGTCCAAGGAATAAAGCAATTCCTTGCTTTGTGTGATAAGGAAGTTTCTTTGCGGTATCAGGATTCGCAAAAGTTAAGAGCTGTTTTTTCATATCTTGATACATCTCAGGATGAGTCGCTTGGAGCGCATGAATCTGATCAAGTGTTACCGTTCCATGTTTTACAAAATGAAGCGTTGAGACTGGATCATTTACGATGTCATAAATACGATTAAACTTCTGTTTCTGTGCCTCTGGAGTCTTCATCTTAGGTGACAAAGGAAGATTGTTCTCATTTGTCTTTGGTCTCACAGAGTTTAAATACTGCACAGATGAAGCAAGTGATGTTGCAATCCCTTGAGAAATATTAGGCAGATTTTGATGAAGAGAATCAATGTGCATGGATGTTTGATTGGAGAGCGCATCTGGATCTTGCGATAATTCTTTTATTTTCTCAACTCTTTGATCATAGGAGTGAGTTCCAAGAACAGCAGGAGCAACAATGGCCCCACCGATTCCAAGCACTGATTTCACAGCATCAGTTGTGCGCCTTGCAGTTTGATTAGCCATTTTTTGAGCAGCTCGCAAAGCATTGTACTTTTGAGATAACGCCATTCCTTCAGCGACAGGATTTGGTCTATATTCTACAGGCAAGTTTGCAAGATGCTTGATGTAAGCGCTGATTCCAAAATCTCTGGCGTTTGATATTGCCGCACCCGTTGGCGATTCAAAGAATGATCTTGCAGCAGACATTCCAGACGTTCCAGAAGGATTAAAGTTTTTAGGCAAACCATGATTTAAGAAGGTTTCTGCATGTTGAAGTTTCTGAAGTTCATCAGGAGCAAAGATTGCTTTTTGGATCTCTGGCTCCATTTTATTAAAGGCCGTAAAGAATTTCCTTGGACTAAATTCTCCTTCTTTCATTGCGGCTTCGCGAAGTGCTGATTTCTGATATTCTTTTATAACAGCAGCTTCCTCAGGAAAGTTCTTCTCTAAGAAGGAGTACATCCCAGCATATTTCTTTTGGCCTAATCTATTAGCCACATCCTCAGGTTCTAAACGATTAGTGATAAAATCAATGGCGTCTTTTGCGCCGCCTACTTTGCCTTTCCCAAGCCATTCAGACAATTCAGTGAGGTTTTTTCTAAAAGGAGTATATTGGGCATCAGCGGCGTCAATGTTTTTAACGAGAGATTGAAGCTGTTCAACTTTTGGTCCCCAGATAGAGGCTTCTTCTGGATTTGTCATATCTACTTTTGATGCAAAATCAGAAGCATAGTTTTTAATTGTTCTTTGCTCCCATTGATCAAGCTTGTCTCTAACGATGCCAATGATTCTTTTTTCAGCAGGAGACGAAGAGGCTCCAGAAATCCTACTATTCAGTCCAGATTGATAGCCTCTGAGATCATCAACAGTCTTAAGATCACCGATTTCATCAGCAATTTGAGATGCTAGTTTTGCAGCGGGAGAATGTTTACCAATGGATGGATCGCTGACAAATTCTTCTATGTTTCGAGCAATTGCGGGAGCTGAGCTTTCTTTTAAAGGAATTGTCTGCGCCACATCTTTAATTGCGGAATAGAGTTCATCAAAAGGTTTTGCTTGATCTGCAATTTTTGCCGACAAAGATCCTTGAAGTGTGCTCCCTAATTGTGCCTTGCTAAGTTCAGCATCTGGTAAAGTGCTTTCGGTGGCATCTTTGACAGCTTGAAAACCAGCATCATAAACAGCCTTTTTTGCTTCGCCCGCATAAGTCGGAGCACCGTTCACAAGAGAATCTGTTAGCTTTTGCACGTAAGGATCAGAAGAAAAACTAGCCTCTGTGGTCGGAGCGCCGATTGCCTGAGCTGCTTTTAAAATCTCAGGAGCATTTTCTTTAAGCCCTGCTTCTTGAGCTACCGCCTCAGCAGTCTTTGCTTCTTGATTAGCAGATGCCGCATCTCCTGCAAGACCTTCAGCAATAGATCCTTTGATGTTTCCAAACTTACCAGCGATTCCTTTAAGTCCTTGTCCTAAAGCCCCAGCGCCAACTCCAAGAGCCGCACCCATGCCAACATCTGCTAGGATATGTTGAGCGTTTAGGTTGCCATCGCCAAGAGCCGCATCAGAGACAGCGTTACCGGCTCCGAAGATAGCACCTTCTGCTCCAGTCGCCGCAAGCGTTCCGGCAAGCCCAGCTTCTTCAGGAGCGGCAATGCCTCCAGTGAGACCAACAAGGCCAGCGCCGCCAAGCATAGTGCCAACAGTTGAGGTCACAGGGTTTGCTTGCATACGACCACGCATGGCTTCAGGAGTGCTTATTCCTAAGCCTCTTTCAGCAACGTCACTAGCCCCTAGAGTTAAACCACGAGCAGCGCCTTCAAGACCGGCAATCGCTTGTTGACCAAGACTTCCGTATTTATCCGAGTCAAGCTCAACGGCATTATCTGGAATAACATCCGCCTGCGTGGGTTGAGCAGGAGGTGACGCCGCCGCCGGTTGTGGATCTAGTTGAACTTCGTTTGCAGGAATAGCATCCATTATCTATACACCCATTGTCCATTTCTCATGATGACAGGTTTACCTTGATATGTTCCAGTAGCACCCTCTTGAGATAAACTTGCCGCTGGAGCAGGGTTTAATAAACCATATCTTTTAAGCGTTGAAGCTCCTGCCTCTTCAGCATTGAAATAACCAAGACCTTTGTTGAATTTGATATTTGTTGTGTCCTGACCAACATCTGTTTTAGATGGAAACATCCCTTTAACAATCTGTTGAGACTCTTCAAGATTAAATCTTCCAGCCGATTGTTTTGCAATTTTTGCAGCTAAAGCATTAATCAAGCCTTCCCTTTGATTAGGACTTAATGCTCCTGCAGCAGTCATGCTAGACAATTTCTTAAATGAGTCAACATACTCACTTCTTAAAGCTCTAACTGCTTCGACATCATTAGCTTCTTTAGTCGCCGCTGTTACATCAGCAGGATTCATAATCCCAGCTCTTTGCATAGCATTGAACTTGTTATAATTAACTGCTCCAGAACTAAGACCACCGGATGGTCCAGAGCCACCAGAAGACAGAAGCATACGATTATTTATTTTCTTTTGCTCAATATCATTGATTGCTTGTTGAAGATTCATTCTTGCCTGTGTATTTTGAATATTTCCAGCAGACATAGCCATCTTTGCTTGTACGCCCGTTAAAAGCTGATTCTGTGTTGCAATATTTGCTTGCATATCGCTTTGCATATTCTCTCTGTTCATTCTCCAAAGATTCATGGCTTTTGATTGGTCATTTTTCTGCGCTTCAATATCATTAGCAACGGCGCGATTAATATTTTCCATTGCCATATTAGTTCCATGTGCGCCAGCACCAAGGCCGCTTAAGATGATTCCTATTGATGATAAAATTTTAGATCCAGTGCTTTGATTTTTAAAATATCTGTTTGGATCAATCTGAGAATTTGCAAACTGCTTGGCAAAAGCATCGTCTTTTTGTTTATATTCATCAGCAATCTGCTCCGGCGTTTTCATTTGCGACTGCTTATTAATAAAATCTTGATAAGCCTGCTGTGCTTGCAGACTAGATTGATCTATGTTTTTAGATAATCCTTGAAGTTGCTGCTGCTCTTTATCAAATAAAGAGTTTTGACTTTGACCAAATTGGTCTAGTGGATTTGCCGGTTGTGATGATTGAGGATTCGCTGCAGCAGCTTGCTGAGATTGTTGCTCCGGAGGAGCGGCCTGTGGAGCTTGTTGAGGAGCTGCGCCTTTACCACCTTGTCCAGATGGATCAATAATACCTGAGGTAACAGCAGCATTGCCAATGGAGCTAACAGCTTGTCCGATGGCCTGAGCTGGAGGAAGTCCTGCGTGTTGTAAAACAGTGTTTACACCTTGTTCAAATAAGCTTGGACCTGAATCTTCAGGAGCCTGTGGTGCCTTACTTTCAGGCACATTGTTAGGATCTCCAACATTGATATTCACTGAAGGAGTTGCTTGTTGTTGAGAACTGTTATCAGTTGGCTTTAATGAGTCAGGAGTTTGAACATCCCCGCCATTATCGAAATGCTGAACTTCACCACCTTTGGAAAGCTTCTGAACCATCGCCAACGCCTTAGGAGACATACTGCTTTTCATAAAAGTAAAAGATCTACCGCTTGGATGCTCGACATGATAAGAGTCTTCAGATTCAGATTTAATTTTAAAGTCTTTTAATTCCATCTATGCTCCCTTCCTAGAAGAGATTGCTTTTTTCAAAGCGTCTTTAAAGTCACCTTGAGGGTTTTTGCTATCAGCCTGTTTCTCTTTTAGTTTTGATGCCACAAAGTCAGCCGCTGCTTGAGCTGGATCTTTTGATTCCATGATTGATCTTGGAATTACTAATTCTCCAGGAGACAACATCGTCTTCACAGTGTCGTTAACAGGTGAGTCTCCTTTGACTTTTGCTTTGCCAGGAACTTTACCGCCGTCAGACTTTAATTGTGTTGTTCCTTTTTGCTCAAAAGCTTGAGGATGATAAATCTTTGCAGCTAAGTGCAGATGACTTGGAATGGGACCACCTTTATAAGCCAAAGCAACAGCAGGACCAGCCTCACTTACCGCTCCGCTCAATGCATCTAATCCACCAGCTCCTCCAGCAGCGTCAGCGCCGCCAGCTCCGCCCGCATCCATAGGACCACCAGCCATTGAAGGAGAGATAGAAGACGTTGGACTATTTCCACCAATCTTAATCGGAGTCATTCCGTTCCCATAAACACTAACGCCAGCGTTTTGCAGCATCTGGTTTGCGATATTGGCACTTGAGTTTGATTGTCCAAAGTTTCCAGACTTAAATGGTTGACCAGCGACAGCGCCCCCAGAGCTAAGTTTTTCAATAAAGCCGCCGTGAGCTTTTCCTCCAGCTAATCCACCTAAGCTATTCAATAAACCGCTTGCTGTGTTCTGAGTTGCCGCTGCATTTTGCGCAGAAGTCCCAGCATTAATTCCCTGAGATCCAAGAGACGATTGATTAGCTAGCTGACCGCTTGTTGAAATGTTCTGAAGATTCTCATTAGCTTGCTGGCCGTAGAGATTTCCGAGTTGTTGTTGCGCTCCGAGCTGTTGTTGCGCTCCAAGGATTGCCCCTTGTCCAGCCGCCTGCTGGTTTGCTGCCTGAGCATTTTGAGAAGCTTGTCTAATCGCTAACGCTGGATTAATTCCTTTTTGTGAGGCAATCATTCCCGTGTTTTGTTGAATATTCTGATTCGTTGCTTGATTCAGCATCGCTTGAGCAGGATTAGGGCCTTGTCCTTGAGACTGAGCAAGTAACGCTTGAGCAAGAGCGTTTTGATTATTTTGCACTCCGCCAAGACCTTGTTGAGATTGTGAAATCTGGTTATTGAGAGATCCAATATCCATAGGATTATTAGCTTGATACTCATTCTGAGGAGTAAATCCTTTAGCAATCCCATTTGTTATTCCACCCAAAGATCCGACAGCGTTGCCGATTCCAGAAAATACATCTCCCATTATAACTCCTTCATGAAATGCACAAAGTTTCCAGCGAAACTATAGTTGTGCTTCTGTGCCATCTCTTGAATGGCCGCAATATTGCTATTCGCTAACAGCATTTTAATTCCAGCCTCTTTGGCCGATAGTTCTAAGTCCTCAACGATTAAATCAAAAGCGTCTGCTCTGTCTTCTTTGCTAGCCTCTGGATTAGAGATAAAGAAATCCATGATGGCACATTGATTGTTCATCTTTAATAAAAACCCACAGGCGACATCTGGAACAATGACTCCCGTTGGAGGAAAAGACCAAACAGGAGGCACCGGAACATATCTCAATGAACACCATTTGGAGATCATGTGGTAATCGTCTGGATAATAGTCTCTCACATCCATTAGAATGATTTCTCCGCTGGTAAATTGTTGTAAAGTCCGGCCTTCACTCCAACTCGAAAAGCCATTGATGACAAGGAGAATCCTTCTCCGATAGTGCCTGACTGAGTTTCAGTAAGCTCAATCTGCATGGACTGACATTTCTGTACTTTCAAATTCACTCGAAAAGAGTAAAGCCCTGGATCTGTTAGAACTGGAATGACTATTGTTTCAGCAATTGTTGTTGAGAAATCGACGTAGATATTAATATTTAAAGTGTGTGGTGACTTGTAACTGCCTAAGATCTGAAGCTCCCAGACTCTCTGAAATCCTTCAATCCCTGCAAAGCTTAACCAACCTGTTTTAAATCCAAGTGGAATCAGTGAGCCGTTATCGGTAAACACCCCAGGAGTTTGTTCAAACTCTAATCCATCCGATTGAATGTAAATGAGATCATTCTCAAAGATGCATGAATCAACAGCACCTGAGGCATAAATATCAGTTTCCCATTGGTTCACATAATAGTCATAAACCAGGTTAGTCCCATTACTTAAAGTAAAGATTGCTCTATTTGAGTTCTCAAATAATTGAGCAGAGGTTACTTGATAAGAGTTAAATTCTCTCACATCTGCGCCGATGTATCTTTCCTGAAATGACCGATCTAATAACCAGATTCCCTTTAAAGGATCTTGATAAACAAGACCTATCGGAAGCTCTAAGATAGACGCTTGATTCGTGCATCCTGTGGTTCCAGCAATCCTAATTGCTTCAGTGAAGTCATCATTCAACCCATTAGGGCTTGGACCATCACCGACAACATAGAATTTATTCGTTGGACCAAAGATAATAATCTTGTCGTCCATCGTTCCAATCGCACTAAGCCTGCCTATCTTCTGATCGACATTCTGATTAAACAACAAAGAACTAAACTCAACAGGGACTCCAGGTAAAGCCTGTTTAGAATATCCAAACTGAAAGGGATTCTCAGGCGATAAGTAAAGAGCCCTGTTCTTAAATGAAACTAAGGCTGAAATGGCAGGAGGAGAGATGTTGTCGACCTCACCGCCTGTTGTGTAAAGCTGCTCATTACCGACAATCGCCTCATCGGGAAGTGTGTCAGTGATGGCAACAAAGTCAGATGTTGGATCATTGTATGTAAGGCTTGTTAGGCTTGAAACTCTATAGAAAATAGTTTGATTGTTTTGCGTTCGGTAAAGAACGACAGACACATCAGATTTTGCGGTTTGTCTTAGGCAAGGAATATTAACTAGCACCGAGCAAACATCTTTTGTTGAGAACGTATCGCCTGCATGACTTGCAGTTGCAATATTATTAACTGTGATTGTTCCTGTCGTTGAGGTCGCTTGTGAAATGCTTGTGATGTAAGTTCCTGCTGGAAAAGTGGAGGCATTAGTCGTATCTGTAAAGATCTGTCCAACAAAATAATTAGACCACGCACCGACTGTCACTGATGAAATCACGTTTGTATTAATTGTTGTCGTGCCTGTAAATGTGACAGCACTCAGAGATGAAGCTGCTGGCAACTGAACTGTTAAAGCAGGGCTTGGAGCTGAACGATTTAATTGTCCTTGGTTATCCACCCATTCATAAAGTGCAATGTATTGAATCTGATTAAGAGTTGTTCCCGTGTTAAGGCTTGAGCCAATCCCACCAGCACTTGTGTAAAACGTCTGAGACAAATTCTCTGGATAAATGTGAAAACCCTGCTCAACAATATTAGCCCCATCATAAGCCCAGCATTGACCACTTGCTAAGAGAAGATTATTGGCAATGTTTAACTTTGAAGGAGCGTGAGAAACATTAAAATCAATCGCTGCTTCAAGCACTCCAGTATTAAAGAAGATGTTTCCATTTTGAGATGAAACATCATCTTGAAAGAGATAAGGAAATGCAAACTTCGTTGCTGAAATTGCTGTCACCTCTGGCAGGACTCCGTAAAGATAATATTGTCCAGCGTTGAGCGGCGCTAGTTTCATTATGATTTGTCCAGAACCATTAATCAGAAAATATGTGGGCTCTTGAGATGTCAAAACTGTATCGCTAGAACTTGTTGATATTTTATTTAGTAAATATTCTCCAGCATAGACGACGAGAAAATAGGTGACGCTATTGTAAGTAAATAGCTTACTTGCAAGTCCCACTCCTCGCATGACAATCGATGCTGTGCCAACAGTTCCAGTGAGTGTCAGAGTGTTCTTTTTAATCATGTGGGAGGTGTCATTGCCTGAGTTTGTCGCATCAGCAGCAAGGGCTTCGTAATAGATTGTTGCCGTTGTTCCACTCACTGAGGCCGTCAGCGTAAAGAATCCATAAGATGAATCAATGGCTGTGTGAGCTAAAAGAACTGTTGTTAAGGCTCCGTCAACAATAAACCCATTCGTTGTTCCAGCGCTGAGAAGTGTTGAATAAAACACCCAAACATTGCCAGAGCCATCACCACACAAAGTAATATTATTAACAGTGCCAGCAACAGTCACATCATAAGCACTTGATAAAACTAAACCAGAGCTTAGAGATTTCAATGAAATGTGTGAGATCGCTGATTTATAGGCAAAGTAAATAGAGCCATTAATTAAAGCAGCATTGAAGTTTTGAAAGGTGGTCGTTGCAATCGTTACTTCAGCGCCCAAAGTTGTTGGAGTCGCGGTTGAAATTGCACGATATACAAGTTTTGTTCCAGAACTTTGCCAGTAGGAAATGATAAAATAGTTTCCGATAATAAGAGTTCTGGCAAGTGGTGCTCCGGAGTCAATCAAAGCGTTATTAACAATGACTGATCCAGTTGTCGAATCAACAACCGAGTATCTAATTCCACCCGTTGAGTCAGACCATGTATAACATTTAAGTCCAGTGACTGAGTCATAAGCAAGACTTGGAAGATTCTGGCTACCTGAGTTTCTAATCACAGACGTGACAGACAAATCAACAGGCACCATGGGACCGCGGTTAATCTGCTCACCAAGATCTTTCGAGTAACTATAAAGATTAGTTCCATCAAGAGCTACAAGCTCATTTTGATAATTTGAGACGCCAACGCCTTTAGAGATTGATCCACCACCTAAGATGGAGGCTGGAATTGCAGTTGTGCCATCACGCTTTTTGATCTCTTTTAAAGTGCTAAAGCTTGCATTATTTAAGGTAAGCATCTTGCCAGGGATGACCTGCTTATCATCGGTCTTAGTATCTAGACCTAGAGAGAATGAGATTGGAACATTCTGAGGTTGTAAGGCCATGTGACTCCAATTTAAAAACAGTAAAGATCAATCGAAACAACAGCATCACTAACGAGAATCAGCGTGAGAGACGGATTAGGATTTGAGTCCTGATTGTCGTAAATCCCTGCTGCACTTCTTTTTCTAACGATGCTCCATCCTTGGAGCGGCTTTCCCAATCCATGGTTTACAACATTTGATCCAATTAATAGCTGCACCTTCGTGGTCAGCGTTCCTTGAGTCTGAGGGTTGGTTAGAATCGGATTTAAAGCTTGAGCAATAAACTGCTGAAGCTGATTGATCTCTCGACTCTCGGTCTGCATCTTTGGAATTGAAACCACTTGCTACCACCCTAGACCCGAGTTACCACCGTAACCATCAGAATCTCCCCATGAGAAATTCCTCATTCGTGAATCTGACACAGTTGCAGGTTCTGAAATGTCTCTATTCGTTGCCGCTTCTTCTAAGTTTTGTTTAATAAATTGAATCTCAACATCAATTTCTGAAACATCTTGTTCTTGCTTCAGCATCGCTTTTCTTGCAGCGCTTAAGATCACATAATCTTCATAACCAGAAATCCCATCAAGAATATCAGTATCAGCCATAAGCACTTTTGGTCGTGGCGCGTACCAGATCCGAATTGTCTGTCCGCCTTGAGTCTGTGGAACAAGTTCTAAATAATTGCCAGTGAATCGGTAACGAATATTTGTGATGCCGTAGAACGTGTAAACATTTGGAAAGTTCCATAAGTTCTGTTGAATCTTGTTATACCGCCTCAGCGTCACCCAAGAGTTAACATCTGAAGGATTCAAAGCTACTTCAACCAGTGTGGCTTTATAAAAGTCAGCAGGTAAAGGATAGAGCTGTGATGATCCATCAGTCGTAATTGTATAAGTAGATGACGAGTAATACTCATCTTCAAAGTGCTGAATGAGGAAGTTATACAAGTCCTTGTATGAGTTTGAGATATAAGAGTTCCATTCAGGTAAAGAAATGAACTGAGAATTGGCAAGATCAGCTCGAAGTGTCGCCATGAGCCTGATCCACTGAAGAGAGTTCTGTCCAATCGGAGCAGGAACAATATTCTGTGCGGCTGTATAAGCACTTGTGCCACTCACATTTGAGGCAGCAACTTGATAATAATACTTTGTGGCAGAGACAACGCCTGTCGGGTTTGTCGTCGCATCGTAAGTGTCATCTAGATAATAATTATGAAGTGGTGTGCCAGTGAGTGTTGCAACAGTTGAGAACGTAATGCCATCGAGAGAGCGTTGAACAAAATAAGTCGTAGCATCTGAGATCTGATCCCAAGAGAGATAATTACTAACCTGTCCTGTTTGGACATTAAAGTTCGTTGGAGTTATAGGAATTGCCAAACGACACCTCCTTTAAACTTTTTCGCCGTCTCTAGGATCTTCTTTTGTGTCTGCAACTGAATGAATATCCATAAAGTTCGACAAGGCTTGCATGAGCTTATCAGCAGACTTCTCGTGAAAAGCAGAGATCATGTCTTGAGCAGCGAGATGCTTACCGTCAGGCATCCCGTCCTCATCTTTCACAATCTCTGGCTTCATAGGAGAAGGAGCCATTGTCATTGGCCCCCCGTTTGCTCCACGCTTTTGCATAATCGTTTGCATCGCTCTTTTTTTATCAAACATGATCATGATTATTCCCCTTGAACTGTAATTCTTGATCCTGAGAAGTAAAACTCCAAGTGAATCACCGATCCAGCAGTCGGAGCCACAGGGATTGGAGTTGTGTCAGAAGAGCTTGTTGGGCCTAAGATTTGGAACATCATATAAGCTCCGCTCTGAACTCCCAAGATCTGAGCTTTGCTTCCAGTAGAGGAAACAATCGTCTCGTTTGGAGTTCCGATCACTTCGATAGATCCAATCCCAGTCACTCCAGGAACTTTCACAGATCCAGTGCCTCCGATAGCGCCTGTTGCAATCGCAACAAAAGGAACACCCACCGCGGGAACAACGCCAACAGGAAGGCCCGCTGCTTGCCATTGAGCAAGAGTTGTCGTCCCAAGAGCATTAATGACGTAAACATCGCCAGAAGTGGTTGAGGTCAGAGCAGATCCAGCTAAAGGAGCCACGGCCTGCCATCCACCACTATAATAAAGGTTATACGAGTCTTGCAGTTGAGCAAGAATGTAACCAGCAGGAGGATTTGGATTTCCAGCAACAGGAGTTGTTGAGGTATGCATATATATTGCTTGAATACCTGGGCCTTTAAGGCCAGTAACTCCAGCGCCATTGGTTGCATCGACAACAAAGTTGCAATCGATCAAGATTGGTTTTGTATGAAGCGTATTGAAAAACTGATTGTAACGTCTGTTAGCCATTTTTAACCCCTTAGGTTAGGAATTGTTTTCGTCTCTTAGTCCCCCGACCGTTCACGAAAGATCAGCTCCAGGTGGCATTTTAAGCCTCAAGGAGCCGTCATAATTTAATTACTAGAACTCCTGGAGCTGGACAGCGATAGAGCCGTTATGTCCTGGATGTTTAGGGTACATATTCATGTAACCACCAACGCGCAATTCTGCAGCGTCAACACCTGGAACACGAAGGATTTCGATTTCATCCATGTATTTAAGGATGTGTGGAGCTTCATTTTGTGAACGAAGAACCCAGTCTTCCATTTCCAAGCAGAAGATCACGCCATCTGGACATGAACGGTCAGGAAATACAGCCATAGTGGTATTAGCACCATTGACTTGCACTCCACGGAAGCCAATCTCTCCAACCTTCTCATCAACATAAACAACTTTCGATCCCAATGAAGTGATGATTGCTGTGTAAGTTGCATAAGAGCAAACGCCTGTGTCAACACGACCGCCTTGCATAGCGATTCGTCCAGTCCCTTGGAGCATTGCTTCTTCCATTGAAAGAGCAGAACCATCAAAGAACACACCACTTAAACGCTGAACGTCTTGTGAACGATTCACACCGAAGAATGAATCTGAACCAGATGGCGCAGCTTGTGGAAGCCATGCTTGAAGACCAGCAAGCTTCAACAGTTTATTCGTTGAAGTTGAACCAGTAGGCTGAAAGTTGTTATTTGAAGTTGTTGGTAAGTCACCTTGAACAGCCAAGTAGTAGTTAGCTGGCCAGTTAGAGGCGATATCCGTTGCAGAAACAACTTGAAATGTTCCAGCGTTACGATCCAAAGTTCCTGATACAACAGCGGTATCTGTTGGAGCAGTGCCTGAACCATCATAGTTCTGAACAGCCAGCAACACTTGGCTTTGTTCAATTTGAACCATGTCATCTGGATTAGCAAGAGTGACTAGGTAAGTAGTACCAGACACGTTTGCAACAGATGCGATCTGAGCAATAGTACCAGCACCATTTCTAAACATTGCTGAAGCGATACGATTCACAGCAACTTGCCATGCAGCATCGATCATCAACTCAGAACCATCAATGAAAGCGCCTGGATCTGATTGAGCAGCAGCTAACAATTGTCCATCGATAGTTGCCAAAGAGAAGTCAGCGACGCGAGTCACTAAGAACTCAGCAACAAGAGGGGATGATTGATTGGCATAGGCGCTTGCGAAAGTAGCAGAACCACCACCAGAAGACAGTGAGTAGACAACTGGATTTGGAAAGTATTTACCAGGAAACTTAGTTTCCTTGCTCATCATTGCCAAAAGTGGGTTGTCTTTATAAGTCAGCCAGTTTGTTTTCTGCCCATCATATAGTTCCTTTAAAATACCAGGAACTGAGGCTTGCGTAATATTAGACACAATAACTCCTTGAGAATAAATTTAATTAATTTCAAGCAATGTCGTTGTGCCCTATATCTAATGGGCTTTAAGAATGTCTGAATAGACTGCTCTTACTTATATGTATATTGTATCGTTACCTACCAAGACCTCCAGTTAAAATAGCCTGAACAAGTCGTTCTCTTTTCTCAGACCTAGACTCTCGGTGAGTGGTCGGAGCTGGTGGAATCATCCCAACAGGTTTCTTTGCTTCAATTGGAGTATTGGAAACAGGAACTCTGCCTCGACGTTCTGCTGAAGGAGGAGGCATTTCTTCCTCGACTTTAGGTTGAAGCTTTTTAAGTTTCTGTAAGGATTTAGCGCGCTCTTCATATAATGATTCAGTCATAGCGAGTGCTTCATCAACAGAGATCAGCTCCCCTGAATCTTTTAAGATCTCGACCATGAACTCATAAGCCTGAGCTTCAGCGGCTTTTCCTTCAAAAGCACAAAGCTCAAAATCATCTGGCTTAGCTTTAATGCCTGAAGCGATATCAGTTTTAAGATTCTCGATGAGTTTATTGTTTGAGGTCTTCTCGTTCTCTGAGGCAAGCTTTGCTTGTTCATCTTTATATGCTTGAAGCTTCTCATCTGCTACCCGAGAGGCAATCTCTTCAGCGGTTGGCTCAGTCTTTTCTGCCCCAGCCATCGCATTAAAGATGTCGGTCTCAGTCCAGCCAATCATTTTTAAAGCCGCAATCTTATCTTTTTGCGATAGCTCATTAAATTCTTTAGCCTTTGCTAAGACTTTATCAGCCTCACTCTTATCTTTACTGATCCATTCATCACGTTCACGCTTAAAAGCTTCACGCTCTTTTTGTAAAGCTGCTTCTTTTTTAGCGAGAATAGCAAGCCGTGATGAATCAAGCTCTGTCTTTGGCGCGGTCTCACTCGTTGTAACCGCGGCTAAGGCTGCATCAACAACTGCTGGAGGTTGAGGTGTCAGCGACGGCATTGATGTTGACTTCGGTGGCGCTGGTGTCCCTACAAACTTCTGATATGCGGCTTCTCTGCTCATGACTTAACCCCTTTAGATAGTTCATTCATTTGTTCTTCTGTTAATCCTGTTTTTAGATCCATGTAACCGTCTTTGGAGACGCCCCACTTCATATTCTTTCGCTTATTCTCTTCAATGATGATGAGATGCTCGACTCCTGCCTCATCCTTCCACCAACACTCGCCTGTTTTCCATAAAGCCTCAGTGCGATTTCTCCATGAGCTATCTGTCAGCGTGTTTTTATGCTCTTGTCTGATTTTATTAAGCTCAAATGAGAGATCATGAGCTGAAAAAGCTTGTTGCTTCACCCATTGGTCACCATCGGGAAAACTTAAGACATAAGTCATATATAAAAGCTTGGTGTGCTTCTTATCTTTGTATTTTCTAACAACTGGAATGCCGCCGTTAATTGTTTCCATTATTGAACTCCTGCTGATGCTGGAACATTAGGGATTAAATCACTTGTTGGCGTAGCTTGTGGATTAGCTTGAGGAGTTGGCGAGCCTTGAGGAGGCTGAGGAGGAGTGGTTAACCCTAACAGATCATCCACTTGAGCTTTAAAGTCTCGAAGCTTTGAAATGAGCTTCTCAGGACATCCATTCACTTTCGCATAGTTTAAATACTTAAGACAATAATCCTGACACAGAACTAAGTCCCACTCACCATCTGGCACAACTTCCTCGCCGTCATAGATAACACTCTCAATAGATTTACAGATCAGATCTTCAGCCGCATCAGCTAGCATATCTGCCATCTCAACATCTGGCATACGAAGCAGTCGTCTTGCAGCTCGAGGAGTGATGAATCCAGCCTGAGCGTATTCTTGAACAGTCTGAAGCTTTGCTGCTGGTTCTTCTGGTAACTCACTCGTTGGAAAAGCTTTTAACCAATACTCTTCCATTGAAAGGTTAATATCTTTCCAGTCAATCTCTTCTAAGAAGTTATTACTTGCATACTGAACCTTGTAAGTTCCTTTTTCAGCATAGATTTCTTTCGTCAAATCAATCGACTTCTTAATTAGACCAAGCGACGCACCTTCGACTCGTTGACCAAAGAAGAGCTGTCTATCTTCTGCGATTGTGTCGTAAGTTCTAAGTGCAGTACCGCTATTAATCCCCATCGGTTTCACGTTAGAAGCTGCAAGCTGTGACACGCCTTCTTGCTGATAACCCTTAGCAATAAGTGAATCGATCTTGATTTCGTTTGATGGATCAATAGGACTTGGAGTGATGTACTGAGGTGGCACACTACCAGCCCACTTAATGATGGGTCCTACTTCATTGTTAAAATGCTGTTGTGGAATCTTATCAGAAATGTGTGACAGAATCTTAAACGATGCACTCATCCAACGAGACTTTTGATCAAGGATCATCAAGCGATTAATCTCACCTTGAAGGTTCATCAATCTCTCACACGCACCTTGTCCATCAATACCAACTAAGCGTTTAGAATATTGCAAGTCCTCGAAAGGAAAGTAGTCATATTTATATTCCTTCTTCGCTAACACTTTCCCCATGTCATACAAGCTCTTTACATAGACTCCATCTTTAGCATCTTTATTTGATGGCAGATGCCAGCTCTCAGAGATGATGATGAGATCTGCTGCTGTTCCAGCTCCTCCAATGTCTTGATAACTTGCAGGATTACATGTGTTAATTAATGCCTCTTGATCTGGATATTCTGAGATTAATATGCCTCGATCTTCAATATAGACTCGGTGTAACTGTCTCACAGATCCAGAGAGTGATTCAATCAAGTCCCAAGTAAGCTCATGAGGCAAAATCCTTTTATAACAGACTCGATCTTCTTTGTTTCTATACACATAGATATATCCATCACCCCAGACAGCAGCATCTCTGGCCTGATAAGTGACTTTATTGTGAGCATCTTGTTCATAGAAGAGACCTTCAGCGAATTTACTTAACGCTTCAGCCTTTTTCTGTAATCCCCACTTAGCGCCGCTCGTAATAAACGTAGGAACAACTTTGTTTTTGGCAACCTGAGCAGTAACTGTATCAATGACAGATGCACATAAGTTAAAGCTAATCCGAGAACCAGAAGGACTAGGCACCGCGTTGCTTGCGCGTGTGAAAGATGCACCAAGAGTATTGTAAGGAGATGAGTTTCCATAAAGCCTTGTCGAGACAGTTAATTGATTTAATCTCTGGTTAAAGTTGTCTGTCATGAATCTAATCGTTGAGGCGATCTCATGAGCCATCACATCGTCTTGAGAATCATCTTCAGCGTCAAATCGTTTCCACCAGAAATATTTCTTAGGACCTGATAAGTCTTCTTGAGGTTCTCTCACCACTTTTCCATCAACCATTCGTGTCATCGTGCTTCGTTCTACTTTGATCTTCTTTGCCATAAATTATTCTCTCAAATCTTTGTCAGTTTTTTGATTCTCTAATTGTTCTTGTTTCTTAGCTCTTAGCTCCTCAAAGTAAGGAGTTGCGTAGTAAAGGATCTCTTCGTCTGTGTATTCCGGCTCAGGGTTATAAAAAGCCTTTAATGCCTTTTCATCAGCCTCTGTAGATGCTGGAAGCATGGCTTTTGGAACGTCCATCTTGATTCCATCAATCTCAATCCAGGCGAGATCATTTTCTCTGGCAAACTCCAGAGCTTCTTTAAGCTTTTCTTTATTCATTGATTCCTCTTATGTAAAAAATAAGTGAGTGGATCTTCTTCTGAAGCCATGATGTTAAATGAGTCCATCATCATCTCTTCAGCAATCTGCTTTTGTGCTTGATCATTAATTGATTCTTCCATGCGGTCTACTTGAGCCTTCGCCCATTGACTGGTTCCACGAATGTAAACTTCTTTCGGGACCTCAGCGGCGAGTGGTCTAGACATCAGGCCGTAGCGAATCATGTCGTAAGAGTCATCTCCTGACATCACATCACCATCGGTAGAGTCTTGTTTCAGCACATCTTCTGGTCTATCCATATCGACTTGCATACGAGTCAAACAGTCAAAGGCGATTGGACAAGCGTCCATGATGAAGAGCTTTGGCTTCTTATTAGGTTTATCATTCCAAGCTAAGTAGTTTCTTAAGTTCGTAGCCCCTTGAAGTCGATCAATTGTGGCTTTAGTGAGATCAATTCCGTGATTCGAGAACTCTTCAGCAATCGTTGGAGCCATCTTTTCAGAGATGACTTGCTTATGAGCCCAGCAGTCCCAACCAGCAACGATAGGGTTTAAGAGTTTGGTGTCTTCATACTTGTTGAGTTCTGCAGCAAATTGGTCAATACGGAGCCCAGATTTAACGAGTTCACGGTATAGGTACACATTACCGTCTTCATCAACCGCGAACCATCCAAATGCTGCTGGATGCGTAAAACCGAAATCGTAGGCACCAAATCTGGTCCAATGATGAGGAATGGGAAATGACTGAATGAAATGAATCTCTCTCCTAATTTCAGAGAAATATTGGCCAGCAAAGATATCCCAATCGCCATAGCGGTAAGCCTTACGGAGTGCCTCATTAGGCTCTGTATCTAGTTTATGAATGTAAGCCGGATCATTCTCAATGAGTGCTTGGTTATCAGTAACTAGGGCTTGGACGAAGGCATAGTCTTCTGGTCGTTCACGCGAGTTGAGACGCTTTTCAATAAAGATTCTCTTAAGCCAGGCGTGACCAATTCCCCCAGGGTTACCAGTGAGGAGCGTCCTTGGTTTAAAGCCTGGTGTTGAGCTTCTGTTTGAACCATAGAGGGTTCTAAACATTTGTTCGGTCCATTGTCCGGCTTCTTCGATTGCGAGGTCTTCAAATTCTCTCCCTTGGTAAAGTTCAACATCTTTTTCATTCTCACAATGACAAAATTCTAAGGTTGAGCCATTAGGGAGAGTGAGTATTTTCTTTGATTCATTCCAGTAATCTTTAAGGATGGGATATTCTTTAAAAATGGGCCTGATATGATTTCCTTCAAGCTCTTTATAAGTCCTGCGAAACAAACCACCATGAGTCTTTGGATATTTAAAACGACGAAGCAGCATGATGTCTCTCACACCTTTAGATTTACCGCCGCCCTTGGCTCCTCCGTAAAAGGTCACAGGAACATCTTCAACTGTTTGCAAGAAGACTTTTTGTTTAGGCTGAAGTGAGAACTTAATTTCGATCACTTCTTATCCTTGCTTGAATAGTCTTCAACGATGATCTTAAAACCTTTGTCGCCTTCAGTTGAAATCTCGACAGCTTTACGCTGAGGCATGAGATACTTCGTAGCTTCTGCTGAGGCTTTTGCTCTAGCTTCAGGACTAATCACATAACCCATTTTTACAGCGCCATCTGGCTTCTCTGCGAAGTAGCATTCATTCTCATAGCCTAAGCCTTGCCAGTCTCCAGCGGCAAAGCGCAAAAGTATTTCAAATGGATTAATGCCAAGCTTTTCAGCAAGCTCTTGAGCAGGAATAGAGGACTTGTTTGGTGTCCCCTTTTTCCGTCCAGCTTTTGGTGATCTTGGTTCGCCTTTTCTTGCCGCCATCTTATTTAAATTTACTTTAAGTTATTTAAGCTCAATTCCGCGGATGTTAGTCCAGGGAATTAACACTGTGCGTTTAGATTTAAGACCTACTGCTCTAATACCAAGAGGTGTCACTTCAAGCTCGTTGCCTCGTCGATCATTAAGACTCATTGCAGAGCCCAACAGATCAACACCGATGGCGAGTTGCACAGTTTTGGCATAAATTTTATCTGTTTGAACTCTACCGCCGACTGGTCCTGAGGTCACTTCAGGCGCTTGAAATGTTTCTGTCTCAATACCGTCGACTACTTTTCTACTTGGTCGTGCCATTTGATTTCCTTTTTAAAGATGATGAATGGATTATGGTTTAATTCTGGATATTTATCTCTGATGTCTCTAGAGGCTCTGGTTTGCAGTGCATAAGTAAATGTGCTTTGTCCAGGTAGAGCAAACTGGATGAGATCTTTAGCGATATGAAGCTTTCGGTAGACCTGTTTGACATAGGTGAAGTAGACAGCCTCGTCGTCATAGATGAGATAGCCTAAGATAGTGTCAGTGTCGTTATCGGCAGCAATGAGGACTTTAGCTGTATCAAGCAAATGATCAATGATCTTAGAGAAGTTAGGATAAAAGATTTGCGGTGAGCAGGACTTACCGAGGGATGATTCCTTCTTCATTGAAGTAGAGAAGGTGGCTAGGATGAAATTAAGATCCGTTGCCTTTGGAGGTCTGATTGTAAATTGATCTCTCGTTTCCACTTTCATCCTTGGTCCCGATACTTTGGGGACTCATAGATAGTGGAGATTGTATCGCTAGCTCTATATTTTGAATGGCTAGAATGATGCCCTGGTATCTCTTTATCACACGATTTACTCTATTTCTAGAGACTCTTAAGTTCTTTGTAATTTGAAGCAGTGATAGTCCATTTGAGTATTGTGTGAGCACATTATATTCAAACTTATCCATGCCAGGATGATGCGTCAGCAGTGTGTCTAGATATAGAAAGAAGTTAAGGATGATGTCTTTATTTTTAAATCTCACTGTTCTATGATCACCTTGTTTAAGTGTTAATCCTTCTGATTTTAAGATTTTATCCCACTTCTTCTCTAGATCTGTCATGCATCAAGCCTTTGATTCATCCTGCCTACCAGAAGCTTTGTTCTCTCCATGAGTGGTGATAATAAGCTTGATCTTTGCTCACTGAGTTTTAAGAAGAAGAATTGTCTTAAGTGATAAAGTTTCTGCTCATTCGTTTCCATGTTCAGCATCTCTTGAATGATCTTAATATGAATCCTTGGCGGATATTGTTGAAGCAGCTCGTTTAAGGCATGAGCAAACTCAAGGTCTAGCATAAGGCTCCTTCGTTGATTTTATCTCTTGTTCAATAAACTTCTGCGCAAGTTCTAATGCTTTTGGATTTGATCCTTTAAGAAACGCTTTTATTTTATCTCTGACATGAAGTAGGGCTTGGTCAAAATCAAGACGTGGGACTGAATGTTGAAGCTTCTGCATCAGCTCACTGTTCTCATGCTCAAGAGCTGTGATATAAGCTTTAGCTTCAGCGAGTTTATATCTCATTTCTTCAGGCGTTAGCATCACTGCTCCGTTATCTTATTAGGTTGAATATATTGATGGGCTCGCTTGAATCTGTCATCAGATGGAAAGAACTGAGAGAGATTCCTCTTAACATCATCAACGGATCTGGCAATAAATCCAATGCCGCCTTGTTCTCGAAAGTGATCAAGAAACATCTTTTGTTCTATTGATGCCCTGCCTGTATTGGATTTTACTTCTATTGCCAGCGGCTTAGAATTAATAATGCCAAGAATATCGCTAACACCGAGAATATGGTGTTTATTGTGGGATTTACGATAGATCTTTTTGATTGGATCATAGACACCTACTGATTGATTCTTCCAGCAAAAGACTCCAAGCCATTTAAGATATTCAAGAATAGCATTCTCAATTGGTTTTTCTTTTGATTTCATGCCACATCCGGCGGAACTGATAGATCAAGCAGTCCTCTATTTTGAATCTCTTTTAGAATGGCAGCAGCGCCAATTTGTTGGCTCACTAAGCTTTCATCAAACTTTCCATCAGAGGCATACTTTCCTTTTGTGTAATACTGAGTGCCTGACCAGATATAAGGTGAGTTGATATTATGCTTGCGGTAGCCTAGGCCGTTGTACTCTTCGAGTTTATAAAGCCAAAGATCTGCTGTGAGTGCGACAGGAGATAACATGCCGCCATACTTAAGAGCATCAATCGCAGCATCTTCCCAGGAATGAAAAGGACCACGTCCTTTAGGCACATGAGTAGTAGGGCCTGGAAGGGGATCGCCATTGTGAAGGCATGTTTTAAAATTAAAGTCAGCCTCTAAGTGATGAATGATGCCAATAATGACGGCTGGGATTTTTGTGATACGCGCCACATATTGATATCTTGGAAGGTATGTAAGGAGTTCATTAACGATAGCGTCTGTCCGTGGGATTCTGGTGAGCTCAGCAAGCGCGAAGGTTGGTTGTTTCGGTGGTTGAGGAGTGGTGACTAAGGGAGGGGCGAAGGATGTCTTTGGCTTAAATCTATCTTTGAACCAAGAAATAAAAGACATTGCTGCTCCTTGATGTATATGAAGCAATCTTTTGATGAAATGATTACAATTTCAAGAAAAAAGCATTGAGAATGATTCTCATTTGCATATTAACGCGTTAGGTTGATATGTGTTTTTGAACCCACATGACGGCGTGTCCACATTGAAGACAGCGGTTGTCTTTGACTTGGGCTGATGACTTCTCGACCTTAGCAGAGAGTTTTTTTACTTCGACAATATGTCCTCGTTGAGGATTCCATTTTTGATAATAACTGGTGCAACAAGTTCTTGAAGTGCAATAGGCAGTTCTTAACGTAGCCCTTCGACTTGCTTGAGCTTCCCAGCCTTCGGACTCGGCATTGGTATAGCCGATAGATCTTAAGTTGTCGTAAATTGAAGACATGTAAGAATGATCAGGCGAATCTATCTCGTTTGGCAAGTGCCTTTTTATGCTCGGCGAAAAGTCTATGCGGAGCCCGCTTATGTTTTCTGTTAACCCATAAAAGGATGTGACCACAATCAGAGCAGTAGACTCCCTTTTGATGCTCCTTAAGAAAACCTTTCGGCGTGTGGTTTGGATCGCAGTAGATTGATGTGCAGTAAGCTCTTAGATGTTCATTCACGTTGTTAACTCCTTAAAATCAAATTGTCCCATGAATTCTTTTTTCCAGATGATGATACATTCGTCATCAAGCATCCATGTCGATGGTTGAATCACAAGCTCTACTTTTTGAACTTGCGTGCCTTTAATCTTTGGAAGGACAAGATCCATCTCTAGAATCTCACCGCGCCTATCAAAATATTTAAATGAGCAAACAACAGCGTTGTTATGATGTGACCAATGTTCATTGATGTTAAAAAATGGCATATTACTTCTTTAAAAAGTCAGCGACTAATTGAGAATGATTATCAGTTGTCTTCTTAACTAAAGGCACGGGTCCCACATTATCAATAGTGGTCATGTCTTTGGCATCAAAGGGCAAAGGTTTAACCTTGTCTGGGATTGGGTTATTGCTTGAGTTATGAAGCCAGTCTTTTAATACTTGACCTGTCTTTTCAGTGAGTTTTCCACCGACACGACCTTTAAAGAGCCCTGTTCGATCTTTCTCAGCCTCATAGGAGTTATCAAGGGCTAGTTCAAAGAGGACATCTAGTTCATATTCAAATCCATCTCGTTGAACTGCTGCAAGTCCTACCTTCTTGGGCACCTGCTTCCCATTTTGATCCTGCATGATGTATTCAGTCTTGGACCTAAAGCAGCAGATAATATTAATAGGCGCTTGCATAAGAGCTTCAATGAACTGATTCTGCTTTTTAGTGATCGTTGCCCAGTTGGTATATGAGTTTCCTCGACCTCTGGCATCAATAGCTTCTTTTTGCTCTAAAAGACCGCCCTGCCCTGCCCAAGCGTGAGAGATGGAGTCAATGATCAGCCAATCATATTTATTAGCCACAGCCCCATTGAGAGCGTCTAAATAAGCCTCTGTCGTAAATGGTGGCTCCATGTGGGCCATATCAAATGAGAACTTATCAGCATAAAGGCTAGAAGATCCTCTCTCTGTGTCAATGAGGGCAATATTGCCACCGAAACCAGTAGCCATCGATAAGGCGCCATAGGTCTTTCCACCACCGGATGGGCCCTGAATACCAAGCTTTAAATAAACCTTCTTCTTCTCTGCCTTTTTAAACATAAAACCACCTTTATTAGAATAATTACCAGCCATCGCCATTGCCATCGCCATAGCCATTGCCATAGCCATTGCCATCGCCATCGCCATCGCCATTGCCATAACCATAGCCATTGCCATTGCCATAACCATCACCATCGCCATCGCCATCGCCATCGCCATTGCCATAACCATAGCCATTGCCATCGCCATAGCCATCGGCATCGCCATAGCCATCGCCATACCCATCGCCAAAACTGGCCTTGGACTCTTCAAAATTAATTGTTCTTTTTAGAGATACTTCGCCCATTTTGATTCCTCACAAGCAATCGCGCAGACGACTGTTAAATAATCAAACTCAACAACGCCTCCACAAGGATCTAGTTTTGTTGATGACTTAGGACCTTCAGAGGCGATCTCACCGAGACCTTTAGTTGTGCCCCATGATCTAATGACAGAGGCATTATGAAGCTTACACTCAGATCCATTTCTCTCAAGCTTACCGACCATAACCCAGCCACGCTGCAAAACTACGATCTTTGTTGGGCCATTTGGTTGAGTTATTTGAACCGATGATTTCGGCACATAATCAACTCCATTAATGCTTAAACTTTGCACAGATGCTTCCATAGATATCCTTTGGTTAAGTTAAAACTAAGTTGCTCTCTCGAATAATGAGACAAGAGAAATAAATCAAATAGAATCTAGTTAATGAGAACTGTTATCAGTAATAACTAATTAAGAAATTAACCGGAACTATTTTGTTGTCACAGCTAAGAAGTTATTACAATATCCTCAACGGAGCCTTTTTGTGAGGCTTAACTTGAAGCTAGTCAAAGACTGTTCGGGCGACAAAGAAGCTTCAAGGGTGGGGAGAACTCACTCGCTGGAATAATAACCAGTTAGCATAGGTGACAGAAGGTCTTCTGGAAACATCACACAAAGGTTGATAGCGTCTGGCTCCATAAGGGGATGGACACTAACAGGACTGGACCATGGGAACAACGCTACTCGCAATAGTGCCCTGCAAGAACTCGAGCGACCACGAGTAGCCAGCAACCTGAGATCGCGGTTGGCTAAGGCTTAGACCAAACTAAGCTATACGTACCAACTGATATAGATGGCTGCTTCAGGGAATACCCAATTTAACCTAAGTCTTCTTGGCGCTCCTGCGTCTTCACCACAGCGGATGAATGATGCGTTAAAAATATATCTTGATTTTCTTTTCATTTAATAATTAACTGCTGTTGTCTTAACCGACAGGCTGCTTGTCTTGGTCGCACTTGCTTGCAGCTTTTCTTCTTATCTCTTATAAATAATAAATTCAAATCTAGGTGTTAGATGTGGCTGAGTTAATTCTGTTATGTTAACTATTTTTTAATGAATAAAACAGGTGCTTTTGAAGAATCGTTTTCTAATGCAATAGATGAGGTATTTTCTGGAATTTTTGAAGATATCAAAAGAGAGATTGCAGGTCTTCCATCTAGAGTTAAAACCCACCATATATAAATTAAACATTTATTAAACAATTAATTGCATTTATCTGTAAACTTCTTTAGAAGATTGCTCTAGGAGATATCTATGACACCTGATCAAACAGCACAGTTAACAGAGTTTTTATTATCAACATTAAAAGATACAAAGCAGTTTGTTGTCGGCCAAGCCCCTGATGTGGTGAGACAGATACTAGCTTATGCTACTTGGGACGCTAAGTTTGGCATATATTGTGGGATTATGCTTTTAATACTTTCACTTATAAATTTTATTTTAAGTGCCACAGATGATTCATCTTTTGGCGAAAGAGCGGTTATATGTGGAGTACTTTCCATTATTTTTTTTATTATCGGAGTTGTTTCAATACCATGTAATTATTCTACTTTAAAGAAAATAGAGATTGCCCCTAAAGTATTCATTATGGACCAGCTTCGAGGGAATAAATGAATACTATCGTAATTAACACACAAACCGAACTAGATGCGCTTCCAAAAAAGATTGAAGCGAATCTAGAAATTAAATTTAATGCTGCGAAATGCGCAGCCGAAGAAATTTCTGGCGACCTCCGCGTGTATGGCACAGCGAAGCTCGATGCACCTGCACTGACATCAGTCGGTGGCGACCTCTACGTGGATGGCACAGCGAAGCTCGAGGCACTGACATCAGTCGGTGGCGGCCTCTACGTGTATGGCACAGCGAAGCTCGATGCACCGGCACTGACA
>Ga0134125_10000979_pt1 | contig 36409 bp, 30 predicted proteins | sample KB31751_FD_96464 | JGI IMG/M metagenome (GOLD analysis project Ga0134125, IMG submission 96464) | Terrestrial soil microbial communities with excess Nitrogen fertilizer from Kellogg Biological Station, Michigan, USA - KB3-175-1 | ecosystem: Environmental > Terrestrial > Soil > Unclassified ...
GAAGAGGAACTGGCCAAGCTGACTGGCAAAGTTGCGGACAAAAAGAGTGCCCCACGCATGTTGAAAGAGGAAGTGGACGAAGAAGACATTGCCCGCATCGTCTCCAAGTGGACCGGCATTCCTGTGTCGAAGATGCTGGAAGGCGAAGTAAAGAAGCTGGTCAACATGGAAGACCGGTTGCGGCAGCGTGTGGTGGGGCAGGATGAATCACTGGAGCGTGTGTCGAATGCTATAAGGCGCTCGCGCGCTGGATTGAGTGATCCCAAGCGTCCCATCGGTTCGTTTATTTTTCTCGGACCAACCGGCGTGGGCAAAACCGAACTCGCTCGCGCGCTTGCCGAATTTTTATTCGACGATGAGCACGCGCTGGTGCGCATTGACATGTCCGAGTACATGGAGAAGCACGCCGTCTCGCGGCTGATCGGCGCGCCTCCCGGATACGTCGGATACGAAGAGGGCGGCCAGCTCACTGAGCAGGTCCGCCGTCGGCCGTATGCGGTGATTCTGTTCGATGAGATTGAGAAGGCGCATCCGGACGTGTTCAACGTCCTATTGCAGATGATGGACGATGGCCGGCTCACCGACGGCAAGGGCCGTACGGTGGATTTCAAAAACACGGTCATCATCATGACCTCGAATCTGGGGGCTTCATTCTTGCAGGCGGAAGGCGTTCGTTCCGAGGAAGGTTTTGAAGAGGCATCAAAGCAAGTGATGAACGCTTTGCATGGGCACTTCAAGCCGGAGTTCCTGAACCGCGTGGACGACATCATCGTTTTCCACCCGTTGGGCAAAGACCAGCTTGTGAAGATCATCGAGCTGCGGCTGGAAGATGTGCGGCGTCTGCTCGCCGACCGCAAGATTTCGCTTGAGCTGACGGACGCGGCCAAAGAGCTGATGTTCACCGAGGGCTTTGACCCGAACTTCGGAGCGCGTCCGTTGAAGAGAGCGATCCAGAAGCTGGTACAGGACCCGCTGGCGTTAAAAATTCTCGACGGCGAGGTGCTGCATGGAGACCATGTCGTCGTGGATGCTGACAAGAAGGCGGGCAAGTTGACCTTCGAAGTCAGCACGCGTGTGGGAGAAAAAGCGGCGGTCAAAGTTCGCAAATAGCTCTCGTCGAAATGCAAAAGGGCGGACAAATTGTCCGCCCCTCATTTCCTTGCCGATTCGAATTTACTAGGCTGCTCCTTGCGTAATACCAGGCCCAGTTGGTTTCGATCCTACATATCCGTAGTACATGATGTAGAGATAGCAAATTGCCGGAATGATGAACGCGTGGTGGATGCCGATCTTGTCGGCAAGGATTCCAGTAAGCTCGGGAAGGATCGCGCCGCCAACGATCGCCATAATCAGGTAAGTGGAGCCTTTGCTGGTCAGCGGTCCTAGCTGGTCAATCCCCGAGGTGAAAATACTGGGGAACATGATGGAATTGAACAATCCCACGAGAATAATGCTCCACATCGCGAAATGACCAAAGGTCAGCATGGAGACGCAAACCAGAATAAGAGCGGCCACTGCGGCCGTGCCGAGGACCAAACTGGTGCGGACCTTCTGCAAAATGCCTGAACCGATGAAACGTCCTACCATGGCGCTGCCCCAGTAAAGCGAAACATAGCCGGCAGCCACCTTCTCCGTGATGTCTCCAATTTCTTTTTGACTGAAGTAATTGACCAGGAAGCTGCCGATAGAAACTTCCGCGCCGACGTAAGCAAAAATTCCGATCACGCCGAGCACAAGGTGGCGATACTTCCAGATACTTTCCGTTACCTCACCTTTATGGTGCTCGACGTGGGAGATTACCGGCAATTTGAACATGGAAATTGCAATGCCGAGAATGACCGCGATCAGGCCGAGGCCGATATAGGGCAATTTCACTGACGATGCCTGGTGAACACGGAAGGCTTGCAGAACATCGGGGGCCATGTGGCGAATTTCTGTCATGCTCGGAACCGCGCCCAGGATGAGCAGTCCGCCAAGAAATGGAGCAATGGTGGTTCCCAGCGAATTGAAAGCCTGAGCAAGATTGAGACGGCTGGACGCGGTGCGCGGCGGTCCAAGGACAGCGACGTAGGGATTAGCAGAGACCTGCAGAACGGTCATGCCAGCTGCAAGCACAATGAGTGCGCCAAGGAACAGCGGATACGAAGCAACCATAGCCGCCGGAATGAAAAGAAATGCGCCGAGGCCCAATGTGAAGATTCCGATCACCATGGCCCGCTTATAGCCAACCCAATCAATGATCTTTCCGGATGGGATGGAAAAAACGAAATACGAAGAGAAGAACGCAAACTGGATCAGCATCGCCTGCGCGTAATTCAGATCGAAGATAGGTTTGAGGTGAGGAATCAGAATGTCATTGAGCGCGGTGAGAAAACCCCACATGAAAAATAGAGTGGTCACGACCGATAGCGCGGCCTTGTTTGTGGACTGCGGCGCAGCCGCCGTTGTCGTAGAACCTTGAACCTGGGACATTGCCATAGGAATGTGCTCTCCAGCGCTTACGGTTGGCCTGCTTCTTAGCTCTCACGCGACTGTGCGTTGTGCAGGCCGAGCTATTGTAACCGCAATTTTCAGCAGGGAAAAAGAAAAGCGGCCAAGAGATTGGCCGCTTGTTCTTCACTGCGCTCGGAATGACAAATCTTAATTTTGTCTAGTCTCTACTTAACTTAGGTCGAAAAGCAGGATTTCCGCGTCGGTGACACCTTTCAGTGTTAACTTCGTTTCATCGCTGACGGCTGCGCCGTCCCCTTGGTTCAGTTTTTTGCCGTTGAGTTCTATCGCGCCTTTTGCCACTTGAATCCAGGCATGGCGATCTTTTGCCAGATCGTGCTGGACTTCCTGCCCTGGATCAAGGAGTGTGACGAACAGCTTTGCGTCCTGATTGATTTTTACCGAGCCATCTTTTGCGTCAGGACTTGCAATGAGACGCATCTTGCCGTGCTTTTCCCCCAAGGGGAAACTCTTTTGCTCGTAGCTCGGTTGGATTCCTCGCCGTTCCGGCATGATCCAGATTTGCAGCAGGTGCACCGGATCCGTTTTGGACAAGTTGGCTTCGCTATGTCGTACTCCGCTTCCGGCGCTCATGCGCTGTCCGTCGCCGGGACGAATGATGGAACCGTTGCCCATGCTGTCATTGTGCTGGAGGGCGCCTTCAAGGACGTAGGTAATGATTTCCATATCGCGGTGTGGATGCATGGGAAAACCCTGACCGGGAGCAACGACGTCCTCGTTGATCACGCGAAGGGAACGGAAGCCCATCCATTTGGAATCGTAGTACTGGTCGAAGGAGAATGTGTGGCGGGTATTGAGCCAGCCGTAGTCTCCGCCGCCGCGTTGGTTACTGGGTCTAATGGTGATCATGGTAAATCCTCGTTATAACGACTAATCTGCCTTCTTTTGATGCTACGAAAGACGGAAGGATTCAGAGGGGGGATGTGCTAAGTGTCTGCCCTTTCAAGCAAAGGGGAGAAATCTGCGTTCAATAGGCTAGAAAAGCAGATTCTCCCTTCGACTTCGCTCAGGGCAGGCTCGCTACGCTCCTCGGAATGACAAGAATTTGATTTAACAACAGCCTACTTCTTGTCGGCCTTCTTGCTCTCGGCTTTTGGCTTGTCTTCTTTTTTGGAAGCGCTCTCTTTGGAGGAGCTTTCCTTAGAAGAGCTTTCCGATTTGGAGGTGTCTGATTTGGAATCTGACTTGGAGGCGGAATCTCCGTTGGAATTGGAGGCCGCAGTGGCTGTGGACGACTTTTTGGCGTAGTCGGTAACGTACCAGCCGGAGCCTTTGAATTGAACGGCTGGCGCGGAGATCACCTGTTCGACGGGGCCTCCGCATTCGGGGCACTTTTTTACCGGCTTATCTGAGAACTTCTGGATCTTCTCAAAGCGATGGCCGCATTTTTTGCACAGGTACTCGTAAAGGGGCATGTCTTTATTATGAGATTCAGGAAGAAGAAGGTAGCTTTGTTCTCTTAATTCCTGCTCATGATTTTAGGAGTTAAAGGCACGTCCGTCAATTTTGCGCCGCGATGGAACAGATAAACAGGGCCGCCTGCGACGCAGATGTTCCGGTCGGCAGGCGTGGAATATGAGAAAATTTCAGACTGGTTCGGGAATCGCCATGCTGTTTTGCCCGGCAAGTTTCGAAATCGGGCACGCCCTAAATCTTTAAGGAGACGCGCCTTGCAGGCCATCACGCGCAAGTTACGCAAGTTTGAGTTGATCGCGGTCAGCGATGGCACTTACCACTTCGATGGCGGAGCGATGTTCGGTGTGGTGCCCAAGGTGATGTGGCAGCGGAAGATGCCCGCGGATGAGAACAACCGCATCCGTTTCTCGTTGAATTCGGTGGTGGTGCGCACAGGCAAGAAGACGGTCCTGATTGAAACGGGGTTGGGCAATAAGCTGACTCCGAAAATGGCTTCGATCTTCGGCATGCCCGCCGGATTGATGGACAACTTGAAGGCAGCCGGCGTTGCGCCCGAAGAGATTGATATTGTCATCAACAGCCACCTGCATTTTGATCATTGCGGATGGAACACGGTCCGAGAAAATGGCAAGGTCGTGCCGACATTTCCCAATGCGGTTTACTACGCGCAGGAGGGAGAGTGGCGGCATGCGCGCGAGCAGCATGAGCGCGATGCGATCAGTTACATCAGCGACAACTACGATCCGTTGGTCGAAAGCGGACAGATGAAGCTGATCAGTGGCGACCAGGAAATCGCGCCGGGAGTTTCGGTGCGCGTGTTTCGCGGGCACACTGAACACATGCAGGCTATTCTGGTGCAGAGCGAAGGCGAGACCGCCTGCTATATCGCCGACCTAATTCCAACAACGGCGCATCTTGATCTTGCCTGGGTGATGGCATTTGATTTGGAACCTTTGATCACCATGGAAAGCAAGAAGCGCTTTTATGAAGAAGCCATCCCTGGAAAATGGCTCACCATGTTTACCCACGATCCGCAGATTCCCTGGGCCTTCCTGGAAAGAAATAAGGAAGGGAAGGTCGTAGCGCGCGCGACGGATTCAGAGCCGATTTCACTCTAAACCGCGTAGAGTTGTTTGACGGTAGGGTTTAAGGCCTGCTATTTTCCTGGGCTTGATCGAGCGCCAGGTTTAATTCCAAGACATTCACGCGAGGTTCGCCCAGGACTCCCAACTGCCGTTGCTGGGTGTGAGCGGCGATCAGTTGTCGAACCTGTTCGGCGGTCATGTGGCGCTCACGAGCGATCCGCGGCGCCTGGTAGTACGCTGCCGCCGGAGAAATATCCGGATCGAGGCCGGAACCCGAGGCCGTTACGAGGTCAATTGGAACCGGCACGCCTGGGTTTTCGGCTTGAAGCGTGGCGACGTCGCTTTTTACGCGATCAACTAATTTCTGGTTTGTGGGGCCAAGGTTGCTGGCGGATGAATTTGCCGCGTCGTATCCCGTGCCGGCCGCTGAAGGCCGGGAGTGAAAGTATCGGGCGGAAGCAAATGGCTGCCCGATGATGCGCGATCCAATCACTTTGCCGTCACGTTCGATCAACTGTCCGTTTGCTTTATCGTGAAAGAACATTTGTGCGATTGCGGTGACTATTAGGGGGTAAAGGACTCCCAGCAGGATTGTTGTAGCAATGGTCATCAATATAGCCGTCAGTAGATTTTTCTTCATCGCAGATTCCTCTCTCAGGCGAGTCCGATGTGCGTAATCATCAAGTCAATCAGCTTGATTCCAATAAACGGGACTATGATTCCTCCGGCGCCGTAAATCCAGAGATTGTTTCGCAATAGTGCGGCGGCACCCATGGGCCGATATTTGACTCCGCGCAGGGCCAGGGGAATTAACCCGACGATAATCAGCGCGTTAAAAATTACGGCGGAAAGAATGGCTGATTGCGGAGTTTGCAGGTGCATGATGTTGAGCGCGTTGAGAACGGGAAACGTAGCTGCGAACATTGCGGGAATAATGGCAAAGTACTTGGCAACATCGTTGGCGATGGAAAAAGTGGTGAGCGCCCCTCGCGTCATCAATAGTTGTTTTCCTATTTCCACAATCTCAATAAGCTTGGTGGGATTGGAATCCAGGTCCACCATATTGCCAGCTTCCTTCGCGGCTTGTGTGCCGGTGTTCATGGCCACGCCGACATCGGCCTGGGCTAGCGCGGGCGCGTCGTTGGTGCCATCGCCAGTCATGGCGACGAGTTTGCCTTCGCTTTGCTCGCGTTTGATCAGGTCCATTTTGTCTTTGGGCGTCGCCTGGGCGAGGAAGTCGTCCACGCCGGCCTCGCGCGCAATTGCTGCGGCGGTGAGCGGATTGTCTCCTGTGATCATGACCGTTCGAATGCCCATGGCCCGCAACTGATTAAATCGTTCCCTCATTCCGCCCTTCACAACGTCTTTCAGTTCGATCACACCCAGCGCGCCGCGGTTTTTTTCGGCGACGACAAGAGGCGTGCTTCCAACACGTGATATTTCTTCCACAATGGTGTTCACCTGGGCAGGGACTTTGCTTCCGTGCTGCAATAAATAGACCGCGACGGATTCGGCAGCGCCTTTGCGGATTTCAAAACCGTTAATATCCACGCCGGACATTCGCGTTTGCGCTGTGAAGGCCACAAAATGGGCTTCATGTGACGCCAATTCGCGGCCACGCAAACCGTATTTTTCTTTGGCGAGCACTACGATGGAGCGGCCTTCCGGAGTTTCATCAGCAAGCGAGGACAACTGCGCGGCATCGGCAAGTTCCTGCTCGGTGACGCCTGGCGCGGGGATAAATCTAGCAGCTTGCCGGTTGCCGAGGGTGATGGTTCCGGTCTTGTCCAGGAGAAGCGTGTTGACGTCACCCGCAGCCTCAACCGCGCGGCCCGACATTGCCAGCACGTTGTGCTGCACAAGGCGGTCCATGCCTGCAATGCCGATGGCGGACAATAATCCGCCAATGGTCGTGGGAATCAGGCAAACGAGAAGCGAGACGAGAACGAATACTGTTTGAGGAGAACCAGAATAGATGGCGTAGGGCTGCAATGAGACGACAGCCAAAAGAAAAATGACGGTGAGACCGGCGAGAAGAATATTGAGCGCGATTTCATTCGGAGTCTTCTGTCGTTCAGCGCCTTCTACCAATGCGATCATGCGGTCCATGAACGTTTCGCCAGGGTTGGAGGTGATTTTGATTTTGATTTTGTCGGAGAGTACGCGTGTGCCTCCCGTAACAGCGGAACGGTCGCCACCGGCTTCACGGATCACGGGGGCGGACTCGCCGGTGATGGCGGATTCATCTACAGATGCGACGCCTTCGATGATTTCACCGTCGGATGGAATCAAGTCTCCCGCAGAAGCGAACACTAAGTCACCAGCGCGAAGTTTGGAACTTGCCACCTGCTCGATTTCATCGTCGCTCCCGGTAAGCCGGTTGGCCATAGTCTCAGAGCGGGCTTTGCGAAGGGTTTCCGCTTGCGCTTTTCCGCGACCCTCGGCGACAGCTTCGGCGAAATTCGCGAACAGGACGGTGAACCATAACCAAAACGTGATTTGCAGGTTGAAGCCGAAACTGTTGCCGCCTTTGAAGAGCAATGCGGTCGTGATCACGCTTCCGATTTCCACGACGAACATGACGGGGTTCGCCATCATCGTCCGCGGATCCAGCTTCAGAAATGAATCCAAGATTGCCCGCCGGACGATCTTCCAATCCCAAATGGCTTTCTTTTTCGGCCTCTTCGCGGGCTGTCCGGTTTGAACCGATTTCACTTCCCAACCAGTTTTAGCTTCCAGTGTTGTCGCCATACAGTGTCCTCAGAATGTTTTGCCCGCCAGCATCAGCAGGTGTTCGAGTATTGGTCCAAGGCTGAGCGCGGGAAAAAATGTCAGCGCGCCCACGATCAGAATTACGCCGATCAGGAGCACCGAAAATAACGGCGTGGTGACCGGAAATGTTCCGAGCGAAGGAGGAACGTATTTCTTTTGGGCAAGGCTGCCGGCAATCGCCAGCATGGGAATGATCATCAAGAAGCGGCCGACCAGCATGGTGAGACCGATCGTAGTGTCGTACCACAGGGTGTTAGCGGTGAGGCCGCCAAATGCGGAGCCGTTGTTGCCCGCACCCTCGGTGTATGCGTACAGGATCTCAGAAAGACCGTGCGGCCCGGGATTTCCAATGCCCGAAGTGCCAAAATCCTTGACCACAGACACAGAAGAAAATCCCAATATGACGAGAGGAAAGACGAGCGTTACCAGCATGGCCATTTTGACGTCGTAGGCCTCGATCTTCTTTCCCAAATATTCCGGCGTACGTCCGACCATCAGACCCGCGATAAAAACGGCGAGAATCACATAGATAAGTACTCCATACATTCCCGAGCCGACACCGCCAAAAACTGTTTCACTCAGCATCATATTGGCCAGTGGAACCAGGCCGCCGAGGGGAGTGAAAGAGTCGTGAGCGCTGTTCACGGCTCCACAACTTGTGTCGGTGGTGACGGTGGCCCACAGAGCGGAATTGGCAATGCCAAAGCGGACGTCCTTGCCTTCCATGTTGCCACCCGCCTGTAACGTGCTGGCGTGTTGATCAACGCCAGTAATCAGCGGATTTCCCCGCGCCTCAGCCCAGTAAGCGACGGAAACGCCAACAACAAAAAGGATGGCCATGGCCGCCCACACCGCCCAACCATGGCGCTGCGAGCCTGTCATGCGTCCCAATGTGTAAGTGAGCCCCGCGGAGATGGCGAAAATGCAGAACATTTCAAATAAGTTGGTTAGCGGAGTGGGATTCTCAAATGGGTGTGCGCTATTGGCGTTAAAAAATCCACCGCCGTTGGTGCCCAAATTCTTGATGATTTCCTGCGAAGCCACGGGGCCTTGCGCGATGGTTTGGTCGGTTACGGTGTCCGTGACCGGTTTGCCGTCAGCACCAGCTTTCTGTATTTGCTGCGGCTCAAGAAGTTTTGCCGTGTCGTAGGGACGCAGGTTTTGTACCACGCCTTGCGACACTAAAAACAAAGCTCCGACAATGCAGAAGGGCAGAAGCACCCACAGGCAACAACGGACCAGATCAACCCAAAAATTACCGATTGTCTTCATTTGCCGGCGCGCAATTCCGCGGATGAATGCAATTGCCAGCGAAATGCCGACTGCCGCCGAAACGAAGTTCTGATAAGCAAGCCCCGCCATCTGCGTGAAGTAACTCATCGTCGCTTCTCCGGCATAGGCTTGCCAGTTGGTATTGGTGGTGAACGATGCAGCGGTGTTGAATGCCAGGTGCGCGGGTGCGACTGCTGCAAATTTCTGAGGATTGATTGGCAGCAGGCCTTGCATTCGCTGCATGAGGTAAAGAAGCAGCATGGACACCACGCTGAACAGCAACATAGCGATTGCATATTCGGTCCAGGGCATCTCATGTTCTTCGTCCACTCCCGTTACTCGATAGAGCAATCTCTCAATTGGCCGCAGCACGGGGTCCATAAACGTGCGTTCCTTGCTGAATACACGAGCCATGAAAATGCCCAGCGGCTTGGTTACGAGCAAGACGATGAAGAGAAAAAGCAGAATTTGAAACCATCCATTGGCTGTCATATTCAAAACTTCTCCGGACAGAGCAGTGCATACAGCAGATACACGCCAGTAAGAATGCTGATGATAAGCATGATCATTGATTCCAAGCCCATGACATTCCTCACTTCACTCGGTCGCAGAAACGCACGTACCCGATCGACAATGCAAAAAATGCAATCGTGACTGCTATCCAAATAACATCCTGCATAAATCTCTCCCGAATCCGGGCGCCTGAAGACGCCCGTTCTTACGCAGCCTGCGATGAAGACATCTTTTTTTCGGTGATCTCCACCACCCAGTCTTGCGAGGCTTCCCTCCTGAGGACCACGAGGTAACAGATGTGCTCGTAACGTCGGCCGTTGTCTTTATGCAGTGCAGACAAAAATAAAATGCAAAACGCAAGGCACGCAGCACATAAAGTCGTCATGATTACTATTACAACCATGCAAGACCTGCCCGCGGCTCCCATGAACTGAGCCACGCCGTTCAATTCATTGGATAACACCGCCCGTAAACCTCGGATAAGAGGTTGATAAAAGGTTTATAAAAATGAAAATCGGAGGGAAAAGGCGGTCCTGGATTTTTTGGCTATACGAAGAGCGCTTATTCGCCAGCGACGAAGCGGTATCCGATCCAGGGCTCGGTGACAATGTAGGAAGGTGACGAGGGATCAGGTTCAATCTTTTTTCGCAGCTGCCCGATAAAGACGCGCAGATACTCCGGCTGCTCGCTGCTGCCCGCGCCCCACACTGCAGTCAATAGGGTCCGATGTGTGATGACCTTGCCCGCGTGCCTCGCGAAGTAAGTAAGCAGTTCAAATTCTTTTGGAGTGAGTTTTACTTCGCGATTGCGCAGCGTAACTAGATGCGCGTCCAAATCAATGCGGAAATCGCCTGACTCGATCAACCCACCTGCCGGAACTTCGGCGGGCGGCAAGCGTCGAAGGTTGGCGCGCACTCGCGCCAGCAGTTCGCTGATGCCAAACGGCTTGGTCACATAGTCGTCCGCGCCGGCATCCAGCGCGCGCACCTTGGTCCGCTCTTCACCTTTTACGGAGAGAACGATGATAGGCACCTGCGATTTTGCGCGCAGCCTGCGAGAGAGTTCCAGCCCATCCATGTTTGGCATGGAGATGTCGGTGATGATGAGGTCCGGCGTCCAATCCTTTACGATCTCAAGCGCCGTTTCCCCATCATTTGCAACCCGCAGATCGTAGCCTTGGGAAGATAGCGCGGTCCGCAACACTCGCGTGATCTGCGGCTCGTCATCTACCACTAAAATCTTGCGGTGATCGGCGTTCGAGTTCAATTCGCCTCCTGCGTGACAATGTGAACATCCACCGCGGGCGCCTGGCGCAGAAATTTCTGGATGACCGTTAAGTATAAATACTTGCGCCAGCCTTCCTGTGCCGAGCGTCCAAAAATAATCTGTGTAATGTGCTTCTCGCGAGCGAACTCCGCTACGCGGTCAGCCACGCTTCCCCGATTCAAGCGCACAACGGTTGCACCCAAATTCTCAGCGAAACGGACATTTTCTGCCAGGGTCCGGCGATTCTCATCGCTTTCGTCGCCGGATACATCCACGTACACGACGTAGAAATCTCCATCCAGCGCGTGCGCCATGCGCCCGCCGCGCGCGATCAGATACTGCGCCGCGGGGTTCGAGCTCACGCAGACCGCGATCCGTTCGCGCACCGCCGCGTTCACCTCAAAGTGCTCGCCCGCGCGATGCGCCTCCAATGTTTTATCCACTACCTGGGTGACCTGCCGCAAGGCCAGTTCGCGCAGTGCGATCAGATTTCCGCGCCTAAAGAAGTTGCCCAGAGCCCGCTCCGCGCGCGCAACCGGATAAATGTCGCCCCGCCGCATGCGCGTTTGCAACGCCTCGGGTGTGAGATCGGCCATCACGATTTCACCTGCGCGCTGCACTACCCAATCGGGCACGGTCTCCCGCACATGCACGCCGGTGATGCGGGCTACGGTAGGCGAGAGGCTCTCGATGTGCTGGACGTTCATGGTGGAAACGACGTTGATGTTTGCGTCGAGCAATTCGATCACGTCCTGATAACGCTTGGCATGCTTACTGCCCTCGATATTTGTGTGGGCCAGTTCATCCACGAGAACAACCGCGGGTTTGCGCGCCAGAATCGCATCCACATCCATCTCTTCGAAAACGGTGCCTTTGTACTCCAGCCTTTTTCGCGGGACGATATCGAGTTTTGAAGCGAGTTCCTGAATCGGGCGGCGGCCGTGTGTCTCGACGATTCCCACAAGCACATTTTCGCCTCGGCTGTGGCGCCGCAGACCTTCGCTGAGCATGTTGTAAGTCTTACCTACACCAGGCGCGTAGCCCAGAAAAAGCTTGAACACCCCTTCTTTTTTTTCAAGGGGTGCCGCCTCTTCCAACCATTGTTCTGGGGTCTTGCTCACGCCGCTATTGTCGTCGAGGAGTTCCCGATTGTCGAGTTGTGTGTAGAATTGCGGTCGTGAAACGGATTGCAAACTCCCTGCTCCGCAGCCTTGTTGGCGTGGCTGTGGTAACGGTTATTGTCGCTTTCTATCGGCATACGGCGCCGGGCAATCCAACAACGGTTGCGCTCACATTTTTGCTTGCCGTTCTGGTTGTTTCGGCCACCTGGGGCCTGCTCTACGCGGTATTTTTGGCGATTATTGCCACCCTTGCTCTGAATTTTTTCTTCTTGCCCCCCGTAGGAACTTTCACCATTGCGGATTCGCAAAACTGGATCGCTCTGGTTGTGTTTTTGACTACCGCGATCATTGCCAGCCAACTTTCAGAACGTGCGCGGCGGGAGGCGCTCCACGCCACCCAACGCCGAAAAGAAATTGAACGGCTCTATACATTCAGCCAGCGGTTGCTCACAACGGAGAATGTTCCTGAATTGTTGAACGCCGTTCCAAAATATGTTGCGGAATGTTTTGGAGTACGAACAGCAGCGGTCTTCGTGGCTGGCCGTGCAGACATCTACCGCTCGGGCCCGGATGTTCACGGGTTAGATGCCGAGCAGTTAAAGTCAGTTATGGTCCGCGGCGAACCAGCAATCGGCGCCAGCGGCCAGAATTCGGTTGCGCCCATCCGTCTTGGAGTTCAGTCTGTGGGAGCGATTGGAGTTTCCGGCGGACTGCTCTCCCTTGAAATTCTGGAGGCCTTGGGTACTCTGATCGCCATTGCCATTGAACACACGCGCGCAATTGAAAAGTTAGGGAAAGCGGAAGCTACGCGGGAAAATGAAAAACTGCGTTCGGCGATTCTGGATTCCGTCACGCATGAATTCCGCACCCCGCTTACTTCTATCAAGGCGTCGGTCACCACGCTGCTCACCACCAATGAACTCGGGGCGCCCGAGCACAGAGAATTGCTGACGGTCATTGACGAAGAATCCGACCGCCTGAATCGCCTGGTTGGCGAGGCGGCGCTGATGGCCCAGCTTGACGCGAACCAGGTTGAATTGCATCGTCAACCGCACCACATTAGCGAGGCGATTGACCGCGCGCTCGAAGAGTCAAAACAAACGCTGGGCGCTCATCCAGTGAAGACAGACGTGCCCGAAAGCTCGCCGCTTATTTGGATTGACTTGGAGCGCATCACTGACGTTCTGCGTCAGTTGCTGGAAAACGCCGGCAAATATTCGCCCAGCGATTCTCCGATTTATGTTTCCGCTGAAGCTCGTGATGGTGAACTTGTCGTCAGTGTCGCCGATCATGGGCCGGGCATCGATGATTTCGAGCAGGCTTTGATCTTCGACAAGTTCTATCGTGGAAAGAGTGAGCGGTACCGGGTGCAAGGCACCGGCATGGGACTGGCCATCGCGAAAGCCATCATTGAAGCGCACGGTGGCGCCATTGGATTAGTCAGTCAATTAGGGAACGGCTCGGTTTTCCACTTTACGCTGCCTCTTCGACCTGCGGCAGCGGAGTAGATCAAAAAAAAGTTCGCTAGAATTCAACCCAGCACTGGACTCCCAAGCCGAAATCGGGGATACTCTCTGCACTGACCTCGCACTCAGTGCCTTACGTGTAAGCCACTGCAGTAATCCCTCGGGAACCCACTCGTCTAAAAGTAAATTGCAGGAGTAAACGCGTATGCCGCCCGGACTGGATAATCTCAAACATATCGTCGTTCTCATGATGGAGAACCGTTCTTTCGACCACATGCTAGGGTCGCTGAAGGCCGTGGATGCGAGGATTGACGGGCTAACGGGGAACGAAAGCAATCCCGACACAACGGGCGCGGCGGTCAAAGTCGCACCGCTTGCCGAATTCCAAAGCCAGCTCGATCCTGACCCGGACCATCATTTTCCTGCGGTCGACCTGCAGATTTTTGGCGGCGATGCCAGCCCGAACCGCTCGGCTAACATGCAGGGATTTGTGAAGAGCTACTTCAATCAGCAGCATGACGTGAAACACTCGGGCAAAATTATGTATTACTTTCCCAAAGAAAAGTTGCCGGTGCTCACTACGCTGGCCACCGAGTTCGCGGTGTTCAACGGATGGTTTTCATCCATTCCGGGACCCACCATCTGCAATCGCGCTTTCGCGCATTACGGAACGTCGTTTGGCCAGGTCAGCATGGATTTTTTCTATGTGAAAGAGCCGTACAAAAGCGTTTACGAACGCCTGATTGCCGCGAATCCCGCGCGCACGGCGAAAATTTATTACTACGATCAATCCAGTTCGACGATGGAAATCGTCAACTTGTTGCAACATCAGCCCCAGCTTTTTGGCACCTACGATCAATTCCTTGCTGATTGCAAGAAAGGCACACTTCCTGACTATTGTTTTGTAGAGCCGAACTACAACGACCACGACGGCGATGAGGGCGCGCTGGTGGCCTCCGACCAGCATCCCGATCACAACGTGCAGGCAGGAGAACTGTTTATTGCGTCTGTTTACAACGCGATTAAGCAGAACGCCACCCTGTGGCAAAGCACCGCGCTGCTGATTGTGTATGACGAGCACGGTGGAATCTACGACCACGTTCCGCCGCCGGCGTGCACGCCTGACGGATTTGTTGCGTCGGGCAGTGACACCGGCACTGGAGCGGAGTTCAAGTTTGATCGACTGGGAGTCCGCGTGCCCGCGATTTTGGTTTCTCCCTGGGTGCCAAAGGGAACGGTTGTGAGTGGTCGCATTTTCGAGCACGCCTCCATTCCGGCAACGGCGACCAAGTTTTTCCTGGGTAACTATGACCAGCGTTCCCCGCGCGAAAAAGCCGCGGATACGTTTCTGGATTTGCTTTCACTATCCACCATGCGAACTGACGCGCCCGATTTCGACGTATAGAGGTTGACCGATGACTTTGATACATGTTCCAAGGCCGCCGAAGAATGCGTTTTACAAAGACAGGCCCGTCTCTAGCTTGCTGAAAAATCAGATCCGCCATTTGCAGGAAGCGGAATTCAACCTCATCAAGACCGAAGGCCAGGCTGCGGAGTTTATACGCCGGGTCACTGCGAAATTGCATCCCGAGGGCGCCAGGCCTCAAGTAGTGCGGAGAAGAAAAGCACAGCCGGGCCGCGTGAAGGAAATCGCCGCGGCCGCGAGTCGCAAAGTGAGGGTTTCTGGCGGCCGCAAGTCCAAAGCCGCGTCCAAAACCCGAGGCAAGAGGGCCGCCTCCAAAAGCAATCGCAATAGCAAGAAGAGGAAATTGTGATGGGCGTGCGATGGGCAGTTTTGATCGTCCTCGTTCTGACGTGCTCCACGATGTACGCGCAAGAAGGCCAGCTGCAGTCTGACTTTCGCCGCGAAAGCGAACACTTGAAAGAAGATTGTGGCAGCTTCAGTTTCAAATCCATTGCCAGTTGCGGGCAGGAGTTGTTCACCGATCATCCTCTGCACATCGCAGCCGGCAGTATTTCCCCGCAAAATGGGTTCGGGCTAGGCGCGGCATTCGTTGCGCACTACACGCCAAATGAAAACTGGCGCTTGAGTTGGGACGTGGACGCGGTTGGTTCCTTCAATAGCTCGTATCGCGCGGGGGCGTATATGAAGCTCATCCATACGCCGCCCCAGCAAATTCACGTTTCGATTGGTCCATCTAACGGCACGACAAAGAGCGCGAGCAATTTGACGGTACATCCCTACACCGTTTTTAACCTCTCCGCGCAAACCATTTCGTTGAACAAATTGTTTTTCTTTGGGGAAGGGCCGGATTCCACGCTGGCGGGTCAGTCAGTATTTGGGATGAAGCAAACCATCCTTGGCGGCAGCGTTATTAAGCCTGTGTACGAATGGGCGGCAATGAGCAAATTGAATCTTGCGCTATTGGGTGAGGTGAATGGGAGGTTTGTAAATATTCGCGGAAACAGCGGAGAGTCGAGTCCGACGATTGGTCAGCTCTACGACGAAGCTACTGCGCCGGGGCTTACAACTCAGCCTGCTTTTCTGCAACTTGGCGAAGGCCTTCGCTTGGAGCCTAATCTATTCAGCAATCATTTGCAGCTGAATTATCTGGTCAACTTCCAGCAATTCTTCGCGCCGTCCAATTCTGCGTTTTCCTTTCGCCGCTGGACGGTTGACCTGGGCCACAATTTTCCGCTGTATCAAAATTCCGTTTCCAATCGACCCAAAGACAGCAACGGTCCGGACGAATGCGCCTCCGCCGTGGGAGCAACTTCGTGCCCTTCGATCTCACGCAACCGGACGGGAACGGTGGGAGTGCGCTTGCTGATTTCGGAATCGGCTGCTGGAGCGGGCAGTGCTGTGCCCTTTTATTTTCAGCCCACGCTTGGCGGATCGGACATAGACGGCAATCCCGCGCTCAGCAGTTTTCAGGACTATCGCTTTCGTGCGCCAAACATTTTGCTGCTTCGAGAGAGCTTCGAGCACTCCATCTGGGGACCCGTGGGATTCACTTTCGCGGTGGACGAAGGGAAAGTGGCGCTCCGACGTGACGATGTGGACTTTGGGAATTTGAGGCACAGCTTTAGCACCGGCCTGACGCTGCGCGCGGGCGGCTTTCCGCAGGTGTTTCTGCTTTTTGCCTGGGGAGGCGGCGAAGGGCATCACACGATCGCCGGCATGAATACATCGCTGCTTGGGGGATCGGCACGGCCTTCGTTGTATTGACATCAGTGCTGTTTCTTACAGGGCACGTTGCATGAGTACGGTGTCCAGCCACTGCTCAAACTTAAATTCAACCGATTTCAATGTTCCTGCATGGTTAAATTTGAAGCTTTCATGCAGGCGGATTGAAGCTGCATTGTCGCTCCCGCCGATGATGGCAATCATTTGCCGTGCGCCGCCATGCTTGCAAGCATCTATCAACGATGCAAGCAGAGCTTTGCCGACTCCCTTTCCGAGGTGTTCCGGATGAATGTAGATGGAGTCTTCAACCGTGAAACGGTAGGCATTCCTGGGACGATACGGCGTCGCGTAGGCATAGCCCACAACCAATCCGTTTGCTTCCGCGACAATGTAGGGGAGATTGCACAGCTGAATGTTCGCTCTGCGGCGGCCCATTTCTATTGGATCGGGAGGCTCAGTTTCGAAGGTTGCTGTGCTGTGGCGAACATAGTGGGCGTAAATCGCGCTGATCGCCTCAATGTCGCTTTCGTTCGAAGGCCTGACCATGAAGACGAGCTACGCTTTGATCACCGCGGCTGGCTGAATGTCTTCCACATCCACCCAATGAGTCGGATATTTTCCCGTGTAGCAGGCCGTGCAGTAACTTGTTTTATCTCCGTCGCCGCAGGCTTTTTTCAACCCTTCGAGCGAAAGGTAGCTTAAAGAATCGGCACCAATGTAAGCACGAATTTCTTCAATGGATTTATTTGCGGCGATCAGTTGGTTCTTGGATGGAGTGTCCACGCCATAAAAACATGGTGAGATGGTGGGAGGACAGGAAATCCGCATGTGGACCTCTTTCGCTCCGGCGCTGCGAATCATGCGGACGATTTTGCGGCTGGTGGTGCCGCGCACAATGGAATCGTCAATCAGTACGACCCGCTTGCCTTCGAGCAGCGAACGCACAGGATTCAACTTGAGCTTCACGCCAAAGTCACGAACCGTCTGTCGAGGTTCGATAAAAGTGCGGCCCACATAGTGATTGCGGATAAGGCCAAAGCGCAGCGGGATGCCGCTTTCGGAAGAAAAGCCCATGGCCGCGGTAACACCGGAGTCGGGCACCGGCACAACGATGTCGGCATCCACGGGAGCTTCAAGGGCCAATTGACGGCCAAGCTCTTCACGACTCTGCTGCACGAAACGGCTGAAGACGATGCTGTCAGGCCGGGAAAAATAAACGTGCTCGAAAATGCAGCTCGATTGATTTCCCGCAGGAGCGTAGAAGCGGGAAGTCATTCCCTCGGGACCGATGACGATCAGCTCGCCGGGTTTTACTTCGCGCTCGTAGGTTGCGCCGATCAGATCAAAGGCGCAGGTTTCCGACGCAAAAACGATTGTGTCCTGTTTTTGTCCGGTTTGAGCGGGAATGCGTCCCATGGCAAGCGGCCGGAAGCCGCGAGGGTCGCGGGCGGCGAAAATACGGTCAGGGCTGATCATGACCAGCGAGAATGCGCCTTCCACACGCCGCAAAGCATCGGCCATGGCCTCGGGCAAAGTCTGCTCGCGCGACTGCGCGATGAGATGTACGATCACTTCAGTATCGCTGTTGGTCTGGAAGATCGAGCCTTGCGCTTCCATGCGGCTGCGGATTTCCTGAGCATTGACCAGATTGCCATTGTGAGCAAGTGCCATCATGCCTTTGTTCGATTGCACCATGATGGGCTGGGCATTTAGCAGGGAAGAATCGCCGGCGGTGGAGTAGCGAGTATGGCCAATGGCGAGGTTGCCGCGCATCCTTGAAAGCATGTCCTCGGTGAAAATATCAGCCACCAGGCCCATGTCTTTGTGCATGCGTAGGGCCATGCTGTCGGAGGTCACGATCCCGGCCGACTCCTGCCCGCGATGTTGCAGTGCGTGCAGCCCGAGGTAAGCCATCTTCTCCGCTTCGGGGTGGGAGTAGATCGCCACCACGCCGCACTCATCATGGAATTTGTCGTTCAGCATTTCAGCCCTCGGGGTGCTCGAAAGTTTAGTCTGCTGCTACCAAACCTGGTTCCGTTTTCAGCGCCTGCTCCAGCGCGCCTTCGTATGCGTCGTTCAGTTCACGGATGGAAGCGGAGATCACCTTCCGTCCGTCCAGGTTAACTTCAATTCGGCCGGCAACGGTCTCGCCAATCGGTTCAAAGAGGATGCCATATTTTACTGCTAATTGTTTGATTGGCTGAACGTTCTCTTGGATACAAGAGATCACAATTCTGGTGGCTTCCTCTCCAAACAAAACTGACTCCGCCGGAAGGCCATTGGATGAGATATCTGCTTTTAATCCAATATCTTGGCGAAAGCTTGACTCGGATAGAGCGACCGCCAGGCCGCCATCGGAACAGTCGTGGACGGAGTCCACGAGGCCGCTGCGGACGATTTGGATGATTGCTTTCTGCAGTGCGGCTTCCTGCTCGAGATCCAACTCAGGCGGATAGCCCCAGATCGTGCCGAGGATTTCCTTGGAGTATTCAGAAGAACCAAATTCAGATTCAGCGTCGGTCGCGTCGCCGGGTTCGGAGCCTCGAAGGAGGATGACGGCGCGTCCGGGTTCGCGGAAAGACATGCCGGGAACTTTCAGGACATCGTCAACCAGGCCGACAATTCCGAGGACCGGCGTGGGATAAATTCCTTCACCCAATGTTTCGTTGTACAGGCTGACATTTCCGCCGGTAATCGGGACATCGAGTTCCTCGCAGGCTTTCGTGATGCCGTCAATGGCCTGTGACAACTGCCACATGATGGGCGGTTTTTCCGGATTGCCGAAGTTCAGGCAATTGGTACCGCCGACGGGAATTGCGCCGGCACAAGCGACATTACGCGAGGCCTCGGCGACCGCGTGCATCGCCCCGAGCTTGGGGTCGAGATAAGCCCAGCGGCCGTTGCCATCGAGCGCCATGGCCAGTCCGCGAGAAGAACCTTTCAGCCGGATCACCCCTGCATCGCCATCACCCGGGCCTTCCACAGTGTTGGTTTGCACCATGGAATCGTATTGCTGCCAGACCCAACGCTTGCTGCGGATGTTGCTGCTGGCCAGCAGTTGTTTTAGATCCTGGGTGAAATCTCGAGATTGGTTGAGCTGAATCTGCGCGGGCTTTTCGCGTGGAACTGGAGGCTCCCAGCGTTCCATGGGACGGTCGTAAATAGGCGCGTCATCAGTAAGCGCCTCGTTGGGAATTTCAGCGACGACTTTGCCGTGCTCCAGCACGCGCATGGTGTTTTCGCCGATTACTTTTCCGATTTCGACCGCATCCAGTCCCCACTTGCGGAAGACGCTATAAACTTCCTCTTCGCGGCCCTTTTCGGCGACGAGCAACATGCGCTCTTGCGATTCGCTGAGCAGAATTTCGTAAGCGGTCATGCCTGTTTCGCGCTGCGGGACGCGGTCCATTTCAATTTCCAGGCCGACGTGGCCGCGCGCGCCCATTTCGCAGGTGGAGCAGGTAAGTCCTGCGGCGCCCATGTCCTGAATGCCAACGATGGCCCCGGTCTGCATGGCTTCCAGGCAAGCCTCGAGTAAAAGCTTTTCAAGAAAAGGATCGCCGACTTGCACATTGGGGCGCTTTGCTTCTGATCCTTCGCTGAATTCCTCGCTGGCCATGGTCGCGCCGTGAATGCCGTCGCGTCCGGTTTTTGAGCCGACGTAAATTACCGGATTACCCTCGCCCGCGGCCTTGGCGTAAAAAATTTCGTCTTTCCTGACAAGCCCAAGAGCAAAGGCGTTTACCAGCGGATTGCCGGAGTAGCATGGTTCGAACTTGGTTTCTCCACCCAGGTTCGGAACTCCAAAGCAATTTCCGTAGGACGCGACGCCGCCGACCACGCCTTCAAGGATGGAGTGGTTCTTGTGAATGTCTTGCGTGGCGCGGACACTCTTGTCCGCGGCTTTTGATTCTTCAATCGGCCCAAACCGCAGTGAGTCCATCACGGCCACTGGCCGCGCGCCCATGGTGAAGATGTCGCGCAGAATGCCGCCGACGCCAGTGGTCGCGCCCTGAAAAGGCTCAATAAATGAAGGGTGGTTGTGCGATTCGATCTTGAAGGCGCAGGCCCAGCCGTCGCCGATATCAATGATTCCGGCATTTTCCCCCGGGCCCTGCAGCACGCGGCGACTGCGGGTGGGCAATCGCTTCAAATGCACACGGGACGACTTATAAGAGCAGTGCTCGCTCCACATGACGCTGAAAATTCCCAGCTCCGTCAGCGTCGGCTCGCGCCCGCCAAGGAGCTTTTTGATCTTTTCGTATTCGTCGGGAGTGATGCCGTGCTCCCGGATAATTGCGGGAGTTATGGCAGAATTCACGCTGATTGTCATGGGTGAAATCCTATTTTCTCATGGCACGGCGAAGGGTGTAAAAAGTTAATTCGATTGAACAAAAAGTGGTGCAATTCCGCGGGGATGAACCAAGACATTGTCATTTTGAACGGGTTTATCGCGAAGATGCCTGCCAGCTTGAACGTCCGTAGGGATGCTTCGACTCGAAAGTGCTTCGCTTGCTGTTTTTCGCTCAGCGTGACAGGGGATTATTTGGCGCGTGTATTAGGGATGAAGCCAACAATCTCGATATGATGAGAGTGTCTGCCATCGCAAAACATGCCTATGATCTCTGTTCGTCCGATTACTGAAAAAGATGTTCCCGCGCTCTTGTCTCTCATTCTTGAGCTGGCTGACTACGAGCACCTTGAGGTCACAACCACAGAGGCCGATCTGTTGAGGGATGGTTTCGGCGTCAATCGAAAATTCCGCGCGTTGCTTGCCGAATACCACGGCAAAGCGGCAGGATACGCCATGTTCTACGATTTTTACTCCAGCTTCCGCGGGCGTTGTGGCCTGTTTCTTGAAGACATCTATGTACAGCCAGCGCTTCGCAACAACGGGATTGGAAAAGCTTTGCTGGCGCACGTGGCGAGGATATCCAAAGAAGAAAATTACTTCGGCATGCAATGGGAAGTTCTCGACTGGAACCAGCCTTCGATTGAATTCTACGAACGCATCGGAGGGAAGTTTATGGATGAGTGGCGGCAGGTGTCGCTCACGGGAGAGGCATTGCGCAAAGTGGCCGGGGACGCGAAATGAGCGAGGCAGTGCAGATTATCGGAGCAGGCCTTGCCGGGGCCGAAGCCGCATGGCAGTGTGCCAAGCGAGGCGTGCCTGTCGAGCTTTACGAAATGCGGCCGGTGCGCTCGACGCCAGCGCACCAGACCAGCGACTTCGCGGAGCTGGTCTGCTCGAATTCATTGAAGTCTGAAAGCGAAAACACTGCTCCGTGGTTGCTGAAAGAAGAAATGCGTCGCGCCGGATCGCTGTTGCTGCAATTGGCCCGGGAGTGCGCCGTTCCCGCTGGTCATGCGCTGGCCGTTGATCGGGCCGCGTTTGCCTCACGCGTGACTGAAGTAATTTCGCAAGAACCGCTGATTGAGGTGAAGCGTGAAGAGGTTGCGCAGATTGATTCGGCGAAAATCACCATTATCGCCACCGGCCCGCTAACTTCGAACGCGCTATCGGAAGACATCGCCCGTCTTACGGGCGCCGACCATCTCTCTTTCTATGACTCCATTAGTCCGATCGTCGAAGCCGATTCCATTGACATGGGAAAGGTCTATCTGGCGGCGCGCTATGACAAAGGCACGGCGGACTATATCAACTGCCCAATGTCGAAGGAAGAATACGACCGCTTTTATGACGCGTTGCTCGCCGCGCAGCCGGTCGAAGAAAAAGATTGGGAAAATCTAAATTATTTCGAAAGCTGTTTGCCAATTGAAGAAATCGCCCGCCGCGGCCGTGACACGTTGCGCTTTGGACCGATGAAGCCGGTTGGCCTGCGCGATCCAAAAACCGGAAAGACGCCCTACGCAGTTGTGCAACTGCGCCAGGAAAACCTGCGTGCCGATTCCTACAATTTGGTTGGATTTCAAAATCACCTGAAATTCGGGGAGCAGGCGCAGGTGCTGCGGCTTATCCCTGGGCTGGAGAATGCGCGATTTTTGCGCTATGGCCAAATTCATCGCAACACCTACATCAACGCGCCAACTTTGTTGCGCGAAACTTTGCAAATGAAAGAGTATCCGCACATCTTTTTTGCCGGGCAAATCTGCGGTGTTGAGGGATACGTGGAATCTATTGCCGCCGGGTTGATGGCCGGCGTTCACGCAGCAGCGTTGGGCATGGGCGGTGAGTCCGTGCCTCCCCCTCGCGAGACGGCGCTTGGTTCGCTCGTGCATTACATTACTCACGCCGATGCGAAGAACTTCCAGCCGGCGAATATTACTTTTGATCTTTTGCCGCCGCTGGAGAGGAAGATCCGGGACCGCAAAGAACGTCACAAACAGCAATGCGAACGAGCTCTGGATGGTTTTGAACGCTGGAGGCATCGCGAAAAAGAAGGCAATATTCCCCTGCCAGCCTCGATTTTGTGAGTTCAATAATTCATTTGACCTGGCGCGCAAACCTCTGTAGCTTTCTGCCAATTGCTTTGAGATGAGGTGTATTGGTGCCAGTTTCCGCTTTGGACGTAATCAGTCCGGCAATCGAGCACTGCAAACAGCAATTGTTCCGGCCCTTTCGCCTGGGGCAATGGACCAGGCTGGCTTTTGTTGGATTGCTGGCGGGCGAGCTCGGTTCGGGCGGAAGTTGCAGCTTTCAAGTTCCTCCCATTCCTCACCAATCCCAAGGCTCAGATCATTTCTTGTCTTCAGCATTCTCGATTTCTGGGATGGCGGCTGGTGAACTTGCGGTTCTCATTACGCTGCTGGTTGTGGGAGCTCTGGTTATCTTTACGGGCCTGCTCTATTTGAATAGCATGATGCGCTTTGTGCTGTTTGATAGCGTCGTAACCCGCGAATGCAGGATTCTCCAGAGCTGGGCACGACGAACGCGTCCCGGGTTCCGGTATTTTCTTTGGCAGATCGCTTTTATCTTGATCGCATGGCTCATCCTTTGCGTGTTCGTCGGTATTCCGATAGTGATGGCTATCGGTTTTGAGTGGTTTAAATATCCGAGCCAGCACACGGTCGGACTAATACTTGGTGGAATCACTTTGTTTTTCTTCTTGCTTGGCTACTTTCTTGTGACGCTGACTGTAGCGGTGATGACCAAAGACTTTGTTGTTCCCCAAATGGCTCTCGAAAATATCGGAGCGGTCGAAGCATGGCGCAACCTGCTCAATATGATGAAAGCGGAAAAATGGAGCTATGCGGGTTATATCGGCGTGAAAGTGGTGCTTGCGATAGCTGCCGGAATTCTCGTTGGAATTGTTTCGATCATCGCAGTGCTCATTCTCGGGATACCTTTTGGCGGCATGGCTGCAATCGCTATTCTTGCCGGCGAGGCAGCAGGAGTGGGCTGGAATATTGTCACCATCGGTGTAGCCGTGACTGTGGGACTTATTCTTCTGGCGATTATTTTGTATCTGGTTTGTTTGATTTCGGTTCCGGTAGTTGTCTTTTTCCCGGCTTATGCACTGTACTTTTTTGCGGCACGTTATGCTCGCCTGCGGGACGTGCTCTATCTTCCTGTCATTCCTTCGCAACCGTTGCCACCGCCGCTATTTCCGCAAAGTCCCGGGACAGTCGGATAGTTTATCTGCTTATTCGAGCGAGGAACTTTCGAGTTCATGCGGTGTCTATCCTTGATGGTAATCATGCTTGAACGACGATCACCGCAAGGAGCGAAGCAATGGCTTGTTCAGTTTCAGGCGATCCGTCTCATCCGCAGCTCAATGTAACGCCTCTGATTGACGTCCTGCTGGTACTCATCATCATTTTCATGTTCATTGTCTCCATGTCGAAGCGGCAGGGGCTGGAAGCCCAGATTCCTCAACCGGCAACCGACTCCGCTCGAGAGCCGGAAGGCACGATTGTGATTCAACTGCATTTGAACGCCGGAACTGATGTCCCGACTCTTAAGGTCAACCACGATGACGTGAGCTGGCGGGATTTGGAAGAAAAACTTCGCAAAATCTACGCATCGCGCGCGGAACGGGTCGCCTTCGTGCAAAGCGATGGCGAAGTGGATTTCCGATATGTCGCAGATGTGATTGACCAAGCCAAAGGCGCCGGCGTTGATCGCGTGGGATTGATGCCGAAAGAGTAGGCCCTATTCGCTGGCGCGATTCTTGATCCAGATGGGTGTGCCCACGAAGCCGAAAGCGCGGCGAATCTGGTTTTCCAGAAATCGCTGGTACGAGAAATGTAATTTTACTTTCCGGTCAGTGAACAAAATAAATGTTGGAGGCGCAACGGAGGCCTGCGTCATGTAATAGATCCTTACTGCCTGCCGAACAGGAACGCCAGCGCGTTCAAAGTCCACATGCTTGAGGAAACGATTCATCTCTGAAGTCGAAATTCTCTTGCGGCGTTCCGTGGCGACCTCTTCGAGCAAAGGGAAAATCTTTTCCGTCCCTTTGCCCGTGGCCGCGGAAATAAAAACCAACGGCGCATAGCTTAGGAATTTCAACCCGTAGCGGAGACGCTGCTCATAAGCCACGCGCTCGGCGGGGCGTTTGCTTTCGCGGATTCGCGCCGCTTTCGAGCGGCTGACCGCTTTCTTCTCCCCGCTCATCACCAGGTCCCATTTATTAATGACGATGATGACCGAGCGCCCACTTTCATGGGCATATCCGGCGATGGCGGCGTCCAGCTGGCTTACGCCTTCGGTGGCGTCAATCACCAACAAAGCGATATCCGCGGCCTCAAGGTGCTTGCGCGCCATCACTACCGATAGCTTTTCCGCCATTAGATTGGTCTTGCCCTTGCGGCGTATGCCAGCGGTATCAATAAAGCGAAACTTGCGGCCATCGCGCTCAATGACTTCATCCACGGCGTCGCGCGTGGTGCCGGGAATGGGAGAGACGATGGAGCGATCCATACCGGTCAGCCGGTTCAGCAGCGTGGACTTGCCCACGTTGGGATGGCCGATGATTGCAACTTTTACTTCTCTTATGCTCCTTGGATCGGTCTTGGGAACCTCTTCTGGCTCGTGTTCGTCTGCATTCTCAGTGCTCGGCGCCATTTCGTCGGCGTTCTCTGGAACTTCCGGGGCCGCGTCTTCCCGCGCCCCAGGCTCTGTGGCAGGAAGTTTCAACCTTTCAATAATCGCGTCGAGCAGGTCGTCGAGTCCGCGACCGTGCTCCGCGGAGATGGGGAAAATATTCTTGATTCCCAGTCCATGAAATTCGTCCGCCAGCCTGTCTTGCTTGTCGGAATCCACTTTGTTGACTGCCAAAAATAAAGGCTTGCCCGTCCTCTGCAGAAGGCGCGCGAGCTCATGGTCCGGCCCGGTGAGTTCGCTGCGTCCGTCCACAACCATGACGATGGCGGCTGCTTCTTCGAACGCGACGCGCGCCTGGCGAAAAATCTCAGCAGGAATGAAATTCTTCTCGTCGGGAATAATGCCGCCGGTGTCCACAAGCCGCATGTGCCGGCCGCGCCATTCAGTTTTCCCATACAAACGATCGCGGGTAATGCCCGGCTCGTCACCGACAATAGCGCGTCGCGACCCCACGATCTTATTGAAAAGCGTGGACTTGCCGACGTTGGGGCGGCCCACGATGGCAAGGAGGGGGATTGTGCTCGAATTCTGCGAAATTTCTTTCAATGCGGCGCCTTTTTTAGCAGGTATTTGTTTTATCGCGGAGAGACGAGAGCGGTTGTCTGCACGCGGCCATAATTCGTTGAGCTGGGATTATTATAGAGACTCCGTGGCCACCTCTCCTGAGTTTGTCTCTTCCTCTGCCGTTAAAGCGTCCAATCCGTCGCTCTATCAGTTCTTTTCGCCCGGAGGCATTCTCTCGCGCACGCATCCCGCCTATGAGTTCCGCCGAGGTCAGCTGCAGATGGCGCAGGCCGTGGAGGAGGCGCTGGAAAAACGGCGGCACCTGGTAATCGAAGCAGGGACAGGCACCGGGAAGACCCTCGCCTATCTGGTTCCCGCAATTCGTTCCGGAAAGCGAGTGATTATTTCCACGGGAACGAAAAACCTGCAGGAGCAGCTTTTCTACAAAGATATCCCCTTTCTGGAGCAGGCGCTGTATCCCCAAGGCGAAGGCAAATTACGCGTTTGTTACATGAAAGGACGCGCCAATTATTTGTGCCGAAAAAAGCTTTACGACCTGACCGACCAGCCGGTGCTCAACGGGCTTGAAGAGATCGAACAGTATCGCGAAATCGCTGCCTGGGAGAAAACCACCGACACCGGAGACCGCGCGGAGCTGACCGCGCTGCCCGAGGCTAGCGCGCTGTGGCACAAGCTGGACGCGCGCGCCGATACCTGCCTTGGCCAGAAGTGCAGTTCCTGGGAGAAGTGCTTCATTACAGAAATGCACCGGAAGGCGGCCGAGAGCGACATCATCATCGTGAATCACCATTTGTTTTTTGCCGACCTCGCCATCAAGCAGCAATCGGAATACGCGCCCGATGCGGGAATTCTGCCGGAAGCTGGCGCGGTGATCTTTGACGAAGCGCATGAACTGGAAGATGTGGCGGGAAGTTATTTCGGAGTCTCCGTAAGCAATGGACGCTTTGAGGAGTTGTGCCGCGACGTGGAAGCCTCGGCGCAGCGCAATCACATGTACACGCCGCAACTTTCGGGCGCGATCAAGAGTATGCGCGAGCGAGCCGCGTTCTTCTTTGCCTTGCTGCCTACCGGAGACAATCGCTTCGCCTTCGAAAATCGTCGCGAGTTTCTAGAGGAGAATGGCGACGAATTTCTGGGGCTGCAGCAATCGATAACGCGGCTGGGGTCGGAGCTGGAGAATATCCCTTCCAAGCCTGAAGAAGTTTTTAATTTTTGCCGGCGTGCGCAGGAGTTGCAGGTACAGCTTAGCTTTCTGATGGAATCGGAAGATCGCAACACAGTCTTCTGGATTGAACGGCGTCGCGGCGGAAGGGAAAAAATGAATGTCTTTCTCCAGGCCACGCCGATTGATGTAGCGCCCATTCTAAAAAGCAGTCTTTTCGATCAGATGGAATGCGCAGTGCTGACCTCGGCGACACTCGCCGTCGGCGGCGAGTTTGGATACATCAGGCGGCGATTGGGCCTAGAGCATGCGCGCGATTCCGTGCTGCCATCGCACTTTGATTATGAAAGTCAGGCGATGCTGTATGTTCCTCCGGATCTACCCGATCCGCGCACGCCGCAATTTACCGCGAAGGCCGCCGACCGGATTCGCAAGCTGCTGGAAATCACGCGCGGGCGAGCTTTCGTGCTCTTCACGAGCTATGCGCAGATGAATGACATTTACCAGCGCCTGTTGGGCGAGCTGGAATTTCCCTTGCTTTTGCAGGGGAGTGCTCCTAAGACAGCACTGCTCGAGGAGTTCAGGCTTACGCCCAATGCAGTGCTATTTGCGACTTCATCTTTTTGGCAGGGAGTGGACGTGCAAGGCGACCAGTTGAGCTGCGTGATTATTGACCGCCTGCCGTTCGCCGTTCCCAGCGATCCTGTCGTCGCCGCGCGCCTGCGGGCGATTGACGCTGAAGGCGGAAACGCATTCTTCCAGTATCAGGTTCCCGCCGCGGTGATTACGTTGAAGCAGGGCTTCGGCCGGCTTATCCGCTCATTGCACGATCGCGGGCTGCTGGTGCTGCTGGATAACCGCATTCTGAAAAAAGCTTACGGCCGCGTCTTCGTTGAGAGCCTGCCCAACTACCGGCGCACCACGGATTTGAACCATGTCAGCGAATTTTTTGGCATCGAAGAGTAGAAATCTTACGGCGCAAATTTATACTGGTTAGACTTTGGAGTGCTCACGAGGACCCATGAAATTGACCCCAAGTTCGTCCTGGAAGTTTGCTTCAATTGGTGGACTGGCTCTTCTTCTTGTAATCATCCCGTTCAACATTCGACCCGGCTACGCGCAGGAACAAACGAAGCAGTCCGGACCCAGCGCATCCAAGCCCGCTGAGGAAGTTTTCAAAAATATCAAGGTACTCAAAGGTATTCCATCGGACCAGTTGCTTCCTTCCATGCAATTCATCACGGCGGCGCTCGGCGTGCAATGCCAGTTCTGTCATGTGGACGGGCACTTTGATCAGGATGACAAGCCGCCGAAAGAAGCTGCGCGCCACATGATGCAGATGATGTTTGCCATCAATAAAGACAATTTCCGCGGTCATCGTGAAGTTACCTGCAACACCTGCCATCGCGGTAGCGTGCATCCAATGTCGGTGCCGGAAATTACTGAGGCTGCCATGACCATGCCTCGAAGCGAAGCTCCACAGGCGACGTCAAGTGGCCCTTCGGCGGACCAGATTCTTGCCAAATACGTCACCGCATTGGGCGGCGCGGGCGCGATTGGTAAAGTCGCCAGCCGGGTGCAGACGGGCACGGCAACTTTCGGAGGGCACGACACGCCGATCGAGATTTATACGAAGGCTCCGGAGAAACGCGTTTCCATTATGAAGATGGGAAACGCGGAAAGCATTACGGTCTACGACGGCACGAATGGCTGGATGTCTTCGACGGGACGGCCTGTGAGGGAAATGAACGCCGCGGACCTCGAAGCTTCAAAAATGGACGCGGACCTTCACTTTGCGACCGGTGTCAAAGCGGAATTTTCTGACTGGCGTGTTCTGCCCGACGAAAAAGTTGGAGATCATGAAGCGCAGGTCATCCGGGGCAGGATGGCCGATAAGCCTCCGCTAAAGTTGTACTTTGATGAGCAATCGGGACTGCTCGTGCGGCTGGTGCGCTATGCCGAAACCCCGCTGGGGAATAACCCCACGCAGATTGATTATTTCGACTACCGCGATGTGGATGGCGTGAATGTCCCTTTCAAGTGGACCGTTTCGCGACCCGGCAACAGCTTTACCATCCAAATAGCCAAGACGGAGCAAAATGTTCACGTGGACGACGCCAAGTTTGCGAAACCGAGTTCCCCCGCGCAGCCTTAAGGCCCAAGGGAAAACTGGAATTGACGAGTGGCGGAGGAAGGGCTAGCCTTAGCTCGCTCGTACGGAGGACTGTATGCTTCGTGGATTCAGGCAGTTTATTCTTCGCGGCAACGTTGTGGATATGGCAGTCGGCGTCGTAATTGGCGCTGCGTTCGCCACGTTGGTTTCAGCTTTTACCAATGACCTTCTAACCCCGCTTATAGCATTGCTGGCCGGGAAGCCGGATTTTTCCTACATTGGGTTCACGATCCGGGGAACGTCGTTCCCTGTGGGCAATTTCATTAACGCGTTAATTTCATTTTTGCTTGTGGCAGCGGCGGTTTATTTCTTCGTCGTAGTTCCAGTGAATGCTCTAGTGGCGCGGATGCGGAAGGCCCCGGCACCGGCTGATCCGACAACGAAGAAATGCCCGGAGTGCCTGAGTGAGATTCCAATTGATGCGCGGCGCTGCGCCCACTGTGCGCAACCGGTGGCGGCCTAGTAGCGATGTGCGGATGACGCTGATTCAATTCTTGAAACCGTTGATCTCGAAATCGCTAATGATTTGCTGCACTGCGATGCTCCTGATGCAATTCGCCGGGGTCGGGATCCTTTCCGCCCAAACGAAAGAATCAAACCCCGGCGGCATCGAAAACGATGTTTATCAAAATTCCGCGCTGGGATTTTCTTACAAAATCCCCTTTGGTTGGGTGGACCGCACGCAGGCGATGCAAAGTCCAAATGGCGGTTCTATGTCGCAGGTATTACTGGCGGTGTTCGAACGCCCGCCGGAGGCGACCGGAGAGACGATCAATTCGGGAGTGGTGATAGCGGCCGAAAGCGCTTCGTCGTATCCCAAGGTCAGAACCGCGCGGGAATACTTTGAGCCGCTGAGCGAAGCGGCGACCTCGCATGGCTTTACAGCGACAAACGATCCCCACCCTTTTGCGGTGGGAGCGCGCCAAGTTATGCGCGAGGATTTCAGCAAGCCTCGCGGCAAATTGACCATGTATCAATCGTCCCTGGTGATGATCCGGAAAGGTTCAATCGTCTCGTTCACATTTGTTGGCGGAGATTCTGACGAGGTGGAAGAACTCATCCAGAATCTGGATTTAGCGTCGGTTTCCGCTCCAAAACATCCCAAATCTGCTCCCGTTCACAAATAGAAGTTCAGATGGCTCGGAAGTGCCTCTCATGCCATCGTTTACGGCTTGATTCCGGCCCGTAAAAGAGTCCTTTTCATGCTATAATTGTATTCAGATTCTGGGGCAATAAGTATTTGTAAATTCAATAGTTTGAGCCGATTTTCAGGGGTTCGCCTGGCCTGAGATCAGGGCTCGATTACGCTGTTCCAACGGAGCTGAATGGCCACCAAAGAAATTGATTCACCCATCACAGAACCCAAAGTGAAAAGCGCGAAAACCAACGGCGCAAATGGGGACTACACCGCCGACTCGATTAAAGTTCTCGGCGGCATGGAAGCGGTGCGCAAACGCCCCGCCATGTACATCGGCTCGACCGGCGAGATGGGATTGCACCATCTCGTGTATGAAGTCGTGGACAATTCCGTGGACGAGGCGCTCGCCGGCCACGCCGACAAAATTGAAGCCACCATTCATCTGGATAATTCCATCACCGTCGTTGACAACGGCCGCGGCATTCCCGTGGACACAATGGACATTGACGGCGAAAAAATTCCCGCCGCGCAAGTCGTGATGACCAAGCTGCATGCGGGCGGCAAGTTCGATTCGTCCACATACAAAGTTTCCGGCGGACTGCACGGCGTCGGCGTTTCCTGCGTGAACGCGCTGAGTGAAGAGTTGGATCTGGAAATCTGGCGCGATGGATTTACCTGGGAGCAGACGTATTCCAAAGGCGAGCCGACCAGCAAGTTGAAGAAGGCGGGCGCTACCAAAAAGCGTGGAACCAAGGTCCACTTTGTTCCCGATAAAACCATTTTCACCGCCACCGAGTACAACTACGACACGCTGGCGCAGCGCTTGCGCGAGCTGGCTTTTTTGAACAAAGGCCTGCTGATTACGCTGACCGACGAGCGCAATACGGATTCCAAGACCGGCGAAGCCAAGACCGCGGAGTTCAAATACAACGGTGGCATCGCCGAATTTATTAAGCATCTGAACCGCGGCAAACAAGTGCTGCATGACAAGCCGATTTACATGGAAGCCGAGCGTGATGGCGTGGCCATGGAAATTGGACTGCAGTATAACGACGCATATTCGGAATCCCTTTTTACCTTCGCGAACAACATCAATACCGTGGACGGAGGCACGCACCTCTCAGGCTTTCGGACGGCGCTCACCCGCACCATCAACTATGCCGGTCAGCAGATGGGCCTTTTTAAGGACGTAAAAGAAAACCTTACCGGCGACGATGTGCGCGAAGGACTCGTGGCCGTGATCAGCGTGAAGCTGCCACAGCCGCAGTTTGAAGGTCAGACAAAAGGCAAACTGAATTCCGACATCGCCGGCATTGTGCAGGCGCTGGTGAATGAAAAGCTGGGCGCGTTCTTCGAACAGAACACAACAGTTGCCCGCAAGATCATCAACAAAGCCATTGATGCGGCTCGTGCGCGCGAGGCGGCCCGTAAAGCCCGCGACCTGACTCGCCGCAAAGGCGCGCTCGATGGCGGAGGACTGCCGGGCAAGCTGGCCGACTGCTCAGAGAAACAACCGGAGCGCTGCGAGCTGTTTCTAGTCGAAGGCGAATCCGCCGGTGGGACGGCGAAACAGGGACGCGACCGCCGCTTTCAGGCGATCCTTCCGCTCAAAGGAAAAATTCTCAACGTCGAAAAAGCCCGTTACGACAAGATGCTCGGTCACGAAGAAATTCGTGCCATGATCACGGCGCTCGGCACGGGCATTGCGAAAGACGACTTTGATCCGGCGAAGCTGCGTTACGGCAAAATCATTTTAATGACCGACGCCGACGTGGACGGAAGTCACATCCGCACGCTGCTGCTGACGTTCTTCTTCCGCCACATGCAGGAGTTGATCAAGCGCGGCAACGTGTTTATCGCGCAGCCGCCGCTGTTCTCTATCAAAAAAGGAAAGTCGCAGCAGTACATCAAAAACGAAGACGAATTCGATAAGGTCATGCTCAAGCGCGCGGCCGACGGCCTGATCGTCCGTTATGGCGAAGGCGCCGCCAAGCTGGAAGGCGCGAACCTGTCGCGCTTTATGAGCGTGTTGAAGGAGTATCTCGGATTTTTCGACAAGGTCAACAAGCGCCTGCGCGATGAGAGCGTCACGGAAGCTTTGCCGAAGATTGATCTTTCCAAGCGCGCGGACTTTGAAGGCGACAAGAAGACCGCCTCAAAAAAGATCGAAAAGCTGGAAAAAGAACTAAAGAAAATGCAGAAGGAGCGGCAGTTCAAGGAAGTGGAGAGCCGCTTTGACGAAGAGCACAACCTTTGGGAAGTGCGCTACGTGAATTCCCAGGGCGCGGAACACCTCATTAACTGGGAGCTTGCGGCCACTCCTGAATACCGCCAGCTGCTTTCCAAGTTCAAGCAGATTGAGCCTTATATGGAGCCGCCGTTTGTTGTCGAGACAATCGTGAAGGCCTCGAGCAAAGCCAAGACCGAGGAAGCCGAAGAAGAATTAAGCGACTCCGCGCGCGAAGACATGGAGAAGGCGCAGAAAGCTTCGGGCAAGGCTTCATCCAAAAAGAAATTGGCGGAAACGGAAGTGGTTGAAAAAAGCTCAGCCCGCGATCTGTTCGAATACGTGAAGAAAGAAGGAAGCAAGGACTACACCATACAGCGATACAAGGGCCTGGGCGAAATGACCTCTCCACAGCTATGGGAGACGACCATGGACCCAGAGCGGCGCACGCTGCTCTCAGTAAGGCTCGAAGACCTTGCAGAGTGCGAAACCATCTTCACCACGCTCATGGGCGAAGACGTAGAATCGCGGCGCAAGTTCATTGAAGAGAACGCGCTGGATGTGAAGAACTTGGATATTTGAGTTGAGCGGTTGTTTCTGAGGCGGCTCAATGGGCCGCCTTTTATTCTTTAACGATTCCTTTTCCTATTCTCTTGTAAGATTTCTTGCAAACTGGCAAAGTATTTCCGTTCCACAAGCAACCAAGAGCAAGTTGCTTTTTATGCAAATTCCGCCAACCCTCGCGCTAAAAAGCCGTGAATACTCCAAAAAAACTGGCTTGGTGCTGGCTGCAGTTACGGCTCTTTACCTTGGATTGGGAAGCCCATCTCCGGCGGCCCATAAACAGGTTGCTCCGATGGCAATGGAGGCGTTCCTAAATCAAAGTGCGGGAGATTCGCGTGAGGTCACGCGTACCGCGTCGCTGGAAATCGTTGTAGCCAAGCCCGCTGATGTGGCGGAAAAAATTCGCCAACTTGCGGAAAGCAACCAAGGTTTTCTCGTGAATTCTGAAATCAATGGAGGAAGTGACGCAAGGACTGCATCGCTGACTATAAGAATACCTGTCGCGAAGTTTCAAGAGGTGAAGAAAGCAATAATCCAAATGGCATTACGGGTGGAAAGCGACAAACTTCAGGCACAGGATGTAACCAAAGAGTATGTGGATCAGCAGCAACGGCTGCAAAATCTTAAAGCTCAAGAAGAGCAGTATCTCGCGATACTTAAACACGCGAGCAATGTGAAAGATACACTCGAAGTCAGCGAGAAAATAAATGAGGTCCAAAGCCAGATTGAGCAACAACAAGCCGAGTTCTCCGCACTTTCCAAACAGGTCGAGACCGTAGCTTTGGGTGTGACTTTACGAGCTGAAGAAGAAGCACAAATTTTCGGATTACATTGGCGGCCTTTATATCAACTGAAGAACGCGATGCGCGACGGTATTGAAGGAATCGGCGATTATGCGTCTTCAATGGCCTCATTGTTCTTTTATCTGCCTGCCATCTTTTTATGGCTTGTAACCATTCTTGTGGGTGCTGCACTTGGATGGAGAATCCTTCGATGGTCAGGGCGTTTATTGTTCGGGTCCTCCAAAACTGCGTCACAAGAAAAAGTGTAGTTGCTCCGAACCATCCCTCACACCAAGCCGCCTGATCTTTCCATGTAGAATCGCGATGAATGACGGACTCCGTTCCCGTACAAACTAATCGAGGCCTCGCGAGTAAGTTCCGTCGCCTGCTGCGGCCCGGCCATGAGCACAGCGCTTTTTCGGCAACCGTGCTTTTGATGAGCGCGGTCCTCATGTCGCGTGTACTGGGATTCGTGCGCGAGCAATACATTGCCTGGGCATTCGGCGCTGGCCCAATCACGGACGCTTACTACGCCGGGTTCACCCTTCCTGATTTTCTTAACTATCTGATTGCGGGCGGTGCCGCGTCCATCACCTTCATCGCCATCTACACGCGTTACCTGACCGAAAAGAAGGAAGAAGAGGCGAACGAAACTTTTTCCGTAATCATCACGGTGATGACGGCCATTTTGGTCGTCGGAATCCTGCTTGCCGAGCTCCTTTCCGGTCCATTTTGCCGCTGGTGGTTTAAAGGCCTGGCGGAGATGGACCTTTGCATCCACCTCACACGCATCGTTCTTCCGGCACAGCTTTTCTTTTATGTGGGAGGCGTCGTCTCCGCGGTACTCGTTTCTCGAAAGCTATTTCTGTTTCCTGCATTCGGGCCTGTGCTCTACAACGTGTTCATCATCCTGGGCGGGCTCTTGTTCTCGCACCGTATGGGCATCGCCTCGCTCGCCTATGGCGCATTGGTCGGCAGCTTCGCCGGGCCGTTTCTGGTCAACGCCATCGGCTCAGGACGCATCGGCATCGGCTATCGGTTTTCATTTCGAATTGACAATCGCGGCTTTCGCGAATGGATACGATTGTCCATTCCGCTAATGGTGGGCGTCTCGCTGGTCAGCGCCGACGACTGGATCCTGCGCCGTTTCGCCGCCGACAGCAAGGGCGCAATCTCGCACCTGAATTTTGCCAAGCGGCTTTTTGGCGTGCCCATCTCCATCCTAGGGCAGGCCACCGGACAGGCATCGTTGCCATTCTTCGCGCGGTTATTCAGCGAGAAAAAAATGCAGGAATTTTCCGACTCGGTAAACGGCTCGATTTACCGAATCGTCGCCTGCTCACTGCTGGTAAGCAGTCTTTTGATGGTGACGTCGCTTCCGCTGGTGGACCTCTTGTACCGGCACGGTCGCTTCCATTTTTCCGACACGCGCGACACGGCCAGCTATCTGTTCTGGTTTTCGCTGTCGCTGATATTTTGGGCCGCACAGGCGCTCTATGCGCGCGCATTTTATGCCGCAGGGGACACTCTTACTCCCATGGTGGCGAGCACGCTCATCTTGCTGGCCTCGCTCCCCGTATACTCCGTTTTGAATCGCCTGTACGGAACCGTGGGATTGGCCATTGCCTCAGATGTAGGAATCGCCGTAAATACTCTCGTGACGGCCTTCCTGCTGCATCGCCGCAAGCTGGTACCCGGCAACGAACTCGACTGGAAGGAACTGGGAAAAGTATTTCTTACTGCCTCGGTTGCTACGCTATTGGGATATTCAATTGCCAGGATTTTTCCGATTACGGGCAGCCGGGTGGCCGACCTCGAATCAGCCTTTCTCGTTACGCTTACCTGGGCGGCGGCGAGCTCTGCGGGTTTGTGGTTGACGAAATCGAAATTGCTGAATGACTTGCGTCGCAGAAAGGGAACTGCCTATCCTCGGGTAGCGGAGCAACAGTCCCGGTTGAACTCGAAGCTTGACTCTTAGGAAACTCCTGGCTAGCTGCGCTAAGAGTATTCCCGCTCCAACACGCGAAGGTTTTGCGGGATAGAAAGAAATGTGCCATGGGGCGGGAGAAGGTAGGCGATGGCAGGAATTGCTGTCGCTTCGCCGGCGAACGCAAAATACCGCCTTTGAACATCGTGGCTGTGTACACGCAAGACGACGCGGGAGCAGCTTCGGGTATTTGTCTGGCCCTTTTTCTCGCAGA
>Ga0134125_10000980_pt1 | contig 36379 bp, 27 predicted proteins | sample KB31751_FD_96464 | JGI IMG/M metagenome (GOLD analysis project Ga0134125, IMG submission 96464) | Terrestrial soil microbial communities with excess Nitrogen fertilizer from Kellogg Biological Station, Michigan, USA - KB3-175-1 | ecosystem: Environmental > Terrestrial > Soil > Unclassified ...
GAGCATGGCGGCGTGCTCGAGACCTCGCTGATGCTGGCGCTCTACCCGGACCTCGTCCATCTCGACCGCGCCATCGACCACCCGCCGGCCGAGTTCCCGCCCTACGACGTCTATCCGCCGCGCAAGGAGTGGACGCCCGCGAGCGGCACGCTCTCCTCGCCGAAGGCGTCTTCGCGCGAGAAGGGCGAGATCCTGCTCGACGTCTGCGTCAACGGGATCGTCCGCGCCCTCCGCGACGAGTTCCCCGCTCCGGCCCGGCCTGTCGCATCCGCCGAGCCGACCGCCGCGGACGCCTGAGCGAAACCCCGCGCGTCAACGAGAGCTGAGAGAGGAGCGCCCGATGCTGGACGAAATGCTCAATGATGCCAAGCGAGGGCGGTTTCAAATTGTGCTTGTCTGGAAGCTCGACCGCCTCGGTCGCAGCACAAGCCATCTAATTTCGCTGCTTGAAGATTTTAAGACGTGGCACGTCCAACTTATCAGCTTCGGCGAGGGTTTGGACTTCACGAGCACGGCTGGAAAACTTTTCTACACCTTGCTCGGAGCGTTTGCCGAATTTGAACGCGATACGATCCGCGAGCGCGTCCGCGCGGGCCTACGACACGCAAGAGCACGCGGCAAGACGCTCGGCAGGCCACGCAAGACCGTAGATGCCGCCAGAATTGCCAGTCTGCGCCAATCAGGCGCGCCGTGGCGCACGATTTCCTCAGAAATGAATATTCCCGTCAGGTCGGCGCGTAGGGCGTGGCAAAATGCCGCTTCTTGAGTTTTGCCACTCAAAGCAAAAATGGATATAGGTGCAAAACGGGTTCAAAACGCGGGTGTTTTAACCGGAAAAATGGCATGTGCGGGAGCTAAGGGCCACAGATTCAGCGAGACTTAGAATTGACCTCTTGTGCTCATAACCCGGAGGTCGTTGGTTCAAATCCAACCCCCGCAACTTAAATTTCTTCTGCAGGAAGAACTTGGGTTGACCCTGCAACCATCCGAGTTTGCGATCTTAGCGGGGAGGCAGAGCCCCAGCGCGAAACAGATGGCCTGCCGCCTCACACGCCAGCGATTAACATCTAGACGAGATTGCATCCCAGTCTTGAAGACCTCTGATGGCCGGTAGCAGATCAGTCGCGAGCCGACCCTTATCTACACAACCGACGGTACCGGCCTCGACGGAGCGGGGAAGCAGCTTTTTGGTATCGTGTTGACTGATCGATCTTGAGTGCTGGCAGCTTTTGTTTCAGAACACGTGCTGTCTGCAAACCACCGATTCCCGGCATGCTTACATCCAGCAGGATCAGGTCGGTTTTAGCTCAGTGGCCTTTTGAATCGCTTCCTGCGAGTCCGAGGCGTCGCCGCACACGACGATACTGCTGCCCTGTTTGAGTAATCCAACGATTCCTCGACGAACTAAATGGCTATCGTCAGCAATCAGGACTCGCATCGGCACACTTAGGCTAAGTAGTAGAGATAGACTGTGCGGACCGCTCCTCTTGCACGTCCGAACTTTTCGTAAGTGGGATCGCCACAGAAATGCGCGTTCCGCTGCTGTTCGAGTGAATGTTCATTTCGCCTTTAAACTGACCAAGCCGCTCCCTCATGCCTCGGATGCCAACGCCTGAGCCACCTGATTGAATTTCGGCCAAACGTTGAGGTGGAATTCCGTGGCCACTGTCCTGAATGTCAATCGTGACTTCGCTCGTCACACGGGCGATTCGAATCGATGCCGATTTGCTCCCGGAATGGCGATGGATATTCGTCAAACATTCTTGCACCAATCGGAAGATGACCAATTCCATGTCTCGTGGCAATCGGCCGAAGTCCTCCGGTATTTCAAGATTAATTTGCAGCCCACTACGCTCGATAAGGCCCTGGATATACCAGCTGAGCGCAGAATATAGGCCGCTCTCATCCAACAATGGAGGATGCAGCAGATAAGAGGCGGTACGGATGTCTCGATGCAATTGCTGAACCATTTCCTGGATGGTTTCCGCGTCTGTTGCCAATTGAGGGTCGTTGAGGCCAGCTTTTTGCACAAGCTGCCCAAGGTTCATTCCCAACACGGTTAACGTCTGACCGGCACTGTCGTGCAACTCACGTGCAATGTGTCGGCGTTCTTCATCTTGCGCGCGCAGTAAGCGCCAATGAAGCTCCCTCACCTCTTCGGATTGTCTTAATATTTCGGCGTTACGCTCCTCCAAGTCTCGCGTGCGGGCGCGCACCTGCCCCTCAAGCATCTCTGCCAGTTCGCGATACTTTTGCTCGGCTTCTTTGCGGGCTGTCACATCACTCGCAGCACCAAACCATTCGACGATCTCTCCACTGTCATCAATCAGCGGGACAGCCCGCGAATATGTCCATCCCAAGCTCCCGTCCACACGGCGAACTCGATGCTCTAGCTCGAAAATGCTCTTCGTTTGCACCGCCTCGCGTATCGCGCGCAACACGAATTCCTGATCATCGGGATGGATATATTCTTCCTACCAATCCGTTCTCGGTTTACCGGAGTCGGATATAAATCCTCTGCCTTCCAATTGGCGCATCTCGCTCCAGTCGGGGCTCATGCGATAGACTACATAGGAAGTCGCATTGACGAGCGCACGGAAACGCTCCTCGCTTTCGCGCAGTACGCTCTCTGCATGCGTGCGCTCTTCTGCCTCCCGATAGCGAGAGATGATGATGCCGGCAGCCTGTGCCAGCCGGGCGGCGAATTCGTGATCACGACCTGTGGCTTCTCGAGGCTGCTTGAAGTACATCGCAAAGGTGCCGACGACCTTTCCTGCCGATCCCTCCACAGGAAATGACCAGCATGCGCGGTATTCATATTTTTCAGCCAGCCATAACCACGGTTTCCAGCGCGGCTCCTTTGTTACGTCGGGAGTAATAACGGACTGTCCCGTATATACCGCCAGGCCGCATGCCAGTGATTCGGGACCAATCTTGAATCCCGCAACTTCATTGGCATAGCTCTCTGGGATACTTGTGACGTGATACAGCGCCGTTCCGCTTGCATCGGCTATGTAGAAAGCACACCTGGCTTCAGCATCCGTCTGCTCGATCGCGGCCTTGATAAGTGCGTTGAGTGATTCCTCCAGCGGCGCACCGTTCACCGCGGTCTGGAACGCTTCCTTTTGGCCGGCAAGCCAGGAAGCATTTCGGTGCAGCGCCTCTTCAGCCTGCTTTTGACCCTGGATATCTAGGCATCCTCCAACGTACCCTTCAAACGTTCCGTCCGGGGTATAGCGTGGGACTCCGTGGCCGAGGATCCAACGATATTGGCCGCTGTGATGGCGAATACGATATTCCATTTCAAATGGCTGCCGGGCGTCAAAGCACGTGACGTAAACTTGCAAGCAGCGATCAAAGTCATCGGGGTGGACGTTCTCGGCCCAACCATTGCCCATTTCCTGTTCAAGTGTGCGCCCAACAAAATCCAGCCAGCTCTTGTTGAAGTAGTAGCAGAGCTTGTCAGTACCCGACATCCATATCATGACCGGTGTGGCGTCTGTGACGACGCGCAGCCTCTGTTCGCTCTCTCTTAAGGCCTGCTCTGCACGCTTGCGTTCGCTGATGTCGCGCGCAAATCCAGTGAAGTAGCGCTTGCCGGCCTTCGTGTGCTCACCGAAGGATACTTCCAGCGGTATTTCATACCCGTCCTTATGCAAACCCGGTAGTTCTGTTGCATCCCAGTTCAGATGCCGCTTTCCTGTCGCGACATAGCGCTGCAACCCCGCCTCATGTAAGTGCCGCATGTAGTCGGGCATTAACATCGTCAAATTCTTCCCGACGACCTCATTTGGCTTGTAGCCAAATACCTGCGCGGTAGCAGAGTTAGCGAACAGGATGGTGCTATTTTCGTCTATGGAAACAATGGCATCGGAGGCAGTTTCAGCAACCGTACGATACCGTTCCTCGCTTTCGGAGAGCGCTTCTTCCGCATGTTTGCGTTCTGTAATATCGCGTGTAAAACAGCGAGTGTGGATGAACTTCCCGTTTTCGAACAGGACACTGGAATCAATGACGACGTGGCGGAATGAGCCGTCCTTGGCGCGCAAACGTGCCTCGTACTCTAGAAGCCTCTCACCCCTGCAAAGGCGATGGAGAATGTCATCGATCACCGGACCATCGACATGAAATTCCGTGATGTTGTGCCCGATATATTCCTCGGCCTTGTACCCCAGCAATTCCAGTTCGGCCTTATTCGCCCAAAGAATCTTTCCATCCGGACCGACCCAGTGCAGTGCGATGCTCGCCGTTTCCGCAAGATCTCGGTACTTCCTTTCGCTCTCTTCAATGGCTTGCAGCGCTTCGTGACGCAGCTTTGCCATGTTAATGTGAGTCTTAACTCGTGCGGTCAGTTCGCGGGCCGTGAAAGGTTTGACCAGGTAGTCGTCCGCACCCGCGTGAAGCCCTTCGACACGCGACTCCTCACCCGCACGGGCAGACAGCAAAATGACGGGAATACTATTGAGTTCCTCGTCGGAACGAAGTTGGCGCAAGAGTCCGAAGCCGTCCAGGCGGGGCATCATCACGTCGGCAAGTATCAAATCAGGGCGCCGCTCTCGAACGCTTTCCAAGGCAGCTTGGCCATCGGCAACCGCGGTCACCTCGTATCGCTCCTGCAAGAGCCGTTGGACATATTCGCGCATATCTGCATTGTCGTCGGCCAGAAGAATGCGAGCTTCCGCTGCGACTTTGGCTACAGGGTTATCGGTCGCTCCGGCAGACGACGAGATCACAGACGCACCGAGAGGCTCGTGTGTAGCTGGCAGCCAGCGGAGGGCTTCCTGCACGTATGCCTCGCCACGCTTGGTGGATACCAGAGTTCGGCTTGCGCCAATGCGGTCGGCCGGGAGGTGAGCTTTACCGAGAGGTACGTTGACGCGAAATGTGCTGCCATGTCCTTCTTGGCTTTCGACACTGACCGCGCCACCATGTAACCGGGTGAGTTCCTGGATCAGCGCAAGACCGATCCCGCTACCCTCGAAAGTCCGTCCATGCGCACCTTTTACGCGATAGAACCGTTCGAACAGGTGTGGCAGGTCCTGCGGCGGAATACCGATGCCTGTGTCTTGAACTGCCAATTCGACCGCATCTTTTGCCTTTCTGACTGACACTTTAATTTCGCCGGCGAACGTAAACTTCAGCGCGTTCGAGAGGAGATTGAACACGATCTTCTCCCACAATTCGCGATCCACATAAACCGGCTCAGGCAGGCTGGGGCAGTCGACGACCAAGCGCAGACCGGCCTTCTCAATCGCGGAGCGAAACACACTTGCGAGTTCTGCTGTGCACTGCGAGAGATCCGTCGGTTCATAGGAAGCTCGGAAGCGCCCGGCCTCTATGCGTGAGAAATCGAGCAGGGTATTGACCAACTTGAGCAAACGCAGAGAATTTCGGTGCGCGATGTCCAGCCGCTCTCGCTGATGCGGGGCGATTTGCCCAGATTCGGAGAGCATATCTTCCAATGGCCCCAACATCAGCGTAAGCGGAGTGCGAAATTCGTGGCTCACGTTGCTGAAAAACAAGGTCTTGCTGCGATCGATCTCCGCCAGAGCCTCGGCCCGCTTCTTCTCTTCTTCATAAGCGCGCGCATTAGCAATGCTTGCGGAAATTTGCCCGGCAATCAGACTGAGGAATCCGGCGTAGCTTACGTCCAGTGGTCTATATGGATTCAACCCTGCAACGAGCACTCCAGCAGGAGCGGCTTGGGTTTGACTCGCAATCGGCAGGAGCAGCGCTCGCGTGGGAGGGCTGTCCCAGGTTCCTGACGGAACAGAATGGAATCGTTGGCCGAGAGGCTCAACGATTAGCGAGTCTTTGCCGCTGATGATCAATTCGTGGATTGGCCAAGCCTGATTGGCGTGGGTAAGGTCAATCCGCTCCGGTGCAGCTTGATCATGCGCTGCAAAACCGGCCTGACAGCCAAGGCGGGCTTGCTTACCCTCGTGGGATAAAAGATAAGTCAAGCTAAAGGGTAAATCGTGTTGATTGTCGCCAAGCACACGCGCTACACATTCGAGCACATCATCTTCCGTCACCGCCTTGCTCAACTCTGCCGCCAGCGAACGCAGCGTCTTGAGCCGGCGCTCGCCGATAACTCGGTCGGTTTCTTCCGTAACCACGCATAGATGACCGGCCACTTCGCCTTGGTCCCCAAACAAGGGGCTGTATGAAAAAGTATGATAGGTTTCTTCGCGATATCCGCTCCGCTCCAAAAACAACAGCAATCCCTCATCCCATGTGGCTTGGCCGCTCTCTAGAACCTTGCGAATGCGGGGCCCGATGTCGTCCCAAATCTCCGCCCAAACGTTGGCAGACGGCTTACCTAGTGCCCAGGGATGTTTCTGGCCCAGGGTCATCTTGGCGTACGCGTCGTTATACAGGAACGTTAAATCTGGGCCCCAACTCATCCACATCGCAAAGCGGGACGTCAGCACTATACGCACGGCGCTCTTGAGACTCTGAGGCCAGTTGTCGATCGAACCTAGTGGTGTCTTGCTCCAATCGAATTCGTGAACCAATTTGCCTAAAGCGCCGGTAGCGCATATCCATCCGCCCTGTGTTACGTCGCCGCCGAATCCGTCCTCGGGTTCGGCATTCGTCCTCCCGATCACGTTCTCGATCGCCGGAAGTAAGTCCCGCATCAGGTCGGATTTTGTAACCGAACCGCTGGCGCCAACACTCCGCGCTTGTTCGCGAGCAATGGTCGCATGATTCTGAGTAACGATAATTACTTTGCAATCAGGAACATCGCGCCGAAGGATTCGAGTAGCCTCCAAACCATCCATGCGCGGCATATTGATATCCATAAGCACGATGGAGGGCCGCAAATGCCTCGTTTTTTCAACGGCTTCGAATCCATCACCTGCTTCGCCGCAGATGCGGATGTCGGGTTTAGACTCAAGAAATGATCGGACCGTACGGCGGAACAGCTCATGATCATCGACGATCAGAATATCGACCATTGCCATTGCCTCTTCTCTACGGAGACCTTCTTTTTAGGGCAAATAACTGCGCTCGTTCGTACGGCCAAGCACACCAATCCCAGCACAGCAAGACCACATCAAAGTAAGAGTATTTATGAGGTCGCGCGGGGGGGCAAATAAGGTGTTTGCTGTAGGCAATCTTGCCTTATTTTTCGCTCACACGCTTTTTCCTTGGTCGGCCTATAACTGACATTCTGACCGCGTCAGTCCACACCCGATACCAGGCAGCTTAGCGACCGTATCCGGCGGAGCATGGAACGCCAGCATCATCGCGGAATTTTCCATTTCAACGGAAAAATACTCTCGACCTTGGGCTCGGAGCCATGATTAGCCGCGCAACGGATTAGGGGAGAACTTCAGCGTTCTTATTGCCTCAACTGCCGTAATGGCGGCCATCGTTGTTACGATCAATCGCAAGGTTTGATGCAGGCTATACGCGGGTTGGAGACATAACGCCACGTTCTTCTAAGCAGCGCGTACCCTTGTGCTGCCGTTCTCGATTTATGTAAAAAACTTGCTACTAAGATGTCAAATGATTGCACCGCGGAATAGATCCTGTCACTTTTGGACTAAAGTAGCCACATCGGACAGGCGGATGGTCCCGAGTGCAACCTTTAAGGGGTGGAGCGTGTAGTCATGACGGGCCAAGTCAATCGATTCATATTTTGCTGTGGTTTTCTCATGTGTCTGCTTCTCATGAATAGCGGACAGGCCTATAGCCAAGAACCGAGCGAAGGAACGAGCGCCGCACCGATTCACCACTGGAAGCAAAGGTTAGAGCACTGAATACCTCTCTGGTAACGCTGCCGCGCGTTCCGCGCTCTCCAAATGGAAGCGGCAAAATCACGAAGCCGATAAATATCGTTACAGAAAAAAATCGAATCACGTTGGTCAACGAGAGACTCTACTTCCCGAGGCGAACAAATGAGACTACTGAAACATATCAGAACCGTTAGCCTTTTCGGTATCATGGCGGCTTTATCCGGCGCGGTAGCCCTTGCGCAAACGCGAAGCATTGATACTGCTCACTCAACGATGACAGTGCACGTTTTCAAAACGGGGCTGTTTTCAGCGTTCGCACACAATCACGAGATTTCCTCTCCAATTTCCGAAGGCAATGTAGACGTGAATCGGGGCCAGGTATCACTGACCGTAGACGCCGCGAAGCTACGCGTTTTGGATCCGGAAGCATCTCAGAGCGACCGAGCGCAGATTCAGAAAACGATGGAGGGTCCTGAGGTCCTGGACAGCCAGAAATTCTCTAAAATATTATTTCACTCCACAACCGTCGATCCTGCGGGCAAGGACCGCTGGTCTGTCCGAGGAGATCTGACACTGCATGGACAGACGAGGCCGGTTCGGGTGGAAGTGTCGTTGAAAGATCGACATTATGAGGGAACGGCAATCATCAGGCAGAGCGACTTCGCGATTAAACCCATAAACATTGCGGGTGGCACAGTTAAGGTGAAAGATGAAGTAAAAGTGGAATTCGACGTCGTTCTAGCTGAATAACGCATGCACTCGCGACGCGCGAACCGGGGTACGAAAAGCGGGAGAACGCGCTTGGTCGTCTCTTGAGTGCGTCCATGGTGCCGCACGTGCGTCGGCAACCTAAACAGTTGCTGCAGATGGCGGCGCAGGTCCAGGGCTCGCCATTCTGCTCGGGCGAATCGGTCTTGTGGTAGAGCTCTTCGAGCCGTTTCTCACTGCGGACGAAGTGGGCATCGAAAAAGACAAATATGCGACAACTGACAAATAACGCCATCATTACTTTCCGGTGACAACTCCTTGCTGAACTAGCGCATACTCCGCCAATTCACTGCGCTTCGCGCGGTGAGTGTTTTCGGTGCCGCGCATTAACTCGGGCCGAATTAAGGGGCGCAGCGGATGCAATGGCGCGTTCCCCGATCTGTCGCTTCAAGGACAACAATGCCCGAAACCAACTTGGAGAAACGAAAAAGAGCTCTAAGGCTGATGATGGAGCGGATCCTGCCTGACTTCGTGAAGTCTTGCCAGGGATCAGGCGAGTCGTTGGTCATCCATCAAGATGCGTTCGCGGTGGACTACGACGAATACGAGCTCCTCGGTATGGCGATCAAGTTTGCTGGGTTGTACGGAAAGGAAGTCCACGTCATCGGCAAAAATAGGGAGACTCTACGAGCAGCGGCTGCAAACTTGTCCGAGGACTGGAGCATCGATTGAAGTGGTGGCAGGGGTTTTACAGTCCCGTGGCGCAGAACACGCGCCACTCGGCCCTTTCTTTATATTACATTCTGGGATCAGGAGATCGGTGATTTCCTCATTTGACGAAACCGTGTGGGATTGCTCGAGGTGAATCCGGCTTAGAGCTTTAGTGAATGGCTGGCCGTTTGGATGCGATTATCGCGTTCTTATCGCCACTATCCAACCAATCTGTGATGCACGTCTCGCGGGAACGCCGCTGCCGATCGCGATCGCCACCCAACACCAAGAGAATCTGTGAGAAACGTAAATGCGCCCGCCGGCGACAGCCGAAAAAAAAGAGAAGACCTGCCATGCCCTACTCAACCAACAGGGTGGCTTCGAGGCCAGGGGGATTCCCAGAGCAGCGAGAATCAATCCTGCGACGCGGCAAGCGCTAAAGCGAACACCAGTTTCATGGTCCGTTGAACGACAAGATAAGAAGGCTGACTGGGTCTAGTTCCGAACGGTTCAGCACATCTTTAAAACCACAATTCATCGCGGGCATTCGCCGGATTACGCAATCAACTGGAGCTGCGACGGCAAGACCAAACCGTCATTTTTCGCGTTGTCCATCGCGCCTATTATGGTGGCTGGAACTTCTCGCGGCCAGGTGCCTCTCGCGTGTCAGATCCGATCTGAACTATGGGAAATACCCACGCTACCTGGAAGGAACTTTTGACAAAGACTTTACTCAGCCATGACATCACTAAGAGTGGCCAAGTTAGGCTCGTTGAGGCGAATCCGTGTGATTTCGACGTGGGTGTGCCGGGCCGTATGCGGCGCGCGACAAATCGACGCGATAGCGATGGGAATACTATGCTTCTTAACTGCTTTGAACTCTTCCGAGACGATCCCCTGGAGCCGCAGCTTCTCGCTTCCTTCGAGGATCTCGACGCCGCCCAAGAGGCTATGAAGGCGTTCCTCTTATACAGACCAGGTCAATATTTCATTTGGAGACCCACCGAGGACAAAGTTGTAGAACGTCTATGCAGCGGGGATCCATTCGGTCAGCCGTAGGAAGTGTACACGCAAGGAGCGCAATTAAGAGTCTGAAGACTTGATGATGAGGATCGAGCATACTGGCGAGTGCGTTTGCCCGTTGGTTGCGAATACGCGGCTCAGTTCAGGTGCTATTGCGTCCTTTCTGGGTGGACTACGAAAAAGTAAGTAGCAGCTTCCGACCCAACTAATCCGGACGATCCAGTGATGATTGCGACACCCATTGATTTCTTCGGGGACACATAGGGTATGTGGCTGTCACTGTGGAGAGCAATGGTGGGCAACAAACGGGATCGCGAGCTTTGCACTTGTGCCGTTGGAGGCGAGATGGTGGTCGGCAACATTGCGTCAATCCCGCTGCCCGTGCGAAACAGAATTAGTCATATGCCTCCCCTCATAGCAAAGAACACTGTATGAATCAGAATCGCAATATCCATAAAAAAGCCGCGGTTTCGGATGTAATAGAGGTCGTACTGGACGTTGGCGTGGATTGGGAAGACCCTATCAGCGCTTAGCTGCCATAGTCCTGTTATCCCAGGGGTGACCTGAAGCCTCTGCCGCTGCTCGGAGGTATAGGTGTGCGCGATGAAATGCATCTCGGGCCGCGGTCCCACCAGGGACATATCTCCTAGAAGGACGTTCATTAGCTGTGGCAGTTCATCGAGGCTGCTCCTCCTCAGAAACCTGCCGATCCTGGTAATGCGCGGGTCAGACGGCATGGTCGGAGATGGCTCGTATTTCGGCGTTCCTTCGTGCATCGAGCGAAATTTATACATTTTGAAGAGCTTTCCATCGAGTCCCACTCTCTCTTGAACGAACAGTGAGGGGCCAGAGGAATCGAATCTGATGAAGAGTGCAATTAGGAAGAAGAGAGGAGCGAGCAATACCAAGAGCAGCGAGGAGCCGATTAGGTCGGCCATGCGCTTTACAATTGAGTAGTACCGGTGCTCACACGCCTCAAGCATCGGGGTGAGAGAAATGCCGTCGACATCTATCGACTTTGTCCATTTCTGTTCCTGAAGCTCGGTAGCGGAGAGGAACACGACTCGCGATCCGGCCTGCTTTGCGGCATCTACCGCTGCGTCGATTTGCTCCGCGGAGAGATTCGGCAACGATATGATCAACGTGTTGCACTGCCAAGAGTTCAGCAGTGCCGGCGTGATCGGCCCACGCTGTACCGGAACAGAACGGCGCCGGCGGTAGCCCATCTCAGACACCCACTCCCCATCTAGGGCAGCGTTCTCGGCGATCACTGCTATTGGGTAGAAGCCCGGCCTTACCGAATGAGAAAGGATCGAAAGGATGCGTTTGCCATTGTCTCCGATCCCGTACACGATTACTCGGTCCACATCCCATCTCCTTAGGTGCAGTCCACGGATGACCGCAACGAATGCATGTTTTTGCATAATGAGTAGGGGTGGAGTGACGACAAGCGCAATGAGAAAGTCTGTTCCGGAGAGTTTCAGTCTCAAAAGTAGGCTGAACGGAAGCATAATCAACATGGACTGAATCGGGATGCGAATTGCGCGTTCCGTTTCCCGAATCTGCAGCAGGCCTCCGCTCCCGCGATACGCTCCGTCCCGCTGTAGAAGTATTACTGCGAATAAAGAGACACCAATACCTACCGCCGCAGCCTCGCGCAGTGGATATTGAATGTGCCTTCCGATATATAGCGAGGGCTCAAGAAAATAAGCCGCGAGGACGCCGAAGGCGCAAGTCAGAAAATCGGCCACCACTTCGATCGCCACCAACACGTCCTGAAACATGTGCGTTGAGGCAGTGCGCGACTCCGCGCGACAAACCGCGAGACTTTCGGCATAGAGACGACGCGGTGTAACGGATTGGGATGCGCTCATGTCCATCCGTCCCCACGGAGTAGCGAGAATACGCGACTCTTAATCGTCATAGAGGCTGCCTTTCCGACGTCACCACGGTGATCGACGCGGAGGTTCTGACATTTTCGACGTGAACGGCAGACGTTATGAGCTTGCGATAGAGGCTGATGTATTGTTTTGCGAGAATTGGCGAGGAAAACTGGGGAAGAGCAGCAGGCTTTCGCTTGGGATTCCCAAGGACTTCCACAATCGCCTCAGCGAGCCTTATCTCTGTGTCTTGCCCTAGTGCCACAAACCGGCATTGACCGTCTCCTACTTCACGATGCGCCGGTATATCCGAACAAACAATCCGACATCCGGCAAGAAGCCCTTCAGCAACTGGTAGCCCGAACCCTTCCGTCAAAGACGGAACTACGACCGCTTCACAGTGGGTGTAGCACCATTGCAGCTCTGCTTCGGACAGCCCTTCAAGAAAGCAAATGCTCTCGCCAAGGCTCAGAGCTGACACCAATCTGTAAATATTGCGGGTGTCCTGGGCGGTGATTCCAAGAATGACAAGCCTCATATTGGAACCGATCTGACCTGAGTGCAGCAGTCGATCGAAGGACCGGATCAGCAGGGGCAGATTCTTGTTGCGGCGATGCTGCGCGACACAGAGCAGAAATGGCTCACCCTGCCAATTGGGGAGCGGTGATTGCGCGGCGTAGACCGGCTGCGCCTCAACGCAGTTATAGATCCGGACTGCTTTTCGCCATACAGCAGCCGATGAGTACTGCTCTAAGCGCAGGCGCGTAATATCGGAAACGCAAGCGATGGAGTCTACGTTGCGAAGGCATTGCTTCAAGATCAGGCGATTGAAGATGAATTTAGGGAATCCAAAGTTCTTGGAGATCTCGTAAGGATACATATCGTGCAGTGTGACGACCGTCGGACAACTGAAGGCGGCGGCATTCACGGGTACGGGATAGGTGAGATGGACCAGATCGACTTTTAGTCGAGCCGCAAGCTCTGGAAGTCTCCGATAGTGCCAGAAATTCCGGCTCAGGGAACTAGGTACCATCTCGGCAACGTGACTTGAAAGGCGGGCGTCTGGCTTGACACCCGCGGCCTGTACTAGCTTGCGCTGCCAAGGCGCGATAACAAGATGCACCAAAGACACGTCCTGCTGCTGCAACAAACAACGCACCAAATTGCAGGCGTGTCGCTGGATGCCGGACATATTCGAGGCGTAAGAGGCAGCAGCAATGAGAATCTTCACGATTACGATCCCTCCTGGAACTGACAACGGGCAGCAGTACACGTGAGACAACGGCTCTTCGCTATTCCCGTACGTTTCCGGTTCACCAGCCGCAGGTGTGGTGAAAACACGATCATGTCGTAAAGGACACGAACGGCTGGGAGCGTTCCCAAGAGCGAGGTGGTCGGAAGGAGCCGTAGTCCACGACGTCGTATGCCGGGTTCCCCAAGTCTGTCTTCATATGCCACCTCGCTTCAGACGAATGGAGTGAATCCGCCGCCGCAATACCGGGAGCACATCAGCCGCGAGCATCTTGCGCGGATCGCGAGGGTCCACCTTCGCCCAGCGATCACGGATCAGGATCAGAGCGGACGCGCCTGCGAACGAAAGAAACGTAAACAGCAGAGTGAGCTGCAAACGCGGCGGAAACGATTTTTTCTCTGGTATCCCCGGTGGATCGATCACGCTGACAACCGGAATATCTTTAGCTTCCTGGATGCGCGCCATCTCGTATTGCTGCGTGAGAAGTTCAAATACGGCTTCTTGCACTTGCACGCGGCGATAGAGGTCTGCGTATGGAACTGCAAGCCGCGGAAGTTGGCGCAAGGGGGGATAAAGCTCGCCATCGTCGCTGTCATCGGAGATGGCACCGTCATCGTGACTGTCTTTTGCGGTCAGGGGAGCCGAAGAACCTGTCATTTTCGTAAGCTCCCTCTGCAGGCTGGCAATACGTGCCTCGGTTTCGCGTACGCGGACATTGCCATCGCCATAAATTTGACGAAGAGACTGGAGTCCTGACTGTTCGATCAGAAGTTCCGCCTGCACTCTTGCCCCGGCGTCGACCATGGCGCGGGTCTGCTCCTTTATGTCGACCGCGCTGTTCTTGCTCGAGAACTGGCTCAGCTGCATTTCGGCATCCTCGAGGTTTTCCCGAACCGCATCTAGGCGCTTCTCGATAAACACACGCTCTCGGTGAGCGGACGACGTGTTAGTCCGTGTGATTAGCTGATTTAGTTCATCAAGATATCCCTGTGCCAGGTCACGAGCGCGCACCCGGTTTGTATCCTCCACGACGATCGTGATTACGCCGCTCTTCTTGTCCTCCGTAACCTTGGTGCATCGCGCAAGGTGTCGGGCTGTATCAATGCGGTAGCGATTGTGGTAAACATGCTGCAGGTTGAAGCGGTCGATGAGGTGACCACTCACGGTTCCACTCTGCAGCAAGTCAACGAACAGGGCGGTGGAGGTGTGTCCACCCAGCAATCCACTCGCGAGACTGCCCAATGCCCCGAGTCCCCAGGAATGTCCTGCTAGCGCAGCCAGCAGCATCGCGCTGGAACCCTGCTCATCCGGCGGCATGATACTTGTGGTGGACTTGTATTGCTTCGGAATGGAAAATGAGATGGCGAGACTTACAAGAAGGCAAATTCCCGTAACCAACGCCAAATTGCGGCGATGCTTCCAGAGCAACATCCCGCGGATTGCCCAGATTGGTTCGTAACCAGGTCGCATTATCTCGTCCAGTTCCCGCGTTGGAAAGGCCGAGTTGGGAACCATTGTCTTGTCCTCTCAAGCAGCGCTAGCAAAGCTGAAGTGTGAGCCCGCGGGCTTATAGCGCCGCCGCTGCCACCCCGGCAGTGATTGCGACGGAACCAGCGAGTTGTCCGGCGCTCAGTAGATTTCTCCAAAGCAATGAGCCGCCGAGGATCTTCTGTGGCACGACAACGACATCGCCCGGATTGAGTTTGGTTGAAAGAACGTCGCCATCGAACCATCCTCCCGAGCGGCGGCCAACGACCGACCCGTTCGCGCGGATAACGAATATTTCTTTCCGGTTGGCTGCTTCGTTGGCTCCGCCGGCGCGACTGAGATACCAACCAGCAGTTCTATCCGGCGTGTAGCTGAGAGCGGTTGCGTTATAGACCTGGCCGGTTACGAGCACAAAGCCGGGTCGCTTCGGAATCGTCAGCACATCGCCGCCGCGCAGCTCGATATCCGCAGGCGTATTCTCCCAACTGCTTATGTCGGCGTTAATGTGGATCACCAATCGGCCGGTGGGTGGGTGACTCTTTAGTTCCGCGAGTACCTGCTCCTGCTGAGCTTTAATGAGTTGCAACTCCGCGGCCGCGTTACTGCCTGCCAGACTGGGGGAAAGCCTCGCGGCAGCCGAGCTTGCCTCGATCTGCCGAATGAGTTCGTCACGGCTGTTTTGCTCAAGGACACGGACTTGAATCCGGGTCATCACAGCGCCCATCGGATAGGCAGTCGGCAAAAGACCTCCCGCTCTCCGCAGAACCGAGCTGAGCCGCTCGCCATCTTTAAACCCGTAGCTGCCCGGAAATCTCACCTGACCGTTGATCGTTACCGACTCACCCATGTCATTCCAATTGGTGATCTCGTGAATCGCCAGAATGTCTCCCGGCTTGAGGGGGACGTCAGCGTGCGGGTCGGATCCGGCTACAGCAGCACCGATTCGCACCGTCGCAAGATCTTCGACGAGCCGATTGCTGTTATTTACGTCGTAACTCGTCAGATCGGCGCTGTCCAGTAGAGCGTCCTGCTTGAAACCGCCCGCCATGCGGACAAGCCCCGCGGCAGTCATGCCTTTGGACATCGGATATGTGCCGGGCCGCAACACTTCACCGCGAATCGTGACCTTGGGAGCATCCACCTCGTAGCGTCCAAAGATCCGGATAGTATCGAATGGCCGCAGGTAGATTTTGGCGTTCCCGATCAGCACATCGGGAACATTGAACTCGATGGTCTCGGCGTGCAGATCAGGCTCTGTGAGACGAACGATCTCTCCCCTGGCCGCAGGTTCAGGCAACAAATCCCGATAGCTGTGGAGTACATCGCTAAGGCGCATCCCGTCGCTATAGGGCAAACGGCCGGGACGCACTACATGGCCCGCGAGGTAAACGGCTCGTTGGCTGTACGGCAGAATCGGTTCAATACGAATGCGGTCTCCATCCTCAACCTGGAAATGGTCGATAGCATTTTCGGAGGTTGCTAGGTCTTCCGCGCCGTGATCGGGCAGAGTTACCGTCACACGCTCACGGTGGGCGTCAATCCGTTCGATCGTGATGTGGTTGAGCGAAGCTGCTGCGGTGAATCCACCGGCGTCCTCGATGAGTGAGGCAAGCGTCGTTTTCCCGGCTTGGAGTTCATAGATCGCCGGACGTTTGATCGCTCCTAATATCGCAACTTGGGGCCCGGCGGGCGGCACAAGCAGCGTGTCCCCACTTTCAAAGGGCGCGCTACCATTTCGGATACCATGAAGCAAAAAGTCGTAAAGGTCGACCTTCTCAACCAACTGCTTGCCACGATAGTGGAGCAGTGTCCGCAGCGATCCAATCGGCGTCGGACCGCCAGCGGTGTAGAAGGCACTCAAGGGCGTAGCAAGGGCGCTGATATCGTACCCGCCAGGTTGCTGTACATCTCCGACCACGTAAACGCGCACGGAACGCAGGCGCGAGACGGTAACTGCAACCTGTGCATCTCGGAACTGCCGCTTAAGCTCACTGCCGAGCAGGCCCTGCACGTTCTCAAGAGACAGCCCTGCAAGTTGGATTGACCCGGCTTCCGGAAGAAAGATGCGTCCGTCCCGGTCGACGGTACGAGTCGTACTTTGAGTAACTCCTCCCCATACGTTGACAGTCAGCGTGTCGCCAGGCCCAACGATGTAGTCCGGGCCCAACGGGACATCAAGGGGAGTGTTTCGGCCCGAGATTCCATTCGCAATTGCAGAAACATCGCGGTTTATGAATACATCCGATCCGAAGCGTTTCAGCCGCGTAGATTCAGCGGGAATCTGTGCGTAGAGATCGCGCATCGACTGTAGATCGTAGGGAGCTGAGGTCCGAAGAACCCTAGGCAAATCAGTTGATGCGTTTGCATTTTGCTTGCGCCGATTGTCGACCAACGTACTCTGCTGCTCTTGATGCTGACGGGAGGATTGGACCACGCTCTCTGATCCATCACTTTCGCCAAATTGTCCCGATCCTTCACTCACACCAGTTCTTGCAGCAAGTCCAGCCTCGGCTGAGGCGTCACTTTGCAAGGATCGGGAACTCGCAGGAAACAAGGGATTGGTGGTCAGTTCCGCTGGGAGGCTCGACGCCACCGACTGAAGATCGTCATCGGATACATACCCACGGGCACGCAGAACGCTCGTAATGCTCGCACGTAAATTAGCGTTCGATGAGACCTGGTTGTAAAGCTCCTGATCGGAGATCTGGTTCGGATCTATCTGGACGCCTTGCTGCTGCAGGCGATCCGCTAGCTCCGACTTCAGCTCTACGACAAGGTCAGGACTCTCTTGCAAGATGTTGATGATCTGCTCGGCAGAGAGTGCTGTTTGGGACGTGAGACCCGCTGAACCTGTGGAGCGCCCGGCTTCCTCCGTGTCGTCGCTCTCGGCAGACGTCGTCGCTGACTCACTAACGTTGTTGTCACCTGTTTGAGACTGTGCCGCAGTCTGCGTTGACGTCGGATCAATAGTTGCTTGGCCGTATGCGGAGAGAGCAACGTTAGATACCGAGATAGCCAGTATCAGTGCCGCTGCGAAGCAGCCCGCCCGAGATGGGCGGGACGGGGTGAGATTGTTGCTAGCCTGCTGACGCAGACTAACGCTTGTCTTAACGGTGAAGCCAACAGATAGAGACATATGCACTCGCCTATGAGGGTAGAAGAGTGAGGGCTGCACGCGTGTCATGCGTTGGTTAGCGAATTGTCATTCCTTTGTTACTCCATGCGAGGCTTCCTCCCTCCGCTGGGCCGAGCCAGTGGTCGCTCTTCCCAAAGGAAATCTCATGATGCAGGATGAGGTAGGTAAGCATTCGCCTCCAGCAACACGCAAACTATTCACTGGACTGGTCGGTCCCGCAGGAATTGTGTGCTGTGCCGTTACCAATGGTAGGCGGTCAATATTCCCAAGCAGGGAAGTAGGCTTGGGGGAGTAGCCGGTCGCCCGCGGGCGCGTACTGATATGCGACAGGAACATATGTGGAGCCATGCGGTCCATTAGTCAGGCGGGTGAACAGGTCAGATGATCCGCGCGTGGCAGAGATGTCGGCAGTTTGGGGCGCACTCTTCGGTGAAGAGGTGGACGCACTCGGTGCGGTACTGAACGATTTAGTACCCAAACCCGGCCGCTATCGTCTGGTCGTCTCCCGATATCATTCCGGGCAATTCTTCAATCAGACAGCCTCCCTGAAGACGGAAGACACGCTGACCAAAGACCTGAGTTAGAACGCGATGTGTAACAAGGACGACTGCCTTTCCAGAGGTGCTCAGATTTGCGAGTATCCTTCGTTCGTTCTCCGCGTCTAGAGCTGAGGTTGCTTCATCGAGAAGCAGTAATCGCGTTTTCCGCAGGATGGCACGCGCCAGACCTAACCTTTGGCGCTGGCCCCCCGAAAACAATGCTCCGTTATCACCGATGCCCGTATCCAGACCGAATGGTTGGGCAGCCACAAAATCGCTCAGCTGTGCGGTTGCGAGCGCAGCCATCAGTTCCTGATCGCTTTTATTCGGTAGCCCAAAGAGCAGATTATTCCGTATCGAATCATCCAAAAGGGCTATCTCCTGCGGCACATAGGCGACACTCGCGCGGTCGACCTGGATCACACCCCTTGTCGGCTGAGAGACGCCGGCGATCAGGTTCAGCAGAGAGCTTTTACCGATTCCAGACGATCCGTGCAGCACGACCACCTCGCTCTCACGTAGAGAGAAATTAATTTCGCTCAGGATCGGCACACCTTCCCGAAATGAAAAGCTCACGTCTCTGAGCTGTACAGCGAAACCTTTGTCCGGAAGGTGTATCGGCAGGCCGCGTGCGCGGTTTCTGCGACACGTGTCCAACTCGGTGTCCACTATCCTTACATTTTCGTAAGAACTCTCCATCTGGCCGGCGGTATTTGAGATCTGGCTGATTAAGGGAATCAGACGTCGAGAAAGAACAAAATAGAACGCTAGCAGAGATAACAACTGTCGTGTGTCTCCGTGCCGCAATTGAACAGCAACAATAATGCAGAGGAAGAGTAGGACTGCGCCTTGATCGGCCACGCTGGCCGCAATCTGAGGAAGAAATCTTATGCGCAGATTGCTGGCTGCTATCTGTTGTGCCTGCTTTCGAATCCGACCATGAAAGAATTCATGATTTCTGTAGGTGCGAATCTCCTTGCCGGACGAAAAGATATCCGCGAGGTTCCTGGCGAGCGTGCGCATCGCTGCTTCATGACGTTCCGCCGCCTGTTGGAGCGTGCCGCGCATGAACACTCGATGTATGGTGTAAAACGCACCGAGCGCAACGGCGAAAGCGCACGCAGCGGTGAGGCTCTGGTACACAAGGGCGGCTGTCATGACCGCCACGATTACCACAGCTGCTGTTAGCTCAATGCAGCGCTGATAAAATTCGGAAGCCTCGCGCGCAGTATAAAGAGCGTGGTTTGACAGTTCGCTACGATTGGACTCAGCAAATCTACGCCAATGCATTTCGTTGTACCCCTGTGTCAATCGTAGGAGCAGATCCGTATAGAGCTTCTGTGTCTGACGAATAACGGCACGTCCCGAGACCAGATCCATAGAAGCGCGGAGAACAACCAGGATCGATGTGATGACCGCAGCAGAAAGAGTCGTCTTTGGTATCCACCACAGATGATGCGCCGGCGAGCTGTCCTGCAGGAAGAGGAACAGCAGATACATCGCCGCGGCAACGGCAAGATCGCAAAAGCCGACCGCGATTCTCTCTACCGTCAGCATCACAAGCGCGACCCGCTGTCGGGTTCCCAGAAGCCTCATTGCTACACTGAGATTCCCACCGATAGGAAAAGATCCCCCGGCTACAGCAGTGTCGATGGGACGCATCGTCACTCGATTACTCACACGCTCAAGGCTATCAATGCAGACGATTCAGACTTGTCAGGGTAGGGTCCTTGAAATGTCAACAAAATGTCATGGCAACTGAGTCCTTACTGGCATTCGACGAGATTCTGTCACAAGCCACTCTGCCCATAAGAGAACAATCCATATCGTTGTTGTCCTCCTTGCAGTATCGATTCGACAGCTGAAGCCATTAGCCGGGCAAATAAAGGACATTAGAATGACAATTGGCCCAGGACAGTAAAGCTAAGATCGTAACCGGCGAGTGATAGCTAGCCAAAGAACCCACACTTGGAGACTTATGTGTCGACTCCCGACCTTTACGGGAAAATAAGCCGGCCTCTCTTTTTGATTACAAAGGCAAATAGGTTGCGTACTTTTATCCGACGAGACGAGTTGCAGCGAGAGAGAGCGACTGCCAGCCGAGTCATCGGAAACGCCCAGTCGTGGCCGATCCAAGATCTCTTGTGAACAAGCATGCCCTCAAACATCGATAATGTGGAAAGTGAACAGCGTAGCAAGTCGCCGACGGTCTGGGTGCCGTTTGCGGTCGGCTACTATTTTGCATTCCGTGTTATGACCGTGCTTGTATCGGTTCGCATTTGTGGGACAGATCCGCGGACCGGAACCGCCATCAACATTGCACTCGATTTTGTCCTTCTGCTCGCTACGGCGTTCTGTGCCATCGGAGAAGTTCGCTATCCATTTCGCGAAATGACAAAGGTTACAGCGGTATGGTGGGCACTACTCTTTCTCGGCTTTTCCTGCTGTAGCCTGCTATGGAGTAGTACGGCATCGCTCCCTGACTCTGTGGCTTATTGGTGTGCGATGGCTGCAGATCTTGCAATCGTCGTGATGCTGCTTCGTGCCGGTCCGCTCACAGTGATGGCGGACTCGTTGATGAAGGGCTTTATCTGGGGTGCATGCACGGTGGCGATCATCGCGTGGATCTTACCCGCAGAATCGGACCTCCGCCTTGGTGATGACGAACTCTTGGGACCCAACCAGATCGGGTACGTCTGCGCCTTCGCCTTTTTATTTGCACAATACCTCATACGGGAAAAGAGAGCGAAGATGGGGATGCCCGCCATTTTCCTGGCGGTCACGCTTCTTCGAACTCTTAGCAAGACGACGATTGCCGCGTTTCTGGTCGGCGAGGGATTTCTGTTGATCAAGGACAAATCACTAAGTCGCAGAAACAAAGCTCTGATCGCTACCGCAGTTGCGGTCGTCGTGACCATATTCTGGGGCCTAATAACCTCTTACTATGACATCTACACTAGCGCGGGCAATCAGTCAGAGACGTTGACCGGAAGGCTTGGGATTTGGGCCTATTTTCTCGCAGAAGCTATCGAGCAACCGTGGATCGGCCATGGCTTCGATTCAGCCTGGAAAGTGATTCCGCCCTTTGGACCCGATCAATTCGAAGCAGCCCACGCGCACAATGAGCTTATCCAGCAGTTTTATGCATACGGCGTCGTTGGGGTATGTCTATTCACCGGCATCTACTGGAGTCTCTATAAGCATATTCACCGAATGATGCGCGGGCCTCGCAAGACATTTTTCCTTGCCTTCTTGATCTTCGTTCTCGTGCGTGGAATCGCGGACACCGAGCGGTTCGATCTTTCTCTTCCATTATGGGCAATCGTGATGATAAGCCTCCTAATCGAAGAGACGCGCACAGCCGAAGAGAGGGTACCTCGAACTATCGCCGACCCGCCACTAGCCCTGAGGACACTTCCACACGGGTTGTGATTCTATTGAGAATGCCGAATATCACAACCCGAAGAATTCCGGTTGCCGCCAGAAAACCATAACCAGACGGGGGCAACGACGCATCCGCTTCAAATGCGCGAAATGGCTTGCAGGCTCACTTCGCTCACGTCCTTGGGGTAGAAAGTGGCGAGTTCGTGTTGCTTCGGATGTGAGTGTCTCGAGCTGTTCGCATTCCACCGTACTCCTCTTGGGTTTGCCCATGCGCCGAACATGCCGGTTGAGCTATATCACTATATGATATGGTGCTCAGCAGTTGCGGGGTTGCTGAAACGAAAGGTTGTCCAGTGTCTTTCAGTAGGCGAGCGCGCCGTCATGCGGCCTCACTCTTCGAAAAACTGCTGCAGATGATCTTCGAAATGGGGGATAGGAACGAACAAGTCTCATGCAAGCAGCCTTGATCCGACTCCTGCCAGCACTCTGAGGCCAATCGAAATAACGGTGGCGAACACATTCGAGTCCGACATTGTGTGCGATATGGCAAAGTTCGCGCCGTGTGTACTCCCTGACATGTCCGGGATTGGTTGAATAGAGTCGGAGCCGTTCAAACGGATGTCGCCCGCAAGCTAATCGAACGCGCTTCGCGATATCCGCCGCATTCGGGGTCGTGCAAATGAGCATGCCACTATCCGCAAGTAGGGAGTTCAAAAAAGCGAACACAAACTCTGGGGCAATACTGAGGTGTTCCAGTACTTCCGAGAAAACAATCAAATCGAAAACGCCACATTCTGGCCAACTATCGGTTTGATGCGAATGAAGTAGGTCAAACGTAATATGAGGGACGGCCTCCATACTACTCACTTCACGGTGCCCTCCATCATCAGTACAAAGGTCGATGCCTAATGTAGTGACCCTCGAATAGAATGTCAGGAGATGCGCCGTAAACTCACTTCTCCCCACGTCCAACACTCGGGCGGACGGATCGGCGACGTAGGAACCACATAGCCGCAGAATGTCGGCAAAACGATCTTTATGCAGATCGACATAGTATTGTCTCGATGCGCCGCTGGAGGTCTGTGCCTTTTCAACGTTTATAAGCTGCAAGAGTATTTCCTCGAGGCTACGTTTTACACTCATCGTTTCTTCTTCCTCGAAGTGAGTCACGCAGCTCAGGTCGGTCAACGCTCAGCGAGTGAGTGACGGTGGTCTTTAGCGCGCGGAAATCGCCCATTAAAATGTGCTCAGGCCACATTTGAGCTGAAACCGGTGAGAGAGGTGTCAAGAGAATGTCGTCGATTTGTCTCGATTCTTTCCCTTGTCAACTAATTGTAATTTCCTGATGATCCGAAACGAAAATGAGGCGCTTTCGGTGAGAATGGACCGGTGAGGATTTAGATCATGATCCACGAGATGCAATTGGGAACAGAAGTGCAAGACGAAATTCTACCGGCGGTGAGTCTTGGCGCCATCCTTGTCATTGAAGACGATCCCCCCATGCAGAAGGTGCTGCGCAGAATCTTTACGCAAGAGCACTACTCCGCCATGGTCGTAGGCGACGGCCAAACGGGTCTGGATTTGTTTCGTCGCGAGCAACCGCTTGCGGTGGTTCTCGATTTGATCCTTCCGAATATTTCCGGACGAGAACTCTGTCGGACATTCAAGCAGGGGTCCGCTGAGACCCCGATTGTGGTGCTCAGCGGGATCACGGAAGTCGCGGATAAGGTGTTGCTACTTGAATTGGGAGCCGACGATTATGTCACCAAACCCTTTAGTCCAAGGGAGCTCACGGCCCGCGTTCAGGCAGCGATCCGCAGACGGCGTAAGCTGACGCCGACAACGATCTATCGCTTCGCTGATTGTCAAGTCGACTTTACGAAAATGACAGTCTGCCGCGACGGGAAGCCCATCGTCCTTACCGCTCACGAGTTCAAGCTCCTGAAGTTTTTTACTGAGAATGCCGAACGGGTCCTCACACGCGATGTCCTGCTGAACCAGGTCTGGAGATATAATTGTTATCCGACTACCCGCACGGTGGATAACCAGATCCTGAAATTGCGCCAGAAGCTTGAGCCGGATCCTGCAAACCCCAGGTATCTGCTGACAATCTATGGCGCAGGATACAAATTTGTCCCATGAAGCTCATCCTGTCCAGCGACCCGAATCCGAAGCCCGCAGGCGCCGCGCGTACACAAGAGACGCAAGGCCTTCAAGGGTATTTGCTTCTTGTCGTCAGCATGGCCTTACTGATTGTGCTTATGACTGTCGCCGGTCTTTTGCTGATTATCACCCTGGGTCTTCGCCTCCTAGTTCAACCCAGCGCCAACTATGAATCCACAAATGCGTGTGAAGATCGTCATTAAATTGCCGCCTAAATCTCCATAAGTGTGCCGCTTTGGGAGTAATCGACAATGACAATCCACTTACAACTTGACGACTCATATATGACAACTTAGTAGCGGGCGCGGGGTACTCTCGCACCGAAGAGAGCCCTGACACGCATGCGCATTGCTGAGAATGAAACGATTGGCCCTTCATTGGCGGCGGACGCGAGGCGGTACGTTTTCAATTCGCTTCTTCCAAATGCCCGGACCTTTCTCTTTACACTGCTGACTTCGACTTGCGTTCTGGCAGGTTTCTGTGACTTCTAGGCGCGTCGGCACAGCATGGCCCGTGGAGCCCAAGATTCCGCTCGGAACAAGAGAATCAAGAACCGGTTTCAGAAGATCCCGTGCACTAGCAGTCTAGGATAGCGATGACCTCTACCTCGCGTCGTACTTTCCTCAAACAGGCTGCAGCTGTGCTTCCGTTAGTCACCGACATGATTGCCGGCTGCGGATATCCTTTTCCACGGATGCGCTACAACGTGTTGAGCGCGCAAGGACAGGCCATGATCAGGAAATATGCGCGGGCCGTACAGATAATGAAGTCCAGGCCCAGCTGGGATCCTTGGAGCTGGACCTTTTGGTGGTACACTCACGCAAGCCCCCTGTCGAAATCTGAGGCGATCCAGCAGGTGTTCGGCGGAGCCTCGTCGCCTGCATCGGATCTTGCGCAGAAGGCATGGTGGACCTGCCAGCCTCACCAGAGTGGTCAGAATACGGACAATTTTCTACCGTGGCACCGCATGTATGTTTACTTCTTTGAACTCCAAATCGGAGCGGTTCTGGGCGACGACACTTTCACCTTGCCGTATTGGAACGTCTCTCCTGGCCTGCCATCCTGCGAGAGAGGCATTATGCCCCAGGCCTTTCGTTCGCCCGATGACCCACTCCTCGCTTCCCTCTACTTGCCGGACAGGAACAGCGGTGTTAACAACGGCTTGCCCATCGATACACAGTCCCCGGGCGTGCTCAGCGCCGCCAGTGCGATGGCCGAAACGACTTATTCACCGCACAGCCCGAAGCTGGGATTTTGCAACAGTCTCGACTTCGGCTTGCACAGTGCCGTCCATATCTTAGTGGGCACTTTAACCAATATGGGGTCCGTAGCGGCATCCGCCCAGGATCCAATCTTCTGGATGCTCCACTGTAATGTCGATCGCCTTTGGGCTAGTTGGAACCGAGCAGGCTATCTGAATCCGTCCGATCCCGATTTTCTCAGCAACGTCTTCTGGTTTCCTGGTCCAAATGGCGAGGCCGTGTCGGTCAAAGTCGGCGATGTCATGTCAATCACGCAGTTGAACTACACCTATCAAGAGTTTGAGCCTACGCCCCCGGAGGTCGAGCCTGCGCTGTCCCAACTCGATCTCGGATCCTCGGCCAGGCTGCGAAATCTCGCGCGGGGGGAGTCGGTCTCGACGACAATTGTGGCTTCCGCAACGGCCGTTTCACTAGGCTCGGGGGCTACGACAGTTCAAATCAAGGCGACACCCGCTGAGGAAGTCACGAATCGCTTGTTTAATCTCTCGCCCGCGCCGCCTGTCTCGGACCTCGGTGCCTATTACCTGGTTATTCGCGATCTGCAGATCAATGCGCAACCAGGGGTGATTTATACCATCTATCTCAATGTGTCTGAAAACGGATTCAGCGAGAATCTGCAGGCCCAGAAGGTGGGCTATCTGAACTTCTTCTCTGCAATGCCGGGCATGGGGATGAATGAACCCGCGCGCTTTGTGAGTTACGACATCTCAGATCTCGTGAAAGGCCTCGATATGTCCGCTTGGAGTGCCGGCGTATCCCTTACCATCGCCCCTTCGGGAGAGCCTGCTGCCGGGTCGGAGCCAGTGATTGGGTCGATCGCCATTCAGAAGGTATAGAAGATTCGGCCACCCACGAACGCTCTAATGCGCTATTCATCGAACAACTGGGCAAACGCGAAGCCAAGGTGTGATCGCCACCAGCTACCGATTCGGGACGGCCCGAGGATGTGCACAATCTTTCCGCGATCGATACGCGTCCACCGCCGCTACGGGCCGCAGCGATCGTGATGGAGGACCTTGCGCCGGGGAATTACGGCAGCGCCAATAATTGGGCAGTGCATCGGCGCTCGGTGCGGAATCCGTGCGGGATGGCTTCCAGTTTGTCCCCGGAACACACAGCCGGGGCAGGGTGGCTGCGGGATCTCGTTCGGGCCACGAATTACAGGGAGACAATGAGATTTCATGCGGTTTGAAAGGAGGGACTTTTCGCGACGTGCACATTTGTCTGAATTGATGGAAGGACCATCAACCTATGAAGAGTTTCGTGCATGCCTGCGGGATTTGGAGAATGTGAACCAGGCGGTCTTTGCGTATTCCCCCACGCTTAGATGGTTGACGCAATTCGCGGTGAAGAGAGATGTTCCAGTGCATGTTGTGGATGCGGGCTGCGGCGGCGGCGACGCGCTGAGGCGAATTGGGCGTTGGGCGTCGGAGCGCGGCATTCGGGTGAAGCTGACAGGGATCGATGTGAATCCACACGCCACGCGAGCAGCGCAGGAGTTCGCGACAGATCGGAACGGGATTAGGTGGATCACGAAAGATGCGCTGGCCTATCAACCGGATGAGCCGGTGGATGTCGTGATCAGCGCGTTGTTTACGCATCATTTAGAAGATGACGCGATTGTGCAGTTTCTGCGCTGGATGGAGCGGACGGCGGAACTCGGGTGGTTTGTCAATGATCTCCATCGGAAAAGGACGCCGTACTACGGATTCAAGGCTCTGGCGTGGGCGATGCGGTGGCACAACTTTGTGCGGCACGATGGGCCGGTCTCGATTCTGCGCAGCTTTTCGCGGGCGGACTGGGAAGGCTACTGCGTCGCCGCGGGTTTATGCGGACGCGCAGTGGACATCGAGGAGCGGTGGCCGGCGCGGCTGTGCGTGTCCCGTGTAAAGAGATGCGTAAGTTCAAAGATGTCCTAATTGTAGGCGGTGGCCCCGCCGGCGCCGCATTGGGCACATTATTAGCTCGGGCTGGTCGCGCGGTTGCGATCATTGAACAGAGCGATGCCGCGCACGATAAGGTTTGCGGGGACTTCCTCAGCTATGAAGCGATCCATTACTTGCGGGCGTTTGGGATTGACCTTGAGCGGCTGGGTGCGGTGGAGGTCGCCAATGTGCGGCTGGCGAAGCGCGAACTGATCGGTGAATGCCCGTTACCGTTTACCGGCATGGGCCTGAGCCGTCGGGTATTGGATGAGGCACTGCTGGCGAATGCGCGGATCTGGGGAACAGAGGTGCTGCGTGGAAAACGCGTAGAGCATTTGCGGCCCTCGGGAGAGGGATGGATCGCGCTGCTTGAGAATGGGGAGGAAATTCGCGGAGCCAGCGCATTTGTCGCCACGGGAAAACACGATTTGCGCGGATGGCATCGCCCAAAAGGAAAGCAGAACGATCTAGTCGCTTTCAAAATGTACTTCCGGCTGAGACCGGAGAAGGCGATCGCGATTGCCGGTCAGGTGGAGCTGGTGCTCTTCCGCGGTGGATACTCCGGATTGCTGGGCCTGGGGGACGGCCTGGCGAACCTTTGCCTGTTGGTGCAGCGAGCGGTACTCCGTGAGCTCGGCGGGAATTGGAGGAGACTGCTGAAGCACATTCAATCTTCCTCGCGACATCTTGCACGGTATCTCGAAGATGCCGAGGAACTACTGGAGAAGCCGCTCGCAATTTCAGCAATTCCGTACGGATATATGCGTACGAACGCGCCGGCCGGCGTATGGTGCCTCGGCGATCAGGCGGCGGTGATCCCGTCGTTTTCCGGGGACGGCATCTCGATTGCGCTGCACAGTGCGCTAATCGCGGCGCAAACTTTCCTTGGGGGGAGAACTGCGCAGGAATTTCAGGAGCACCTGGCCCGCCAATTGAAGAAGCCGTTTCTTGCGGCATTGACGGTGTCTCGAATCATGGTTCGGGCACCGGCGGCGGCTTACGGACTTCGCGTGTGGCCCGACGCGCTAAGAGCGATCACGCAACGGACCCGAATACCGCGAGGCGCGCTGGTCTCAGCAGCCGCGGTGCGAAAATCATGCGGCAGACCGTACTGATGCTTTGCGACTTTGCTCCCGCAGTACAAGAGTGCTGATCCTGCCCATGCAGACTATCGCCGCTTTCCCCGCGCCGTCGACGGGAGATTCCATCACCTCGCCTGTATTCAGATCAAGATCAACGAGGCCTCTTCAGTTTGAAGATACCGGGCGCCCAATGGAATCGTGTATTCGCTGGGATCGAAAGCTAAATCTATGGCAAATTGTTGTGCTTTGGCAGGAATGGTCAACAGCAGCAGACTGAGACAGAGACCATTCCGCTTCCTCCAAACCTTGCTTCGCCCAAGTGCGGCTCTACGCTTCAGACGCCTTTCATCAGATTCCACCTCAGCCTTGGATTCCGACTGCTAAAGCACAGCCCTTAAGCTCACGCAAATGCAAGCGATTCATTGGAGTTTCTCATCCGAATGATTTGCTATGGCAGCGGCAACCTCGGCGTGCGGCTTCACTCCGGCGTGGCGTATCCATCGCCAAATTAAGAGAAAAGGACGAAGCGGAAGATAAATCCAGAACAGACGATCAGGAAGATGCAGCAATTCAAAATCAGCACTGGAGTACGCGACTTCCATGAGGGCCTGCCGCCAGGACCTGTGAGGCCGGAGCAAGCGTTCGTAGCGCAGCTGGCGCATTGTTCGATGTGCTTCAGGAGGAGCGAGCATGCACGCGGCCGGGCGTTCAACCAACTCGGCGGGCAGACGTGCGGCCTGCGCGCGCAATGTCTCGGGCACAGGCAGCCCGTGCAACTCCTCTAACAGGCGCAGGCATTGCAACAGCGAGTTTTCCGCGCCCATCGTGCAGGCGGTCCGATAGGCCGCATTCCAATCGACGTAGCCCATGGCATACATACGGGCTAGGTCACCCAGCCATTTTAATCGGAACCACGCATGCCCGCTGCCATGTTCGCAAAGGTGGAGAGCGAGATCGACCGGACTCAAGGATCGATAACTGAGGTTTTCCCAGACGAATGCGGCACTTCGCGCCCATTGTCCTGTTGTGTGATCGGGAGTTTCCCATCGCGTACGCCAATGGAGTTCAAGGATGCACCGGTGCAGCGGATGCCAGTAGACCAAGTGATGGTAGATCTTTAGAAAAACGTCTGTATGGCGAGGGCCGAACGTCGGCCGTAAGTGCACTTGCCAGCCCATCTGCTCAAGCCGCCCTTGCGCCGTCGGCATATCCCCAAGAGACGCCATGATATCGATGTCGAGGGAATGACGCGTTCCTAAGTCGCCATAGAGTGCGAGCGAGAGAAGCGGACCTTTCAAGGGGATCAGGGGAATGCCTGCCTGGTTGAAGTCTTTGAGCACCTGCATTAGTAACGAAGCGAACCGCATCGCCTGAATTCGGCAAGCATAGCTGCGTTGTTGCAGTGCCTGCCTGACTGCTGCCGGAAGATTTATGTCCGGCACCCGGTTCAGCGCCTCGCAGCTAACAGCCGGAGTTCCGTGCCGCTTGATGAGAACAAGGTACTGTTCCCAGTCCATGCTGCAACTCAGGCACGAGCGAATCCCTCGATCCTGATGGTCCCGCCACGACTCTGTTGCCAGCCAGGAAGTCGCGAGCATCAGCCGAAATGCAGGACTGCAACTTGAAAGCATTTTAGATTCCTTTTTGCCAGCTAAATCGAACTTGCCTTTCATGCTGAGGAGAATCGAAATGTTGTTGCGGCCAGAACGTATGTCGCATAACAGGTCTCTGAGTTAGGACAATGGTTCATATGTCAACCGATATCATGGAGGACACCGGCGCACTCATCTGCAGGAGTTGCCATGCCGGGCATCCGTTCGGGAACGGGGAACAGGGTGCCGTCCTCCAGGCGGCGCAGAAAGCGCCCCAGCGAAAGAGCCCGGAGCAGCTTGGGCCAGTGGCCGCCCACCATCCCGCAATGTGCGTCGGCCTGCGACGCGGACAGGTGAATCATGGTTTCGATTGCCGGCAGGTCGAGAGCATGAGCGATCAGATCCACCTGCCTCATCCGCTCTAATTCTGCAAGAGCCTCTGCGCGCTCCGCCTCGAAGTGGGTGCCAAAATCGGCGGCCTGCAGTCCCCTGCGGCGCTCGGTACGCACCTGCTCTGGCAGCCGTCCAATCATTGCGTTTCGGATCAATGACCGGGATACGCCGTTTTCGCAGTAGTATTCGACGGGAACAGAAAGGCAATACTCGATCACCCGCCGGTCGCCCGTAGGATCGGACATCCCAACACCGGTGAGCTGCCGGAAGGCAGAAGCAGAGGGTCCCAAATCGGATCGGCGCAGAGACAAAAGGCGAAACGCGCGGCTGTCGAGCTTGGCGAGGGCTCGCTCCATCGTCATCGGACCGAGATCGTGCTTGCGCGCGAATTCCCGACGGATCATTGAGTACTCGTGCGTGGCAGCGAATTGACCGCGCAGTCGGTCGATTGCGTAACGCGCACACATAGGCATCCATGGACGAAGCAACTCATATACAAGGGATCGCCAGCGGCGCGAGCCTTGACGATGCAGGTCCCATGCGATACGCGCAAAGAAGGCCAGACGGCCCTCCCGCAAGAGCGACTGCAACGCGCGATCGCCGCTATAGCTGACGCTAAGGTTGCCCACCTGGCCGATCAGAAGTGTTGCTATGCCGAGCCGTTGAGCCCGCAGGCAGATTTCATAGGTCCAATCGTAATTCCACGGATTGAAGATCGGTTCTTCTTGCGCCGAATTGAAAAGATCAATTACGGAGAACGGCGAATGCGCCCCGTGCCGTACCAGAACGTGATCGACGTTTGGGTACATGGCAACTACTGCCGCTGCGTGCGGCCCTTCATCGGTAAACCGGTTGGGGACCTCGACGATATATTCCGGAACCGCCGTGAAGGCAAATAATCTGCGGCCTTCACAGCTCAGCAGCCGCGCCGCTGTAACTGTGACTGAGGAACTGTCTAGTCCTCCACTCAGTTGCGAACCAACCGCAGATGTCCCTGTTAGGCGGTCCTGTACCGCGCGATCGAGGGTCTCCAAGAGGCCCTCGGCATATTCGCCCGAATCGCGCAGGCGCAGGGGCGGAGTCTTCTCCGGTTGCCAGAACCGGCATACGGAAGTACGCCCCGCTTCGATGGACAGCGTGGTCCCGGGCGGCAGGCGGAAGATTCCATCGAAGAAGGTCTCATTGGTCGGCTCGGGGAAAAGCGCAAGCCACCGCGCAATATGCCGCTCGTTTGGACGCGCTACTACGCCCGGCCAGTGCAATAAACGGCGAATTTCACTTGCAAAGATCAGGTCATTGTCGCGCTGGGTATAGTAGAGCGGCCAGCTTCCGACGGCATCCCGACCCAGGAGCAGCCGCTGACTGGGTACGTCCCACAGAACAAAGGCGTAGTCGCCGTATACGTGTTTCGGGAATTCTGCGCCCCACTTGCGGTACGCCTGCAGCAAAAGGACCGACTCATTAGCCGCCTCTACGCCCAGTTCGCGCGCCCGCTCCGCGTGCCCGAATACTCTTCCGGTGAGCAGCACTCCCAGACCGGCGCAACAACTGCTAGGCGCACGGCTCCAAAGCGACAACTTGGAGCCTCCAAGCACATAAGAATAGGTCTGGAACAAACCGCCTTTACCACCTGGGCCGGTGGCCCCGGTTCCCGAGCCGATAACCCCGAGAAATGACGTGTCCATTCAATGAATCGCTTAGCTAATTGAAGAGCTTGTCGTCCGGTTAATCGAATCCTCTCTGTACTTCGGCACGGAGCTAACTGCCAACATAGATTCCGTCGCCGGCACCGAGGGGATTGACGGGGTTTTCGGTTTCACTCACCCGCAACTCTTCGACGCCGGGTGCTTGCCACGGTTTACGAGCGAGATCCTTTTGTTCCTGACTGACTTCGGCAGTACGGTTCACTTTTTTCACGGTTGTCTCCTTTGGCGTTTAGAAATCTTGTCGAATCTGATTCGCACGGAATCATTGGTTCCGGATACGGATCGGCAAAATTCATCCGACATCGAACCGAGAAGAAGCTCCGTGCAGCCGTTTCACTATAACGCATGGTTCCGTCGTCATCGTAACCGGCGAGATGATCCTGGAATGCCCGTCCCGACAGAAATACTCTTACACAGGGCGTTGGCGAGACTTGTCACGAGATTGTTATTAGAAGGTCATTTGTTCCCGCTCCTGTGCACTCCGCAGTATCCGATAGGCGCGGATCGGCGACGCAATTGATCGCCCGTCATAGGAATCACCGCGCGAAAAAACCGATTTCGACACAGCGATACGCCTCGGGATAACCGGTTACCTCAACTCCGCAGACATCGACCCAAGCATGAGTGACCAACGTTGCACCTTCAGGGGCGTGTGACGCGCCGCAGTGGACGCGGCTCCAAATCCCACGTACATGTAGCATTTGCCACGCGGCCAATGCCCGTGGTAGACAGACAAGCCGCACAGGCAGAAGCCGGGCAGCGCGGTTGATTGCCCAGGAGATTTCGCGTGCAACCGTTCGATCGTTGCTCGAACCGGCCCGAAGATCATCGGGAGCATGCAAACGTCCGATGTGGCGAGCAATCAGCGGAAACCAGACAAGCACGAGGGCGAACCTGGCCATAACCAGCCAGAACGCAGCCTCGATCAAGAGAAAGCGCTGTCTCCACGATAGTCTATGAAATTTACGCCAGACCAGGAGGATGGACATCGATCGCCTTTCGCAGAAGCAACTGATTGAGAAACGCGAGGACCTCCGGTCGCGCCGCGTCGGGCTCGATATCAAACTCGCGGCCAAGAGCCTCGCACAAATCCGAAACACTGCGCGGCGACTCCAGCAGCTCCCATATACGGCTGCCCGATCCTGTGAGATTCAAATAGAACTTGCTCTCGGCATGCATCATAATAAGGTTCTCGCCCACCCACGCGGCAATCCACCCTTCGCGCCGAGCAATCAGACTACTGTCAGTCATTGTGAGCAATCCTCTCGGCCATTGCGCGTTCCCTGGCGGAATTCCATTTCGGTGGGTGCGCAAACTGCGTTATGAGCCGTTTCCACTAGGCGGGCAACTTCATCCACGCGGTCGAGATCGCATGGACGATCCAGACGATATACGGGCACAGTCGCAGCCAGCGTGGCGATGTGACCGAATAACTGTTCGCATAAGCCGAGATTACGGCCCATCCATCCACGATGGGCCTGGCTTTCGATAAAAACGAAGGCGTTTTTGCTCTGAAGTAATGATCGGCTCGGTTGATCTCCTGAAGGTGTGCTCAGCGCGTAAATTGCCCCCAATGGAACCGGTTGTTGAATTGCTCCCGCAGGCTGAATGGCGGCCATGCCGAAGTGTCCCTTCGGGCCTCGTGCTGCCTGCGAATATGTAACCGCTTCTCCCATCTGAAAGCAATTAATGGCGTCCGGCATTAGCTTGACCCGTGAAAAGGCCGGCCGTAGCATCGGCCGCGTGGGATTACTCAGATCGATCGCGCAAATGTCATCACAGAGCAGCGGATGACCGCGCCGCGCCAGTGCCGTTGCGAGGGTGGACTTACCCGTACCGCTGGCGCCGGAAAACACCACGGCTTCACCATCTAAAAGTACGCAAGAGCCGTGTAGAGGAAACAATCCGCGCCGATAACAAAGAATTGCAAGTACAGACCCAAATAGATGGATGCGCAACAAAAGGGGATCCACACCGTCTTCTGGCAGAACGGTTACACGGTCGGCTCGACGGTTTACACGAAACCCCCCGACACCCTTCACGTGGAGCGACACGCCATCCTCACCATTGATGAAATAAGGGAGTTCACACTCATTCGGAGGCAGACTCTGCAATTCAATCCGAACGGTCTCTTCCGGCCTCGATTTCCGCACGCCACTCCAAAGCGTTAGCTCGGGAAGTGGAATGGCCGATTTCAGATGCCATCCACAAAGGACGTACGGACCGTATTGCGGGTCATCGTTGAGCGAAATCAAGATAGTGCGCATCCCACATGAATATTCACTATGCGGTCCGACCCTTAACGTGTTGGCATCTCCATTGGGTATCGTTGCCATCAGAGACGCCAGAAACGTATGCGAAGCTAGCCGGTCGCCCTATTTCAAGGGCCTCTTCAAAGCTGTGCTTGACCGAGGAGTCCGAAGCGAGGCCGCGTTGGCCGTAGAAGCGTCCGATCTCATCACAGAAAGGTCCTCGATCGGACATAAACTCCTCACCCCAAGCTCGGAACGACACGTCATTCGTCGATCGGTCAGGGTTCCTTCGTTGCACCGCCAAACTGATAACTCAGAAGCCCTCGCACATTGAACAAGCCATCGTTTGTCACTGGTGCACCTGCGGTGCGACGGACCTCCAGAGGTGTATAGAAGACATCCACGGTAAAGGCGATCCGCTGGTTAAACAGATAGGTAACACCGCCTGCCGTTGAGAACATCCCGCCGTGCGCCCATTGGCGTAGTTGCGACAAGCCAAAGGTGGTCGGCCCGTGCGACTGGAAGGCCACATCGTCAAAAGTGCCTGCAACAGATGCATGAAGGACCAGTTTCGGCATCTGTGGGAACGAGTGCGCCACCTGCAACTGCGATCCTGCATAGCGCAACGAAGCTATATCTGACGACAATGCTACGCAATCAGTAGGGTTCGCGGGTGACCCGGGTGGAGCAGCTACTGCGCTTGCTGGACATGTGATTGCGCCTTTTACTGACCCCACTTGCCCATATGCCTGCCAATCAAGGGTCCATGGCCCGCGCTCCAATAACGGCCGTTCCACGCCGAAGGCGAAGAGCCTCGGCTTGATACCAAACGTCGAGATCGGGAGTGGGGCAGTGGCAAAGGCTCTGAGTTTCCATGGCATCTGCACTCCGATTACCGGCCGGACCAATGCAGGCGCCTCATTTAAATCTTCCAGCTTTGTTCCATTAAAGCCAACCGTCTGTTGTGTCGCGCTGAGCATCGGCAGCCAATCCGCTTCGACTCCCACTGAGATCGCCCCCACCTGCCGCAGTCCATCTGGAGCAACTGGCAACATCGTGCTCGGCAGGAGCGCCGCGTCAAAACGTTTGAGAGCCCACGCCTCCGGGCGGTCGAAGCCGATTTGCACGTTCGGAACACCACCGCTACTCTGAGCCATGATGCCGCTGCCGGCGATGGCAGTGATTCCTATTAGCAAAATCAGAGCAGTAATTTTTCCAATCGGGAGCCGGGAAGTAAATGAAACCATGTCATCTCCTGCTAATTCGCGTGTGGATTATCCGCACTAACGCCGGCTTCGAATGCCATTCCTGCTGAGCCAGCGGCGATAACAGCCTCGATCATCCTTGCGGTGATCGAGCGCATTCAGCACGCGCGCCAACACAGGCTGAACTGTACTGGCGCACGCCAATTGTGAAACCTACCCTAGCCTTGCGCTTTTTTGCAGTTGTCAAAGAATTGTCAGCTCAATGTCATCACTTTAGTTCCGGATTTCCCCTTCGGTATCGGACGCATGAAAGCATGCATGATGTCGAAGCAATGCAGATTACGCGTACTCAGGGGATGATCCCGAGACCGTCAACCCAATTGAGGATCTCAATCGTATCGGGATGGAAACTCGCGGCGCGGCTTGAAGGGAGTAAAACTCAAGTGCTACTCGCTCGATCAGTTGGTCTTTGCCGTTTTCGAAGAAAGCAGCAGAAGTCTTCAATCCGATGCTAACTCTAGCTAGCCACAGCATGATGCAGTCCCCGCCCGGCTTCACAAGAACGCTTTCGGGCGGCGTAACATCTCGTTTCGAGCGTAGTCGCAAAGCGCAGCGGCCGCTGGATCGGGCAGGCTCAATAAATCGTTTGTTTTGCGGAATCTGACTCCATCAATTCTTAGCGAAAGCGCAAACCTGTTAGTTCTTGTGTTCGCTTTTTATTCGCTTTAAGATAAGCGTGTGCGAACAGTCCTGTCGAAATCACCGATTTTAGCGCGCCTCGTTCCGGCGTCTGCGCTTCCGCTAGCCCCAAACACTGGCCCCGGTTGGAACCTGACCAATTTAGCCGGGCGGCTCGTTGAACTCTCTGCAAGCGCAGAGGCAGCTCACCTCACTGCGGTATTCGGACTCGTTCTCGATGCTCAACTTGGCGGC
>Ga0134125_10000981_pt1 | contig 36342 bp, 24 predicted proteins | sample KB31751_FD_96464 | JGI IMG/M metagenome (GOLD analysis project Ga0134125, IMG submission 96464) | Terrestrial soil microbial communities with excess Nitrogen fertilizer from Kellogg Biological Station, Michigan, USA - KB3-175-1 | ecosystem: Environmental > Terrestrial > Soil > Unclassified ...
AAACAAAAACAGGAAGATCCATACCATGGACAAATGACACCACTGCCTGATTTGTTTCATGCGAAAGAACAGGAACAGCCAAAACGCTGTCACATGGACCACAAAAACATGTGTTGTTTATTGATGTTATTTTGGTGCATGTTTGTATCGATTATGCTGGTGGTGATTTGCATTTCCAGTTATTATCACTGGCATGATACATATGATGCTCATATCAAACATTTGGAATTTCAACGCGTCACGTCTCAAAACACAGTGGAAGATTATAAGAATCTGCGATCGGATCAGAAATATCGTGCACTTCATGACAGCGAAGAACTTACAAAAATCATTTTAAATGCCGAACATTCAGCCAAACTCACCGACCAAGACATCAAAGTACAATCCGATGATCATGCCTGGAATCATCTTAGAAACGACTTCAAAGAATGGTTAACGGTGATTCCAGGGTATGATTATTTCTCCGATCATTCCGATGTGACGGCGATCGCATTGACCAATACGATTGATCTCATCCGACATTCGTGGATGTGGACCATTCTGTCTTTTACTCTAATGGCCGTGGTGGTGACATGGTGTTTTCGCGTGGTGGCATCCACCTGTCAAGAGGCGTTTATGGGAATGGTGGGTGCTGTGCGTTCATCTCCAGCGCCGCCAGCCTTCCATCATAACTACCCCGCATTTGAGAAAAACAGTGCCTTCTCCTTTCAGACAACCGATCAGTTGTCGAGACAGTTTTCGACTTTGTAGAATCAACTCTTTGAGTAATCCCAAAAAACTCGACCACTTGCTTGTGTGTTTGATAGATGGAGATCAAAGGTCTTATCATATTTATTTGTGTTATTCACTTCACCCGCGCCACGCTCTATGCACCGATCACCGCCAGACCGGTATCGCTTGTGCCTCGAGTGTCCCCAACAAACAGTAAAGCCTCAACGGGGGTAAGCATTTCATCACTGTTGGGATGTCCGGATCTCGCATACAACGTGAAATCATTTGTCGGAAATCAAACGATTGAACTCTTGGTCGACACGGGCTCATCAACCACAGGCGTTGCTGGGGTCAATTGTTCCAGCTGCAACACCTCACATTACTACAACCCATCATTATCCCAATCATCGGTGATCTTAGGGACACAAGTCCTCGCCGAATATCAGGATGGTAGCCAATGGAGTGGGAAAGCCGTATCCGACAGCTTCGCGTTGATGGGAATCAGTATCCCAGCATTTGCCTTTGGTATGATCACGGCTCAATCGAATTTCTTTGCCACGAGTACCTGCGTCGTGGGATCCGCGAGCACCACTTCCTTATCTGATGGAATCATGGGCATGGCTTATCCACCTCTGTTGGAACCGGGAACCCAATCCATCATGGATCGATTCTTTGTGGATGAAGCGTTACAGGAAAACATCTTTTCATTGTATATGTGTTTTACCAATCACGGAGAGTTGACGGTGGGCGGGTTGAACACATCTGTCGTGACCAACACCTCTCTCATTGCATGGGCACCATGTCTTGGTCCAAGCACGTTTTTCTTTATTGGTATCTTTGCGATTCAAGTGGGGAATACCGGACCCATGTGGACAGTGAGTGGATTAAGAAAGGGAAGTTCTATGCCTTTCATCGTGGATTCGGGTACCACTGTTACGATACTTCCTGCATCCCTTTATCAATCACTGGTATTGAAGTTCACCCAAAACCCAGATTGGCCATCGGTATTTGATATGACATTCTTTTTATCAGGAGAATGTGTACGGATGCCACCGACCACCAATGAGACATGGTTGAATGCTCGATTACCAACGATCAATTTCTATTTCGATGGGTTTATGATGCCACTGCTTGCCACTCGGCTCTTATTGTTTAGAATCGATCTGGTGGACAATTCCACGTGCTATGCATCCGGGATTGCTCCATCATCCTCAAACGAATACATTCTCGGGTTGTCCACTCTCACTCAATATCTCACAATATTCGATCTCGATACGGCGTATATCGGGTTTTATGATGATCCCGGCCCGGTGTGTCGAACAGGATTGCATCTCACAGCGACCAGCGATGCGACACCCTCCATTGATTATGCACGAACGGTGTTTTTCATCGCATTTGCAATGGTGTGTTTATTTGCGTTTACATAAAAAAAAACAATCCAAACTACCAAACGATAATGTCATCTCTCTCTATTTTTCTTCATTTCGTAGTTGAGTCTGTTGTTGTTGATGATGCCGGATTTATTATGGATTGTGATGGAGAAGGCGGGTTTTTTGGAGGTAATGGTGGTTGCTGCACCGACGGTGGGATCGTTGGCACAGCATCCAATCTCGCCGTATTTCGAGCCAGAATTTCTTCGAGCTGTTTTTGACACGCGACAGAGAGAGATTTCAGAACAGAAACAATAAAAACATCTGTGGGTGATGATACCTTCTCCAAATGCTTCCCAATCACATCATTGTGTGTCTCCGCTTTCTTTACCATTTGTTCTCCTTTCTCGAGATTCGCAATCATCTTATACCAAAGCTCAGCTGGTAGTGCAACAAAATCCCCCTCGACTTTTTGTATTTGGGACGCTGACATGTATTACGTCTTGATAAAACATCGAAAGAGAGCAACAGTTAAAACATCAGCGAGAGGGAATGGTTGGATACCGAGAAAATAAAGACAAAAAACAATCAGTGTTTGGAATCATACGACAGGTCCAAATTGTCCAACGATCCACCTGCTGTTGTTGCTGTCACGGTCGCTCCTCCACCACCAGTCTCAATCACTTTCCCAAACGATTCAAACTCACCCACCACAAACGTTTCATGACCATGGGTATTGGTCGCTGTGGCCAATTGTTTGATAGGTTTGCCATATTCAAACAGTGTCGCTTCCGCGTGTTGAGAGTAATCATCGGATGGGTTACTGGCATCATATACCATAACGATATATCGTGGAACATTAGGTAGCATCTCTTTGAGCATGACAGACCATTGATGTTTGGCAACATCCACGGCTTTGCTGACGGTTGACGGTCGGAGTCTCATCCGTACCCATGGAGTATTGGGCTTGTTATCCATTCGGCCATATGCTGACCAATCGTTGGACAACGAGCCAGTCTCTTTTGACTCGTTCATCCGCGAAGGAACGAGAATTTTGGTCACAATCGTATTCACTGTCGATGAAGGTTTTGCCACGCGTCCTTTGGATTCCTCTGTATGATAAATCTCTTGACCATCATCCCGGAACAACCATACACGAGATGTGTCGTGTTTGGAATCATAGAATGTTATGAGATGAATCGAATTCACCGGTGGAGTGGTGGTTTGAGTGGTAAAATCGTATTCATTGAAATGGCCCGAGGCATGATATGGATCCGTGACATCGTCCATGGATTCAGTGGTAAACGCAGTGGACAATGGAATATTAACCCATATGTTTTTCTTTTCATCATAATGCAGATATGACCATGCCAATGGAGGAGTTGCAATGGTCGAAGATTTGGGGCCACCCGTACTTTTTTGAGAGAGAGGAGGAGCATTGGCAATCGCTTCCGCCATAACACGATTGGAAAACCGATGATTCCCCACCAAAAATCGAATCCGTTTACTATGTTGTCCCGCGATAATCCAAATGTTCCACCAATCGTTATCGGTTAAGGGATACCACTGACTGGGTCGATCGGCAAACTGTAACAACAGTGGTAACACTTGTTCAACAGATTGAGATTGCAAAGATACACGAACAAGTGTTCTCCACTGGAGTGAATTGGAAGTATGAGATTCCAGATACGATCGCAACGTTTTCACATCTCCGGACCGAATGAGCGAGGAGAGGTGTTGATATCCCGATGCGATTTTGGAGTGGTATGGAGCATTGGTTTTCTTGTCACCCGTGGGAGGTGGAGGAGGTGGACGGAACAACGTTTGTATACGATCCTCTTCTTCTTGGGAGAATTGGGGTGCTTCCATTTCATCGATCTTTTGTGATTGTGACATTGCTGCTGGGATCGGATTGAGAGGTGACACGGGCGCTGGAGCCGGTGCAGCACCCGATCCGTTTCCGGCTCCCGCTCCAACTGAGATATCCATTGACGGTGATCGCGGAGTTGTTGGTGGAGCATAGGCCCGTCCACCAGGCAATGGTAATGTTTGAAGACGTTGCTGGGACACAACGAATAATTGATCCATCAGACTGGCAGGCGGTGGCGGTTGTTGTTGAGAATTCTCAAACGAGTCCCGTGATAATTCCAACATCGTAATGGTCGGTTCCACCAATGCGACCACTTCTTCGAGAGACGGAGATTGTACCGATTGAATTCGCGAACGACGAATGTTACCTTGGCCTCCTCCTCCTCCACTGCCTGATCCAGCACCAGCACCGGCGCTAGCCTTCTTCTTTGATGGTGACGATGGTGGTGTATTGAACCTTGCGGATCCTTGTGAGAATTGTGAGAAGTCCCCGCCAGCACCAGCGCCGGCTCCGGCACCGGCACCGGCACCCGCAGGTTCAGATTCGGGTGGTGTCAATGGAATGTGTAACTCTTTGTCATCCCATGAAACTCCTGTTTGTGACGGAGCGTACCCATCACCGCCGCCACTACCCGCACCGGCTCCGGCGCCGGCAGCACCTGGAACGGACGGCTGTGAGAACGTTGGTGGAAACATCGCTTTGAACTTCTCAAACCGTGAATACAACGATCCGTTAACAGTATAATATGCAGCCAACACAGTCGGTTTATGTGATCCCTTCCGTTCCTCCATTTTAGGAGGAGATATTAACAGCGTATGAAACAACCTTATAAACCACCCGTGTGATTCAACGTGTCTTTTACCTTCCGTAAGTTCTTTAATGTTAACGGTGTCATATTCCGCGTTGGGATAGGTTTTGTATGACGTGATCACGTTGTCTTTGGAGACAAACAGATTTTTATTGAGAAACTCAGACACGCCTTTGACGTGCTCGGATATCGCAAACGCCAATTCCAACAACAACGATTCCACTGCCCATTGAATCCATAAAACACGAATACTAATCGTTTTGTCCGGGTCGAACAATTGAGATGCCACAATCGATTTCGTATCCCATTTATCAAAGAAATCGACAACGAGTGGGCGTGTTTGATTGTAGTCCTTTTTCCATTTTTTATACGCCGGTGTTTCACGAATGACACCCATTAGTGATTTGGTGATTTCGATATCGTCGCCTTCTTTATTTAGTTGTTTACCCCCAAACCGTGTTTTCTTTTCGAGGAATTTCTTTACGGTTCCCAGGAATGATGTATCGGAGTAGTGCATTTTATCTTGTTCCTTATGAGATCCCGAATTTCCATGATTCAGACGATGGATAAACATGTACTTTGGCATAACATTTGTGACGGCGGTACCAGTGGGTGTCGCACCTGCTCCAGCCCCGGCCCCAGCACCCGCGTTCGGTGCCGATTTGACATCTTTAACATCACCAGCCTCAACGATCGGAGATGTATATGACACATCGGTTGATAGAATATTGTCCGTGGTCAATTCAAATCGTGCCATGATTTCATCTGTGACTTTATCGAGAGATGACTGAGAATTCCATGATCCGTTTAATACCGGTAATGGCAAGGGAAGTAATCCTCTAAAACTTCCTTTATCACGATTGCGAACATACGCTGCACTGATCTCTGTGATGATTTGAGTGTCACCTTTCTTCCAATCGATATCGGTATTTTTCCATCCGGCAAACGGTATATGTAACAATACCATCCGTACCGCATAGGCTTCAATGGTTCCTGTGACTTTTTGCTCCACTCCCCTCACAATATCTTTGCATCGTTGGATCGATCGACCCGAGTGGATGAGAATGGAGAAGATGGGTAAATGATTGAGTTGGAATGGAACATATCCTGATCCCGGCGGCGGTAATGGTGGTGGTGCCAACGGTATTGGATTGGCCGCTGTGCCTGACGAAGAAGATAGTGATCCTTCCGATGTCTTCATTCGTTTTACATCTTCTTCGTCCTCGCGAGGTTCACTTTCCGGTTTGCGCTTTGGACCAGTGAGTTCGTGATTCATGGTTTCTGATTTGGAAAGTAAGAGAGAGATGCTAGTGAAAGAAATTTCGTTAACAACTAAAAAAGTTATGTATGTGTTATTATATAATGTGAAAAATAAAAAAAAGAAAATCACACACACAACCAACTTTGTGTAAAATCCCATTGTCTGAATTTGTCATAAACTTGGCTGTGTATCTGTAGTAAACGTTTAAATCGTATTTTTTCTTTCTGGACAATAGATCAGTCAATCAGTCGATCAAAATTTCCAATTCATCCACCATGCCAGACCAAATCCCATTCGTCGAAGGAGTGGGATGGGCCATGATGGTTGTATCGGTGATATTATATTTCTGTCCCATTCCGGATTCACAAACCAAATGTTCGGTGGATCAATGTGGATATATTTTCCGAACATTGGTGTTTTTGATCAATGGATGGTTTGGGGTGGCGGTAGCGGTGGTGATTCTGTCGGTCAAATGGAAACAATACACACCCCAGGATGATGAAATCAACGGCATCAGTATCTCCGACTCGTCCTCCCAAACCTATAAACTCTATGCCTGGTCATTTGAATTGGCCACGGAGATTATCATTGCATTGATGGTGTTGCGATTGGTTTATAGTTTTCTCAGACAGTTTTGTGGGACTTGTGTCTGTGATGGAGCATGTGCGTGTTGTTGTGAAACCGGTGGACAACGTACTCTACGGTCATTGCCGTGTATGGACAATCGGGTGATCGGAGTGGATCAACAAATCTTATCCGCCTTGGCATGTTTGGTCATCGCGGCGTTGTTGACCAACTTATTGCCACCATTGTCATTCGCGAGTATTAGTATGATCTTCATTGGGTTTGTGGTTGGGTTTTATATCCTGAGTGTTATACTGGGAGAGTTTGTCGCGTCGATCCTGGTGGAATTTGAAGAAGGCGTCTTGATTGCTAACACGATCGCTTTCTCATTCCTATTATTATACCTCGGTCCATCGAGTTGGTATGGACAATCCGATCCGACCTATGCAGGAGTGTTTGCCGGGATTGCTCTGTTGGCGGTATTGCATGTGTTTTATAGTCAAATTGTGAATTGTTTATGTGATAAATGGCGAAGAGAAATGAATGAACGATATGGATGGAATGAATTGCCGAGGAGAGAAGAGGGAAAAGAGTCAAAGGCTTAAAGTAATCGGGAGCTACCTAGCACCCGCCCGGATCGTTACAAACAGACAGGTTCATCATCCAAGGAGTGTTAATGGTATCGAATCCTCAATACGCTGGAGGTCAATCAACATTTGGTATTCCTCATAAGAAAAAGACTTGACTGTGATCAATCGACATAACCATTCATACTCTTCATTGCTTTCCGATGATATACTCGTTGTATCCAATAGTGTTTCCAAATGTATCCAGTATTCCTCATCTTTCTCTTTTTCGTTGGTGGACATTCTCTCAGATGCCGCCCCGCCGTCGAGCAAAACGTAAATTGGAATGGAATCCTGGTGAGGAGAGTCACGGAGAGGAAAAGGATCAGAAGAGCGCATCAGCATTGGCGTCGTCGTCATCACCAGGAACAGCAGCAGCAGCCGCGCCGTCTGAAACAGTCCCACCGGAACCCGTCTCACCCTCTCCGTCACCCGCTCGCAAACGGTTACGCTTTGCTCCACCAACGCCACCACGATTCCAATTACTCACTCCATTCAAGTGTTATGTGGCATCACCCGATTCCGATCCGAAGAAGAGCGTGGTGTTGGAAGAGGGTGATTTTGTCAGTATTTGGAACAGTGATAACCACACGGTGAAATATCAAGGGACCATCAGTCGATTCAGAATGAAATACAGCACATGCGAAGCTCAAATGAAAGTCGCATGGATTTATACGTACGAAGACATTTTAAAATTATACAAAGACGACCCCAAACAACAGAAACGAATGAAGCAAGTGTTGAGCGACAATCATTTCGAAGATGGAGATATTGCTACAAGTGCGCACATCTCGGGATGGTTGGATATGTCGAAACACTTTGTATCCAAAGACGAACCCATTGAGACAGATTTCACAATGCGACCGGATACTGATACAAAAGAATTGGTATTGTTTCGAGTGAGTGATGATGATAGAAAAATCGGAGAAGAGCATCGTTTAACAGTGGAGGAATCACAACTGAGAGATTTTTTATGCTCTCATTCCTATCTCACAGCACATACCACCTTTGGACAGCTGTGGAATGCCGTGCTGGTTCGAATTCGGATGAGCATCACTCCAGACACGAAGTTTTGGGACGAAAAATATCCTCACTATTCCGATACAAAATTAGAATTCAGTTCTTCAGAGATCAAACTCACGGCTGTGTGTGATATGTGTCATCGTCATAAACCACTCACGCATTCGGTGATTGCATCGGATCATCTCGTCTCTTGGACAGGGTCAGTGGATAATGGCTGTTATCACGGATTGCATCGATTGTATGTGTTACATGCACTGACACGAGATTTGGGTAAATGGTATCGTTCGTATATGAAGGATCGAAAAGTTTCACAGGTCGACCACGCGATGGTCGTTGAAACCATTCGAAATGGATATGCCAAATTCCATAAATTGATGTTCGAAGCTGGAGAAATCAAAAAAACACGGATTGAGTATAAAGTGGATAAAGATGTGGAGGACGTGACCGACAAAGAGGTGGAGTTCTTTCGTGGTTGGTATCAACGGGAAAAGAAAGATAAAGAAGAAGAAGCGAAGATGACACACGCGGTTCATTCAGCATGGTCCAGTGTTTGGGATGGCGAAGACGTCGATGCTGATGCCGATGACGGACAATAATCTCTCCCTCTTTTCCTTCATTTTCGTGGTTTAGTATCTGTCAATAAAATCGATTCATTTACTGTATATTGATCCCTCTGTTGTGTTCTCAGGGTCATGTCTGCGGCAAATACTCCCAAAAGCTCAGAGGGTCTCTCTCAAAAGAATAATAACCAAAACACCACTATCATCACTTATGTCCCCGGACTCCCCACACAATACTGGGCAGTATACATGACAGTGTTTGGTACCGACAAAAAATCCGGACAATGCGTGGCATGTCAACGAGTATATACCGTCGATGGACATTTGAAAACAGAGATTCTCTCCAAACCGGTTCGCATGGGATTGTTATCCAAAGCATTGGTCTATGCGAATCAACAGCACCCGAATGTCTTGTGGAAAGGTCATGCGCGCGTGGGACCAATTATATCATTGGGAACTCTCGTGGAACCCTCTGAGGCGTGTCAAATCGGCGTGGATTATGAAGTCTCCAGCCCAGGAGGTCCGTTGTTTGATACGTGTGTGATCAATGTCAATTGTAAATTGGTGTTAACAAGTGATATTTTCATGGACGAATTCAAACGTCTTTCTCAATTAGATCATCCGGGACAATTGTGTTTGATTACTTCGATTGTGATTGTGTGATGTGTGTGAATGACATAAAAAATATGAACATCATCATCACTGAAAAACAATTGATTCGATCCTCTCCCACTTATGTTTGTAGATCCACGTCCCGTGTTAACCCAATTTCGTTTATGGCATGGATTCGAGCCAATGGTGGTCAAAAACGTCCCCGATCCGAAACAGAGAAGAAACCAAATCAAAAAGAAGAAGATGATGATGATAGTGATAAAGAGAACCGTCCACCCAAACCAAAGAAACAAAAATTAGACAGTTACAATAAACCCGTTGTATCACAAACCGATACATCACCATTTGAGGTGATACGGGAAGGATCTGATTTTTATCATCTTCGTGATACAACATATGGAAGGCATATGACGTGTATACGAATGCCCGATTCGGTTGAATATACAATTTGGTATTCGTTTAACCGATTGCATTACCACCATAACCATACACCGCTGTTACACGATATATGGATGATTGTTATTGATTACTCTGCGTCCGTGTGGGTGAAACGTTTACGACGATATGATGGCAAATCCAAATCAGCAATCAATTATATACCTACCGGTGGTCGACGTAGCATTCGAAAGTGTGTATCAATCCCCGAAGTCGGAGGATGCGAACCATTTATGACATATATAGAAAAGGAAACACGTACATCCACACTTCTCGACGATCAGTTTCACTATTCACCTCCGCATTATAAAGAATCCGAGTTGGGTGTATTTGACATCATGTTGATTTTGCCATTTGCGTTCGGGGAAGATCCAGTGAAACGATCCGAAACACAGAAAAACCTCTTTTGGAATATTGTGAGTCTGATGCCATTCAAATCGTTTATGAGAGAGTACATCAGGATTCACAGTAACAAATATCGAGATCCGGCATCATTGAATGTAATGTCAGCATTGTGTCGTCGAGTGATTGGTGATTTGATACAAAACGGGTCAAATATCAACTGGGGAATGTTTACTCAACGGTTTCATCAGTATATTGGTGGAAATCGTGGATTATCTTATCTCTTGAGAATGATTACTCGAACGGTGATAAGTCACACACCCCATACCGTTCAAGTAAATCAAAGGACTTTGTTGGAACAGACCGGTCTCACCGAGAAGTTATGGTATGGTATTGGATATATTCATGACAGCGGATCAATATCTATCAAAGAACCTGCGGCGTTGATGTTGTCAACACTGATTCTCAGTGCTCCCTCTGAAAGGCTCATGTCTGATTCATATGCACAATTGTTTGGGCCACCGATACCATATACACAAGACGAAAGCAACGCTATGTTTTTGGATCATGCGATTTGGAGAAGTCATAAAGAGGACACTCTACATGACAGTGGTGACGAAGATGACGTGGAGAATTTATCTGGTTCTGAATATGACGATGACAGTACTGATGACAATACAATATGTATCATATGCAATAAACTAATCGGAACCGCGCACCGATGTGTCTCTTGTCGTAATCTCGTCTGTGGTCAATGTATCATGCTTCGTAATCTCTGTGTTGAATGTTATGAACCTTCGGATGTTGAATAGAAAATGCTTCTTTAAAATAAAAATAAAACAAAATTATACAATCAGCTTTGTGAAAAATCCGAGAGTCGGGAAAGTTAGAACACTTGACTTTATTGTAATGATTTTCTAAAAAAAATAAAATAAAAAAATAATTTATCAAAAAAAATATAAAGTCAGGTCTTCGAGTTGTCCGACCCTTTGAATTTTTCAGACACTTGATGGTCTATGTTGAATTTAAAAAAAATAAAAAAATTAATTATGAAATATAATAAATCATTACATTTTCAAGAGGAGAGGTCCCTATGAAAAATCGATCATCATGACTTTTTGATAGGGACCGACTCTCATATAAAAAAGTTGGGGTGGGTCATAGGGGTCCATGAGGGTCCTTGATGGGTCTCATGGGTCATGATGAGGTATGATCAACTTTATAAAAAAATAAAAAAAATAAAAAAATTTAAAAAAATATAAAGTCAAGTATTCGAGTTATCCGACCATCGGGACGTGACCAAGACTTGACTGTATTTTGGGAAAATTTAAAAAAAATAAAATAATTATTTTAATTCATTCCATTTTCAATAGAGACCATCCCTATCAAAAATCGATCACTCATGACTTTTTTATAGGGACCGACTCCCCTATAAAAAAGTTTGAAGTTGGGTCCTCATGACCATAGGTCTTGGGTCCTATCATGGTCAATCAACTTGATAAAAAAATAAAAAAAATTATTTTTTAAAAAATATAAAGTCAAGTATTCGAAAAATTCAGAGACGCGGACAACTCGAACACTTGACCATGTTTTTAGAAAATGATTATTTTTTATTTTTTATTTTTTTAAATTTTTATACAATCACAGTCAAGTGTTCGTCCTGTCCCGATTCTCGGATTTTTCAAACACATGGTATTATATTTCTATTTTTTATTTTTAAGAAAATAATTAAGAAATATCAGTCAATGTTTTAACCACGCGGTCAGGGAGGAAGACGTTCCCATGTTCATCTTCACAGATCCCATGCAACATCACCGATTCAGGAGTGACCGAATGCATCGCCTGGATACGATCAATGAATCGATCCCATGGAGGGAGTTTCTGAGTGGGTTGTTCCACACTCCATCCAAAGGATCGTAATACCCATTCGAATTTGTACAATGGGGCATGTTCTGATGAGGGTTGAAGTTCCAGTCGTGCATCACGATGTGTTCCATAGGTTGATAGCAAACCACGACGAGAGATCAGTTTGAGAGATTCGCGATACATATCGGTTTTATCTTGCGGGCGAACAACGGTAACGGGTATGTGTTGTATCATGATAAGAAACTCATTGACCAGAGGAGATGTACATATCGGTAACAACAGACTGAATGAATCGACTCTCCATTCAGTGAAGCGGCTGGATATTGAAATATACGAAAGATACTGATCACGATGTTCAACCAGTAGATCGCTAAAAAGATCGTCATTGCGATACACTCGATGTGGAAGCATGCGTGAAAACCTTCCATATAACTGGCGTAAGTCGTAATGATCAAGACAACACGACATTCCATCTTCACATCGTGTCCAAATATGCAGCTGACGGACTTCACGTGGGAGAGAAAATATGGTATCCTCGAGTTCACATTCCTCAATCAGTGTTTTGCTCTGTAAAATATACTGTGGTGATTCACCGGGAGAGTATTCCGCAATGATATTCCATAAATCTCTGATGATCTGTGAATCACTCCATTCATCAAATTGTTGAATCTCTTGTTCCGTGCGAGGGATGTGATGATAAAAACACGTAAATGAGATCGATTGATCGGGATGTGGATAGGTGATGGATAACCATGGTCTTGGTTCAGGTTTGTGTTTTTTGTTTGGTGTTACTTCGTCTTCCGTGTCATGTTTGCGTTTGGACATGGGATGTCTGAGAAAACAAAGAGAGGAGCGAAAGCTGTGAGAGATGGAAAGAGGGAAATGTTTTGCGACGGAATTTGAAATAGGAAAAAAACAGTCAGTCGTCAATCAATCAGCCACTCATAAGATCCGTGAGAATCGGAACCACGTGAGGTGGTAGCACCACTTTCCCATCAAACGAATCACGGTAAAATCCATGAAGACGGACCGCATCCTCACCCATGATCTTGCATCGATGAAGAAACAACGACCAAGGAGGAAGTAAACTCCAATCATGTGATGGTATCCATCCGAATGTAGTTGAAAGAATATACGCAATGAAATGTAAAGATAAATGACGTTTGCTTGGTTGAACTTCCAATTTCACATTTCGATATGATTCACAATTGAGTAACAATCCACGACGACGAATGACTTTCAGGATTGCGAGATGTAATTCAGAGGACATATCACCCAAGATCGGAATCGGTAGTTGTCCTGTGATGTGTAAAAACTCTTTGGTTTTGATATCATTTGCATCGATATGATCCAATGTCATAATCTCGAGAATCCTGTTTGGAGTGGTTGTGTTTGACCACATTCTTGGATAATCGGATGTCACATTTTCAGATCTTGCAATCACATCTTCCATGTCTATATTATACACATCATCGCCAACCGTCACAAATCCTCTATCCCAGTCAGATGTTTTGCCGTTACTACATTTGATTAATTGGAACTGACTATTTCGTATTCCCTCTGGTAGATTGAACAAATCAACTTCTTCTTCATCGGATGTTGTGGGGCCGTAATGATTCATTTGTAAGATATACATCGATGTTGCTTGAGGAATGTATCCAGCAATAATGTTCCATAGATCTATCACCAATAAACGATGACTCCATGTATCCCATTGCTGAATTTCTCGAAACGGAATCGGTGTTTCCTGATAAAAACATATCAGCAGAATTCCCGATTCGGTTGTATAAGAAACAGACCGAAACCTCTTCTTCTTCTCTTTTTGTAATGAAAGCCTTTGTCTTTTGTTTGGATCGTCATCATTATTGTCAGTTTCTAATTTACGTTTGGACATTTGAACAATCAATCAATCTGCCGAAAAAGAAAACAAAACAACTTCAGAGAAATGAAGAAGACTGTTTTTATGTCTTAGTCAACACAGGAGAATAGCTCATCACATCAAGATAAATGTCACGTTGTTTGTTCTTCTCCACATTACGATACACACCCCAGTTCAGGCGTGCTTTACTCACAAACGACTGAATCGACAGTGTGTTAGGCTTTCGTGCAAACGCTACCAACTCACGTCTAGAAGCATATGCAACGGTTTGGTCGAGATTTGTAGCACTGAGTAACAAGTCATTCTGATTACGAACAACGACACCGGGATGCCACCTTTTACAGAGGGATTTGATATCTCCCACTCCAAAGCGACAGTTGTATCCTGCATCATGACATCGATACCATGTCTGTTCTGTCCATCCGCCTCTTCCAGGATCAAATAGACAATCAATCAAATAATACGGTGTAATGAATGGAATGTAACCGACGATGAGTTTGAGAAGATCTGCGATCAGTAATGAATTGGTACACACATCCAAGAGATCTAATTCGTTGGTGGTCCATTCGCGTTGTTTGTAGAGACATTTTAATGTTGATATACCGGTCACAGCAACCTCGCACGTTAACCATTCGTTTTCATCACGTGTTTTTAACCGTTTATTTGGTGATCCGGTTTCCTCGCCGATCTTGCGTTTGGACATGGTATCTATCATCGAGGGAAAGAAAGTAAACAAATTATCTCTGAGAAAAGTGATGGATATGGTATGTCATTTCTTTATCAACAACAACGCGGGGGAATAACTCAACACGTCAAGATAAATGTCACGTTGTTTACTGGGTTTCACATGAGTATATCGATTACTCAATAGGGCTCGGATGGCAAAATCATCCACTGTTGAGAAGTCGGTAAATCGATCGGACACATAATCAATCATATGATGGAGATTTTTAGCTTCTAATATTTCATGGTGTTTCATGTTGTGAGGAGTATCCGGATGTAACCATAGAGATGATAGTCGAGACATTGTACTGTTTGTCAAAAAACATTTCTTGGCGTCGCTGCATCGATACCAAGCTTGTTGTACCCAATATTCACGACCGGTTACACATTCAATGAGATAATATGGTGTGATCACGGGAATATATTCACCGATGAGTTTGTACAAATCGTTGATTAACTTATAAGAAGTCCCCTCATCTAAAAGAGACAGTTCATTGCGGTCCCAGGTTCTTTGTTTGTAAAGGCATTTTAACGACAAACTCGTTTCTGAGTAAAAGTCACAAGTTAACCATTCGTTTTCATCACATGTTTTCAGTCGTTTGTTTGACTTATCTTCTTCTTCCTCTTCAATTGATTTTCTTTTGGTTCCCGTGGGTCTCTTTTTCAACAATACATCAATATCCACTCGAGGTCTCTTTAACACATTTTTCACATCATTGTTCCATTTATCCACCACATTCGTGTTATACCATTCCAGTTTCTCTCTCAACAGATGGGATTTGGAATCGTCATCTTCCCAGTACCAAGCCATATACCGTTCATAAAACCGATCCACAATGGGTAAGACATTATCAATCCATTCTTGTGACTTTTCGACAACCGTGAAATCCATGTTGATCTCACTCTTCACCGCGAGAACATTGTATCTCGATCCCGAAACATAAATCTCCAATTGCATTTGATCAGCGTAATCGGGTGGTGGTAAGCATTTGCATATGACGTTTTGATTGTTGGTACTTCCTCCTTGTGTCGTATTAACATTTGATGATGATGATGATCTCTTTTGATCCAATTGATGATAAAAACACCCTAGTTTATGCAATTCCACTTTCATCAATCTCGATTTCGGTCCGGCTTTGTATTTACATTGAATGAGAAACCGTCCCCCGAGTTTTTCTGTGGTGGAAGCGTAGTCTGGACTCGCTCCGAGATATTTCCTTGTTTTATCTCTGACAAATGCCTCAGCAGTGGGAGTGGGTAGGTTTTCACCAAACCGCCGAGAAAACTTGTTTACAAAATCAATAATCACTTGTGGTTCCATTTTATGCCCCATATCAAACCATTCGAGTACATGGGGTTGATGTTTATGATCATTGAGTTGAAACACCACTTCCAATGCATTCATGTCTTCTTGCGGAGTATCCAAGACCACATGTTTGATCGCTGTGCCGCCGATTGTGCCCATACGAGCATTCATGTCCAATGGAACGGTGGCGGTGGGATGTGTGGATTGTGATGTGCTGACGGTTGCTGTGTTGTTTGGGTGGTGGATAGATTTCATGTCATCAGGAGTATTGGTCGATGCCGTCGAGGCTGGTAAAAAATCCATTGCGGTGGTGAAAGCGGCCATGCCTGCTGGTGGTGGCAGCGGTGGTGGTGACCTTAACGTAGATATAAAAAACCCACCCGTCAGTAAAGAGAAAGAGAAGGGAAAAGAGAAAAAGAAAGACAAAAAAACAAAAAAGGAAAAAGATGAGGAGGAGGACGACATCGATACTGAAGCCATCGCGGCGGTTATCAAAGATGTCCTCCAACCCAAACCAAAAATCAAACCCTCCTCCCCATCCGATTCCGTCTGCATCGTATGCAAGAAACCAGGCAAAGCCGATGAGATGTATGCTATCCATGAATGCAAGAAACACTCGCTGGTACATCACAAATGTATCAAGTGTTCTTGTTGTTCTGGGGTGAGAATGGTGGTCTCATCTCCTCCACAATCACAACACAAAACAACAGAGTCTGCGATGATGACCCGACCACCACTATCATCTCAACAACCACCACATCCATCTCCATCACAAAATCAACCCAAACGCGTCGATTTTGAAAGTATTCTCAAAGAATGCAAAAACGTCACCGATGAAGAAGTTCGTGAAGTGGTATTGTCCACTGGAGCAGCGACGTATTTTTGTACTCCTCAATTTTTTGAGATATCAGTGATGACAAAGAAATAAAAAAACAGTGTCAACTATCTGAGTTATCCCAACGGACGGACGGGCCAAAGACTTGGCTTTGTGTTGGTTGAATAAAAATAAAAAAAAATAAAAAATATATAAACCGTCTCCAAAACAAAACAAATTGAACACTGTCGATCCTCTCCTCTCTTTTTGATAAATAAAACATTCATTGTCGTGCCTCGTGCCAGTTCACATTCGATGCCTCCCAAACGCAAACGCAAAGACGACGAGGGAGGAGCAGGATCAGGCTCCGCCGGTGTTACAGCGGGCGCGGGAGCTGGTGCTACTCCAATGAAAGATGATGATGCCAAGAACGAAAAGACTCCATTAAGTAAAGAAGAGCGTCATCGAGCAGCGTTTGAGGCGTATCGACGGGATCAACAAGCGAAAGCGGCGGAACAAGCCAATGCGTTGCTCGGTGTGGACATTGAAAAAGCCGACAGCACGACGCATCAACCTCCTCTCACCCGACCAACTCGGGAAATCGATGTCTTCGAACGTCAAAAGGCAGACGACGCGTCACGCGACTTTCAAGCCAATCAATATCGTCAACAAATGGAAGCGAATAAAATCCCGAGACAGCCGGATGTCAAAGACGAACAGTACAAACAACTCATGAATCAATTATTTGATTCAACACTGATGGCGTATGATCAACGCATGGTGGTGGCATCGTATATTGAAAAAGTGGAGATGAAACTTGACGCGGAAGAACCGATGGAGTTTCATTCGCAAGGCGTCTTTGATTGGACAGGTACCGTGCGCGTGATGGGGTTCACAAAATCACCCGACGGAACCACGGAGATCAAAATGTATTCATTGAACCATGGTCAATTGTCTCTCGTGAATATCAAAACCTTTGCCAATGGAGAGAATGAGGTGGTAGTGAAATACAAAGCTCCCAAATACCCATGGCCCTCAATACGGTCACGTGATTTTATTGGGAGTAATGGAGAGACAAGAGGAGTGCGATTCACCAACGACGATTCTGCTCAGTTGATGATTGTTGGAACCGACGGAAGTGTATTATCGGATTACATCCCCCAACCTGCATCTATGAGTGATATCGGATTCAATCACGACGGTTCGTTGTTATATGTTAAATATCCAAATGAACAGATTGTCATTTATACGATGAAGGGGGACATTGCATCAGTCGTGGAGCTTGACCAGAAAGATGAATCAGAGATCGGTACATACGGGTTTGTTCATGGGACATCGAATCTGATTGTCAATGGTAATACGCGTATTAAAACCTCAAAGCCCAATGTACAGATGGTCGATTTCCGTATCTGGCAATATGATACATCGGCACAGGGATTTGCCAAACGATTGAATCAGTATTACACCATATCACCTCAAAGTCGTTTGGATGGATTTAGTTATGTTTATTATCCAATCAAGCATGGGATATGGCTGCTTGTCACACTTGATGAAGAGTACAGCGGCAATCCTAAAGTCGTTTTATTCTTTATGGAATATCCACCCGATGATTCCGTTAGCCGTGATCTGATCATGCATCGTTATGATATCGGAAAAGGAGATGGTGATGGTACCACCGCTTCACTATTACCAGATGGATCCATTTGTGTCTTATTTTTCGCCGACAGAGACGAAACAAATTTCGTGTTGCACGTGGTCCACCCTCACGCTCGATTATACACCATGTCTCATCCTCGTTTCACGGGACCTCGTGCCTTCAACAAATGTATGGGCTCGCGTGGTCATCGTGTATACACAATTCACCCGGGAGGACATAAGAATCTCTATATGCCCGTGTGTTCATCAAATGGACACTCGGCGCATGGAGAAGTGCATCATAAGAAAGGGAAATGAATGTGTTTATAATGATTTGACTGACTGACCTTGTGCTTCTGTTTTTGGGTCCCCGCCCCTCCGCTGTTTCATTCTCTCTGTATATCGCATACCTAAACAATTGACACATGTCCCCATTCTCAGATGAGCGACCCGTCATCGTCAAAAGATCAGTATCAAAAACAAACTGTGACAGCATATGAATCAATGTTAACCAATATGAACAATACCGATACCAAATCCAATCCACCTCCCACGCACCGCCGCGTCACCAAATCCGAAGCGGGATATGTTCAACACAAAACCCAATGTGCATCGTGTAAATTCTTCAATGGATCTCATCGCAGCTGTGCATTGGTAAAAGGTGACATCGATCCCAATCATTGTTGTAATCTATGGACTTCTCATGGAACCTGTGTGGATTTGAAATATCTCTCCGGTGGTGATATTGAGGATCTCCTTGGATCAGATAGAGTCGCGTGTAAAGGGTGAAGATACGATGAACAGAAAAAAGAAAGGAAATAAATCATCACGTCAATATCTCAGTCTCACCGCGCGTTCACGAATGTCATCTAATGTAATCGATCGATCTCCCAGTTCTTCGCCACCACGAACAAAATCCATATACCTCGCTGCTTTCTCGATCGACACTCCGTGTACATTCTGATAACTCAGATGCATATCGCCTTCATTCATACGATGCAATAGCCAGCATACCTCTTGAACAATGACAAACAAATCATCATTATGTCCACCTGATTTGCCAGTGAATTCATAGGACATCAATTGATCCAATGCTCCTGATGAATCCATATTTCGTCCACTGGATCGTCGAGTCGAGCGCCGGACATAATTACGAGCTTGTTCATAAAAGGTGGTCATAACATCGGCATTTTGAGATTCCACCGTGGAACCAAATCGCAATTGATTGTTGTTTGCGAGAGAGCGAATCCAATACGCCATCATTTCTTTCTTTTGATGAGATAACCAGAATCCAGGTCGTCCTTTCGCATCGGGCGTGTCTTCACATAAGAAGGAGATGTTGTGACATTGTTTCTCCACCGCCCATGCACGTATGGCTTTGTAACAACTTTGTGATGCAGCCGGACCACCGTAATTGGATTCTCCAAATACCACCAAGCGGGATCGTTTTTTACCAACATTTTTCCAAATTCTTTCCACAAATTCAATAGTTGATTGTGCGATGTCGATGTCTGGGATGGGAGATGGAATACAGTTAAATCAGTAAACATATCAAACATTCCCCTCTCTCACACATCACAAGACTTACCAATCATTCGTTTGGTTTCCATGCCCAGGATCTGTGAAGATGGCAACCGTAACCGCAACCACCACAGCACCGCCACCAATACCCATCACAGAACGCAAGAACAAAATCAGGATATTGGGTGTGTCAAAGGTACACGCGGTGTCAGGAGGAACAACAACATCCACCATGCCAGTCACAGTCCCGATCCCCACATCATCCTATCTCACAACCCTCTTCACCACCTCGGATATGAAATGGGTTCGGCAATCGGTATCTCATGCATGGATATGTACACGTATGGAATACCCCAAATTCCAAATCGATTCCGCCAATACCAACCGCAATCAATTGATGGAACAAAGCGATCCAGAGACTGAATTGTTAACGTTTGTATATAAATCCATTCATGACGCATGGGACAATCCCGATCCATCCGTACAAACACTCGCATGGTATCAGAGTGTGTTTTTTATTATCTTTATGTTATCCATTTGTCCACGGTTTGAACAATATGCGGTATCACAATCATTGGCTTTTCTTCCACGATTTGAAGCGTTTATGATTCATTTGAGGGATATTGGACCGGTGTTTCTTTCGAGATCCAATCCAGGACGACCCATGACGGTGATGGAATTTGTCAATGATATGAAACGGTATTGGTTATGGGGATGTGATCCCTATGGGGTATGTCAAAAGTTGTATGCGAAGTGATGTGGGAAATGACTCGGTTCTCTTTATGTCTCTCTGTTTCTCTTGCAAACGCTTTCACGCACAGCATATTCACAAACATTCCACATAGACACAACACAACCCAAACCACACCACACATCACACGTACCACAAACGTCTCTCCATCCGGCAGGAGAGTTGCCGCACAAAACGCCAACTCCGATCGATCCGCACCGGCTGGATCAAACCCGATCAATATCGTTTCCGGTGGTTCTTTGAATGAAATTTTCTTTGTGACTTTGATCTTTTGTATCACATTTTCCGGCATCACCGGGATGTCTTGACCGGACATAATACCCAAGATTTCTTGATCGTATGCCAACGGATCCAATCTCTTCAACACATTACGGATGGTTTCCATTTGATCTTCATTGGCCATCCATGGCGGGGTTGGGGAGATGACATGAGGACAACCCGGTTTATCATCTCTTAGCTTCGTACATTCAGCACATTTCGATCGAATGTATACAACTTTAAACACCTCTTCCCCATAATCATTTTTCATTTCCACGAGTTGAGCAAATGTGTTATCCACTTTTTTCGGGGGACTGGAGATTAAAAACACCACAACATTCTTCATGGTCATACCCGCAAACACATTACGAGTGATAAACTCCGGTTTGGCAAACGATGCTTCGTCGAAATGAATCCGGTCGGCTTTGAACCCACGTGCTGAATCGGCGTTACCAGAAAAACAACGAATGGTACATTTGTCCGGATCGTTCTCACTTCGAAGTTTGGACACGACCATCTTCTGAGCGTTTTTCACGATGACAAACGTCGGATCGATTTCGCAGATACGGTTGTAGATCAATTGCATCAATTCAATGGCTTGACGAGAATAGGCAGCGAACACAGCTGATGTTTTGCCGATGGATAACGCTGCGGCGGCTTCAATCGCAGCGACCACTTCCGATTTCCCACGTCGACGAGGCATGATCACACAAATGACTCCTTTGCGGATGTCATTGTCTGTATAACCATATTGATGTTTTAATCGTTCGATGTGTTCATCCAACGTATCACCAAACATTTGAACTATGAGCGACGCAGCGGCTTTGCGTATCACCAACATTTGTGGAGCGAATCGATACATGTTAAACGTCCCGACATACACAAAGAAATCTTTCAGACGTAAATCACCGGTACTGCGATATTTCCGTGCTTCGATTTTGCTCTCGATTTGTTCTTGTACTGACAAACCACGACGATCGCGTAGTTTACGTTCTTCTTCTTCTTTGTAGACATCGACGAGTCGTTTGGTTTCGCGATTGATGTCTAAAAACATCATACTCTTTTCCATGGCTTCGATCTCCGCATCAATGTCCATGTCCGCGGCGGGGACTTGTGGGGATGACCGACGCTGTGTTGCAGGATCCACTTTCTGCCGTTTGGTGATGAGTATCGGATTAGCAGCGGGTACATCAGAGAAGATAAACGATCGTTGTTTGTCATCATCATCCATGGCCTGTTTGGCATCCTGTCTCATTTCGTCAAAGGAACGTTTGTTCTTGGGACGCGGTGGCATCACTCCTGGCGCGGACCGTGATGGCGAGGAAGGTTCCGAAGACACAGTGTCGGGCGATGCCGCTGCTGGCCAGGCTGCCGGTGATGACCATCCGGCGTATCCACTCATGATCCTGTTTGACAAAATCAATCATCGACGAAAAAAAGAAATGAAAAAGGGATTTAGGAAAATTCAATCTCTATTTCTCTTTCACAAACGAATACACAAACTCCCACACAGAAGAAGGAGAAGATGAGTCCACCATCGGGATCACAGGCACGGTTGTGTTTCGGATATGATCCCACAGATTGTTGATCAATAATGAAAACCCACGATGATGATTTCCAAACTGCCCATCCAACCAGTCATGATGTGTCGCGGTCCATCGAGCCGCGTATGCTATTAAGATACCAATAGCGATCGCCGAAAGCATGGTACGAATACACTCGGAAATAAATGGTAAATGTAAAAGGTATTTCAGTATATCTAATGGAATTTCAAATAACCATTTAAACAAACGGAATACCAATGAAATGGCCACCACTGCCATGATACAATACAAAATGGTCAATGGGTCTTTGATGTTCATTTGTGTGTTTTTGTATAGACTTGATTCTGTATTGACATAGAAGACGGCAATGAGTCAAAATGATAAGGATGACACCAAAGACGAAAAGAAAACTCCTTTGATCAAGAAGAAATCAAAGAAGAAAAAAGTCAAACAATCCATCGATTACGAAGCGTTATTGGCCAATTCCGGAGATCAATACGACGCCAATCAACCTCATATTGCTACAAAGACGATGAGCGGACAACATCAGATACCATCATTGCTCCAACCGACTCCGATCAATTTCATTTTGGTTCTCTCGGCCATGCGAATGCAACAACGGGAACAAGAACGATTACATCTCTTACCCATTGCGACATATGTCAATCGATTGGTATACATGGCACGATTCTGCGCAAAAGAGGATCCGGATATTTTATATTCTGATGATCCGACATTGTTGGCTCCGATGAGTAATAAAAAAAGTCCATTTGTGAAAAAAGAACCAATAGATACTGGTGGATCTGGATCGGTTGGTTCTTTAAAACATCCGAATTCGGCATTGACAATTCCACCACAGACTCTTCCTCCTCCTCAATCACCATCATCACCTACAGTCATGCGGCAACCACCGCCATATCATCATCCACCCACCATGCCATCACTCGACGCTATCGCGGCAGCCAAAGCCACACCCCTCCGACTCAACCCCAACCGTGATTTAGTCACCCCTGCTGGTGTTGACATTGCTTGGGAAGAGTGATTGATTGATCGAGAAAAAACACTTCTTTTCTGTCCGAACGCGAAAATGCATTGAATTAATAAAGGGGCGGGATATGGGAAAACAGAGAGGCATTCCAAACAACAACACATATCCCATATCTTTTCCTTTTAAAAGAACCCCGGTCCACCACCGCCCGCTCCCGAGCCATTGGCTGGAGCAGAGACAGACGACGACGACGATCCCGATTTGTTGCGTTCATACGTAATCATTCCTTTGTTTGTGCGAAACATAAAATCCGGATCGAATTGATCACGTGTTTGGTAAATCAACGTACGCAGAATATCCATCTGTTGATCATTATTGGATGGCAATTTCGGATTTGCGGCCTTTAACAAACCGGAACAGCGCATATACGCGTCTTCATAATATCCCTGTTCACTCTGTACCGGTTGAGTTTTACCACTTAACGCGTTAGCGGTAATGGTCGTGGCATGGAAGTCGGGAACGGTTCCACGATATCCTTTGTATTCAGAGACCAATGGTCCACTTCCGGCACCGCCAGCGCCACCGGCCCATTTCGGCTGTTGTGATTGCGGAGCCCACATATTAATACCCAACGATTGAGCATAACCCACAGCCTCACGAACATCATCCATTTCTGATACGAATCGCTGCTGTTGCTGATTATGATATTGAGAAGGCATCGGAACTGTCGGTGGCATTGAGGTACCGAACAGATTTCTCAACTGTAAAGAGAACCGTGCGATTTCACGAGCACCATCAGCCGTTTCGACTTTGTTTTTGTATTCAGCACGGGTTTGTTCGAACTCCGCTTTGCGATGAGGATGGGTCATTTCCAATGATTGAAGCGTTTTGTTCAAATCCTCGAGAGCGATCTGTCCTTCGAGCTTTTGTGCTTTGGACGCTTTTTCTTCGGCTTCTTTGCGTTTTTGTCGTTCTTCATTCAACTGTTGTTGTAACACCTGAGTTTCTTTGTTGCGTTCAGCAATACGACGAATGGCGGCCGCACGAACTTTCGGATCGTGGTCGGCAGATCCCGAGAGAATACTGATGGCCAATGCATCCGGGTCATCGGTCATTGCGGAGGCGACATCATTGGCTGCTTTTTTGCGTTCGGCGTCTTCGGCGGCATTATTGAGACGACGGCGTTTGGTTCGTTCTTCGTCTTCTGCGGCTTTCTTTTCGGTGTGAGCGGCATTGGCAGCGGAGACGGCAGCAGCGGCGGCGGCACGAGCGGCAGCGGTAATGGTTTCTTCATCCTCGCGTTTACGGATTTTGGTTTGTTCATCGGTGTGTTGACGGCTTTGACGTTCACGCGATTCCTGCTCGAGTTGAGCCAATCGAGCACGTTCACGATTCTGACTTTCCTGATGCGCAGTGGCCAATGTTTTGTGATGGTCGGAGGCGAGTTTCATCAGTAAATCTTTTCCGGCTGCGGTCAATGCAGCATCGAGGTTCGGGTTATCGGTTTCGCGACGTTTATCCATCTGTGCGGCAACACGGGCGGCTTCGTCCAATGCTCCCGGTTTGGATGCGGCGTTGATGAGATCGCTGAGCGTGGGTTTGGGGTTGGATTGGGATTGATTCTGCGATGCGTGAGACGACGACGACGATGATGCGTTGTCGGTCATTGGAGTCGGACCATTGGCCACTGGCACAGCCGCTGAGGCAGGAGCCGGAGGAGCTGTCACAGTCGATGCCGGTGTTGCGGGTGGTGGAGGAGGAAGTCCTTTGACATCATGGCCACCACCGGCTGGAGTTGCCGCAGCAGTTGCCATATTGCCTGTCAAAAGAGACGAAGCAGAGAAAAGATTGTCGCGTGCATGCTCGTCAGAAATATTCAATTCCTGAAATAATGTCGGTGAGAATTTATTATAATGAATTGCGACATTTGGATTATTTTCCAAAATGTCTACATAGTTTTCAATTATTTTTTCTTTAATTCCTCCCACGGATTCCTCAGCACTGGCATTAAATATCCATGTACCGGTTCGGGCTGGGAATTTTACAACGGATAATTCCAATGGTTCACCCGTCTTCATATCATGGGTCAATGAAACACCGTTAAATATCCCTTTTTCAATATTCATGGCTGTGTTTTGTCCGACATCCGAGCGGAGATCGATTTTGAATTCTCCGCAGAGACTGTCTCCATCATCTTTTTGAATCCACGACCGATCGACCACTCCGAGAGGTAATCGTGTATCGTGTTCTTTAAAGAGTGGACGTCGATATAATGCCCGAGTGCGATCCATTTCGATACATTCATCCCGAGTGATGTCTCCACGCTCACGTCTGACCAATGGCGGATGTCGGACCAACACCGCTTTGTATGGACGAGACCATACTGGCGTGGACATGGGCTCTGTGAGAGGGGAAAGGAGAGAGAAATGATCAATACATCACAAAAAGAAAAAAAAGATTTATTGATTTAAAAAAAACAAAAAATATACAACCAAGTGGTCGAGTTGTCCGCGGTTCGGGATTGTTCAACAACTTGATTGTATATTTCTTCTGATATAACATTTGATTAAGAAAAAAAATTAAGAAGAAAAAGAAGAACCAACCGTCCAATATTCTTTGAGAAAGTTAAGCCTGGTGAGCTTCGGTTCGTCTGATCCTATTTTATATGGCCATTGTGGGGTAGAGAGTCGTTTGATTTTGTTACACAGATAATCCTGATGAGCCATGAGTTTGTTGCCCGCTTCGTTGTAGGAAAACGCCATCGCCGAAGCATTGCCTGTTTTGTGATGACTGTATATCTCCGATCGTGCCACTTGTGCGGAACACATACCCGCGAAATCAATTCGTACCGTAGGGCTGACCAACAAAAACACCAATGGTATATCTGTGTATTGATGTTTCTTGGAACTCGAGAGAACGTGATGACAATGGATAATCGCTGCATAGGTGGCCGGCTGAAGCATTTCACCCAATGCAAATTCAAAGTTGTGTAATTGTTCCAATCGGGTTTTGAAATCCTCGAGTGTTTTCATCTTTTCAAATGTCGACGGGAATGCCGCGACATACGGACTCTGTGGTCCACCAAGGAGTTTCTCCTGTAATGCTTTAGTGGCAGCGGTACCGTTAAGAGAGTCTTCCAATTTGTCACCACGGATATGTCGGGTCAATGCTTGATTGACATCACCGGCAATCAATACCACAAATTGAAACACGACTTTGTATAGATTGTCAGGGATGCTGACTAAGGCACCGGTATCGAGTTTGATATCAGCTGCCCTTTCGGCAGATTGTGCATCGATCTTCCCCTTTCCGCTGGATACCAAACATCTCTGTATTGAGGTTCGAGTGGCTTTGAAGAACTCGGCAAATACAGCGAAATCGTCGTTGGTTAATGTGTAATTGGGATCCTTATCCAACAATGCCGCCAATGTGGGAAATTGTGGAAGAGGAAGAGGAGTTCCCGACCCCGGAACCTGTGGTGGAGGTGCTTTTTTGTCATCTTCTTTTTTAAATTCTTTATTTACAAAATCAATACCTTTGATATCACCCAGGAACTTTTTGAATGTCACACATTCTTTTGTCTCTCGGGTCAGTCGTTTGCTCTCTCGATCATACTCCGATTTGATAAACGCCACTTTGGCTTTGAGATCGTCGATCGTACTGAAATCTTTATCAGTGATTTTGGAGGTCATAAACGCAAACGTGTCCGGGTATTTGGATGATTTAAATATACGTTGTAGTTCTAATTTTGCCTCATCAATGGGGACTTTACCGTCATAAATGGTATATCGAGCAAACGCCTGTTCCATGGCCAATGCAATCGATGCGAGATTCTCTTGTCCTTGGCGTATTTTCTTATCGATGTCTGTTTCGAGCTTGATCAATCGAGTTTCCACTTTGTCAATGAATTTGGATGGGATGACTGTCAATTGGTCCAATAACGAATCCAATGAATCACGAGGAGCTTTGATATCTCCTTGACGCGATGCTTCCCATTCTTTCATATATCGATCGAATTCGTCAAATACCTTTTCATCGAAAGGTTCCGGTGGTGGTGTCGGTGGTGCTGCTGATCCGACCACTACCGGAGTGGGACCCAAGACCCCAGCACTCCCGCTTCCAATCACGGGTTGCGGTGGTTGTGGGTACTTAAGGTCCAGTGAGGACGCTGGTGTCAATGGTGGAGCGGACGGGGTCGGGAGAGGAGGTGCTGCTGCCGATGCTGCTACAGGAAGCGGTGCTGATCCAGCGGCGGCTGGTGGAATCGGAGCTTTCACATCATTCTTGAAGAGTTCAGCTAATTTTTCGAATTTCTCTCTTTCATGTTTCGCCGCATCTCGTCTCCGTTTCCAATCATCCTTCCACTCGTCGCCTTGTTTACACATCACCTTCATGGACAATGCATAACCCGTCATAGCTTTCAGTCGATCTTCTGTTTTTTTGTTGTCTTTGGATAATTTAACAAACTCTTTTTCTTTGTCGTCGAATTTCTTCTCTGCTGCTTTGATTTTTACATCATTCAATCTCTCCTTTTCTTTTAAGGAATCGTTTTGACTTTGTAATTTCGCCAATTTCAATTCCGTTTTCGCTTCCAATTGTTGGACCAATGTTCGAGCGGTGGAACTCTCAATGTTACTCGGAGTCAAACCGGATACCGCGAGTTTTTTTATCTCGTTTCGTTCTTTTTCGATATCCATTTTGAAATCGACACGGGGTGTAAGGGGAACACCACCACCTCCACCGCCGCCGATTTTCAAATCATTTTGCACCACATCATTCCAATCTTTGTATCTCTGAATGATCTTTTCATAATGTTTCACTGACTCTTGCAATGCCGCGCGTTCGGAATCACAATTGACTTTTTCGGTCATGGTTTTCAAGAATGTTTCACGGATAGCATCGGTCGCTTTTTGATAACTCTCACGAATCTCGCCAACGATATCAAAGACGGTCTTGTCTTCCATACGCTGTCTGGTTCGACTCAGCACAGCGCCCTCGTGAATATACGGTTGAGAAGCGACATTCAGTCCGGCATACACGTTGTTCAGTCGTTGTCGGAAACCTTCGAAACCACTTCGGATCTGTCTGTCTTTTTCATCGATGGAAATTTTGGATGATGGAAGTGGCGCAGTGGATCCGCCACTTGTTCCTGTTGGTGGTGGTGGTGGGGTCGGTGTAATACCCGCTGCTGGAGGAATGTTAGGAAACATATTGGGAACCTTTGCAACGGCTCCTCCTGCTCCTCCGATTTCCGCTTGCATAAGTATCGAAGATGATGTCGAAGTACCACCGCCTCCTGATGACCCGACATTTCCCCCGCCACCACCACCACGTTTTGTCTTTTTCTCATCGTCATCATCGTCTGTCATTTTTGTGGTTGTTGCCATCATCTGTCTTTGTAACTCCGCAATGACATTCACAAATAGCGGAGGTGAACCTCGTGTCTCTTTAAACCACTGTTCATATGCCTCTTGAACTTGATTGAGCTGACTGTTCATGATTTTAAACTCATTCCTTGCGAGTGCGAGTTGGACTTGTACGTCGGTTTCATTGGATTTCGGCATTCCCACTGGTCCTTCATCAACATCCTGAGATTTGATGATTCGTTTGGCTTCGTCGTGTATCGCATGCATTCCCATCGCCATATTGCGATACATTTCCGCGTATCCGAAAGGATTGGGATTGGGATTGACCAATGGAACGGCCTGTCCAGCAGCACCACCACTACCACCAGCAGACCCACCCGGGATCGGTACTACGGGCACATTTCCAGCGCCACCACTCTGAATCAGCAGAGCGGGAACATTGACACCGCCACCGGCACCACTACCAATCGAATGTTTGACATCGGGTGCACCACCACCACCACCGGACACAGCACTCGGAAGAGGTCCAGCAGCAGCAATACCACCACCACCACCTAACCCACGGCTTGATGGCGTGTTCACTGGATCCTCTTCTGGAGCATCGCTCATTCCTACCGCGGATGTTTTAGGACCCGTCAACAACACGGTTCGTTTGTGAGAATTACGTTGTCTTCCTTGATTCTTCTTCTCATCAGTGCGAATAAACATTTTACTCAATGTCTCCACGTATTTCTTATTATTGTCGATCAATGTTCTGAAGTCGTCGATCTCTTGCTTGGTGGGTTGTTTATCCGCCGCCGAGAGTTGTTTCCTGAGGTTTTCTAACTCTGTGTTTTGTTTAACGATTAATGCCTCTTTGGTTTCAATGATTTGTTTCTGTTCTTTGATCGTACTATCCATCGATTCTGATGATGGTACAAACGAACTTTGCATGACCGGAGTGGCCAATCGCTCCAATTGTAATCGTAATGTACGGATTGTATCATCATTTTTATTCAGTTCCTCTTGAAGATTTCTGTTTTCTTCATTGGATCGTTTTAAGGATGCTTGAGCTGCAGCTTCCACATCACCTCTTGTTAAATCGAAAATTTGAGAGTTCAACTCTTTGATTTGTCGATCTTTTTGTTCGACAGATTTACGCAATTTCGTATATCCCGCTTGCATGTCATCGAGTTCTTTTTCCGTCTTTGTATTCTCTTCTTGTAATGTCTTTATCGTATATTCTTGATCGGAGATAATCTTTTCACTATCAGAGACGGGAAACGTCCGGCGACTAACTTCTGATTCCAATACACCAATGCGCGCGTTTTTCACAAGTAATTCATCTCGAATCTTTTTGTTCTCTTCATTGGCCTGCTTCAATGACTTCTGAACTTCGACTTCTGCGTCATTTCTGCTTGAATCAAAGATTTGAGATTTCAACTCCTCTATGTATTTATCTTTTTGTTCTCCGGCTTCGCGCAATTTCGTGTATCCCGCGTATACACCTTCGAGTTCTTTCTTTGTTTCCGTATTCTCTTCTCGTATCTTTTTTAGTGTTTGTTCTTGTTCGGCGATGGTCTTTTCCAATTTTGAATAAGTACTACTATCCTGTGATGTACGCATTTTCTCCGATGCCAGTTGTTTGGATAGATCATTGTAATTGTTATTCAGTAATGCGTTTTCTGTTTCAAGCCTGAGAACTTTAAGCGTGAGATCTTTGAGTTCACCTGACGACGACGATTCTGTCTTTCCTTCGTGTAGATTTTTGTATGAATCAAAATCCCTTTGGAGCTTTACGAATTCTGCGTTTCGATTGGCTAATAAATCATCCAACTTTCCCGATTCGAGTTCCCATTTTTGATTTTTTGATCTCAATGACAAATTCTTCAATTCTAAATCGTCTTTATCGTTTTTGAGTGTTTTATTATCTGATTTAAGAGTGTCCCTTTCTGTGGATAACTTGCCAATTTCAGTTTTGAGTCGACCAACCTCATCGACACAATCCTTTAACGAACGATTGATAACAACAGTGCGCTGAGCCACTTGATTTTCAACCGTCGGTTCAAATTCCTCGGTTTGTTTGCTCATCTGTTGAACCAATCCCGTATTGGCTTCTTGTAATTTACCAATAATCTCATCTTTATTATTCTTTTCGATTGTTAGTGCCAATATGGACGTATTGGCTTCTTCGAGCTGTTTGGACAATGATCCCACTTTCGCTTCTAATCTTTCAATGGTTCCCGCCGCATCTCGTTTGTATTGATTTGCCTGAGTCATCGATGATTGAAGAGCGTCACTTTCTTTCGTTCTTATTCTCAACTGATTACGAAGTTGTAATATCAAATCGGTTGTACGTTTCAATTCTTCCTGACATTTACCAATGTCTCCACCTTTGAGGCTTTCTGGAACATCGGTTTTCGGTTGAGGAGTCGGAGTCGGTGGATCATTCTCTTTTCTTGGTGTTCCCCCCGGTGTATCCGTTTTCTGCTTTTTTCTTAGAGAGGGACTTTCCTCTTCATCTCCGCCGTATGTGATCACCGCGCCAGCATTGGGTTCTGTATCCGTCGCAGCAACAACATCGGATACATTTGTTGCCGAGGTGGCTGAACTCCGAGATGGCAAACCCACATCATCTGTCACTCTGTATGGAGTTTTTCGTTTGTTTTTACTGGCCCCGGAACCAGGCGATGGACTGGATGATAACAGAGATTGTGCTGGCGGAGGAGGAGGCGGCGGTCCCGCGCCACCACCAAGCGGTGTCACTGGTGCAGGAGGCGTATATGGAGTTGGTTGATACACCGGAAACAATGGCTGTTGTGGAACCGCGCCTATACCGCCGGCCCCAGCCCCGGCTCCAGCGCCCGCACCCGCTCCAGCCACTGGAGCTGCATTGAGATTCACCGGCTGTGGTCGATTGGGTGTTGACGGCTGCTGTATTTGTGACACAGTCGGTTTCGGAACCGCTGCTGCACCCGTGTCGATCTTGAGATGTGCAAATTTGCTGTTGGTCTTTGACATCGGTTTCTTACTATCGAACAAACACAAAAAGACAATGATTAACCGATGTCAACAAAAAACACAAATCTTTTTGTTATATTTAACCAGATGATGAACGGTTTACATATTTTATTCGAGTTTTTAATTATTATCTTTCCTTAATTCGCGATTCGTGATTTCACAATCGTATCTCTACATCTCCATGCAGATCATCCCTCCATGGGTCATTGTCTCACCTGTTTCCGAGGACTGCGACAAGAGATCAAAGACCGTACATATACCACAGGAGAAGCATTGCACAGTGCCCAAACCGAATTGGAAAAGGATAAAGAAGTCACTAACAAAATGATGATGAGATTGACCATTTTATCTCAGGAGATTATATCGTTGCAGAAGCAAAAGAAGAATAATTTCTCCATTTCTAACAAACTGACAGAGGTCAAACAGTTGATGAAAGTATTACAAACTCGGAAAGCTCAACTCTCGAAATTCGAACGGCAGGTCACGGCGTATACCAAAGCCGAGGTGGCACGTTCAGTGAATAACAAAATTGCAGTGACAGCGGAGAGATTAACGCATGCCGGATTGACCATTGCAACGTTGGAGAAATCCATGGCACGCGGTGATATGGCAATGGATAACGCTGATGAACTCAATGTTCGCGTGGATGAGGATACTGACCAAACCGATGAATTGGATGAAGAGAAAGTCAACGCCTTTTTACAGAGCAATGAATTATCGGAGAGTGATTTGAGACTATTGACCGCGTTGGCGTCTCCGATGGGAAATGGTTCTGCGGGCGTTCTTGCTCAACAACCGGTGATGGTGTTGGGCGGTGGTGGTGGCGGTGGCGATACATCAACAATCACAGGAATGACCACGATATCGATCCCAGAACCGTCAATTCCAACAATGACTCTTTCGCAGCAGCAACCGCAAACCGATGACGATTCTACTGCAGAGACAGTGCAATTGCTTCCCATCGCGAATCTATTGTCTACCACTCGTTCCGCCACCACCACTGATAACCCACCATCATCACAGAATAATAACACCGAACCGTCGTCCCTCGCGTCAACATTTTTGCAATCCTCTTCTTCCTTCTCCACCATCAATCGATCGATGGTCTTGGATGTGGTGTCGTAATATTGACACACACAAAAACATTCTTTTTTTGGATATATATTCTAACACGGTATATTATTCATTTTTTATTAATTTCAGACATCCTCAATTTAATGAATTATTCGTCATAATTCTCGCTCTCACACGTATCCCGATCTTCCATTCCCTCCAGATGGCCATCTTCGGAGATACGCAGGCGTTTCACGGATGCAAACGTCCTCGATTTGGTGGACTGTCGGTCGAAGACGAAGACAGCGGTGCCACAGCCACATTATCCCGTGATTTGGGTGAATTGGGTGAAACCCCACAGGAACAAGGCATGGTCACGTTCCAAGCACAAATCCGTACCACGGGTTTGTTTATGGAACGCAAACTTCAAAACGCGGACGATCTTCACAACTGTCAATATCCCATCCCGGGAACCACCGAAAAATCATTCAATGTGGTTCGTCATCAACCGGCATTTCGATGCTTAGAATTGATGATGGACGAACGATCCAAAACCTTACAAATCAGTCCTCAACAACCCTATGCTTTTAACGGAGTGTTTGGCGCATGGAATAACAAACGTAAAGATCACGTGTACATCTGTGTCGGATGGTTCGCCGCACAGTTTTCTTCGACACCGGGTATTCAGCAGTTCAATCAATCACCTCATATGGTCGCTGTCAATGCTCAGGGTGTCGGAATTTGGTATAATGGACCGGAGTTTGTGTATGCCGGTGATGATCTGTATATGGGTGATCCGGTGATTGCCAAAGGAGCGAATGGTGTGATGTCTCCTCATTCGAGAATGGAAGGATTGGATCCCAATACTCTGTTACCAACCATTCGACCGTATCGTATCCGTGAACACGGTCATGCATCGAATATGGTGGCGAATCTTACATCAATGATTTATGATGGAAATTTCATTGAAACGGAAATGTACAAACGCCGATGGATGCTAACGACTTTTTCGGCGAGGATGAATGGGCAAGGCCAGGAGGCAGTGTCGAAGTTCTTATCAGAGAATGACAAAGACGGTAGCACGCCTGAACAGATCGTGGAACATCTCGTTCAATTGGGAAAGTTAGTTGAAGAGAAATGGGAACGATTTGGATTTTCCAAAAAACCGACCGTGGTCGACGGAATTGATTTCGTGGTGAGATTGAAAATCAGTCTGATGATCGCCAACGAAGATCAATGTCATTATGATTTCTTTGGACGAAAGATTGGTCGTGCATTGCAATCAGCGGGTCCGGGTCAACCGTTTAACATTTATTGGACGTGTTAAACACTAAAGAGGGAAAGAGTCGATCGATCAAATCAGTCAATCAATGGAGTGTCATTCCCACCACCGTTTTGCTGTTGTTGTTGTAAAGCCCTTTCTGTTTCATAATATGTTTGGAGAGATCGACAAGATTGAGGGTTTTTTTAGTTGAGAGAGCGAGATAGACCAATGTATCTTTCCGCAACTCTTGATCGATCAATGTCGCTGTGTATTGATCATCATTGAATTTCCATGTCTCTTGATTGGAAGTAAATTCCAGAGTGACAACTTCCCATGTTTCATTCTTTTTGTCTTCATCGAGTGACTGGACAGTGATGGGATAGAATGCACAGTTGCGAACGCGCAATTTCATCAGTTCGCGATAATTCTTTTTGGAGAATTTTTTGGCTTCGAGGAATACATGAGTGGCGGAGAGGGATTGTGATGTCGCGGAGGATGAAGATGAAGATGATGACGCTGATGGAGGTGGAGGAGGAGCAAGAGGTGGTGCTGGTAGCGATACCGGTATCGCATTAGAGTACGCAGCCGCCGCAGTCACAGGCATCGCCAAAGAAGGAAACCATCCCATCGAGCCGATCCAGGCAGGTGCTGGGTAGACCGGATTCTCATATTTCTCTTTCCAACAGTCACCCGTCAATGGCCATACCACATAGGTCGGGATTCGACCCCCCCGTACTTCACTCGGCCATATCCCCACAGGGAAAGAGTTCTCTTTGGATTCTTGATACCACCACATCCCATGAATGTTTTTAAACTTCAAAGAGCCAAATACATCCATCACACGAGCGTCATCGGGAATGGATAGGTACGATTCATCATTCACCGGTTCATGAATATACACCCGAGGACCAGAGAGATACCGACATCGAAACATACGTGGTTCGGTACCACCAATGATTTTCACAAACACTTGTTTATCACAATGTTTGATATGATTTACAACATATGTATCGGATGGGTTGGTATATTTGGATGGATTTTTGTTGTTGCCGGGTAAATGTTTCTTATCCATTGTTTTATGTGTTAGATGGCTACCGCTGAATCGTTAATCGCGTCGTCTCGGGCGGCAACGGCCACGGCTACCGCCACTGCGATCACACCAGGAGAAGGGAAACAAAAGTCAGCGGAACACGAACCGGAACAGGAAAGCCTCCCGAATGATGAAAAGATTCCGATCACAAAAAAGAAAAAGACAACACACAAACTTCCACGATTCGCTCGTGCGGGTGCTTTGTTATCATCCACTCTATACAAAAACATTACGTGCAGTGAAAACGTTCCACAAACATCGATGATGGCACCGGCCAAGTTTTTTATTGATCAATTCAAAGCCGCAGAAGACGAAGAAGCCGAAACACAAAAACAATCACAATCCTCATGGGTGCAACAGATCATTGACCAAAAAGCCGATATCTGTGTTTTACCTCCATCGATACAGTCAAGTATCGGCACATCAACATTCACCTCACGGATTCGACAACACGCGTTACAGTTTGTTGTGGGAGATTCATTGCAAAGTACCATCTCAGGAGATTTGTTACAACAGATTTTACTATCATGTGACAAACACGTGATCATTCCGTTACGCATCACATTGATACGATATCATGTGTATCATACACCGGAAGTGAGGTTCAATCTCGTGTTGGAAACCACTCCGTATTCACTCTATTCCGATAAAAAATTCAATGAAAAACGCAATTGGGTACAGGCCCGTGTGCATCAGAATATCGTCGGTATGGATTCGATGTCGTTGGCCATTGGATACGATTTGCAATGGAATACCTATTCCGAAACTCGCCATACTCTGTATGATGGATTGCCCATTTTACCTCTGAGAGCATACGAGTGGTTGAAAGTGTTACACGACCACCCGGACGACGGTGCGATGCATTTTGTGAAAAAAGTTCAACGATCATCCAAAGATACCATGACCGGACAAGTGATCTCTTCCGAGACCGCGTATTGGTTAGAACAACCCGATCGGAAAACCAATATCTCTCCGAATCTCTTTTCATTTGAATTCGCTCGCAATCTGCATCAGTTACACAACGGATCGAATATCCAACACGTGGAAAACAGTACGGATCGGGTGACGACGAGTGATGATACCAAAACCGCGGTATCCACCA
>Ga0134125_10000982_pt1 | contig 36299 bp, 28 predicted proteins | sample KB31751_FD_96464 | JGI IMG/M metagenome (GOLD analysis project Ga0134125, IMG submission 96464) | Terrestrial soil microbial communities with excess Nitrogen fertilizer from Kellogg Biological Station, Michigan, USA - KB3-175-1 | ecosystem: Environmental > Terrestrial > Soil > Unclassified ...
TAATAGACATTTTCCAGGTACCAGATCAGGCTGACCGCCTCATCGAAGGGTGTAGGTTTCTGCTTCTTGAGGAACGGCGTCTTCCCCAACTGCTGCATATACAAATTGATCTCCGCCGCATTGTTCTCGATCACCGCACGCGACAGATCATTGATGATCCCGAGTACCGCCCCCGGATAGAACTGCGTGGGATGCGCCGTCAGCACCATCCGAACGGAATAGTCCTTTAACTTTTCGGCCAGCTCCTCCTCCTTGTTGGTCTGCACGACCTCCGACACCAAATGTTTCAGGGTCCCGGGACCGCCCATATCGTTCACGTGACGGAAGGCGGCATCCTCCAGCGCGTCGAAGAGCACGATCTGCCTTTCCACATACTGTACAAACCGAAAAAGGATGTCCGCCCTTTCGCGCTCGCCGGCTAGCGCCGTCTGCTTCCGGAAAAACTCTTCCAGGATCTCTTCGGGACTCTGTTTCCTGAGATATCCCTCCTCGCAGATCGTCAGCAGCAGCGACAGGAGGATACCCGTCTTTTCGATCCGGTGAAAGGGCAGCGAAGTGAACAGACTGTTATAAAGCTGAAACTTGATACCGACCAGGTTCTTGAATTGTGACAACCCCTGGGATGGTTGATAATTCATATTGACGTTTTAGATTCCGACAAACCGCATATGGCGGTTTAAATACTGTTCAAAGAATATGCACTTACCGCAGAATTGCTTCAATGGGGTCCCAAATTTACTTTATTTGCACTAAAGAAACGGGTGTTTTTTGTTTTTTCATTCAATTCCACTATCTTGTGCCCCGGTAAAGAGAAGGTGTTCAGCAACCGATACGATATCGTCCACTCCGCGCAGTTTCCGGCAATGACCCGGACGCAAGTTACGACTATTATCTCCATCACAACCCGTTAAGGGTTGTCAGTTTCCATATCACCCCCGGGGCTTTATCAAGGCTGTTACTTCAAATAGGTCTTTCTCTCTATCATCAATCAAACGCAATATGCAGGTTCTAAAATTCGGCGGCTCTTCCGTTGCTAACGCAGACAATATTTCGAAAGTCATCCAACTCGTTCGGGAATCCCTTCAAAAAGACAGGACCATCCTGGTGGTCTCGGCGCTGGGCGGCGTCACCGATATGCTCATCCAGGCCGCGTCGCTGGCGGCCACGGGCGACGAGTCATATAAGGACCGGCTTCGCGAGATCGAGCATCGCCACATCGAAACGGTCAGGTGCCTGCTCCCGATCACCCGCCAGAGCGCGGCGCTGAGCGCCGTCAAGACACGGTGCAACGAGATCGAAGACATCTGCAGCGGCGTGTTCCTGCTGGGCGAGCTTTCGCCCCGCACGCAGGATAAGATCGTCAGCTATGGCGAACTCCTGTCCTCCTTTATCATCGCCGCCCGTTTCGCGGCGCTCGACCAGGAACACGCCTGGAAAGACGCGCGGGAACTCATCGTCACAGACTCCCGGTTCGGACACGCGGCAGTGGACTTCGGCCGGACCAACCGGAAGATAAAGGACTACGTCGAAAGCTCGGCATCAACGTTGTTCATCCTGCCCGGCTTCATCGCCGCCGATGGAAATGGCATCACCACGACCCTGGGCCGCGGCGGCTCCGACTACACCGCCGCCATCCTCGCCGCGGCGACCGACGCGCGCCTGCTCGAGATCTGGACCGACGTATCGGGAATGATGACCGCGGATCCCCGTCTCGTATCGAACGTCCGCCTCATTCCACGCATCTCTTACCAGGAAGCGATGGAACTCTCGCATTTCGGCGCCAAGGTCATCTACCCTCCGACCATCCAGCCGGTCATGCGAAAAAATATCCCGGTTTGGATCAGGAACACTTTTTCCCCCGCGGACCCCGGAACGGTCATCGAACGGGAAGCCCTGCACAACGGCGGCAGCATCCGCGGCATTTCAAGTATCCCCCGCATCGCCCTGCTCAGCCTCGAAGGCAGCGGGATGGTCGGTATTCCCGGGTTTTCCAAAAGATTATTCGAAGCGCTGTCGGGTCACCAGATCAATGTCATCCTGATCACGCAGGGATCTTCGGAGCATTCGATCTGCGTCGGGATCGACGAGGCGAATGCCGCTGCGGCCAGGCAGGCCGTCGACCATGGCTTCCATCCCGAAATTTCCGCCGGGACGGTGGATCCGCTCGTCGTCGAAACGGGGCTCTCGGTCATCGCGCTCGTGGGAGACCACATGAAAAGCCACCCGGGCGTCAGCGGGAAAATGTTCGGTGCGCTGGGCCGGAACGGCGTCAACGTCCGCGCCATCGCGCAGGGCTCTTCCGAAAGGAACATCACCGCCGTCATCGCCGCGGGCGATGTAAGAAAAGCCGTCAACGTCCTCCACGAGGAATTCTTCGAAACCTCGTACCGCCAGCTCAACCTGTTCATCACCGGGGCCGGTAACGTCGGCCGCCGGCTCATCGAACAACTTCGCCAGCAACAGGAGTGGCTGCAGCAACAACTGCGCATCCAGTTGAGGGTCGTCGGCCTTGCCAATAGCCGGAAGATGGTCTTCGACAACGAAGGCATCGACTTGTCGGCGTGGCGGGAAAGACTGGAACAGGGAAGCCCGATGTCGCTCGACCGGTGGATCGAAGGCATCGCCTCGCGCAACCTCCGCAACTCGGTGTTCGCGGACATCACGGCAAACGAGGATGTCGCGGCCCGCTACGCGGCGCTGCTGCAGAAAAGTATCTCGGTGGTCGCCTGCAACAAGATCGCCTGCTCTTCGCCCTATCACAATTACCGGCAATTGAAAGACCTGGCCCGGGAATACAACGCGCGCTTTCTCTTCGAAACGAATGTGGGCGCCGGACTCCCGGTCATCGGCACCCTCAATGACCTGCTGCGCAGCGGAGACAGCATCCGGCGGATCGACGCGGTCCTCAGCGGAACGCTCAATTTTGTATTCCATCACTATAACGGCGAACGTCCCTTCTCAGAAGTCGTCCGCCAGGCCCAGGCCGAAGGCTACACCGAACCCGATCCCCGCCTCGACCTCAGCGGCACCGACGTCATGCGCAAGATCATGATCCTTACCCGCGAAGCCGGCGAGAAAATGGAAATGGACGATATCGCCAACCATTCCTTCCTTCCCGCATCCTGCATGCAGGGAAGCGTGGAGGATTTCTATGCCGCCATGACGAAAGAGGAAGGGCATTTCCAGCAGTTGTACCAGGCCGCCGCCGCGAAGGGAAAGAAACTGAAATTCGTGGCCCGGTATGACAATGGCAAGGCAAGCGTAGGGCTGCAGCATATCGGGCCCGAGCAGGACCTGTACCATCTGTACGGGAAGGATAATGTGGTCCTTTTCTATACCGACCGGTACAGCGAACAACCCCTGGTCGTGAAAGGCGCGGGGGCCGGCGCGGAAGTCACCGCCTCGGGGGTATTCGCGGACATTTTACGCATCATCAATTCGTAGTCATGGATAAAATTTCGATACAATGCCCGGCAACCGTGGCCAACCTTGTCTGCGGGTTCGATATCCTCGGCATGGCCCTCGGGGCGCCGTACGATATCATGGAAGTTCGCCGCCTGGACCGGCCTGGAGTGACTGTCGCCAGCCGGGATGGCTTTCCCCTCCCCTCAGACCCCGCCCAGAACACCGCCGGCGCGCCCCTGCTGGCCATGCTCGGGGAGCTGGACGGCCCGGTCGGGTTTGAGGTCGTCATCGATAAGAAGATCCGACCCGGTAGCGGCATCGGGTCGAGCGCGGCAAGCGCCGCCGGCGCGGTCGTCGCCGCCAATCACCTGCTGGGTAATCCTTTTTCAAAAGAGGACCTCGTCCGCTTCGCCCTGTTCGGAGAGAAGGTGGCGTCGGGGGTGAAACACGCGGACAACATCGCGCCCTGCATCTACGGCGGCATCACCCTGATCCGCTCGATCTTCCCGCTCGATATCGTGTCGATCCCCGCCCCGCCGCTCTTTGTGACGGTCGTCCATCCGCAGATCGAGGTCCGGACCTCGGATGCCCGCCAGATCCTCCGCAAACAGGTGCTACTGAAAGACGCGATCCGGCAGTGGGGCAATATTGCCGGACTGGTAGCGGGCTTGATCAAGAACGACTACGACCTGATCGGCCGTTCGCTCGAAGATGTCATCATCGAACCGGTCCGCAGCATGCTGATCCCGGGATTCGACGACATCAAACGTTCCTGCAAGGCCGCAGGCGCGCTCGGCGGCGGCATCTCGGGTTCCGGCCCGTCCATCTTCATGCTGAGCAGGGACGAACAAACGGCGCGGCAACTCGAGTCGATCATGCACGGGATCTACCGGCGTATCGGCCTGGATCATCATACGTACGTGACGACCATTAACCAGCAAGGCGTTCAACCAATACCCGCGACCCATGTTGTATTATAGCCTCAACAATCCCGCCGCCCGCGTCGACTTCAGGGAAGCCACCATCCGTGGCCAGGCCCCGGACAAAGGCCTCTACTTTCCGGAACGGATCCCCGTTCTGCCGGAATGGTGCATCCGCAACCTTCGTGCGATCCCGCGCGAGGAGATCGCCTGCGCGGTCATGCGCCCGTATACCGGCGACACCCTGCCCGAAGCGGAATTACGCCGGATCGTCGCCGAAACCATCGGATTTGATTTCCCGCTCGTGCAACTCAAGCCGGATATCTTTTCGCTGGAACTGTTTCATGGCCCCACGCTGGCCTTCAAGGACGTGGGCGCCCGCTTCATGAGCCGCTGCCTGGGCTATTTCGTCCGGAACAACGACCGGCCTGTCACGGTCCTCGTGGCCACCTCGGGAGATACCGGCGGGGCGGTAGCCAGCGGCTTTTACGACGTGGGCGGCGTACGCGTGGTGATCCTCTATCCCTCCGGCAAGGTCAGCAGCGTCCAGGAGTTGCAACTGACGACCCTGGGAAAGAATATAACGGCCCTGGAAGTGGAGGGGAATTTCGACGATTGCCAGCGTATGGTAAAGGAGGCCTTCGCGGATGACAGCCTTGGGGACCGGCTCTTTCTCACCTCGGCCAATTCGATCAATGTGGCGCGCTGGCTTCCGCAGCAGTTGTATTACTTTTTTGCCATGCAGCAATGGCCGGATGAGGACCGACCGCCCGTGATCAGCGTGCCCAGCGGGAATTTTGGCAATATCTGCGCCGGTCTCCTCGCCCGTCGCTCGGGGCTGCCGGTCCGCCGTTTTATCGCCGCCTGCAACGCCAACGACATCGTACCCGCTTTTCTGGAATCGGGCGAATACCGGCCCAGGCCCGCCCGCGCGACGCTCTCCAATGCGATGGATGTCGGCAACCCGAGTAATTTCGTCCGCATCCTCGAGCTCTTCCGGCAGCAGCTTCCCGATCTGCGGGAAGTCCTTTCGGCCACCAGTATCACCGATCCCGGGACCGTCGCGGCGATCCGCGAGCTGCGGACGGAATATGGCTATCTGGCAGATCCGCACGGCGCAGTGGGTTACCTCGCACTGAAGCAGTACCTGACCGCCCACCCGGGCGGGAAGGGGATCTTCCTGGAGACTGCCCACCCGGTCAAATTCTATGACGCGGTGGAACCGGTCATCGGGGAAAAGATCCCGCTCCCGCCGACAGTGGAGGCGCTGCTGCAAAAGAAGAAGCAAAGCCACAGGCTTTCGACGGCCTATGCCGACCTGAAAGCCTTCCTGCTATCCTAGTTTCTCCAACCGGAAATCGAGGCGCTTTTCCTTTTTGAAATACTCCATGATCATGATCGAACCTCCCTTGGCGGGGAAGACATGCATCATGCTGGCTTTCGATTTCAGCTGGATCTTGTCGGTGGTGAACTTCTTACCGTTATACTTGATCGCGTTGAAAGTCTCCCCATGGTACTCCGAACTGCGCTCCCAGTCATTGTAGCAGACCTCGAAATTGGAGTTGTCGGGCTCGCCGGTGGTAAAGGCATAGTCGAAGGCGCCGGTCATCTTCAGGTACTCGGCCAGCAGGTGCTGGCTGTTGTAGTCCGCCATATTGCTGGCGATCGCCGTATTCTTGGTTTTGTCGAAGATGGTGGCGTTGGTCACCTTGTATTTGGGATTGAACTCCATCATGACGAGGTCGGTCACCACGATCTTGGTATTGCCTACGGAAGTCGTCCTCCCGCCGGCAATGATCGACAGCGAGTTCAGTGCTATCCCCGCCGCATTCGCCTGCCGCTTGTACCCTTCGCCGACCACGAACAAGCGGTTGTCGGGCGTCCGGATCAGCCTGTGGATGTACAGGTAGCCCACGTCGTCGATCTTGCCCTTGCTGTTGGTCGGCAGGTAGCGGGCCATATCCCCTGCCCAGGAATTATAGGCTTTGACCAGCACCTTGCCGGCCGTACTGATCTCGTAGATGGCCAGGCCGCGGCTAAAATCCTTGACGATGTTCTGGTCCTTGTCGTAGTATGAGGCCATCATCATGAACTTGCCTTCATCCATCTGTACGACGCTGGCGGGAACGAGGTTATACTGGTCGTTAGTCCCGTCGATCTCGAACTGCTTTCGCTTTGTCACGAAATTGATCCCTATCAGGTGGGAGCTGATGTCCCCACCCATGACGTGGCTTTTCTTCAGCACCTCGAGGATGATGAGGCTGTCGGTGCAGCCCAGGTACTCGGCCATGGCGTATTTCTCGACGTCGTCGGTGGGGACATAGGTCCATTGCTTCTTGCTGTCTGAAGAATAGAAGTCCACTTCATAGGTCCGCATCTTTCCATCCCGCATGGGCAAAACCGACACATAACCCTGGTCGCCGACATCAAAAACGTTCTTGTTCATCCCCTCGTCGGTGTGCAGCGTTTCATACTGCTTCATCAGGGCGTCCGTCTTTTTGTCGAAGTCGCGGCTGTAGGTATACAGCAACTTGCCGTCGAAGTCATAGACCTTCATGTCCAGCGTCTTGGTGTCTTCATTCTTGAACAGGAAGGAAATACTGTTCCCGTTATACGCGGATTCCAGCAAGCTCAGCTTTTTGGCGTCGTCGAACTTGATGCTCTGCACCTTATTGAGGTTCTCGTCGAGGATCTGCAGCGTATACTCATTAGTGTGCTTGTCGATCTTGTCGCTTACATAAAGGAAAAAATAGCCCTTGATCTGGCCCTTGGCCATGATGGTGCCACTGTTCCGCAAATAGGCGGTGTAGACCTTGTCGATGCTCAGCTTCGCCTGCGCCAGAACGGCGGTCACGGGCAGCATCATGGCCGCGATCAGCAGGGTCTTTCGGATGAAATGGGAAGAATGGTTCATACTGGTTTGTTGATATGATTTAGGGTTTTGTTTATTCCTGCTCGGCCCTGTTCCGCGCGCTCTCGACATAGGCCTTCCGGAATGGCTCGTAATGGTCCATGCCCGGGTGATGCTTTTGCAGAAAGTAGTAGCAGATCGATGCCCAGTCTTCCAGGTACAGATTTTGGACGAATTGCAGCAGCGAATTGTAATTCGCGGGATAGTCGGGGGCAGGGAGGTCCACCACCTTCCCCAGCGTATGCGCTTTCTGTGCGGCATAAAGCCCGTTGAGCACCCTTCCCACCTGCGCCACCGCGTACGGATCCTCGGGCCGCCGCTGCATCAGTTCGAGCGCCAGCCACAGGCTTTCTGTGTATTCATCGGCCTCAAACGCATACTCGATGACCTCGTACCGGCTTCTTTCCCGCAACCGGCGGAATTCGCCGGAGTCCACCACGAAAGCGGCGCCCGTCGTTCCGGTAACCAGCGGGGCGATGAGCCTGATCCGCAAAGCGCAATCGGGATGGGTCTTCAGTGAGTCCGCCAGTCCTTCCTCGCCGGCTTTTTTCAAACGGGCATGACCGCCGAGTAATCCTTCCTCCCGCGCCAGCCATTTTTTTCGGAACGGGTATTCATCGGCATTGAAGACGGTTGGCAGGAAACTGTCCGCGTCGAAACTATCCTTGTCCACGCTGTCCAGCAGCGCCAGCGTGCTTATAGCGCCCGTCAGCGCAAACGGCGTGTGCCGCATGAGTTCCACGGCCATCGAGTCCGCTTCGGATTCGTGGTCCCGGCTATGCCGTCTGCTGTCGAACGTGAGCCCCTTTACGAGGGTCTGCAGCTGCTGTCCCTTACGGTATTCGGCGCCCTTTATCTTGCGCAGCTCGGCCTGCATGTCGGGCGAGTTGATCCGGGCGACATATTTTTCGATGCTTTTTTCCTGGTGCCGCAGCAAATAATGGGAGATCTCGTGACAAAGTATGAACGCCGCCTGGCTTTCGTCGGTGAGGCGGTCCAGCAATCCCATATCGAAGAGGATGATGCCCTCGCCGATATAGCTGGCATTGGGCACATAGGAGCGGGAAAAATAACAATGGAACGGGTGCTGCTGCAATACCGGGTTTCCCCGGACGATAACGCCCGCCAGCTTGTCCAGGTACGCCTGCGCGTCGGCCGCGGTATACACCTCCTGCTTGTCGAACTTCGCCCGGATCTCCTGCCAGCGGCTGTTGTAGATCTTTTCGTAGTCCTTCCGGTTGGCGGACGGAAGCTGCGCGAGCTCGTCCTTGTGCGCCGCTTCGTACTGGCCCATGAGATTGCTCAGCATCGCGGCATTTTCCGTCACCGGTGTAAACGCCGTCTCCTGCGCGCGGGCCGCAGTGCGACAAAGGACAGTTCCCGTGAGGAGGAGAATAAAGGCGTTCCGCCAGGTGCGGTCGCGGAGGTGCGGGCTATTTTTACGGTTTAGAACATTTTGCCGGGGCATGGCCGAATATGGGACGAGTTAATCCGCTGTAAAATAATGTCCTTTCCGCGATTGCGCAAGTTTCTACCCCGGTTTCTCGAAGTCTTCCGGGCTGAAACGGTGGTCGCGGGCCGTGTAATTGCTGGTGGCCGATGCATCGTAATGCCTGAGCCGTTCCTTTTTCCGGAGACGCCTGACTACACCCACCGGGACGACGACCAGCAGGAAGACAAGGGACAGCAGCAGCCCGTTGCTGAAGCGGCCCAGCCCCCGCGCCAGCCACATCCATGCCCGCGAGACCAGGCTGCTGAGGGATGGGGACAGGATTCCGATCCCTCCGGACAGAAAGGCCAGGTACAAGGCCGCGCGCCAGTGCCACAACACATAGCCGGAGAGGCCGGCGAGCGTCAGCACCAGCATGGTCGCGAGGGGGTTTTGCCGGCGGTCCATATCAGAATAAAGTATAAATAAAAGGCGCCAGTGCCGAGGTCCCACCCAGGACCACCAGTACCGCGATCAGCACGATCAGGATGATCAGCGGCACAAGCCACCACTTTTTTCGTTGTTTCAAAAATAACCAGAGATCCCTTAAAAACTCCATAATGACGCGTATTAGTCCCGGGCCTTCGCACCGCCTGCCGGCCATTCCTTCGCCGCCGGCTGATCCTTTTTAAAGATAACGACATTCTCCATGACCAGCACATCCATTCCCGTTTGCCGGAAACAGGCCACCGCTTCCTCCGGCGTGCATACGATCGGTTCGCCCCGGACATTCATGCTGGTATTGATAAGCACCCCGTCGCCGGTCAACCGCTCGTACAGGTCGAGCAGCTTCCACAACCTCGGGTTGGCCTGCTGCGATACGGTTTGCCATCGCGCCGACAGGTCGACGTGCGTGACCGCCGGGAAACGGCCGCGGACGACCGAAAGTTTCTCTTTCACCGGCAGCCGCCCGTAGTCCGCCGGCAATTCGCAACAGTACCGGGCCGGCATCCTGGAGGTGAGCAGCATATACGGCGACAACATCCCGCCCCCGATATATTCCGGGGCCCGTTCCTCTCTGCACACCGGTGCGAACGGGCGAAAGCCTTCCCGGAATTTGATCGATTCGTTCAGGCGCTGCTGCATCCCCGCGTCCCGCGGGTCGGCCAGGATGCTGCGATGCCCGAGCGCCCGCGGACCGAACTCCATCCGCCCCTGGAACCAGCCGACGATGCTCCGTTCCCGCAACGCCTCCGCCACGACAGTCGCCAGTTCCTCATCGGATCCGCACCGGATGACCTGAAGCCCGTCCCTGCCGATCACTTTTTGGATCCGCTCTTCCGAAAATGCCGGCCCAAGCCATGCATGGTTCATCCCGTCCTCACCGGGAACGACCGTGCGCTCCCTGCCAAAATAGATATGATAGGCAGCGGCAGCGGCGCCTGCGGCGCCGCCCGCGTCCCCCGCCGCCGGCTGGATAAAGATCTCCCGGAACAAACGCGACGCGGCCAGTTTCCCGTTGGCGACGCAGTTCAGGGCCACGCCCCCTGCCAGGACGAGCCTGTCGGCGCCCGTCAACCGCTTCGCGGTCGCGGCCAGCCGCCCGACGATCTCTTCGGTCACCTGCTGGATCGCCAGCGCCAGGTCGCAATAGACCTGGTCCAGCGGGCCCTCGGGCTGCCGCCGCGGGATGCCGAACAGCCGCTCCCATGCGCGGTCGCGGGTCATCCTTTGGCCGGCTAGATAATCGAAATACTCCTGGTGAAGAAAAAAGCTACCGTCGTCGTATACGCGGACAAGCTTCTCCGTGATGGTTTCCCTGAAGACCGCCGCCGCGGCTTCGTTGCCGTACGGCGCGAGGCCCATCAGCTTGTACTCGCCTGAATTGACCTTGAAGCCGCAGTACCAGGTGAACGCGGAATACAGTAACCCGAGGGAATGCGGATACCGGACCTCCTGCAGGAAGCGGATCTCTCTGCCCTTGCCCGTCCCGATCGACGTCGTGGCCCATTCGCCGACCCCGTCGATGGTCAGGATCGCGGCTTCTTCAAAGGGAGACAGGAAAAATGCGCTGGCCGCGTGGCTCAGGTGGTGCTCGGTGAACAACAGTTTCAACTTTCGCCGGTCATAGGGACCCATCGCCTCCAGTTCGTCGCGGATCAGCTTTTTGAGCAGCATCTTTTGCTTCATCCAAACCGGCATCCGATGCAGGAAAGAGCCCCAGCCCCGGGGCGCCTCCGCGTGGTAAGATTCCAGGATCCGTTCCAGTTTGAGGAGGGGTTTGTCATAGAAGACTACGGCATCCAGCTCGTCGACGGTTGCTCCCGCGGCTTCCAGGCAATAGCGGACGGCGCCCGAGGGAAACCCCGCCTCATGCCGGACCCGCGTGAACCGCTCCTCCTGCGCCGCGGCCACCAGCTTCCCGTCGAGCAGGATGGCGGCGGCCGAATCATGGAAAAAGGCGGAGATCCCGAGTATCAACATGGCGGCAAATTACAAAAAAAGCCATCCCGGTCTCCCGGAATGGCTTTGCGTATTTATTCATCAGTTAGCGGAGCCTTTTGTTTGCAGCCGCGCCCCGGTCGCCGGGCCGCGGGTATCACCCAAGCCGCGCCGGCGATCAATCGAACTTCAGGTCCAGACCCAGACCCCTCAATTCGTGCACGAGCACGTTGAAGGATTCGGGGATGCCTGCGCGCGGAATATTGTCACCCTTAACGATGGATTCATAGGTCTTCGCGCGGCCGATGATATCATCCGACTTGAGCGTCAGCAGCTCTTGCAGGATATTCGACGCCCCGTAGGCTTCCAGCGCCCACACTTCCATTTCACCGAACCGCTGGCCGCCGAACTGCGCTTTACCACCAAGAGGCTGTTGCGTGATAAGACTGTACGGTCCGATACTCCGGGCGTGCATCTTATCATCCACCATATGGTGCAATTTAATGATATAAATGATGCCCACCGTCGCCTTTTGGTCAAACCGCTCTCCGGTCTCGCCGTCATACAGGTGCGTATGGCCAAAGCTGGGCAAACCGGCCTTCGAGATATGGTCGGCGATCTCTTCCACCGTTGCGCCGTCAAAGATCGGCGTGGCAAACTTCACCCCCAGCTTCTCGCCTGCCCAACCCAGCACCGTCTCATAGATCTGGCCCAGGTTCATCCGGGAAGGCACACCCAGCGGGTTCAGGACCACGTCTACCGGCGTACCGTCCGCCAGGAACGGCATATCTTCTGCTCTGACGATCTTGGCGACGATACCTTTGTTCCCGTGCCGGCCCGCCATCTTATCTCCCACCTTCAGCTTGCGCTTAACCGCGAGATAGACCTTTGCGAGTTTCAGTACGCCCGCCGGCAGCTCGTCCCCGATCGAAATATTGAATTTCTCGCGCTTGTACCGCCCGAGTTCTTCGTTGTACTTGATGCTGTAATTGTGCAGCAGGACGTTGATCGATTCGTCGGTCTTCGCCTCGCCCGTCCATCCCAGCGGATTGACGTTCAGGTAATCGATGCCCGCCAGGTTCTTGCCCGTGAATTTCGACCCCTTGCCGATCTGCACCTCGCCGAAATTGTTGTTCACGCCGGCGGATACATGGTCTTTCAACAGCGTCGTGAGCTTTCCGAGGAGCACGTCCATCAGGTCGGAGGTATTCTTCTCGTGCACCTTCTCGATCTTCTCAAGCGCCGCTTTCTCCCGCACCTTCGCATTCTTATCTTTCTTCGCGCGCTGGAACAGCTTCTTGGAGATCACCACCCCTTCGGTACCGCTCGGCGCTTTCAGCGAAGCGTCCTTGGCATCGCCGGCCTTGTCGCCGAAGATAGCCCGCAGCAGCTTTTCTTCCGGGGTCGGATCGCTTTCTCCCTTCGGCGTGATCTTCCCGATCAGGATATCGCCTTCCTTGATCTGGGCGCCCACGCGGATGATCCCGTTCTCGTCGAGGTCCTTGGTGGCCTCCTCGGATACGTTGGGGATGTCGGGCGTCAGCTCTTCCTCGCCCAGCTTGGTATCGCGGACCTCCAATTCATATTCGGAAATATGCACCGAGGTGAACAGGTCTTCCTTGACGACTTTCTCGCTGATCACGATCGCGTCCTCGAAGTTGTAACCCTTCCAGGGCATGAACGCCACTTTCAGGTTGCGGCCCAGCGCCAGTTCGCCATCCTGCACCGCATAGCCTTCGGTCAGGAAATCGCCTTCCTTCACCTTCTGGCCCTTCTTGACCGCCGGTTTCAGGTTGATGCAGGTCTCCTGGTTGGTCTTGATGAACTTGGTGAGCTTATAGATCTTCAGATCGTCTTCGAATGATACGAGCTTTTGCTGCTCGCTGCGGTCGTAACGGACATGGATCTCGTTGGCATCGACGAACTCGACGACGCCCTCGCCTTCCGAATGGATCTGGATCCGCGCGTCACGGGCGGCCTTTGCTTCCAGGCCGGTCCCGACGATCGGCATTTCCGGCCGGATCAGCGGCACAGCCTGCCGCTGCATGTTCGAGCCCATCAACGCGCGGTTGGCGTCGTCGTGCTCGAGGAAGGGGATCAGGGAAGCGCTCAACCCGACGATCTGGTTCGGCGCCACGTCCATGAATTCGACCTCGTTTTTGTCGAGGATCGGGAAATCACCGGTCTGGCGGGAGATGATCTTATCTTCCACAAAATGCCCTTTTTCGTCGAGCGGGATATTCGCCTGCGCGATCTTGGCCACGTCTTCCTCTTCCGCGGAGAGATAGGTCAGCTTCTTCAGATCGACCTTCCCTTCCTGCACTTTCCGGTAGGGCGTCTCGATAAAGCCCATCTCGTTGATCTTCGCGTGAACGCAAAGCGTGGAGATAAGCCCGATGTTCGGACCTTCCGGCGTCTCGATCGTACAAAGCCGGCCATAGTGGGAATAGTGCACGTCCCGGACCTCGAACCCTGCCCGTTCGCGGCTCAAACCGCCGGGGCCCAGTGCGGAGATCCTTCTCTTATGCGTGATCTCGCTCAGCGGGTTTGTCTGGTCGAGGAATTGCGACAGCTGCGAAGTCCCGAAGAAACTGTTGATCACCGAGCTCAGCGTCCGCGCGTTGATGAGGTCCACCGGAGTGAACACTTCATTGTCCCGCACGTTCATCCGCTCGCGGATCGTGCGCGCCATCCGCGCCAGGCCTACGCCGAACTGGGCGTACAATTGCTCGCCGACCGTCCTTACCCGGCGGTTGCTCAGGTGGTCGATATCGTCGATCTCGGCCTTCGCATTGGTCAGTCTCACGAGATACTTGATGATCTCGATCATATCCTCCTTCGTGAGCGTCTTCTGATCCAGCGGCTGGTTCAGATTCAGCTTCCGGTTGATCTTGTACCGGCCGACCTCTCCGAGGTCATACCGCTTGTCGCTGAAGAACAGCTTGTCGATGATCCCGCGCGCGGTCTCGTCATCGGGCGCGTCCGCACCTCTCAGCTGGCGGTAGATATGCTGCACTGCTTCCAGCTCGGAGTTGGACGTATCCTTGTTCAGGGTATTGTAAATAATGGCATAGTCGCCGCCGACGTCTTCCTTCTGGATAAACACGCTCTTCACGTCCATGTCCACGACCATGTCGATCGCTTCCTCATCGAGGATGGTATCGCGCTCCAGCACGATCTCGTTCCGCTCGATGCTGACGACCTCGCCCGTGTCCTCGTCGACGAAATCTTCGACCCAGGTCCTGAGGACCCGCGCGGCCAGCTTCTTGCCGATATATTTCTGCAGCGATTTCTTGTCTGCCTTCACTTCGTCCGCCATGCCGAACAGCTCGAGGATATCCTTGTCGGTCTCGTAGCCGATCGAACGGAGCAGCGTCGTAACCGGGAACTTTTTCTTCCGGTCGATATACGCGTACATCACGTTGTTGATGTCCGTGGCGAACTCCATCCATGCGCCCTTGAAGGGGATCACGCGCGCCGAATAGATCTTGGTGCCGTTCGGGTGGATGGACTGGCCGAAGAAGACGCCGGGCGACCGGTGCAACTGCGAGACCACCACGCGTTCCGCGCCGTTGATCACGAAGGTTCCGCGGGGCGTCATGTACGGGATATTGCCCAGGAACACGTCCTGCACGATGGTCTGGAAATCGACGTGCTCTTCATCGTTACAACTCAACCGCAATTTTGCCTTCAGCGGAACGGCATAGGTCAACCCGCGTTCCATGCACTCTTCGATCGTGTAACGGGGCGGATCGATGAAATAATCCAGGAATTCCAGCATGAAGATGTTCCGCGTGTCCGTGATCGGGAAATTCTCCTTGAACACTTTGAACAAACCTTCGATATTGCGTTTGTCCGGCGTCGTCTCTAACTGAAAAAATTCTTTAAAAGATTGGATCTGCACTTCCAGAAGATCAGGAGTTTCGGCAAGGTGCTTGATTTTACCGAAGTTGATCCTGTTTTGCAATTTTGTTGAAGACATATTGTTTAAAACCGGTTTTTTTTATTGTTCTTAACTTCAGATCGTCTGCAGCTTTCTCATCCGAGTCTATTGATAATCAAACACTTGCATTTGCCGACAAGGGCTTTTTATCCCCTGGCGAGGGAAACGGACCGCAAATGTAGCATTTATTTGGCAACCCAACAAAAAAAGCCCCGGCTTGCGCCGGGGTCCGAAACTTGCCTGAAAAGGCCAAAAAATTACTGAATTTCCACTTCAGCGCCGGTCTCTTTCAGCTTGGCGACCATGGCGTCAGCGTCAGCCTTGCTGATGCCTTCCTTGATCGGCTTGGGAGCGCCGTCGACAAGGTCTTTCGCTTCCTTCAGGCCGAGCCCGGTCATGTCCTTGACAATCTTGACCACGTTCAGCTTGTTGGCGCCGGCGGCTTTCAGGATCACGTTGAAGGAGGTCTTCTCTTCAGCGGCGGCGGCGGCGCCACCTGCTGCAGGACCGGCTGCGACTGCAACGGCGGCAGCTGCGGGCTCGATGCCGTACTCTTCCTTCAGGATCTTTGCCAGTTCGTTTACTTCTTTAACGGTCAGTCCGACCAATTGCTCTGCAAATGCTTTCAAATCTGCCATATTTGTAAATTTTTTCCGCCTTCACTGCTTTTTGTTCGCTCCGGCGGAGGATTAAAAAAATTTGCCGGTCTTCTGGCCCCGGACATAGCCGTATGATAAGGCCCCGCCAGGCGGCGCCGTGTAACCTTAGTTCGACGCCCTCGATTCCAGGGCCTTGATCAGCCCCGCCAGTTTGTTTCCCGCATTGAGGCCGGAGATCACGTTCTTGGCCGGAGACTGGAGCAAGCCGATGATCTCGCCGATCAGGTCGTTCTTGCTCTTCAGGGTGCTGAGGGTCTTCAGCTGGTTGTCGCCTTCAAAAACGTCGCCGTCGATAAAGGCCGCCTTCAGGACTGGGTTTTCCACATTCCCGTCCTTCCGGAAGGAGCTGATGATCAGCGCCGGTTCCTTCGGGTTCTCCGAAAACATCAGCGCGGTCACGCCGTTCAGGGACTGGAAGACCCCCGAGAAACGCTGGCTGTCCAGCCCTTCCAGGGCCTTCTTGATCAGCGTATTCTTAGCGACTTTCATCTCCACCTTCTTGCTGAAGCAGATCCGCCGCAGCTTGCCCACCTGTTCCACCGTCAGCGACTCGGTATTGGTGACATAGAAGTTGTTGTATTCCTTGAACTTGTCTTTCAACAGCTCAATGACTTCGTTCTTTTGATCTTTGTTCATAACTCTTTGTTTTGCAGGTCCGGCCGACCGGTACCCCGATGATAAGTTTTAGGCCATAAATGCTTTTGCATCCAAAGCGATCCCGGGGCTCATCGAGCTGGCCATGAACACGCTCTTGACATAGGTACCCTTGGCGGTCGCCGGTTTAGCCTTGATAATGGCGCTGATCAGCTCCTGGCTGTTTTCCATCAGTTTCTCCGGGGCAAAGCTGACCCGGCCGATGGAAGCATGGATGATCCCCGCCTTATCGACCTTGAACGCGATCTTGCCGCCCTTTACCTCTCCCACGGCCGCGGCCACGTCGTTGGTGACCGTACCTGTTTTGGGATTGGGCATCAGGTTGCGCGGACCCAGCACCTTGCCCAACCGGCCGATCCTGGGCATGACGGAGGGGGTGGCGACGATGACGTCGACGTCAACCCAACCCCCTTCTATCTTCTGAATGAATTCATCCAGTCCGACATAGTCGGCGCCGGCGGCCTTGGCATCGGCTTCTTTGTCGGGCGTGCAGAGGACAAGCACCCGCTTGGTCCTGCCCGTTCCGTGCGGCAGGTTGACCGTCCCGCGGATCGACTGGTCGGCCTTTTTGGGGTCGACCCCTAGCCGCACGTGCAGGTCCACGGAAGCGTCGAATTTCGTCACATTGACTTCCTTCACCAGCGCGGAAGCCTCTTTTAAAGTATAGAGCTTATTTTTATCCACCTTTGCGGTGGCAGCTTTTCTTTTCTTCGAGATAGCCATAACGATTAGATTCGTAATTGTTTTGAAGTTGGTTTCACCTGATTAATTGGTCCAGGGAGCTTTTCCCTCCACCGTGATACCCATGCTGCGGGCGGTTCCGGCCACCATGCGCATCGCGCTTTCCACCGTAAAGCAATTCAGGTCGGGCATTTTATCCTTCGCGATCGCTTCCACCTGTGTCCAGGTGACTTTTCCAACTTTAGTACGATTTGGCTCCTTCGACCCGCTCTGGAGCTTGCTGGCTTCCAGCAACTGGACGGCCGCGGGGGGAGTCTTGATGATGAACTCAAACGATTTGTCCGTGTAAACAGTGAGCAATACGGGGAGTGTCTTGCCCATTTTATCCTGGGTCCTGGCATTGAACTGCTTGCAGAACTCCATGATATTCACGCCTTTGCTACCTAACGCCGGACCGATAGGAGGTGCAGGATTGGCTTGACCGCCTTTCACCTGCAACTTGACATAACCGGAAATCTCTTTTGCCATGTTACTTGTTTTTGGTGTTAACGTCCCCCGGTCCCAGGACCGGCAGAACTCCCAAACCATCACTATGATAAGAACTTTGGGGACGCAAAGGTAATAAAAAAAGCACGACATCACCTATTTTTCCGCAGGGATTTTGCGAAAGCAGACTTACCCCCGCCTACGCCTCTGGCGAACCCGGGCGTCGCCCGCCGAAGCCTCTGGCGAAGGCGGGCGTCGCTTTCTCACCCCAACCGTCACCCCAAGGATTCCAAACCAATCTTTTGTGAAGAAATTTTTCGGCCATTTTTTTATATTTGGATTTTTCTGACTAACTTTTCCGTTAATAACCCATTACAATTCTTACTAACAACTTAAAACGCTCATCAAACTATGGCAAAGTCTAAGAAAAAGCCGGCTAAAAAAGCAGCTCCCAAAAAGGCGGCAAAAAAAGCTGCAAAGAAAAAAGCGGCGCCTAAAAAAGCTAAGAAGGCCGCCAAAAAAGCTGCAAAGAAAAAAGCCGCTCCAAAAAAGAAAGCCGCTAAGAAAGCCGCCAGGAAAGCCGCTCCGAAAAAGGCTGCTAAAAAGGCTGCCAGGAAGGCCCCAAAGAAAGCCGCCAGGAAAGCTCCCAGGAAGAAGGCTGCACCGAAGGCAAAGCCCGCTCCGGCAATGCCCGCTCCGTCCATGCCGGAACCGATGTCATCTTCCTACGGCGACTCTACGCCGCATTTCGACAATGACAACGCCAATTGACTTCATAGCCGATCGAATAAAAAAACCTTCCCTGCGGAAGGTTTTTTTATTAAATGATATCATCGCTCCGGCTCAGGAGATCTTTTCCACCTGCATATAGTTCAGCTCTACCGGTGTCGAACGGCCGAAGATCTTTACCGTCACCTTGAGCTTCTTTTTCTCGTCGTTCACCTCTTCGATGATCCCGTTGAAATCATTGAAAGGACCTTCGATGATCTTGATCGTTTCCCCGATGATGAACGGCTCGCTCATGCTCATACTGCCCGATTCGGCCATCTCATCCATCTTGCCCAGCATCTTGTTGACCTCGGCCTTACGCAGAGCGATCGGGTTTTCTTTACCCAGGAAATGAATGACGCTGTTCGTGTTCTTGATTACTTCTTTCAGATCGTCACCCAGTTTTCCTTCGGTGACTTCCACCATCACATACCCGGGATAGTAGTTCCGTTCGCGCATCACCTTTTTGCCGTTCTGCACTTTATACACCTTCTCCACGGGAAGAAAGACCTGCTTTACGATCTCCCCCCAACCGCCGCGCGAAATCTCCTTGTCCAGGTACTCCTTCACTTTGCGCTCTTTCCCGCTGACGACCCGGAGTACATACCACTTGGTCTCCGGCGCCGGCTTTCCCTCTGGCTGGGTCTTTACTTCTGTTTGATTAACTGTTTCCGTCATAAAAAGGATTTTGACAACAATACACGGTTACTACATCAGGGAATAAATGAAGTGCAATACCGAACTGGCGACGATGTCCATTAGCCATACCAGCAGCGTGATCAGGACCGTGGCAATAAGCACGATGACCGTCTGCTGCTGCAGCTCGGTCCAGGTCGGCCAGGTCACTTTTTCCAACAATTCCCGGTACGACTCTCGGAGAAATAGCGTGATCTTGTTCATTAATAAATTTTTACAAGGGCACGGGTACTAGGATTCGAACCCAGACTGAAGGTTTTGGAGACCTCTGTACTACCGTTATACTATACCCGTGTGTCAAAGAAAACCAAGAGCTGGTCCGGTCAAACCCGGAACAGCTCCCAGTGTACTGTAAATATACAAAAAATTCCGTGTTTCAGGCTTACTTGACGATCTCCGTCACCTGTCCCGCGCCTACCGTCCGGCCGCCTTCACGGATAGCGAACTTCAGACCCTTTTCCATGGCGATCGGGGCAATCAGGTGAACCGACAGCGAGGTATTGTCGCCCGGCATCACCATCTCGGTACCTGCAGGAAGCGTGACTTCACCGGTTACGTCCGTAGTCCGGAAGTAAAACTGCGGGCGGTACTTGTTAAAGAAGGGCGTATGACGGCCGCCTTCTTCCTTGCTCAGTACGTATACCTCACCTTTGAACTCGGTGTGCGGCGTGATCGAACCTGGTTTGCAAAGCACCATCCCGCGGCGGATCTGGTTCTTTTCAATACCGCGGAGCAGCAGTCCGGCGTTGTCCCCGGCTTCGCCCTGGTCCAGCAGCTTGCGGAACATCTCGACGCCCGTAACCGTGGAGCTCAGCGGAGCATCTTGCAGGCCAACGATTTCGATGGCTTCACCGACCTTGATCCGGCCTCTTTCGATACGACCGGTTGCAACCGTACCACGACCAGTGATAGAGAACACATCCTCAACAGACATCAGGAAAGGCTGGTCGACGGGACGGGGAGGCAGCGGGATATAGCTGTCTACCGCAGCCATCAGCTCGTCGATCTTGCTTACCCATTTTGCTTCGCCGGCGAGTGCGCCCGTTGCGGAACCCTGGATGATCGGCGTGTTGTCGCCGTCGAAACCATAGGTGGTCAGCAACTCCCGGATCTCCATCTCCACGAGTTCGAGCAGCTCGGGATCGTCCACGAGGTCTACCTTGTTCATGAATACCACGATACGCGGAACCCCTACCTGGCGGGCCAGGAGGATGTGCTCCTTGGTTTGCGGCATCGGACCGTCCGTAGCCGCTACCACCAGGATCGCTCCGTCCATCTGGGCAGCGCCCGTGATCATATTTTTGACATAGTCAGCGTGACCGGGACAATCCACGTGCGCATAGTGACGGTTGGCCGTCGCATATTCAACGTGAGCTGTGTTGATGGTAATACCCCTTTCCTTTTCTTCCGGCGCCGCATCGATCTCGTCGTATTTTTTTGCTTCCGCCAACCCTCTCGACGACAAGATGGTCGTAATCGCGGCAGTCAAAGTGGTCTTACCATGGTCTACGTGACCAATCGTACCAACGTTAACGTGGGGTTTGTCCCTCTTAAAGGTCTCTTTTGACATTGTTATCTGTTTTTATAGTTGTGTTTTAAAATGTCAACAGGCTCAATGCCTTCCCTCGGAAGCAAAAACCTGTTCTATTTACAATCGCTCAAATATTCTTCTGAGCCGTTGAAGAGAATTGAACTCTCGACCTCTTCCTTACCAAGGAAGTGCTCTACCCCTGAGCTACAACGGCTGGTCAAGTCCAGGGACTTCAGCCAACGGGCGCTGCCGGATGGCCGACACCGCCTGACGCTTCGCAACGCCCCGGCCGGTAAGGCCGGGTCGCTGTCTGACACTTCGCGGAGCGGAAGACGAGGTTCGAACCCGCGACCTACAGCTTGGAAGGCTGTCGCTCTACCAACTGAGCTACTTCCGCGTATGCACCCGGGCGGCTTCTCCGACCAGGGTTTCGCCCCGACCGGCCGGGGCATTTGACTCGTGGGCAAGGATGGATTCGAACCACCGAACTCCGAAGAGGACAGATTTACAGTCTGTTGCCGTTGGCCACTTGGCTACTTGCCCATTCTTTAACTCCGGGGCCGCCGCGCCCCGCTTTCTCCCGGGAGATCCTCCTCCCCTGGAGCCAGAGAAGGGACTCGAACCCCCGACCAGCTGATTACAAATCAGCTGCTCTACCAACTGAGCTACTCTGGCTGGTAACCCGCACCGCCCGCTGAAACTCCCGCGAGGCGGACTCCCCGCCCGCCGAAAGGCTCGCGAAGGAGGACCCGTTCCCCGATTCATTCAACTCATAGCACACTGATCCACTGCTTTTTTTGGGAAGGCAAAGGTAGGTTAAAATGTTAAATTCAAAAATTTTAAACCCGTTTTTTTGAGCTCCCCGCCGCCGGCACGTCTAATCCGTTCCTTTCCACCTGGTTCATCCGGGAAAGGCGCAAATAAAAAACAAATAAAAAAGGGGCGTCCCGTACTATCGGAACACCCCTCGTTTAAAGATTTTTTTCGTAGGCCTTCTGTCCTGTTCTAGGCCACCTGCTTATCTTTCTGTCTTTTTACCTGGTTGACCAGCGATTCGAACGCGCTGTCAAAAGATTCTTCGAAGGACTTGGACGAACATTTTACGAAGAAGTGATGTTTGGGGACATGCACTCTGATCTCCGCGATCTTGTCTTTAATGTTGTGAACGACATTGTCCAGCTTTAGAAAAACATCTGCCTTGATAATTCTGTCATGGAATGTGTTTAGTTTGCTCATTTTTTTGATTACGTAATCTACCAATTTACCGTCTGCATCAAAGTGCACAGTTTGAATATTTACGTTCATAGTAATCCCATTTTTTATCAGTGAACAATAAATGAAAGAGCTTTTGTACTACGGTGTACGCGCGGACAAAGTATGTGCCGGTAGGACAATGAAGTTAATCTTTAAGACGATTTTTTCCAAATAAAATTGCGTTAAAAACAACGCCCGGAGACATTTTTAATTTCATCATTTCCGAACGTCGCGATCAGGCTTTGGGATGCGCTTTTTTATAGATATCCTTCAATTTCTCAATGCTGTTGTGGGTATAGACCTGCGTGGCCGCAAGGCTGGCATGTCCGAGCAATTCCTTTACCGAATTCAGCTCCGCGCCGGCATTCATGAGATGCGTCGCGAACGTATGCCTGAGCACGTGCGGGCTTTTTTGATCGATCGTCGTGATCCTGGCCAGATAGTCATGCACGACCCGGTACACGTATTTCGGGTACAGCTTGCGGCCTTTGGGCCCCACCAGCAGCACCACCCTGTCGGCGTCCCCGAAGGTCGCCCGTTTCTTTTCCTGGTATTTCCGGATTTCGTCAAGCAGGTCCTGATTGGCGGGGATGACCCGCTCCTTGTTTCCTTTTCCCAACACCTTGAGTGTATTGTTGCCAAAGTCCACCTGCCGTTCCCGGAGTCCGACCAGTTCGCTCAACCGTATCCCGGTGTGATACAGGATCGACAGCAACAACCGGTCGGTCCATCCTTCCCAGGTATCCGGGAATCCGACCGCTTCGAAAAGGACCGCCATGTCCTGTTGCTCGACATAGACGGGAAGGCGTTTTCCGGCCCTTGGCGAGAGGATCGCCCCCATGGGGCTCTGGGCAACCACACCCGTCCGGATCAGGTACTTGAACCAGGATTTCAGCACGGAGATCTTGCGGTTGATGGACCGGCTGCTCATCCCGCCGTCCTTCATGACGGCCAGCCAGCTCCGCACCATGGCAGGAGAGACGGCCCCCGCGTCCGCACCGTCGAATTCCCCGCGGATGAAGCTGCAAAATGCCTCCAGGTCGTCCCGGTAGGCCCGGATGGTATGCGCCGAGTAGCGCTTTTCGAATTGTAAATGGGCGACGAAGGCCTGTATCGCGTCCTCCAAATGAAAGTATTTCAGGCCCAATAATACGAATTAATAGACAGCGGCGGCATCGCCCCTTCGGATAAAAAAAGGCCGCCATTCGGCGACCTCTTTGGATAATTTCTTATATCAGAGCGAGTTACGACTCAAATTTTCCGGCTGCGACCTGCTGCTTGTAGACGGCCTTCAGCACCTCGCCTCTCCGCTTCACGGACGGTTTGGTAAAAGACTGCCGCTCCCTCAATTGTACCAGCACCTTCGCCTTTTCGAACTTCTTCTTGTACTTCTTGAGGGCCTTGTCTATGTTCTCGCAATCCTTGGAATCGATGATCAGCATGTTTAAATTTTTACGGAAGGCAAAGTTACTATAATTTTTTATAAAACGGAAAACTCTGCCAAATTATTACGAATTTCGACCCCATGTTCACCGGCATCATCGAAGCGCTGGGCAAGGTCCGCTCGGCCGAACCCAACGGCACCAACCTGACGTTGTGGATCGATTCCCCCCTCTCCTCCGAACTGAAAATTGACCAAAGCATCGCGCATAACGGCATCTGCCTCACGGTGGAAGAGATAAATTCCGGCGCACACCGCGTCACCGCTATCGATGAAACCCTTAAAAAGACCAGCCTCGGCAGCTGGAGGCCTGGCGACCTCGTCAACCTCGAGCGCTGCATGCCGCTCAACGGCCGGCTGGACGGCCATATCGTCCAGGGCCATGTGGATGCCACCGCGACCTGCAGCCGGCGCCGGGAGCGGAACGGCAGCTGGGAGTTTCGCTTCGAATTTCCCAAAAAGTTCAGCCACCTCGTCATCGAAAAGGGCTCCATCTCGCTCAACGGCACGAGCCTCACCGTCTTCAACGTTAAAAAGGACCGGTTCGACGTGGCCATCGTTCCGTACACCTACCTGCACACCAGCATCCAGGCCGTTCAACCGGGCGCCGCGGTCAACCTGGAATTCGATATGATCGGAAAATATGTCTTCCGGCTTCTGACCACGAAACATCTGTCTTCTTAACCTTCTATGAGCACTCCCTCCGTAGCACTGGTCATCCTCAACTGGAATACGGCTTTCTACCTCGAAAGATTCCTTCCTTTCCTGCTTGCCACGACTTACCGGAACAAAGAGATATACGTCATAGACAATAATTCCACCGACGGGTCGCTCGACATGCTCCGCAGCCGCTTCCCCACCGTCCACGCGCTGCCCATGAATGCCAACCGCGGCTTTGCGGGCGGGTATAATTTTGGCCTCGCGCGCATCGAAGCCGACTATTACCTCATCGTCAATTCGGACATCGAAGTCACGACGGGATTTATCGAGCCGCTCGTCGACCTGCTCGAGTCCGATCCCCGCATCGGCATCTGCCAGCCCAAACTCCTGGCGCTGGACCGTCGCGATCATTTTGAATATGCGGGCGCTGCGGGCGGCTGGATCGACCGCTTGGGTCTTCCGTTCGCCCGGGGCCGGGTGCTGACCACCCTGGAAAAAGACCATGGCCAGTACGACCGGACCGAAGAAGTATTCTGGGCGACCGGCGCCTGCATGTGCTTCAGTTCGAAACTCTTTCGCCGGACCGGCGGCTTCTACGATTATTACTATATGCACCAGGAAGACATCGACCTTTGCTGGCGCGTGCGCAATATGGGCTATTCGATCTATGCGTGCCCGGCATCCGTCGTGTATCACAAGGGCGGCGGGACCCTTTCCTGGGAGAACTATCTCAAGACCTTCCTGACCTTCCGGAACAATTATATCCTGTTGTCCCGCAACCTCCCCTTCCTCCATGCGGCGGCCATCGTCTCTCTCCGGCTGCTCACCGATTTCATCGGCTGCTTTTATTTCCTTTTCCGCCGCGAGCCGGGCATCAGCAAGGCGATGCTTAAAGCCGCCGGCTCCTATCTCTGGTGGCTTGTCGCCTACCGCGATAAGAGGAATCCGCAGCCCAGGGGCTGGAAGAACCTTCCCTGCGTCTACAAGGGCACGATCCTCTTCCCCTATTTCTTCAGAAATAAAAGAAAATTTACGGAACTTGTCCGGACAAACACGGCCCCGCATGCTCAACGCGCTCTTAAAGAGGTTTAATCAGCACCGGAAGGAAAAATACTTTCAAAGCCCGCTCTTTCATGCGCAAAAAGAATATGCCTTTGTCGGGTTTGGGGTCCATAGTATGACCAGTCTGTACCCGGTGCTCCGGCACTACAACCTGCGGCTGAAATATATTTGCACGCGCGGCAGCGACTGGCAACGGCAGCTCGGTCCGCTTTTTCCGGGATGCCGTTTCACACACGACCTGGATACGGTCATCGCGGATACGTCGGTCGCCGGCGTTTTTGTCTGTGCAGCCCCGGAGGCGCACTACGAAATCCTCTCTGCGTTGCTCAAAGCGGGCAAACCCGTCTTTATCGAGAAACCGCCCTGCCGGACCCTCGGACAGCTCCGGGAACTCGCGGCTATCGCGCCCGCGGCCGTCTGCAAGCTCGGCCTCCAGCGGCGGCACTGGCCGGGCAACACCGCTGTCCGAAAGAAATGCCGCCTGGCCACCGATTACATCTACCGCTTTCAGACCGGGCCTTATCCGCAGGGCGACCCCTTCACCGAACTTTTTATCCACGCGCTCGACTACGCCGGCTTCCTCTTCGGACCCGCGCAACTCCTTTCCTGCTGCCGGCAGCAGGACAAGCGCGGGATCACGGTTCAATTGCATCTCGGCCATGCCGGCGGCGCTTCCGGTCTGCTCCATCTCTCCACCCGCTATACCTGGAACCCGCCGCTGGAATGCCTGACCGTCAGCGCCGGGAATGAATCCCTCGACATCCGGTATCCGGTCTCTGTCACGGGGACGCAAATGCCGCTGCGGATCCTCCATGCTCCCGCCGAACGCCTCACCGGTCAGCGGGGCGCTGTAAAGGAATATTTCTCGGGCGTCCCGACGATGGTTCCGGCGCTCGAGACGAATACCCTGTACACGCAGGGTTTCCTGCCAGAGATAGAAGACTTCGTCACCCGTATCGAGCGCCCCGCTTCGGCATCCGGGGAATCGAACGACCTCCTTTCGCTGTTGACGGTCTATGAACTGATCGACAAGATCGGCGAAGCTTCCTGACCTATTTCATCTGACGGTCTATGAACTGATCGACAAGTCGGCGAAGCTTCCTGACCTATTTCATCTTCCGGTAAATACGTTTGAGGATAGCCGGCGGGACGAGCCGGGTCACGAGGTCTTTCACCTTGTTGTACCGCCGCATGGCCGCGCCGTCCTGCTCCCGCGCCCGGAACCGGGTGGTGATCCTGTTGCCCGAACGCACTTCTCCCGCGGGCCGGCCCTTCGTGTAATAATACAGCGCGAGCGACCGGCGGCTACGGCTTTCCGGACAAGCCAGCGGATCGGGGTGGCCATGATAGGACGTGTCGGTCGTATTGAAGATCACCATCCGGTTGACGACCGGCAGAAATTTCTTAACGCATTGCGTCATGCCCCGGTCCCACAGCTCGAAATGCCCCCCATAACTTTCTTCCCAATCCTCGTTGAGATAGAGCAGCAGGTTGATCCGCCGGTCCAGCTGCCATTCGGGATGCCGGGAAAAATCGGCGTGGATCTTCAGAAAACCGCCGCGCCTGATCTCGTGCAAACCTCCGCCGGCAAATTGCGGGTCGGCGATGAGTCCCGAAATACCGGTCAGCCGCTCCAGGAAGTCGAGGAATGGCGGGGAGTTCAGGAACCCGGCCAGTTCGCGTGTCACAGGGCCAAAACGCGACGTCCCTCTCGAAGCGAGCTTCAACTGGTTGGGATCGCTGAACCGGATATCCCCCTTCTCGCCCAGGTCCGGGAACTCCGCCGCCACCCGCGCAAGGAGATCCGGCTGCACAAGACCGTCGAAACAGATATGCGGGCAGGGATCGGCCGCCGCATAGGATGCGTGCAACTCCCTGCCATAGGACGGAAGCCGGTCCGACGGAACCGTCAAAGGTCCGGACGCCTGCGAATCATTAGTCGTTGTCATTCCCCCATGTATAGTACCCGAGGAGCTTTGTCGTCGCCCAACGGCCAAACGTCTTTTCAAAGCTTCGGTAGAGTGCGATATCGTATTTCCGGTGATAGGCGACCCAGCACTGATTGCAGTTCCGGGAATGATGCCGCTGCACCTTGTTGCTTTCGGGCGAATTGAAGATTTCGTCCAGGGACTGCCGAAAAATATTTCCCAGCCGGGTGGGCAGGTGCTGGCAAATCGGTACGTCGCCGTCGGGTAACACGATCGCACTGTCCAGGATGCTGTGACATCCCAGCCGCAATTTGCGCTTCACCCAGTTCTGGTAGAGCCGCACATAGTCATAGTTCTCCGCATACTCACGCAGGTCTTCGGGGATCAATGCCGTAAAATCCCGCTTGGCCGCCGAAGCCTTGGCGAAGGCGGCCTCACCCGCCGAAGCCTTGGCGAAGGCGGCCTCACCCGCCGAAGCTTCAGCGAAGGCGGCCCCCTCACCACTGTCACCCTCCTCGGCCGCCGAAGCCTTGGCGAAGGCGGCCTCACCCTCCTCGCCCTCCGAAGCCTTGGCGAAGGCGGCCTCACCCTCCGAAGCCTTGGCGAAGGCGGCCTCGCCCTCCGAAGCTTCAGCGGAGGCGGTCCGCATTTCCCGCACCTTCGCATAGGTCAGCACCTCCTCATTCTTGTACTGTCCGAACGCCGACCCCGGCGCATCTTCGATCGTATCGAAGAACGGGATGTTATCGTAGATGCCCACGCGCAGAAATACGCCGTTTTCACGGCATACGCCCGCCACATGCCGCAGGTCCCCGAAATCATTGTATGGCGACAACGTGAACATGACAAAGACCGGCAACACGTCTTTGAGTTCCCTGATCACCCGCAGGACGCGGTCATACCCGTCCTTGCCGCGCATGTGCAGGTAGGTATCCCTGTCGCCGTCCAGCGAAATATAAAGGCGATGGGGCCGGTAGGTCCTGACACAACGGATCAGCCGCCCGGGATCGAGACAGTTCGAGAACAAATCGAAGTTGCGGTGATGCACGGAGAACCATTCCAAAATTCCTTCGGCCTCCGGATGGAGCAGAAACTCGCCGCCTTCCAGGCCCACCATCGTCGACGGATGGATACATTTGCTCTGCATGATCCGCACGATCGCTTCCAGGGGCAGTACGGTCGTGGGCCGCTTCGCCCAGATCAAACAATGTTTGCATCCGGAATCGCACCGGTCGGTCGCATACAGCATCAGCGACGATAACCGCTTGGAGCCGGGCGCCAGGCGGTTATGCAAAAAGTTGAATCCCCTCGATGCATAATCCGAAAACTGATACATATCAATAGCCCAAATGTAGCTCTTTCCACCCGGACATGTCCCAATAGAAAACCTTTGCCCCGCCGGCATCATCCCCGATCCGGGTAGACGGGTAGATGTATATGGAGCCGTCCTTCCGGACCGGCGAGAGCCGGTTCTGCGGCGCGCGCAGGTACTCCAGTCTCGTGAGGAAATGGGTCACCTTCACCCGGTTGCTGTCGATACCGTTGACGGTCAGGCCCTCGTTAAAGCTGTTCCGGAAGATATACGCCCCCTCCCATTCGTCCGGTATGTTGACGAGCACTACCCGTCCCGGCGTGCGCCGCAGGAGATCGAGTCCCGCTTCCGCCGTATGCGACGCAAAGACCCAGTTCCTGTTGTTCGATTCGATGAACAGCGCCCCCGCCAGCGCGTACAGACCAAGGAGCAACCACCTGACCCGCCAGCGCGTCACGAGCGTCATCAAAACCGCCGCCGCCAGAATGCTCAGCATACAAGATGGAAAATATAAAAGCCGGTCGCCTTCGGACGTCCTCGTACTGACCTCAAACGCGACAGCCGGCAACAGCGCCAACAGGAACCCTCCTTCGATCAGGGCCAGCGACCATCCCGGCCGCATCTGCCCGCTGCCGGCGCGCGCAAAGCCCCGACCGCCCCGCTCGTCCAGCCCCATTGGCTGCTCCACACCCCGCCTGTCGCCCCCGCCCCGCCGAAGGCGCACCCACACCAGCACATGCACCGCCACCAGCAGCACGAGCACCCCCGCGAACAGCCACTCCATTTGGCGCGAATTCTCATCCGGCGGCAGGAAGCAACGCCCGATCACCTTGGCGGCGCGCAACCAGACCGCATCCCCGGCCAGCCCGCTTTGTCCATACGCCGGCAACAGCTCGCCCGAAACGGCATACCGCATCCCCAGCCAGCCGATGCCCGCCGCGACCCAAACCCCCAGCGAGAGCAAGCCCCTGCGCACATCGCGAAAGGTTATCCATTCTAACAAAAACGCCACCGCGGGCAGTACCAGGATCGACTCATAGGCGAACAATCCCGACCACCAGCACAATACGCCAAGCACCAGGTTCCACGGCCGTCTTTTTGTCAGCACGAAATGGATCGCCAGCAGGCCGCACAGCGCGGCCATCGACGAGAGTCGGCCCGACAGCCAAACCACGCCTTCGTTGTGAAAGGGATAAAAAAGAAAAAGCAACCCCGCCGTCATCGCGAAGGCCCGTTGTTTCCGCGCTGAAAATACCGGGAGGTCCAGCGCCACCTGGTACACCATGAAGCAGGCCAGCGCATGGACGAAGAAATTGAAGAGATAGTAGCCCAGCGGATGAAGGCCGGACAGCAGATAATTAAAATAGAAGGAAATGTCGATCAGCGGACGCACCATCTCCTCGAACAGCACCCGCTTCTGGATCAGCAACCGGTACAACGCCGCATAATCGTCCGTCAGAAAGCCGTTCCCGAGCACCGGGAAATACAGCAGGAAGACCGTCGCCGCGGCGACCGATATGAGAATTCCTTTTTTCATCGATATACGGCCCGGAACATGCTGTCGATGGCCGGCGCGAGCAATCCGGCAACCTCCGCAGCCCCCGCATTGGTGAAATGCGACATATCATAAAAATACAGGCTGTTCTTTGGCATCAACCGCGCGAGGTCGATCATCAGCAGCCCCTTGTCCGCGCACATCTTCCGCACGACGTCATTATACCGCTCGAGCATCTCCCACAACAGGCGCCCGTTGACGCCGTCGTCCACCGGGAAGGCCGCCAGGTCTGTGCCCGTTACGGGGTCCCGGCCAAACCCGAAAAGGTCGGGCTGCGTCACAAAGACCGGCCGGATCTTCCACGCCAGACAGGTGTCCGCCAGCCGGTTCAGCCTGGCCTTATACCCCGCGAGATACGGGTCCTGCGCCGCGACCCGCGCCCGGATGGCGGAATCCGGCAGCAGCAGCCGCCGGGAAGGATCCAGCGCGATCATCCGGTCGGTCGTGTTGTTGAACCGCCGGGCCCGCGCGGCCCGCCAGAGGTTCAACCCCAGATTGAGGACCTCGCTGTTATTGAAAAGCCAGTGCTTCAGATCGGGGTAGGCACCCCGCTCATATAACTTGTCGTGAAATGACGGCTGGTCCGTTTCCATATCGTTGATCCCCGTTAAAAAGATCACCATCCAGGGGCGCAACTGCTTGACATGGTCGTTCAGCATGACGATATGGCCAAAGGTCGATTGCCCGTCCAGCCCCGCATTGTCGAGCCAGATCCCGGGTATCGAATCCGAGAGGCGCCGTTCCAGCAAATAGGGCCAGGTCAAAGAATCGCTGAGGAAATGGCATTCGGTCGTGCTACCCCCGATCGTAATGACAGGGTGCATCTTCGCCCACTCGGAAGGCCCCGGCGGCTCGGGACCCCGGAAGCCGAGGCTATTGCGGGAATTGAAGATGACCGGATCCAGCTTGGGGTTGATGCGGTTGACGATCGTCTCGCGCTGGTCGACCGGCAGCAGGAGGTGGTCGCCCTTCAGCCGGAAATGGAAGGGGTTGTAGATCCGCAAAGCCAGCTCCAGCATCAGCAACACCATAATGGACAGGTATACCCCATAGATCAAGCGCTTTCGCCAGCGGCCCTTTCCGTGCCGGGTATTGTCCTTATTGTCGCTTCCCATCATCGCATGAGGTACATCTTTCCGTATCCGTTATTAAAGAACCTGTCGGTGTTGGCGCCTTGCGCGTTGTACTTGCTCAGCGACTGTCCGTTCAGGTTCGTAACCACATGATACAAATATACGCCATTTGCCAACCGGTTGCCATACATGTCGGTGCCGTTCCATTTGAACTCGGTCACGTTGGTGCCCACATGCAACGGTCCGAGTTCCTCCTTCGTGATCTCCCGCACCACTCTCCCGGTGATGGTCAGGATCTGGATCTTGATGTTCTGCGGCACCTGGCTTCCGGTGACGGTAAAGACAAAGGCGGTCGACGTGCTGAACGGGTTCGGATAGTTGAATACGTTTGAGATCATGGGTTTGTTGATGACCATGAACCCGACCCGGTACGGTCCGGTGCCCGCGGCGGTCCCCAGTTCGTCCTTGGCGGTCACGACCAGCTGGTAGACATCCCCCTGCGGGTTCGCCTGCGTCGAAAAGACGGGCGTGAAGTCGACGGTGGCCACGTTATTGGTGGCGGCGGTCGCGGGCGTGAACCGCAGCGTATCCGAGTTGAAATAGAAAGGATGCAGCGTGCCGTTGGGATACATGACCTGCACGGTGATCAGCGAGGTATCCTTCAGCAACAGGTACGGCGACTGGCTCTGCAGCTTCACGGTGATATGCGGTTTCGCCGACACGATGTCGTCATTCAGGATATGTACGTTATCGAAGGTCACATCGAGCGTCGGGGCGCGCGTGTCCCCTTTCACAAAGACGGATTTGTATACGAAGTTGTTGAACAGGTACTGCTCTGGCTGCGCGTTGGGATTGAAATCGACATAGATCAGGTTCGCCCCCGGATAGGTCGCGGAAGACAGGACATAGTCCAGGATCAGCGTATCCCCGCTGACGATCGGCCTCCGTTTCGGCAGCGTAATGGGGTGCGTGACATTGTGGGCGTCGACGAAATACATTTTGATCGCCATGCTGTCGAACGCATAGGGGCTGATATTCTTGAACGCCACCGCAAATTCGATCGGCTGACCGAGCACGACGGTATCCGGCGCCCGAAGCAGGATATTGGGAGCCAGCGCGCCTTCCGGGACCGGTGTGTAATTCAGGCGCCAGTAGTCGAGCTGATAGGGTTTGCCGTTGACGCTGTCGAACGTCGCCAGTTTCAACTGGATATTCGGATATTTTTTAGGATCGATCGCTGAAATGTCAAAGTCCTGCACGTTCCGCGCGAGCCTGTACAGGGTCGTGGCGTTGCCGGTGGTATCCAGCCCGACTACCTGCAAACCGACCGTATCGGTCACCGGGCTGACCGGATCGTGCCCGCGCCAGTGCAGCATTCCCCACTTCGCGGCGGGGCCGAAAACCGGCGACGTCACGTTGCCGGAATAATAGGTATTGTAGAAATAGACGAACTGGCTGATCTTGTCATAGACGCCCGCCGAGATCTTGTACACGGGGGTGAAGCCGTTGTCGTTCTTTTTGTAGACGAGGAACCAGTCCCTCGGCGCGTCAACGGAATCGATCTGCGCAAAACCGGCGTTCTTCAGATAGTCATACAGCGACTTGCCCGGTCCGAAAGCGCTGGTGTCCGCGTGCCAGGTCGATGCGTAGGATTGGAAAGTACTGTTGTCATAGTCGAAACTCCGGACCACGACATAGTAGCCGTTTGGAATGCTGTCCATAAATCGCATCATCAGGTAACGGCTCGACTGGGTCATATAAGAGAACTCGAAGTCCCAGTTGTTATACGGGTTACAGTTTGCCGAGGCGCTGCCGCTCAGGTGCAGGTTGTTGCCGGACGCATCGACGTCCTTCCAGGCCGTCAGGGTCACTGGGTTAAAGACATTGAACATCAGGGAATGCCCCAGACAGGCGCTTTGTATATAATTGTTCCCGTCCACCCCTACTTCAAAATCCTCCGAGAAGGTACCCGAGGTCGGATACATGGAGTTCGTGACGAAGAAGCTGTGTTGCGCCGCGCCGAAGGTCCACTGCCGGTTGTTCGCCATCGACACACTGTCGCCGGTGGACTGCTGGTGCTGGAAGAAATGGCTTTGGTTCATCCCCACCGTGCTGTGTCCGGGATCGATATAGACGAAGGACGCATTGGCCCAGGTCGCCGGTTGTCCGGCCAGCGGCGCGGACGCCACCCGCCAGTAATACACCGTGCTATCGAGATACGTGATGCCCGGATCGAATTCCAGCTCGCCGCCGATGGACGTCAGGGTCTTCGTGACGAGCAACGGCGAATTGAAGGCCATCGTGGTATCGATTTGCATCGTGTACTGGGCGCTTGGGATCAGCGGGTTATTGGTGGACGCGACGAGTTTGGAGGTCGGCGTGTTGATGATCGCATAGTTGTACGGATACACGGGCGTGGCGCCGTTTTGGTAGATATAGGCATCCACGGTCACCGAATTGTTGATATAGGTCACCTCCGGGATCAGGTTCCCCGGATCGATCGTGACAGTGATCTTGTTGTCTCCGATATCGCGCGTGGGCACGATGGGCACCTGCACCTGGATCGAATCGGCGTAGCGGATTCCCGCGATCTTCTTGTTGAAGACCACCGCCGACGTTCCGTTGGGATAGGTCCGCTGCACCACGACCGCAACCGAATCGGGCACCGCCCGGCCGAGGTTATAGAATTTTGCATTGACCGTGAAGCTCGTATTGCTTGTTGAAATGAAGGTGGGATTGACGGACACCGTCGACGCCTCGACGTCGTAGTCGGTCGGACCCTGGTTCAGCCTCAGCGCCGGGTCCCCGTTCATGCAGAATTGTTCGACATGCTGCCGCGCAAAATAATCACCCGGCGCGGCATTCAGCAGATACGCCATGGCGTCGTTCTGCAAGACCCCCACGGACTTGCCATAGTCCTGCCCGTCCAGGAGGCTGTACAGCCCGGTCAGATAGATATTGCAATAGTTCACGATCTGGAAACTGCTGGCCGCGATAAAGATGATCGAACCCCGCTCGTTGGCCAGGTCATAGGTCTCCGACAAGGTCATGCTGGTTCCGGAAGGACGCTGGGCGTCGTAGATAAAGAAGTCGCCGGCATCGCAACCATTCACCAGGAACACCGGGTATTTCCCCGCGTTGCTATAGTCCGTCGGCCGGTCCAATCCATAGTCGAGCACGGTGTTGGAGGAGTGACCGAAATAATTCAACAGGCTGAACCCGGTGCTGAAGAGGCCCGCGATAAGGCTGGGCGGCACCGTGGTCCCGGTCGTTGCGTTCCCGTCGCAGAAAAGGCTCACATTGGCCCCGCACAGGGTGTCGGTGATCAGCTGCTGATAGGCGACCATATAGTTACACAGGATCGTCCCCAGGTAAGGTTCGCTGACCCCGGTCAACTGAACGACGTTCTTCATCCACAGCCGCCCGGATATCGTATTCGGCGATACCTGCTGCGCCTGTTCGTATTCTTTCACCTTTTGCAGATAGACTTCGACCTCGGACCCCGAGCAAACGGACAAACGCCCGATGGGGACAAGGGGCATCGTGCTGCCGCCGCCGGCCGCGGCAAGCATATTGTCGGAAGCGGGATATCCCCAGGTGGGCACCATGTCCAGCACATTCACCAGCGGGTCATGCTGCAACTCGCTGTAAGAATAGAATTGGTCATAGCTCATGGAATGCCCCATCAACAGCACATATTGCGGCGGACTCGCCCAGACGGCCCGGGCATACCGGAGGAAATTCTGGATCGACAACGGGTGCACCTTGATCCCGAACGCGAACTGATCGACCAGCTGACTGATATCCACCACCTGCACGTTGTAGCTTCCACCGGCTGCCGAAGCGCGGTAGTTCTTGTAATCGGTCACGGGGTTGTTCCCGGACGATCCGGTATACAGCAGCGGGTTGGCGATGATGATATAGTTGCCCTGGTTGCCGCCGGCGGCAAAATTGGTAAAATTCCTGACGGTCAGCCCGCCCACCGTCTGCACCTGCGCCGGGTCTTCGTTGACCAGCACGAGCTGCGTGGTCGTTCCTGACCCGCCCAGCACGAAAGACAGGGAATTGTCGCCGTTGACCACCGCTGTGTACCTGAGGCCGTTGGTCAGATCGTACAACACGGGGACGTTCCCGCCCGTCAACGGCACGTCCGTGATCTTCAGCAAATATCCCGCCGCCCTCGCCGGGAGCTGGAATGGGAAATTTGCCTGCCCGCCAAAGTCGAAAAGCCGGGGATAGTTCAATTCAAAAAAGCTGGCCACCATCCTGTCGGTGGGTACCCCGCTGTTGTCGGCAAAGGCGACCGTGGCCGCACCCGAGCTCAGCAGGCTCATCGGGACGGGTTCGGTGGACTGCCAGTCGCTGTAACTGTTCATAACGGTATCGCCTACCTGCGTTCCGTTCACCGAGACCTGGACGGTCCGCACGTTGTCCGCATCCCCGACTGCGCCGAATTTCAGGCTGGCCGCGGGTCCGCCGGTGTATACGAACAGGCTGCCCGTCGGGGCCTGCAAAGGGCCGCCCGGCACGATCGTTCCGGAGCTCCAGAACTCACCCATGTCATAGGCGGACGAATACAGGGCTTCGCCCACCACCTGCGCATACCCGGGGTTGATCTGCGATCTGAAATAAGTCCCCGCCGTATACATGAACCAGGGCTCCACCGGTAATGCCGACGCACCCGGGTTGTTAGGCGCATTCTGGAAATGGAAAGTGCCGCCGCCGGAATTGACGGTCAGAAAATAAGTGGCCGTATCCGTTTCGAGACTGGTATGCTGCGTATGCTGGTAGCCGGGATTGCGGTACAGAGGATTGTCCGGCGCCCCGTCGTTCATCTGGCCCCAGAATTCGATGTAATCACCGCTGCCCAACGTACCGCTGGCGGCCGATGTATAAATGGGGACTTCCCTGCCGTTCCGGAAGAGCTGAAAATTCTGGACGGGTACGCTTGCCAGGCCCGCGGTCGCCAGCACGGATTGAGGTATCCGCCAGACGCCGTTCGACCCGACCTTGAACTTGTAATAAGTATTATTGAAATTGATCCACTCGTTATTGTACTGCTGCGCCGAAAGGCCCAGCCCGAACAATAGCAAGATCATTGTAAAAATGTTTCTCATACGATGCGTTTTATTCAGGCCGGCGCGCGGGCGCCCCCTTCTTCTCCTTTCTCCTCAGGTCGATCCTCATGGAAAAAACATTGGTATATAAGGGATAGGACTGATTGGCGAGATTGGTGAACGCATAGTCGATCTGCACGTCTCCTACCTTGAAACCCGCGCCGATGCTGGGCTGATAGATCCATATCTTCCGTGAATTCGTCGTATCGCGGTCGTCCAGCACCTGCTGAAAATTGTCGACGCCGGCCCGGACGAAAAAGACGTTCTTGAACGAAAGCTCCAGTCCCACCCGCGGGTCCAGGCTGATCGGATTGCCGCTCACCACCGTGTTCTGCCTGCCAGCGAACGGCGCATCGACGTCCGCCTTCACCA